>ENA-UOYN01000023-UOYN01000023.1-marine-metagenome-genome-assembly--contig:-NODE-23-length-101974-cov-10.735820_pt1 | contig 101974 bp, 92 predicted proteins | sample MGYA00238176_ERZ767358 | MGnify/ENA primary metagenome ERZ767358 (study PRJEB28950, sample SAMN06266238) | marine metagenome | isolation source: Columbia River Estuary | place: USA:Columbia River...
GTTTGATGGTCAATGGTTACGCAAAATGGCGTTCCAATTGCATCTTGACGACGGTATCTTTTTCCAATCGCATCTTTCTCTTCATAAAAACAATGAAAAGATTTTTTACAATCGTCCATCAACTCTTTAGCAAGTTCTGGCAAGCCATCTTTTTTAGTCAAAGGAAGAATGGCTAATTTATTAGGGGCTAATCTGGCAGGTAAATGAAGTACCACTCTTGAATCGGTAGTACCGTCTTCTTTATTAATTGTTTCTTCTTCGTAAGAGTTGGCTAATATCAATAAGAACATTCTATCTAAACCAATAGAGGTTTCAATAACATAAGGCACATAGTGCTGATTAATCTCTGTATCAAAATACTGCATCTTCTTTTTACTAAACTCCTGATGACGGGTTAAATCAAAATCGGTGCGAGAATGAATGCCTTCTACTTCTTTAAATCCAAAAGGAAATTCATATTCAATATCCAAGGCCGCATCGGCATAATGTGCTAACTTAACATGGTCATGAAAGCGGTATTTTTCTGGCGCAATGCCTAAACTTAAATGCCAGTTCATACGCTCGTTCTTCCAATGCTCATACCACTCTTTCTGTGTACCTGGCTTGATAAAAAATTGCATTTCCATTTGCTCAAACTCACGCATTCTAAATATAAACTGACGCGCTACTATTTCATTTCTAAAAGCTTTACCTGTTTGTGCAATTCCAAAAGGAATTTTCATCCTGGCTGTTTTTTGCACATTTAAAAAGTTCACAAAAATACCTTGTGCCGTTTCTGGTCTTAAATAAATAGTACTGGCTTCTTCGGCCACCGCTCCTATTTCTGTAGAGAACATTAAATTAAACTGTCTTATCTCTGTCCAATTACTAGTGCCACTTACAGCACAAGTAATTTTATTTTCTTCAATTAATTTTTTTAAGCCTTCAAAATCTTCTTTAGCCAATAAGGCGTCCATATCTGCCAACAGCTTATCTGCAGCAGCATTATTTCCTTTGGCAATTAAAGCATCGGCATGACCTTCGATTAAATGATCTACTCTATATCTTTTCTTGCTTTCTTTATTATCAATTAAAGGATCGCTAAAACTATCTACGTGTCCACTTGCTTTCCAAGTAGTAGGATGCATAAAAATAGCCGCATCAATGCCCACAATATTTTCATTTAGCTGGGTCATGCTATTCCACCAATAGTCTCTAATATTTTTTTTCAATTGCGCACCATAGGGGCCGTAATCATAAACAGCACTTAATCCATCATAAATTTCACTACTCGGAAATACAAAACCGTATTCCTTGGCATGGGAAATGATTGCTTGCAATGTGTTATCTGGTTGTACCTTACTCATAGGTTGCAAATATACTGCGAGATTATATTATGGATGTAATTTTTCGTTGTTTTGATGCCTAGTAGCGTCCCTAAGGGTTTTCTTTTCAATATTTTTCTCCAAAGCAGTGGTCAAATCAACGCCTGTTTGGTTGGCCAAGCATATTAATACAAATAAAACATCGGCCATTTCATCAGCTAATAGTAGTTCTCCTTCTTTATTTTTAAAGGACTGGTCTCCATATTTACGCACCAATATTCTGGACAACTCTCCCACTTCTTCCATTAGAATACCCAAATTAGTGAGTTCACTAAAATATTTTACACCCACTGTTTTTATCCAATTGTCTACCTTTTCTTGCGCGGCTTGTATGGTTATTTCATTTGGCATTTGAATACTTTATTATTAGTTAATCAATCTTGTTATTAATTATTCTTTATTTTTTGAATCTACAATAATGGTTACAGGACCATTATTAATTAAAGCTACTTTCATCTCGGCTCCAAAGACGCCTGTTTGAATAGGGGCGCCCATATCCGCAGTCAATTTTTTAATCATGGCTTCGTAAAGCGGAATAGAGATATCATGTTTGGCAGCAGCAATATAAGAAGGCCTGTTTCCTTTTTTAGTGCTTGCGTGCAAGGTAAACTGACTTACTAGTAAAATATTACCCCCCACTTCCTTCACACTCAAATTCATAACACCCTCGGCGTCATCAAAAATGCGCATTTGCACTATCTTATTGGATAGCCAGTCTACGTCCTCCATGGTATCGGCTGTTTCAATACCCAAAAGCACCATTAAGCCCTTTTGGATAGCCCCTACCACCTGCCCATCAATGGAAACGCTTGCCTCATTTACTCTTTGAATAACCACTTTCATATTATGACCAATTTCTGCATGAAGATAAACAAAACTATTTTCACTAATTTAGCTGTAATTTCAATCCCTTGAGTAGTTTAAAAAAATTAGCCAGTCAAACCGCATGGTACGGACTTAGCTCTATTGCAGCTAGGTTTATTAGTTATTTGCTGGTACCCTACCTTACTTATAAGTTTACCGAGTCGGCCTACGGAGAAATGTCCATTGTCTATTCTTTTATTCCTTTTTTAAATGTGATTGTTGCCCATGGTATGGAGACTGCTTATTTTAGATTTGGGAGCAAAGAAAATGAAGAAAAAATATACCATACCAGTAGCTTCTCTATGATGATGGTAACGGCACTTGTTTTAATGTTACTTATTAAATTTAGTACTCCCATTTCGGAACTTTTACAAATTACAGCACATCCAGAATATATTACCTTAATGGCTTGGGTGGTGGGCTTGGATGCACTTGCCACTATTCCTTTTTCAAGATTAAGAATGCAAGGCAAACCAAAAAAGTTTGCATTTATAAAAATTGGAGGCATTGTTTTAAATATTTTAGCTACCTATTATTTCATAAGTATACTTCCTGAATATATTGCTACGCATCCTGGCAGTGTAATTAGTTCTTGGTTTAAACCAGACTGGGCAGTGGGTTATGTTTTACTAGCAGGTATTGTTCAAAATGTTTTTGTTTTATTATTATTGAATAAAGAAATAGGCGCCTTACGCTTTTCATTTGATTTTGATTTATGGAAACAAATGATGCTCTATGCACTTCCATTAATACTTGTGGGTTTCGGCGGAATGATCAATGAAACATTTGATCGAATTATGTTAGGCTGGTGGGCACCGGGCGGATCCCCTGATGCCAATAAAGCAATCGTAGGTATTTACAGTGCTTGTTATAAATTATCTATTTTAATTACTATTTCAGTACAAGCTTTTCGAATGGGCGCAGAACCTTTTTTCTTTAAACAATCTAGCGAAGAGAATGCACCAAAAACCTATGCAAGGGTAATGAAATTTTTTGTCATTACATTATGTATTATGTTTTTAATGGTGGTTTTATATTTAGATATTTGGAAAGAATTTATTCGTAATCCCGCCATGTACGTGGGACTCCGCGTAGTGCCTATTTTATTAATAGCCAATATATTTTTAGGCGTTTATTATAATTTAAGTATTTGGTATAAGCTTAGCAATAAAACCATGGCAGGCGCTTGGATTACCTTACTAGGCGCGGTTATTACCATTACCATTAACTTTATTGCCATTCCTTATTTTAGTTATATGGCCAGTGCCTGGGCTACTTTAGCTTGCTATGGCACCATGATGTATGTAAGTTATAAATGGGGGCAAAAAGTATATCCTATTCCATATGCCACTAAAAAACTAATTGCCTATTTTGTAATTACATTGTTACTTTACGGTATTTATTTATTAGTAGAGTGGATTACTAAAAATAATTCCATTCGACTTAGCATCGCAAGTTTTGAACTCATTGCTTTTATAGTATTTGTTGCCAGCATAGAAAAAAAAGAATTAAAAAACTTATTACAAACAAAGACAGAAGCAATAGCATAAGATAACAGCAGTAAGTTTTATAACTAAGGATCAAACGAACTAACCAACTAACTAAATTAAACAGTCGCTTTTATGGCCGAAGATTTAACCATTACCAAAGGAGATAAAAAAACACAGTACGAATCATTGCTTCCACAAATACAAGGACTATTGAGCGGTGAAACAAATTTGGTTGCCAACCTTGGCAATATTGCTGCTGCCTTAAAAGAACAATTTAATTGGTTATGGGTGGGCTTTTATTGGATCATTGAGGACGAATTAGTGCTTGGCCCATTTCAAGGACCTGTTGCCTGCACAAGAATAAAAAAAGGTAGAGGTGTTTGCGGAACAAGTTGGGAAAAAGAAGCCACTATTATAGTAGCCGATGTTGAAAAATTTCCTGGCCATATTGCTTGTAGTAGTAGTTCAAAATCGGAGATAGTGCTTCCTGTTTTTAAAGAAGGTAAAATACTAGGCGTTTTGGATGTAGATAGCAGTGAATTAGCACAGTTTGACGAGGTAGATCAACTCTATTTGGAGAAGATTCTGGCCATGATTCCATAGGCTTTCCAAAAATTGGAGATTCATAATAAAAAATAAATTAAGTTTGCAACCCCAAAGCGGATGTGGCGAAATTGGCAGACGCACTAGACTTAGGATCTAGCGCCGCGAGGCATGTGGGTTCGACCCCCTCCATCCGCACCAAAAGGAAAAAAGCCCTTCGATTCATCGAGGGGCTTTTTTTTATATAATTGGCTGTTTTTTAGGTGCAAAAACTTACCTTTGCCCCCCTTAAACCTTAGAATTTAATAGAAAAATAATACAAATGGCAAGTATAAAAAGAGAGAACATTGGCCTTTTAAATGACAAACTTACGGTGACCCTTACTAAAGAGGACTACTACCCTAGTTTTGAAACAAGCTTAAAAAAGCATGCTAAAACAGCCAATATCCCCGGCTTTAGAAAGGGCATGGTACCCGCTGGCTTAATTAAAAAAATGTACGGACAGTCTGTTTTTTCTGACGAAGTACTTAAAAAAGTAGAAGCAGAATTGAATCATTATATCAGCAATGAAAAATTAGAAATTTTCGCGCAACCACTTCCAATGGATACGCAAATGCTTCCTTTAGATGTGAATGCTCCTTCGAATTATGATTTTGCTTTTGAAGTAGGTTTAAAACCCGCTTTTTCATTAAATGTAAAAGGCATTAAAGTAAAACGTTACAAAGTAAAAGTAACCGATGAAATGATTCAAAACGAAGTGGAAAGAATTCAAACGCGTAATGGTAAAATGACCGACCCTGAAATGGTGGAGTCTGATGAGAATGTAATTAACATAACTTTTACCGAAACCGATAAAGACGGAACTGAAATTGAAGGAGGTCTTACAAAAGATAACTCTTTACTTGTAAAATATTTTGCCCAGAAAGCAAGAAAGCAATTCATGGGCAAGAAAAAGGATGACACGGTGGTGATCCAATTGAGCAAAGCCTTTGAGGACAAGGAATTAGATATCATTGTAGGTGATTTAGGTATTTCAAAAACAGATGCCGATAAATATTTTAAAATACTTATCACTAAAGTGGGCTTAGTAGAAAAAGCGGCCTTAGATGAAACATTATTCTTAGCCACTTATCCGAATGATACTATTAAAACAGAAGAAGAATTTAGAGCAGCTATCAAAAAAGATATTGAAGGTTATTATGAGCAACAAGCGAAAAATCAAATTCATGATCAAATTTATCATGGCTTAATTGATCAAACTAAAATGGAATTCCCGGTGGCCTTCTTAAAGCGTTGGTTACAAAAAGGTGGAGAGAAACAAAGAACAGAAGAAGAAACAGAAAAAGAATATCCAGTATTCCAAGACCAATTAAAATGGACTTTAATTAATAGTCAATTAACATTAGATCATAAAATTGAAGTGGTAGCAGAAGACTTAAAGAACTTTGCGAAGCAACAATTGATGAGTTATATGGGACCGCAAATGGGCGCCTTAGGAGACAATGACAAATGGTTAGAAGACTACGCAGTGAGAATGATGCAGGATAGAAAATTTGTAGAAGATAGTTATCAAAGAATAAGTACAGATAAATTATTTACTGCCATCGAGTCTGAAGTAGAAGCTAAGGATGAAGCCATTGAAGCGGAGAAATTTGCCGATATGCTGAATAATCATAAGCACTAGTCTAGGAATAATTATCTAACTTATTGATTGTCAATATAATTTGGCTCAAATGGAGGCATCCATAACCAAAGTTTGGCACCCTTTTTGTACTTCCTTTGATTACAAGGATTTACCTTTACTTACAGAAAATAGCAATTATGAATTTAGGACAAGAATTTGAGCAGTATGCCATCAAGCATAAGGGTATCAGTAGCAATACTTTACACCAGTACAAAAAAAGTGTAACCAACCTAACTCCTTATATTATTGAGGAGCGCCCTATGAATGTAGCCAGTATGGATGTATTCAGTAGATTAATGATGGACCGTATTATATTTTTAGGCGAGGGCATCAACGACTATGTTGCCAATATTGTAACAGCTCAATTACTTTTTTTAGAAAGTACCGATCGTACCAAGGATATTCAAATGTATATCAATAGTCCAGGCGGAAGTGTTTATGCAGGCCTAGGTATTTATGATACCATGCAATTTATTAGCCCCGATGTAGCAACTATTTGTACAGGCATGGCAGCAAGTATGGGTGCTATTTTATTATGCGCAGGTGTAGAAGGTAAAAGAACAGCTTTAAAACATAGTAGAATAATGTTACACCAACCTAGCGGTGCCATTGGTGGACAGGCTTCTGATATTGAAATTACAGCTAGAGAAATTAAGAAACTAAAAAATGAATTGTATGAAGTAATTGCACATCATACGCATAAGGATTTAGCAACAGTGGCCAAGGATTGCGATCGTGATTTTTGGATGACTGCTGCAGAAGGAAAAGAATATGGATTGGTAGACGAAGTCTTATTAACCAACCCAAGAAAATTAAAAAAATAAAATTACTGTTCAAATACATTTTATGATAGTTAACAAGAGATATTTAATGGAGGAAGAAGAAGAGCCTAAAGAAGATAAAAAAGAAGAGGCAGCGCCAAGTTTTTTAAATAAAAAAATGGAGCATCTTTTTTTCGAGAAAAGAGCTATTTATTTATGGGGTCCTGTAGACGATAAGTCTGCAAAGGATATCGTTAACAAACTTATTTTACTAGAGGCCGATAAGCCAGGAACTGAAATTAAATTTTATATCAATAGTCCAGGGGGTGTGGTAACGAGTGGTATGGTCATGTACGATACCATTAAATTAATCAAAAGCCCTGTGCACACTATTTGTATGGGTCTTGCTGCTAGTATGGGTTCTATATTATTGAGTGCTGGTGAAAAAGGAAAGCGAACTATATTCCCACATGGTGAAGTCATGATACATCAACCAAGTATTGGTGGCTATTTTCAAGCCAATAGTACCGATATTGAAATTCACGCTGAACAAATTCGCAAAACAAAAGAATTAGGTGCTAAAATATTAGCAGAAAATTGTGGCAAAACAGTGGCTCAAATTATGAGCGACTTTGATAGAGATTATTGGATGGATGCTAAAGAAGCAGTGGCCTATGGTATCGTAGATAAAATCGCCAAACAACTCTAAACATGAAAATGGCAAAATCTCCCGCTATACATTGTTCATTTTGTGGCCGCAACCGCGACGAAGTAAAAATTCTAATCGCTGGTCAAGACGGACATATTTGTGAAAACTGTATAGAACACGCGCATGAAATTATTGTCAAAGAGTTTCACCAGAAAAAAGCAGAAGGCAAGGCAGGTACTTTAAAAGTACAAAAGCCAATGGCTATTAAAGCCTTTATGGACCAGTATATCATTGGCCAAGATGAAGCAAAGAAAATATTATGTGTAGCTGTATACAATCACTTTAAGCGTATCAATTTACCAACTACCAATAAAAATGAAGTAGAAATTGAAAAAAGCAATGTGATTATGATTGGCGAGACGGGTACGGGTAAAACTTTATTAGCTAAAACCATTGCTAAATTATTGAATGTGCCTTTTGCCATTGTTGATGCCACTGTATTTACAGAAGCCGGTTATGTAGGTGAAGATGTAGAGAGTATGTTAACGCGCTTATTACAAAACTGTGATTATGATGTAGAAGCAGCAGAAAGAGGTATTGTATATATAGATGAAATAGATAAAATTGCTCGCAAAGGAGACAACGCTTCTATTACGAGAGATGTAAGTGGAGAAGGGGTTCAACAAGGTTTATTAAAAATGTTGGAAGGAACTGATGTACTCGTTCCACCTCAAGGGGGTCGTAAACACCCTGAACAAAAAATGATCAAGGTTGATACGAAGAATATATTATTTATTTGCGGCGGTGCGTTTGATGGCATTGATAAAATTATTGCCAGAAGAATTAATACCAACGCCATTGGATTTAGCGTCAATAAAGATGAACAAGAATTACAAAGAAAGAATTTACTTCGTTTTGTGAATGCACAGGATATTAAATCTTTTGGATTAATTCCCGAGCTACTGGGAAGGCTTCCTATCATTACGCATTTAGAACCTTTAGACGCTGTTACTTTAAGAAGTATCTTAACAGAACCTAAAAACGCCCTAATTAAACAATACACTCAACTTTTCGCTATTGAGAAAATAAAATTAAGCATTGACAATGAAGTCTATGATTTCATAGTAGAAAAAGCAATGGAATATAAATTAGGCGCAAGAGGTTTAAGAAGTATATGCGAAAGCTTATTTACCCAAGCCATGTTTGAAATGCCAGGGACGACTGCTACTGAATTTAATGTAACTATTGACTATGCAAAAAAGATGTTTAACAAAAGCAAGTTAAGCAGTTTAAAAGTAGCTTAACTTTAAAAATAGCTTACTTCCAATATTTTAAATTTTATACATAACACCCATAAATATAATTATCATGCAAGAACTAATTGATCGTCTAGTAAAAGAAGCGAATGTAACACCAGAACAAGCAAAGCAATCTATTGAAACTATTGCCGCTTTTGTAAAAGAAAAATTTCCCATGCTAGGAGGTGCGGTGAATCAAATTTTCAAAGCAGCAAAGTAACTATTTCAAGAAATTGAAAAAACAATTTTAAAATCTGTGTGAAAATTTTTGAAAAAAATTAAAGAAGACCAAAAAAAATCTCGTCCTGAAATATCGGGACGAGATTTTTTTAAGCAAGCAATCGTTAATCAGCCATAAATTGCTATACCAATAATATTAATTTTTCCCGAATCTCCCTCCTTTATTTATCCATATTAGCATTGGCTTTTCTTTAAACTTGTAAGTATTTGATTATCATTCACTTATTTGAATAGTAGCTTGAAGCATTTCAGCCTGCTGCTCAGTTAAATCAAATAAAATAACCAATTCTTTCCAGCCAATATGTCCCCCCTTTTCTTTTCTAATGCGTAAAATTTGGACAATTTCTCGGTCTTGAAATATGCCAAGCGCCTTCCAGCTTTCAAAGGACATATTACTTGCATTAGGTTTTCGCTTATTCATTTTCCCCAATTGTAAATGTGGTTTTAATAAATAATAATTAGCTTCAGTGAAACCATATACTTTTTTTATTTGATTCAAATTCGTAAAGCCCCCTAGATAATTTTTATACCTGATAATATTTTGAATAATGGCTGGGCTTAATTTTGTTTTAGCCGCCCACTGCTTTTCATCAGCAAGATTAATATCAATACTCCATTCATTTAAGTTTTTATTTCCATCCTCTTTAACTAGCCCTGTTTTATTGCCAAATTTTTGATAGTCATAGTCTACCATTTTACGATAGGTAGTATGATAGGTAGTATTTCTATCTATATTTTTGATAACTACATAAGGAATTAGTTTTTCTACTAAATCTTTTTTAAGCCCATAGAGTTTGGCTAAATCTTCTTTACGATAAAACCTGCCTCCTTTATTTCTATAGCGCATTAAGGTTATTACTTGTCTACTAGGTATGCCTAATCGAATGGCTGTGATGCTATCCATGGTATTGGGGTCAAAATAAAACAAGGGCCCTCTTTGCTGAGCCGTACTATTTATCGACGTCTCTTTTCTAGGAAATAGTATACCCAAAAGCATCGTGCCTAATAAAATAATGCCCAATACCATGATACCCCTTTGTTCTTTTTTGGAGAATATAAAATAGGACTTCCAACCGCTTTGCATAAGTAATTTTTACACTAGTTAGCCAATATTAAAATACAAATGCAGCGTATAAATACTTGCCAGCCATCAGAAAAATAAATTAATAGAAAAAAATAAATAAAAGGGACTTACTTAAAAAGTAGTGGCTTTAAACAGAGAACTGAAGGCCATCATAGGCTAGATGAATACCCTTTGGCAGAAAGGCTTCCACTTCATCATGCAGGCCTATTTGATGACTAAAATGAGTGAAATAAACTGTAGGTATATCTAAATTAGCCACTACTGCTAAGGCCTGCTCTAAATTATAATGTGTGGGATGTGTTTGTTTTCTTAAGGCATTTAAAATTAAAACCTTCGAACCTTTAATTTTTTCCATTTCCATCTCCGGTATAAAATTAGCATCGGTGATATAGGTAAAATCGCCCATTCTAAAACCAAGCACGGGCATTTCTCTATGCAGCACCTGAATGGGTGTAAATGGAATGTCTCCAATGGTGAAAGGGTCTTTGTCAATAGTATGTAAAATCATTTCTGGAAGGCCCGCATCTTTATCTTTTTCAAAAGCATAATAGAAATCTCTTTTAATAGCTACTTGCGTTAATGCATTAGCATAAATAGCCATGGACTTTTGCGAAAAATAATTGAAGGGTCTGATATCATCCAAACCTGCATAATGGTCTCGGTGTGGATGCGTAAAAACAACTGCATCAATTTGAGTAGTGTTAGTTCTAAGCATTTGATACCTGAAATCGGGAGTTGTGTCAATGACCACAGTGGTGGTGGCTGAACTTATTTTAATGCTTGTTCTTAATCTTTTATTCTTGGGGTTAGTGGAAGTACATACTTCACAATCGCATCCTATTAAAGGGACGCCTGTACTTGTTCCTGATCCTAAAATAGTAATATCGAGCAAACTAAATAATTTATGCAGCCGTTAATTTAAGCCGGTGTCGTTGCCATCTTAGCTTCTGTTAATGAAAGCTTCTGCACTTCCGTATAAAGCTTTTGAGATTCATGCGTTAATTTATCAAATTGAATATCTAAAACAGGTATTAACTCTAATAATGTATTAATTCTTGCCTCTAGATTCAAGAACTTATTTAAGACCACAATTCTTTTAGCTTCTAACAAGCACCAGCCGCTTTGAAAATTCCCACGCTCATATCGCACCACAAATTCTGATTCGCCTAAAATGTCTTCTAATTTGTCTAAAGTTGTTTGGGTCAATTTCATAGTAAGTATTGATTTATAGGATAATACGTCGCTAACAAAGGTAGTTTTTTGTATAATTACTGTTTTAAATAAGCGCTAGGAGTTATTCACATTTCGTACCTTTGTGAACACAATTTAACTATGGCTTTTACACACCGAAAAATTATAAATGACCCCGTTCATGGCTTTATTACCATCAACGACCCAGTTATATTTGAACTCATTGCACATCCTTATTATCAAAGATTAAGAAGAATACAACAAATGGCATTGGCACAATTAGTCTACCCTGGTGCAGTGCATACTCGCCTGCATCATTCTTTAGGCGCCTACCATTTAATGTGTATTGCCATTGCAGAATTAAAAGATAAAGGCATTGAGATTACCCCTGAAGAAGCGCAAGCAGCAAAAGCAGCCATTTTATTACACGATATTGGACACGGCCCTTTTTCTCATGCACTTGAAAATGTTTTATTAAAAGGCGTAAGCCATGAGGACCTCTCTTTATTAATCATGCAAAAATTAAATGAGGGCCCAGGAGAAAATTTAAAAGGCAAACTAGATTTAGCTATTCAAATATTTACCAACCAATACCCTAAAAAGTTTTTACACCAATTAATTAGTGGACAATTAGATGTAGACCGCTTAGACTATCTTTCTCGCGATAGTTTTTTCACAGGCGTAAGTGAAGGCGTAGTAGGTTATGAGCGTATTTTAAAAATGCTAACTGTTCATGACAATGAATTAGTAGTAGAAGAAAAAGGAATTAATAGTGTAGAAAAATTTTTACTATCGAGACGACTTATGTACTGGCAGGTATACCAACACAAAACCGTTATTGCTTCAGAAAATATGCTGGTTAAAATTGTAGAACGCGCACAGTATTTATACCAACAAAAAGACCAGTCCGTAAAAATTTCCGAAGTTTTGGATTATTTCTTAGGAGAGTTTAGCGGGAAATTAAGCGATATTAATTTGGATTTTTACTGCCAATTAGACGATACCGATATCTTATTTGCCATCAAAAAGTGGCAACACCACAGCGACCCTGTGCTTTCCTTATTATGCCAAAGGCTAATGACTAGAAAAGGCTATAAATGCCAGATGCAATCCAACCCAATTTCAAAGCAAGAATGGGACAGTGCCTATGCACAAACCAAGGCAGCCTTTGCGATGAAGGATACCGACTTATCTTATTTATGTTTTAAAGGCACTGCCTCCAATACTTTATACAAAGAAGATGTAGAAACCATTAAAATATTGCTTAAATCAGGCGAGGTAAGTAGTATTTCTAAAATACAAGACACAATCATTAATGAAAGTCTTTCAGCACCCGTTAAAAAATTTTACATTTGCTTACTAAAGGCATAACCCCCTCATTTAAATAATACCCTATGGTTTCATTTACCGCCCAACAGATTGCTTTACTTATTCAAGGAAAAATTGAAGGAGAGGCGACTGCTGTGGTAAAACAATTTGGTAAAATAGAATCGGCTATGCCTGGGGAAATTTCTTTTTTAGCCAATCCGAAATACGAGGATTTTCTTTATACAACAAAGGCTTCTGTTATCATTGTAAACGAATCTTTAGTTTTAAAAAAGAAGATAACGGCTACTTTAATTAGAGTGCCCGATGCCTATGCTGCTTTTGCTACTTTATTAACGAAGTACCAAGAAATGAAAAATGAAAATTTAGTAGGTATTCAATCTCCTTCTTTTATAGCAAGCACTGCAAAGCTAGGTGAACAAAATTTTGTAGCTGCCTTTGCTTACATTGGTGAAAATGTAAAAACAGGAAATAATGTAAAAATATTTCCTAATGCAGTTATTGGTGAAAATGTAAGTATAGGAAACAATGTAACCATACATGCGGGTGTGATTATTTATTCGGACTGTGTACTTGGTAATAATATTACCATTCATGCAGGATCCATTATTGGAAGTGATGGTTTTGGATTTGCCCCCAATGCAGATGGATCTTATCAAAAAATTCCACAACTTGGAAATGTAATTATTGAAGACGATGTTGAAATTGGATCGAATACAACAATAGATAGAGCAACTATTGGTTCCACCATTATCAAAAAAGGCGTGAAAATTGATAACCTAATTCAAATTGCGCATAATGTGGAAATAGGAGAAAATACGGTTATTGCTGCTCAAGTGGGCATTAGCGGTAGCACCAAGATTGGAAAAGGCGTTATGATGGGTGGCCAGTCAGGCACCATTGGACATATAGTCATTGCTGATGGTATTAAAATAGCTGCTAGAACAGGCATCACCAAGGACTTCAAAGAAGCGGGTATTACCCTTTCTGGTTATCCTGCAAGGGAGCAATCAGCCTTTCTAAGAGCCCAAGTTGCTCAGAAAAACCTACCTGCACTTGAAAAAAGAGTTAAAGAATTGGAAATAATGGTCCAACAACTGTCTCAAAAAGGTTAAATCAGCTAATTTTGCTGAATATCACCACTTTAAGTAGGCGATATACATTAAACAATAAAAGCATGGATCAACATTTTAATCCCGACAAACAACATACTATTGAAAAGAACATTAGTATCAGTGGAACTGGATTACATACTGGAGTTTTAGTAGAAATGACTTTGAATCCGGCCAACCCAGGTTTTGGTTATCAATTTCAAAGAACAGATTTACCCAACCAACCTATTATTAAAGCAGACTGCGATTTAGTCACCGATACAAGTAGAGGTACCACCTTACAAGTAGGCGATGCTAAAATAAGCACCGTAGAACATATACTAGCTGCCTTAGTAGGTTTAGGTGTTGACAATTGTTTAATACAAGTCAACGGACCTGAAATTCCTATTATCGATGGTAGCTCCTCTCCTTTTATTGAGATCATTGAAAAAGCAGGTCTGGTAGAACAAGATGCTGCAAAAGCTTGGTATAGTATTGATGAAAATATTTTTCACTACGACGATGCGAAGCGTGTAGAGATGGTAGCCCTTCCTGCATTAGATTATCAAATCACCACTTTAATAGATTTTAATAGTCCCGTTTTAGGAACACAACATGCAGCCTTAAAAACTATTAAAGAATTTAAATCTGAAATTGCCCCTTGTAGAACATTTTGTTTTTTACATGAGCTAGAAGCTTTACTAAAAAATGATTTAATTAAAGGCGGCGATATTAACAATGCCATTGTAGTAGTGGACCAGCCTGTGTCTGAAAAAGAGATGAGCCGACTAGCCAAGGTTTTTAAAAGAGACAAAATTGAAGTAAAAAGCGAAGGCTATTTAAATAATTTAGAGTTAAGATTTCCTAATGAACCTGCAAGACATAAGTTATTAGATGTCATTGGCGATTTAGCTTTAATTGGCTATCCTATTAAAGCGCGCATTATTGCTAATAGACCTGGTCATAGCAGTAATGTTGAGTTTGCTAAAAAAATTAAGCAGTACATCAAAAAAAATAAGCACGTTAAAGATGTACCAGTTTACGATCCAACAGCAACTCCCGTATTTGCTTTAGAGCAAATTGAAAAAACTTTACCACATCGTCATCCGTTTTTATTTGTAGATAAAATCATTGAATTAACAGACACCGTTATTGTGGGTGTAAAAAATGTAACATTCAACGAATGGTTTTTCCCAGGACATTTTCCAGGTAATCCGGTTATGCCAGGTGTTTTACAAATTGAAGCGCTGGCGCAAACAGGTGGTATACTTTGTATTAACGCCATGCCAAAAGGCGAATACGATACTTATTTTTTAAAAATTGATAATTGCAAGTTTAAACAAATGGTAAAACCAGGTGATACTATGTTGTTAAAAATGGAATTAACCAGTCCTATAAGAAGAGGTATTTGTGAAATGCGTGGAACCGTATATGTAGGTGGCAAAGTAGTCACCGAAGCAGACTTGGTGGCACAAGTTGTAAAAAGAACAGATAAATAATTGAACCACTAGCATAAATATGACACATCCCTTTACCTATATTGATCCGAATGCAAAAATTGCATCCAATGTTAAGATTGATCCTTTTACCGTTATACACGGTGAAGTAACTATTGGAGAAGGTACATGGATTGGAAGTTCTGTGACCATTATGAATGGTACTAAAATTGGAAAAAATTGTCGCATTTTTCCTGGTGCTGTTATTGGCGCCGATCCACAAGATTTAAAATTTAACGGAGAAAAAACAACTGTTGAAATTGGAGACAATACTACTATTCGTGAATTTGTTACTATTAACAGAGGTACTTCCGACAGATGGATTACGAAAGTAGGTAACAACTGTTTAATTATGGCCTATAGTCATATTGCACACGATTGTATTGTTGGCAACCACTGTATATTAAGTAATAGTGTACAAATTGCAGGCCATGTTACTTTAGGTGATTATGCTTGGATAGCAGGCGTGAGTGCCGTGCATCAGTTTGTAAACATTGGACAACACGCCTATATTGCTGGAGGTAGCTTGGTAAGTAAGGATGTGCCTCCTTATATTAAAGCAGTACGTAATCCTTTAAGTTATGGAGGGGTGAATAGTGTGGGATTAAAAAGAAGAGGTTTTGACTTAGAAAAAATTAACCATATCCTAGATATCTACCGTTATATATTTAACAAAGGCATGAATACCACGCAGGCACTTGAATTTATTGAAGAAGAAATTCCAGCCACTGATGAGCGTGATGAAATTGTAACCTTTATTCGCGATAGCGGCAGAGGTGTTATAAAAAGATTTGGCAAAGGAGTGGTGGAAGAAGATTAATCATTTATGCAAATAAGCCTAGCAGAAGCCTGCAAACGATTTAATAAAGAATGGATTTTTAAAAATCTTAATTTTCAATTTGAAGCAGGTAAGCATTATGCACTAGTAGGCAACAATGGTTCTGGGAAAAGTACTTTACTACAAATTATTGCGGGGTATAGCGGTCTTACCAAGGGCAGTATTGACTGGAACCCCTTTGACGCTAACAATATTTACGAGCAAATTAGTTTTGCAGCCCCTTATTTAGAATTAGTAGAAGAGTTTACTGCCACAGAACAATTTGAATTTCAAGCTCAATTTAAACCCATTCAAAAAGACTTGAGTACCGAAAAAATACTGGAACTCATTGGTTTAAAAAATGCAGCGCATAAACAAATTCGTTATTATAGTAGTGGTATGAAGCAAAGATTAAAATTAGCGCTCGCTATTTTTTCCGACTGCCCTATTTTATTATTAGACGAGCCTTGTAGTAATTTAGATAAAGAAGGCTATGCATTGTATGATACTTTAATTAAAGAGTATGCTATGCATAAATTAATTATTGTAGGTAGCAATGATCCAGCAGAATATCATTTCTGTAATGCACAAATAAATTTAATGGATTATAAGCTGGACTAGCTTCTGCTTGCAATAATCAAATTCAAATCGGTAAATTTCAAATCAAATTTTGCACTAATATACAAATCGGTTAAAGCCCCTTTGTATAAATAAATGCCTTCTCTTAAATGGGCTTGTTGCCAAATAATTTCAGCCAAGCTTCCTTGATCACCCACTTGTACTAATAAAGGCATAAGCACATTGCTAATAGCTTGACTAGCCGTACGCGCAAACCCACTAGGAATATTCGGCACACCATAATGAAGTACATTATGTTTAATAATAATGGGATTTTCGTGATTGGTTAATTCACTGGTTTCAAAACAACCTCCTCTATCAATGGCTACATCAATAATAATACTGCCCGGACGCATCGCTGCTACCATTTCTTCTGTAACCACAATGGGCGCTCTTCCAAAATCATTTCTTAAAGCCCCTACTGCTACTTCACAAGTTTTAAGTTGCTTGGCTAAAATTTTAGGTTCTAATACACTGGTCCATACTCTTTGTCCTAAATTATTTTGAAGCCTTTGTAATCTTGAAACATTATTATCAAATACTTTCACACTGGCCCCTAAGGCTAAAGCATTTCTTGTGGCAAATTCTCCAATGATATCGGCGCCAATAATAACTACTTTAGTGGGTGGCACACCACTAACACCTCCTAATAATACACCCTTGCCCTGATTAAAATTACTTAAGTACTGACCTGCAATTAACATCACAGCACTTCCTGTAATTTCTCCCATACTTCTTAGTATAGGATAGTTTTGATTTTCATCTTTAATATTTTCAATTGCTAGTGCAGTAATTTTTTTAGCCATCAACTGCTCCATTAATTCTTTTTTCACTGCCGTTAAATGCAAAGGAGAAATAATAGTTTGATGCATTTGTAAATAAGGCAAGTCGGCTTCAACGGGTGGAGCCGTTTTTACAAGTATAGGACATTTATACACCGCTTCTTTATCAACCACAATTTGAGCGCCCGCTTCTGAATAATCATTGTCTGAATACCTACTGCCTTCTGCTGCATTCGATTGCATTAACACTTCATGTCCATTGGCAACTAGCACACTTACTGCTTCTGGAATAAGTCCAATTCTATTTTCTTGAAAAGCTGTTTCTTTAGGAATACCAATTAATAAGGGCTTACTTTTTTGAGGAATATCTAATACTTCTTCCTGTGTTTCATAGGAAAAAGCACTATGTATTTGTGGTTTGATACTACTCATTGTAAAAAATATTTTTATGAAGGTATAAAAATCCTTCTATGTTCAGGATCTAAAATTTCTATTTGAAAGACTTGGGTATCTTCGGGAAGTAGTCCTTTGGCATTTTCAGGCCACTCAATAAAACAGTGGTCGGCCTGCTCAAAAGCAGCTTCTACCCCAGCCCTGAGGGCTTCCTTTTCGTCTTGCAAACGGTACCAGTCCATATGAAAAACTAATTTACCCGCCGCATCGTACTCATTCATAATGGCAAAAGTAGGGCTGGTGACATGGTCTGTAATACCCATTTCTTTACAAATAGCAGCTATTAGGGTGGTCTTGCCTGCACCCATGGGCGCTTGAAAAGCCCATATTGGCTTTTGACCATAGGCCTTCAAGAGGGCCCCTGCCACCTGACTTAGTTCGCTTAAAGAATAGCTCATTTCCATAAACCAAAGATAAGCAAGAATAGAATCTCTGCTAGCGTATTAATGCTTTAAAATAAGCTAAAATGTCTTCGTACCTTTAGGGTGAAAACAAAGGATATGGAATCAGTACAGTGGAAGGTAGACGGCATGAGTTGCACCAATTGTGCTTTATCTATTCATAAATACTTGCAAGCAAGTGGCATCGAAGCCCCCAAGGTAAGTTTTATGGATGGCGAGGTTCAGTTTGATATGCCGCAAGAAATAAAAAAAGAAATATTAATTAAGGGCATACAAAAACTAGGTTATAAAGTTAGAGGGCAGGAAGAGAAGCAGGTTAAAAAATGGTTGGATAATAATAAAGACCGCGCTTTATTTTCTTTTCTATTCACAGTTCCTTTAGTGATGCATATGATACCAGGTGTGCATATTCATTTGTTAATGAACCCCTATGTTCAACTTGCTTTAACTTTACCCGTTTTTATACTAGGTATGTCTTATTTTGGAAAAAGCGCTTGGTATAGTATTACCCAGGGCATTCCCAATATGAATGTGCTTGTAAGCATTGGTGCACTTGCTTCTTTTGGTTATAGTTTATACGGAACCCTTATTGGACAAGGCGCGTTATTTGCTTATTACGAAACTACCGCCACCATTATTACATTAGTATTTTTTGGCAACTACTTAGAAGACGCTTCTGTACAATCTACACAACGCGCTTTAAAAGATTTAGTGAAAGCACAAAAAGTAATGGCCAATATGATTGTCTTTGACGAAAATCATAAAGAAATTATTTTCAATGTAGAGAGTACTAGTTTAAAAGTAGGTGATATTATTTTAGTCAATGCAGGCGAAACCATTCCCATGGATAGTAAAATTTTATGGGGAGAGGCCAGCGTGAATGAAAGTATTGTAACCGGAGAAAGTGTTCCTGTATTTAGAAAAATGCATGATATATTATTAGGCGGCAGCACTATTGAAAATGGAACCATTAAAGCCTACGTCACTGCAGTGGGAGACGACACAGTACTTGCCAATATTTTAAAAATGGTTAAGGCTGCGCAAGGCGAAAAGCCTCCTGTGCAAATTTTAGCCGATAAAATTAGTGCCATTTTTGTACCCTTGGTTTTAGGCATAGCCCTACTTACACTTATAGGCAACTTAATTATTACCGATATTGGTTTTGGGGCTAGTATGCTAAGAGCCATTGCTGTACTGGTTATATCCTGCCCATGTGCCATGGGCTTAGCCACACCTGCAGCCATTGCAGTAGGACTCGGCAGGGGTGCTCGTAATGGTGTCTTATTTAAAAATGCAAAAAGTTTAGAAACTTTTAAAGATATCAAACAAGTGGTATTTGATAAAACGGGTACTTTAACTTCTGGTCATTTTACCATTACGAATTTTAAAATAGAAGAAGGTATCACAGAAAATGATTTTAAACAAATAGCTTATTCTTTAGAAAAATATTCTAACCACCCTATTGCAAAATGCATTAGCACCCATTGGAAAAATAAAGAGGATATTAAATGGAAAACTATTGAGGAAATAAAAGGAAGGGGTATTCAAGCCACCGACAAAGAAGGCCATACTTACTTTGCAGGATCTTATGCCACCTTAAATGAAAATAAAGCAGAAGATGGGCATAATATTTACATTCAAAAAAACAATGTATTCATTGGTTGGATTGATGTAGCCGATGAAATTAGACCTGAAGCAAAAGAAGTAATAGCCACCTTACATAAACAAGGTATTCATACTATATTATTAAGTGGTGATCGAAAAATTAAATGTGAGCAAGTAGGAAAGGCCTTAGGTATTCAAGAAATTATTAGCGAGCAAAGCCCCGCAGATAAATTAAATAAATTAGAAGCCCTTACCAAAATAAGTCCTACTGCTATGGTGGGCGATGGTATTAACGATGCACCCGCCTTAGCCAAGGCCACTATTGGTATTTCTTTAAGTAACGCTTCACATATAGCTATACAAAGTGCGCAAGTTATTTTAATGAATCAAGGACTCAAGAATTTACCTATGGCCTTAGGACTAGGTAGAAGAACTTATGAAACTATTAAAGAAAATTTAGCCTGGGCATTTTCATATAATATTATTGCCATTCCGGTGGCAGCCCTTGGCCTACTAGGTACTTGGGGACCTACTTATGGGGCACTTATTATGGGACTAAGCGATGTAGTACTAGCCATTAATTCATTAAGATTATTTAAGAAAAAATTGGTCTAGTTCTTTTGGAAAATATACAAGCCATATTAAAACAGTATTGGGGCTATACTCAATTTAGGCCTCAGCAAGTAGAAGTCATAGAGGCGGTCTTAGAAGGCAAGGATGTACTTACCTTACTACCCACAGGCGCTGGTAAATCACTTTGTTTTCAAGTGCCCACCATTTATCAAAAAGGTATTTGCGTTATCATTAGCCCTTTGATTGCGCTTATGCAAGACCAAGTAAAGGATTTAAAAAGTAAAAAATTAACAGCCGTAAATTTAGGAGGAGAAATTAACGCAGAGCAACAAGAAGTTATTTTAAATGATGCAGTTGCTGGTAAGTATCAATTTATTTACCTCTCTCCTGAAAAATTAGTACAAAAATCTTTTCAAAATTTTTTACAGGCCCTACCCATTACCTTATTTGCCATTGATGAAGCGCATTGCATTTCACAATGGGGTTATGACTTTAGACCCTCTTACCGAAAACTAGATGTATTAAAGAAAATGTTTCCTTCTATTCCTGTATTAGCTATGACGGCATCTGCCATTCCCTTAGTGCAGGAAGATATTGTAAAACAATTAGTATTAAAGAATGCTTCAGTTATTAGCAGTTCTTTTTTAAGGCCTAATCTAAGTTACGGCGTTCATAAAGTGGCTACTAAAATTCATAGCCTTCGAAAAATTTTAGAAAATATAAAAGGTACTATTATTATTTATGGTAGCACCCGTAATAATGTAAGTCAATTAACAAAACTATTGCAAGACTATGGCTATCCTGCTGCCGAGTACCATGCAGGCATGCCTTATGCTATAAGACAAAAAGTACAAGAAAATTGGATGAACAATACTATACGTATTGTCGTTTGTACTAGCGCTTTTGGAATGGGTATTAATAAACCCGATGTGCGCGCTGTTATACATTATGACTTACCCAATAGTATTGAGCAGTATTACCAAGAAGCAGGTCGTGCAGGTAGAGACGGCATGCCCGCTGAAGCCATTTTACTTTTTCAACAAAATGATTGGGATTACTGGCAAATGGTGCAAGAAAAAAAATATCCACCCATTGATACTATTAAAAAAGCCTACCAGGACTTAGCCGATTTTATTCAAGTACCCATAGGTTTAGGTGAAAAACAAGAATATCCTTTTGACTTTGAAAATTATTGTAGCATTTTCAAATGGGATAAAATGATAGCGCGTAGTGCACTGCAGTGGATAGAACAAGAAGGCCATGTAAAATTTTCAGCAAGTTCTTTTAAGCCATCATTAGTTCAAGTTATTGCAGATAGAAATACCATTGAAGAATTTGAGCAGGCCAACTCCAATGCAGGCGCTGTATTACAATTAATACTTAGAACTTATGGAGGCATTTTGGATAGCCCTCAGTTTATCAACGAAAAATTAATAGCCTCCTTATTACAAAGAGACATTGAATTTGTCCAAAAAAACTTATTATTTTTAGCACAGGTGGGGCAAATAAGCTTTGAGCAAAAAGAGAGTCAACCCGTGGTGCAATTCTTATGGAATAGAACGGCAGCTGCCTTTATGAAAATAGATCTTGATAATTATCAGCTTAGAAAAAAGGCCTTCCTACAACGCGTCAAGCAGTTCACAGACTATATCTGGGCCCATGATATGGATTGCAGAAGCAGTTATTTAGCAGCTTATTTCGGAGAAAAAAATCCAAGTAAATGTAAAATATGCGACCTTTGTACAGGAAGTCAAAATAGAACATTTTAACAATACATTACAAGAGGTTCATTAAACGCCTTGTTTTTAACAAAAGATTGGAAATTAATATTTTGAACCAGGCATTGAATCATCGTTTCTTTACATAGAAGCCAAAGAAATAAAAGTAAAAGAAGCAATCATATAGCAATTATATAAAAGAATTAAAAGTATAAAAGAAAAATTAATCAAATGGAAGACAAAAAAAAGTATAAGATTTTATTGTGTGAGGACGATAGCAATTTAGGTTTAGTCTTGAAAAACTATTTAGAACTGGACGAATACGAAGTAACCCTTGAAAGAGATGGCCGTTTAGGACTTGCTGCTTTCCAAAGAGAAAAGTTTGACCTCTGCTTATTAGATGTAATGATGCCCCATGTAGATGGCTTTACCTTGGCAGAAGAAATTAGAGACATAGACCCTGAGGTACCTTTATTCTTTTTAAGTGCTAAAACTTTAAAGGAAGATATTATCCATGGCTATAAATTAGGCGCCGATGATTATATCACAAAACCTTTTGATAGTGAAGTATTAATGTTTAAAATTAAAGCTATTATCAAAAGAAATGAAGAAGACAATAAAGTAAGTGATAATATTGAATTCCAATTAGGCAAGTATCATTTTAATCCAAGATTAAGAGAATTAAAAATGGGCGATATCTCGCATACGCTTTCTCCTAAAGAAAATGAATTATTAAAAATGTTGGCAGAAAATATAAATGATTTGCTTACCCGCGAAAAAGCTTTGAAGAAAATTTGGGGTAGTGATACTTATTTTAACGGTAGAAGTATGGACGTATACATTGCCAAATTAAGAAAATACTTAAGAGAAGACGACCAAATTGAAATCGTTAATATTCATGGTAATGGATTTAGATTAGTAGTATCTTAAATTACAAACTACTATCTATTAAATAATTTTTTTAATTATAATTCATTTGTTAAAAAAAGACCCGATAGCTTAAAGTTTATCGGGTCTTTTTTAATATTAAACTATATAATGTTCAACTATCTAAATAATTCAGGGTTATTGGAAGCATGGCCTGAAGGGGGTTTTTTCCCTAGGTGCTTATAAGCTTTCTGCGTAACTTCTCTGCCTCTTGGGGTTCTTTGTAAAAACCCTTCTTGTATTAAGAAAGGCTCGTATACTTCTTCAATGGTGCCAGACTCCTCACCTACTGCAGTGGCAATAGTACTAATACCTACAGGGCCTCCTTTGAATTTTTCAATAATGGCAAGTAATATTCTATTGTCCATTTCATCTAGTCCATGTTCATCCACATTCAATGCTTTTAATGCATGTTGTGTAATGCCTATATCTACAATACCATCGTTTAATACTTGTGCGAAGTCGCGTACACGTCTTAATAATCCATTCGCAATTCTGGGTGTACCTCTACTTCTTCTAGAAATTTCTCCTGCAGCTGCTGAATTAATATTCACATTTAATATGCCTGCACTTCTTACAATAATTTTTTCAATCACAGTGGCTGGATAATATTCCAAGCGAGACTTAATGCCAAACCTTGAAAGTAGTGGCGCTGTTAATAAACCACTTCTTGTAGTAGCCCCCACTAGTGTGAAGGGATTCAGATTAATTTGAATACTTCTTGCATTGGGGCCACTATCAATCATGATATCTATCTTATAGTCCTCCATGGCAGCATATAAATACTCTTCTACCACCGTACTTAAGCGGTGTATCTCATCTATAAATAAAACATCATTGGGTTCAAGGCTTGTTAATAAACCTGCCAAGTCGCTTGGCTTTTCAATCACTGGTCCTGAGGTTTCTTTTATTTGTACACCCATTTCATTGGCTACAATTCTACTTAAGGTAGTCTTACCTAAGCCTGGAGGGCCGTGAAATAAAATATGATCTAAGGGCTCACCGCGCATCTTGGCAGCCTTAATAAAAATGCTAATATTTTCAATAAGCTGCGGCTGTCCCGCAAAGGCTTCCATTTCTCTGGGACGAATACTATTTTCAAACTCTTTGTCTAAAGAGTTGATTTCATTATTCGTATTATCTAAAGGTGAATTTGCCATGCTTATTTTTAAACTATTAAATTACAATATTTACCATCTTCCCTTTTACAAATATGAGCTTTTTAATAGGTTTATCTTCTACCCATTTTTTAACTACCTCATTGGCTAATACTATAGCGCGCACTTGATCCTCGCTAGCGTCAAGGGCAATAAGAATATTAGCTCTTAATTTTCCATTAATACTAATAGGATACTCTTTCTCTGTTTCAGTTACATACTGGGCATCAAAAACCGGATAAGCCGCGTCTACCACTAAGCCATCCATTCCCAAGACCTGCCATAACTCTTCTGCAAAATGGGGCGCATAAGGGGTTAACAAAATAACTAGTTGAGAAAGTATTTCTTTTTTATGGCAATTTAAATCGGCTAGTTCATTCACACAAATCATAAAGCTACTCACCGCAGTATTAAAACTAAAACGCTCTGTATCTTCTTCAATTTTTTTAATGGCCTTATGAAGTACCTTTAATTCAGCAGCTGTAGGCGCCTCGTCTACCCATACCTTTCCTTTGATTTCATCAAAAAATAAACGCCAGCATTTTTTTAAAAAACGGTGCACCCCTTCAATACCCTTGGTATCCCATGGTTTACTTTGCTCCACCGGACCTAAAAACATTTCATACATTCTAAAAGTATCGGCGCCATATTTTTCTACTAAGTCATCGGGGTTCACTGTATTAAATTTCGACTTAGACATTTTTTCTACTTCCACCCCACATATATATTTACCGTCTTCTAAAATAAATTCAGCTTTTGCATAATCGGGTTTCCATTTTGTAAACGCTTCCGTATCTAGTTCAACACCATCTACAATATTTACATCCACATGCAAGGCGTCCACTTCATGCGCTTGCTTTAATCCACTTGATACAAATTTTTGCGTGCCTCTTATTCTATATACAAATCGAGAACTACCTTGTATCATTCCCTGATTTAATAATTTCTTAAAAGGTTCGTCAAAACCAATATGGCCTAAATCAAATAATACTTTCGTCCACATTCTACTATATAATAAATGTCCTACAGCATGTTCTGTACCTCCAATATAAAGGTCCACCTGTCCCCAATAATCACTTGCTTTTCTGCTACAGAAGGCTGTATCATTAGCAGTATCCATATACCTTAAAAAATACCAACTGCTACCTGCAAAGCCAGGCATAGTATTGGTTTCATAGTTTTCTGCTTTCCATGCAGCAATATTTGCCAAGGGGCCCTCGCCTTCTGGTCCGGGAGAATAATTATCAACGGTTGGTAATAATAAAGGAAGTTCTTTTTCTGATATAGGATAAGCAATTCCGTCTTTCCATTTAATGGGAAAAGGCTCTCCCCAATAACGCTGTCTACTAAAGGCCGCATCACGCATTCTATAATTAATCTTAGACTTGCCAATACCCATGGCCTCTAATTTTTTAGCTACTATGGCAATGGCATCTTTTTGCACGATACCATTTAAAAAGTCGCTATTCGATAAAATAGCTTCTTTAGTGGGGTTGGCTTCCTCTCCATTATAGGCATCTCCAATAATATTAGTAATAGGAATATTAAAATGTTGTGCAAATTTAAAATCACGATCATCTCCACAAGGCACAGCCATAATCGCACCTGTACCATAACCTGCTAATACATATTCAGATATCCAAACAGGTATTAAGGCATTGTTGAAAGGGTTAGTCACATAGGCACCTGTAAAACAGCCCGTAATTTTTTTCTCAGCGATACGCTCTCTTTCACTTCTACTTTTTACATACCCAATATATTCAGCTACTGCTGCTTTATGTGTAGTGGGTGTAATACTTTCAATTAATGCGTGTTCTGGCGCTACCACCATAAAGTCAACGCCAAAAATAGTATCAGGTCTTGTGGTGTAAACTTTTAAACTGCCTGCATGTCCTTGTATAGCAAAATCAATTTCAGCACCTTCACTTCTACCAATCCAATTGGATTGCATTTCTTTCATGGCTTCGCTAAACTGAATGGTCTCTAGCCCCGACAGTAGCCTATCTGCATATGCTGTAATTCTTAAATACCATTGACGTAATTTCTTTTTCTCTACAGGATGGCCGCCTCTTTCACTAAATCCATTAATCACTTCATCATTGGCAAGCACGGTTCCTAAAGCCGCACACCAATTCACTTCGCCATACCCACAAAAAGCCAAACGGTATTGCATTAAAATAGCTTGCTTTTCTTTTTCTGAATACCCTTTCCAATCAGTAGCTGTAAAATTTAAAGCAGCATCGCCTGGGCAACTATGATTTGCATTACCTTGTTTTTCAAAAGCAGCTTCAAGTGTTGCAATGGGCATTGCTTTGGCTGCCCCTTTATCAAAATAGCTATTGAATAATTGTAGAAAAATCCACTGCGTCCATTTGTAATAACTTACGTCGCAGGTTTTTACTTCTCTATCCCAGTCAAAACAAAATCCAATATTATCTAATTGCTTTCTAAAATTATTGATATTATCATAAGTGCTTTTAGTAGGATGCACACCATGCTCGATTGCATATTGCTCCGCAGGTAATCCAAAGGCATCATAACCCATGGGATGTAAAACATTAAAACCTTTCAGTCTTTTATACCTGCTATAAATATCTGATGCTATATAACCTAGGGGATGACCAACATGCAAACCAGCACCACTTGGATATGGAAACATATCTAATATATAAGCCTTAGGCTTAGTAGAATCATTACTTACCTTGTATGCCTTTTTTTCCTGCCAAATAGTTTGCCACTTTTTTTCAATGGCCCTAAATTGATACTCCATTTCTTGATTTTCTTTATAAAAGGTTGAAAAACTAACAATTCTTTAACCAAATTTTGGGCCTACCCCATTTTGCGTAAAAAATGTCTGAATTCACCCTCTGCAAATGTAAGCCATTAGCGTTCAAAACCCTACATTTGCAAAGCGAACAACTAAAATTTTAATGCTATGGCTTCTACCGGAACATCGGCGCTGAAACGCAGCAAACCCAACTACATTTATAGTATTGTAGGGGTGGCCATTGTTTTATTTATTATGGGCATTATGGGCTGGTTATTTTTAAACCTTCAGTCAATTGGGGACAGCTTTAAAGAGGATATTCGTATTAGCGTTTATGTAAGAACGGCTGACAAAAATACAGTGGGTGCCATTGAAAAATTTATAGCAAGTCAACCCTATGCAAAAAATGTAGAATACATTAATAAAGAAAAGGCGAAGGCCATTTGGAATAAAGAAAATAATGAAGACTGGGCTAAAATTTTAGAGGCTAACCCGCTTCCTGAAAGTATTGACTTTTTTGCCAAAGCCGATTATGTAAATACAGATAGTTTAACAAAAATTACAGCGGCTATTGAAAATACCTTCCGCAAAGATGTTGCAGATATTCAATATCCTAAAAGTTTGGTCACTAACTTAAATGAAAGAGCTTCAAAAATTGGGATTATATTTTTAGTGATGTCCATTATACTTTGCATTATTGTAATCATTAGTATTGATAACACCATTCGCTTGGCTATGTATAGCAATCGCTTTTTAATTAAGACCATGCAAATGGTAGGAGCTACACGTAATTTTATTTCTAAGCCTTTATTAATTCGTGCTTTATTGAATGGTTTAATTAGCGCCTTTGTAGCCATCTTCCTTTTATTTGGATTAATTGAATGGGCCACTACGCAGTTCCCTCAAATAGGCATGTTGCAAGGTATTAGCAATAGTTTAATTTTATTTGGAGGCCTTATTCTACTGGGCGTGGGTATTTCGGTATTTAGTACTTACCGTAGCGTTTTAAAATATTTAAAAATGAAATTGGACGAATTATATTAATTGTACCCAAACTTTTACAAAAAATTTATTGAAAATAAAACTTCAAACCATGAGTCAGAAAGAAAAAACTAAATCACTTGATTTTTTTGGAAAATCTAATTATACATGGATGCTTATTGGAGCTGCCTTAATCATAGTAGGCATGTTCTTAATGTCTGGTGGTAAAAGCGCCGATCCAAATGTATTCAATGAATCAGAAGTGTATAGCTTTAGACGTATTACCTTGGCGCCTATTGTGGTCATCGCAGGTTTTATTGTAGAAATATATGCGATTTTCAAAAAATCGTAAGAATGAATACTTTACAATCCATTATTATAGCCATTATTGAGGGTATCACCGAGTTCTTGCCTATTTCCAGTACGGCCCACATGAAGTTTGCGAATCCTTTTTTAGGCATTGAAAGCAGCCCCTTTGTTGATTTATTTGAAATCGTGATTCAATTAGCAGCCATTGCATCGGTGGTGGTTATCTACAGAAAAAAGTTTTTTGATTTCAAGCACTTTAGCTTCTATATTAAATTAATGATTGCCGTTATTCCTGCTTTAATTTTCGGAGCTCTTTTGAAAAAATATATCGATGCTGCACTAGGAAATTTATGGGTGATTGCCATTGTGATGGTAGCAGGTGGTGTTATACTCATTTTCATTGATAAATTTTTTGAAAAAGCAGAAGCTGCAAAAACTGAGGAGTCGGATCAAGAGGGCATTACTTATAAGAAGTCATTTATCATTGGTTGCTTTCAAGTGTTATCTATTTTATTTCCTGGACTGAGTAGAAGTGCCGCTACCATTATTGGTGGAATGAGTCAGCAATTAAATAAAAAAACAGCTTTAGAATTTTCTTTTTTCTTAGCAGTGCCTACCATGTTGGCCGCTTCTGCAAAAAGTACCTTAGATGTTTATCAAACCAATCCGGAAGTTTTTGGGAAAGAGAATCTTCTGTTATTATTAATAGGTGCAGTAGTGGCCTTTCTGGTGGCCCTAATAAGTGTGCAATTTTTTATGCGCATTGTACAAAAGCATGGCTTTGCACCATTTGGCTGGTACCGTATTGTATTAGGCCTGAGCATTTTAGGTCTATTATATACCCATTACCTTAGCTAATTACTACCTATAGGAGAGTTGGGTAATTATTAGTATTTTTAAAATACTAAACAATTGCTAATGCAAACAGCTTCTAAAAAAGTAGTGAACGGTTGGGCCATGTATGATTGGTCTAATAGTGTATACAATCTTGTTATTACTTCTACCATATTCCCCGCTTATTACGAAGCAGTCACGGGCGATGGCAATGAAAATACTTTGATCGATAAAATAAAAATAGGCCCTTACGAATTTTCTAATACCGCACTTTATAATTATGTATTAGCCATTGCCTTTGTTATTGTAGCCATGCTCTCTCCTATTCTTTCTTCTATTGCCGATTACAGAGGTAATAAAAAACAATTTCTTCGTTTCTTTTGTACCATGGGAAGTTTAGCTTGCGCCTCTTTATACTTTTTTGACAGCAATCATATTATGGGTGGTTTATTTTCAGTCATTATTGCCTGTGTAGGATTTTGGGGTAGTTTAGTTTTTTACAATTCTTATTTACCAGAAATTGCCTCCCCTGCAGACCGCGACCGTATCAGCGCCAAAGGATTTATGATGGGTTATATTGGATCGGTACTTTTACAACTAATATGTTTTGTCTTTGTATTGAAACCTGAATTATTTGGTATTACGGTAGGCAAGGCTTCTCAAATTTCATTTTTACTAGTGGGTATTTGGTGGATGGGTTTTGGATGGATGTCTATTTCAAGACTACCAGCAGGCAGAGGTGTAAAAGGTGCACACAGTAAAAATTTAATCACCCAAGGGTATAAAGAAATACATAAAGTATGGATAGAATTAAAAACATTACCTAAACTTAAAAGATTTCTTTTTTCTTTTTTCTTCTACAATATGGGGGTGCAAACCGTCATGCTAGCAGCCACATTGTATGGTAAAAGCGAATTAAATATTCCTACCACTAATTTAATCTTAGCTATATTAATTATACAAATTGTGGCTATACCAGGTGCGCATATAATGGCAAAGTTGGCAAGTAAATGGGGTAATTTCAATACCATCATGATGGCCATCGTTATATGGATTGGCGGTTGTATCATGGGCTATTATTTACCTAGAAATGCGGTAGTTCCATTTTATACTTTAGCCGTTGTAGTAGGTTTTGTAATGGGAGGTATTCAATCGGTAAGTAGAAGTACTTATTCCAAATTAATGCCAGAAACACATGACACCACCAGCTATTTTAGCTTCTTTGATGTTACTGAAAAAGTAGCCATCGTGATTGGTATGTTTAGCTTTGGTTTTATTAATGAAATTACGGGCTCACAAAGAAATTCGGTATTGGCCTTAACTATATTTTTTATCATCGGGCTTATCTTATTATACCGTACTTCAAAAATAAAAGGATATGCAGTTGTATAGTGTAGAGACAGGTAAATTTAAATTAGATGGAGGCGCTATGTTTGGTGTAGTACCAAAATCTATTTGGAATAAATCTAATCCGGCAGATGAAAATAATTTATGTACTTGGGCACTGCGTTGTTTAGTCATTAAAGAAGGTGACCGTACTATTTTAATAGATACAGGCATGGGCGATAAACAAGATGCCAAATTCTTTAGTCATTACCAGCCTCATGAAACTATTGCATTAGCCGACGCGCTAAAAAAAATAAATATAAGGGTAGAAGAGATCACCGATGTTTTATTAACGCATTTACATTTTGATCATGTAGGTGGTGCCATCACAAAATTGAATGATAAATTGGTGACTACTTTCCCGAATGCTAGTTATTGGATTAGTGAGCCTCAATGGAATTTGGCCCTGCATCCAAATAGAAGAGAAAAAGCTTCTTTTTTGACTGAGAACATTATGCCCATTAAGGAAAGTGGCCAGCTAAAATTAATCACCCTACCCCCTTTTCAAAGCAGTACTAGTTTACAAGAAATTAAATTTACAGAAGCTATTAGCTGCCTAGTAGTGCATGGACATACCGAAGCCATGTTGCTTCCTAAAATCAAAATGGGTAATGAAACTATTGTATTCATGGCAGACCTACTGCCTTCCACAGGACATATACCCCTGCCCTATGTGATGGGTTATGATATGCAGCCACTAATTACCTTGGAAGAAAAAGAAAAGTTTTTAACTACCGCTCTTAAGGAAAATTATATCTTATTTTTTGAACACGATGCAGTGAATGAATGCTGCCGTTTAATAGCTACTGAAAAAGGAATAAGAGCGGGCGCAAGCTTTACTTTAAAAGATATTTTATAAATTATATTGGGTAATTATTCATTATTAGAATTCACAGTAATTCTATACTATTATTATTCGGTGTATAATTTCAATATAAATAGGAGTGCTAATTATTCACTAGTTCAATTAAAGAACTCAAAGGGTATCTAATATTTTGATAGCCCACCATATCTACTTTAATACTTCCCACCACAATGGGCGTTTCAATACGAACAGGTATATGATTCTCATCGTCAGTCACCCAGATAGTCATTTTTTCACCCCCTTCAAACATACTGCCCTTTAATAATAAGGGTGCTAATTTAATCACTTTAAATTTTCCGTACTTAGTAGTAATCACCTCTCTGCCTAAATACTTAAAGTAGGAAGGATATAAACTTTTATCAAGGAAAAAATTAAGGTAAATTTTATCATTGATAGCTAGATTTGAATAATTAAAATTCCTGGCAGCATAAATAGCGCTCACCACATCAAAAGTACATTCCGATGTTTTATATACTTCGGCTTCAGTACTAGCAGTTCTAGCTTTCTGATTGAACTTCACCATTTCCTTTTTATGAAAAGAGCCTTCGTTTATTTGTCTTGTAAATTGATAAGGCAGTAAGGTTTTAGCGTCCACCACCGATTCATACCTATCCCTTACTTTAAATATCCAATCATATTTTGAGTTAGATTTTCCTATAGCGGTAAATGCAAAAGCGTCATTATCATTGAAGCTAGTGGACTGCACCGTAAAATCGGTTTTACCCGCATTGACATAAAGCCCAATGACATTATAATAAATAGTATAACTAATTTTCTCCCCAGCATTAAAGGAAGTATTATTTAAATTACATAATCCTTTATCATTGCTTGGTAAAAAGGTGAAAAAAGAGAATAAAAGAAATAGAAAATGCATCTTAGTTATTTACTTGTTGAGGTTGTTAATTTGTTGGGGAGACTACTGTAAAATTATTGCTTTATCCTGTAATTTATTATGAGAATAGAACCAATTATAGCAGGTAATAAAAAATTAACAGACCATATGATAGTACTTACACAGATGAGCATTAGACTATTGTCATAAAAAGGACTTAATAATAAAACAATGAGCTGCCCTCTTATTACTACATCTGTTAAAGCAATGGAAGGAATAAGACTTAAACAAAAAAACAAGACCGATAAGGCCACCCAAAGGTCCAGTATGCCAATAGGGATATTAAATATTTTAACCACCCAGGTATATTGTAGTATAAAAACGCAATATTTTAAAAAAGCAAATAAGAGCAATTGCCCCTTTAATTTAGTTTTAATTTGCAATAAGGATAATTTTTTTAGCCAGCCTGTGAAATTACCTGGATGAAAATAAATGACCCAGGCAGCAGCTACAATAAAGGGCCCCACCCATTTTAACCAAGGTAAAAAAGGGAGGTTATAAAATAGCCCAATACTTCCAAAAAATAAGGTAATTAATAATTGCGCATAGGATGCCCAAGCCATTTGAGCCAGCCCTTTTAATTTATTGCCTGGTGCTAAGAATAAAATTCTACCCACATAATCGCCGGATCTAGCGGGGGTAAAAAAGGCGAAAGCTTGGCCTACTAAAACAGATTTAAACGATTTTAAAATAGAAGTAGGATTTAATTCAGCTAGCACCAACTTCCATTTAATAGATTCCATTAAATAATTTAAAACAAATAAGATAATTAAGACAGCCCACTGAAAAAACCCAATGGTATAAAATTGTCGCTTGATTTGATCCCCAAATTCATTTAGGTTATCATTAGAAGCTACTTTATTATAAATAGCCACTGCGCATACAAGGAACAAAATAAATCCAATAGAATTATTAAGGGTGGTTCTTATTTTTTTGAAGCGCTCTTGATTCATTGCCACAAAGTTCGGAATTTGCTATGATATATGTAACTTTATTGTGCATGTCAAAAACACCCATTATTTTAGGAATTGATCCAGGTACCCAAATACTAGGGTATGCAATTTTAAAAGGGGGGCCCAAGCCTGCCCTCATTACAATGGATGTCTTAAAAATGACCAAGGAAAAAGACATTTATGCAAGACTTCAAATGATACATGCTAGAATCATTGAATTAATTGAAACTTATCAGCCCACGCATTTCGCCATTGAAGCACCTTTTTTTGGCAAGAATATACAAAGCATGCTAAAGCTAGGCCGTGCACAAGGCGTCGCCATAGCAGCGGCCATGCATTTTAAAATTCCAGTGACCGAATATGCGCCTAAAAAAGTAAAGCAATCCATTACGGGTAATGGCAATGCCGATAAAGAAATGATCTGGAAAATGTTGGAGCGTATTTTAGTTATTAAAAAACAGCCTAAATACTATGATGCCACCGATGCCTTAGGCGTTGCCCTTTGTCATCATTATCAAATTAGCGGCTTACTGCTACCTGCAGCAAAAATTGTCAAAGGAAAAAAATCGTCTAAAAAAGCCAATAGTTGGGAGGCCTTTCTTACTAAAAATCCGGAGCGACTAAAAAAGTAGTATGCGCTTATATATAATTAAGTAGCCGCCATTTATAATTTACTTATAATTAAATCTTGAATGGCTTTAAACTCTTCCGTACTTAAAGCAAGTTTAGGCTGAGAGAATTCCATATCAGCTGCTGCATTAATAGGTATTAAATGCAAATGGGCATGAGGCACTTCTAAGCCAACAGTAACCATACCCACTCTATTACAAGGAAAGCTTTTTTCGATAGCTGCAGCTATAGGTTTTGCAAATATTAATAATTCACTTAAATAAGTATCAGGTACATCAAATATTTTATCTACTTCTATTTTAGGCACAATTAAGGTGTGCCCTTTTTGCAAAGGAAAAATATCTAAAAAAGCATAAAACTTTTCCGACTCCGCAATTGTATAAGAAGGAATATCGCCATTGATTATTTTTGAAAAAAGGGTCATGGCTACTATTTATTAAAGACGATAATTAGAAGATAATTAGACTGTAATATTCTCTACCATAAATTTCATCACCCCATTAGGCGCTTGAATTTCTGCTAGCTCTCCTACTTTTTTACCAATTAACCCTTTTCCAATAGGTGAAGATGCAGAAATTTTACCGGCTTTTAAATCGGCTTCCTTTTCTCCTACTAATTGATAGGTCATTGTTTTTTTAGTCGCCTGATTAGTGATAGTAACCTTGGTTAATATAGTTACCTTACTTGTATCAATGGTACTTGTATCTACTATTTTAGCATTGGAAATAGCTGCTTCCAATTGTTTAATTTTTGCTTCCAACATTCCTTGCGCTTCTTTAGCAGAATCGTATTCAGCATTTTCTTTTAAGTCTCCTTTTTCTCTAGCTTCTCCAATAGCTCTAGAAGCAGCCGGACGCTCTACCGACTTCATCTTTTGTAATTGCTCACGCATTTTATCAAAAGTATCTTGGGTGACATATACTGTAGTATCGCTCATATCCTTAGTTTAGTTATAAAAAAAATACAACGCCACATAAGTGAGGCGTTGCATATTACAAAGATATAAAATATTGCTTAAATGATACCTAATTTTTCCAATAGGACTTTAGACATTTTATAGTAGGCCTCGTGGCTATAGCCTGCAATATGAGGCGTTATGATACAATTTGGATGCATCATAACTGCTTCTAAAACAGCCATTTCTTGGCCTGTATTTAGGTGAATGGGCTCTTTTTCTAGCACATCCAGGCCTACCCCCCTAATTTGCTGATTTTGAATGGCTTCTAAAACTGCAGCGGTTTCAGTAACAGGTCCTCTACAGGTACTTATAAAATAAGGCTTCTTTTTTAGACGATTAAAAAAAGCAGTATTGGCATAATGATGCGTTAAATGAGTAAGGGGTAAATGCAAGCTAATCACATCCGCTTTTTCTTGAATCATTTCCAAGCTTGCCTCTTTTATTTGCGCTGTCTCAAATCCAGTTTTATAAATATCATGTGCTAAAATTTCAACATCAAAGCCAGACAAAATTTTTGCAAAAGCGGATCCTGTATTGCCTAGTCCAATGATACCCACGGTTTTTCCTGTAAGCTCATCTGCTCTATTGGCATCCCGAATCCACTTGCCTTCTTTCACTTCTTGATAAGCACTATGAATGCGATTCATTAAACTTAATAATAAACCTAGGGTATGTTCCCCCACGGTGGTTCTATTACCTTCAGGACTACTTACACATAATATATTTTTACTAGCCGCAAATTCAGTGTCAATTAATTCCATACCACTTCCTATGCGCCCAATCCATTGTAGTTGATTCGCTTTTGCTAAAATACTGGCATCTATTTTTAATCGAGTGGTTACAATTAATCCATGCGCTGTATCAATACAATCCATTAAGGCTTCATAGCTAATAGCAGGTTCGTATTGAATAGTATATCCTTTTTCTTCAAGCGTATCTAATAAAAAAGGATGTACGGGTGCAGTTATAATTATTTTCAAAGCCATTTTATTCAATATGCATTTTAAAAGTTAAGGCAGCATAGTCATCATAGGTAAGGTTTTCAGCTCTTTTGGTAAATAGCGGGTCTTGTAACTGCGCTGCGCTAAAATAAGGCTTTAACGGATTTCTTAGCATTTTTCTTCTTTGCCCAAAGGCCATTTTAACAATATGGTAAAATAGTTTTTCAGAAACAAATTTCGGGAAATTATCTTTTCGAGTCAATCGAATCACTCCACTCATTACTTTTGGAGGCGGGGTAAAAGCAGTAGGCGGCACATCAAATAAATAAGTAACATCATAAAATGCCTGTGTTAAAACACTTAATATTCCATAAGCCTTTGAATTAGGCTTAGCTGCAATTCTTTCTGCTACCTCTTTTTGAAACATACCCACCATCATGGGTACATGCTCTTTCCACTCTAAAATTTTAAATACAATTTGCGTAGAAATATTATAAGGAAAATTACCCACCACCACAAAATCATTTTCAAAAGGTAGGGCTGCCTCCAAAATATCGGCCAGTATTAATTTGTCTTTTAATTCAGGGTATTCAGTACTTAAAAAAGCCACTTTTTCTCGGTCTAATTCAATGGCTTTAAATGACTGCTTGGGAATGTCTTGAATATACTTCGTTAAAGCCCCTGCACCAGGACCCACTTCTAGCAACTGCTCAATAGGCTGCGCTAGCAATACTGCCTGAATATCCTTACAAACTTGAGCGTCATTTAGAAAATGCTGCCCCAATGATTTTTTTAGCGTGTATTGCATGAGGCAAAGTTAGGTTTTTGTGCGTACTTTTACAGCCTAATCAAATGGATATGAACCCAGACATCAGAAAACCAATTATAGGCTTTACCTGCGGCGATTTAAACGGCATTGGCATTGAATTAATCATAAAATCTCTATCGGATAGCCGTATCTTAGATTTCATCATTCCTGTCGTTTTTGCCAATAATAAAGCAATCAATTTTTATAGAAAAGGACTGCCAGAATATGCTATTAATTTTGCAGCTGCCACCGACCTCTCAAAATTAAATACCAAGCAAGTAAACTTAGTGAACTGCTGGGAAGAAGAAGTAGAAATTACCCCTGGAGAGATGTCAGCGTTAGGAGGTAAATATGCATTGATTTCTTTAGAAGCTGCAGTAGCCGCTTTAAAAAATAAACAAATTGACGGGCTAGTTACCGCCCCTATTCATAAAAAAAATATTCAATCTCCTAATTTTAATTTTAGCGGACATACCCCTTATTTGCAAGCCGCCTTTGGCAATACTGAAAACTTAATGTTACTCGTAGCAGATAATTTAAGAATGGCCTTGGTTACTGAACATGTAACCATACAAGAAGTAGGTCAACATATTACCAAGGATAAGATAAAACAAAAGCTAAGTATTTTAAATAGCAGTTTGAAAAAAGATTTTGGTATTGATGCACCCCGTATTGCCGTATTAGCCTTAAACCCACATGCAGGTGATGAAGGCTTAATTGGTAAAGAGGAAATTGAAATTATCAAACCTGCCATTAAAGAAAGCAAACAACAAATGCTAGTATACGGACCTTATTCTGCAGATGCATTTTTTGCAAGAGGTGCGCATGAAAAATTTGATGGTGTACTTGCCATGTATCATGATCAAGGGCTTATACCCTTTAAATCATTGGCCTTTGGCGAGGGCGTGAATTTTACAGCAGGGCTACCTATTGTTAGAACAAGTCCGGACCATGGCACTGCCTTTGATATTGCAGGGAAGGCTAAGGCCGATGCAGGTTCTTTTACAGCAAGTATATTTGAATGTGCTAGAATTATACATGCAAGACAAGGTTATACAGATATGCGCCTAAACCCACTTAAGAAAATTAGTGCAAGAATGTTTGCAGGTGCGGTGGATGAAAGATTGTATGAAAACGAAAATTAATCCAAGAATTTAAAGGCATTTAAAAAGGGCATGCTTTTTTTAATTGCACTAAGGATTGAAAACCCCAAGATGGCTCCACTGAATTTGGTTTAGTTTGAATATTAAAACACAATTCTGCTTTTTGAATCAATGGCTTTACTGAATTACATCCACCACCAAATATATAAGGTATTTTTTGTTGGATATTGGCTTCCAAAACATAGACCCTAGGATTATTTGGATTCAACTTCTTAGCCAAGCTTAAGGCTTTTTTAATTTTACCTTCATAGGTTAACCACCTCAATAGAGGATTCACTGACATCTTTGCAGTATAGGCTAAACTTTCTGCGCAATACACTTCGTCATTGGCCATAATGGATTTTGCCCTGCGCACCCATAATAAAGCATCATTGGCTAGCACATCTTTATCACCCATCTTCAAAAGACACATGATTGATCTGGTCATTCCAGCATAATAAGGAATTAACCAATTGGTTTTATTAACAGCATAAAGCTGTTCAAATTGTACATACAATTCTTGATAGTTTAGGTTTTTGTTTGCCTGATGGAATTGCATGACAGCTGTCTCCAAAGTTTTATTTGTACTGTTTGACTGCGCTTGCACCTTCAACAAGCCAATAGAAAAAAATAAAATAAATAAATAACTACGCATAGTTAAAAAATATTATTAGGTATACCTTTATTTATCGTGTACTTAGAGTAAGTTATTTCTATAGTTCCTTTTTTATTTTTAAGGGCTTTTTGTTTAGCCGTTGGGTCTTCGTCTCCAAATTCTAGAGTAATACCATTAGGCAATTTATAATCTTTAGTGTTAAAACTAAAAATAATTTTACTAGCGAGCCCTTGTTTGGCATACTCACCATATTGCATGTTAATTTCATAGCTACCGTTTTCCTTAGTGGTAGTAGCGGTTTTATACACTAGGGCTTCTACGGGGTCAATCCATAAAGTAGAAATTACCCAGTCTAAATTATCATCTGTTGGAATTAATTTTATCACCGTTAAATTTTTCCCGTTCAAAACCTGTGTGCCTGAAGGGATAGTTGTATACTGCTTTGTATTTAATAAAGTATTAATAGTAAGCGATACCCCACCCCTTGGCAATAAGGAAATACCCCCTTCCTTTTTTACTTTTAATAAATTGGGCTTTTTAAAATATACTTTTACTTTTCCTAAAGAGGCCTTGATAAAAGAAACATCTGTTTTCATAACCCCTTCCGCCACATAGTCATTTACCTGTGCTAGTTTTTGACTTACTTTTTCTATTAAGGGATCGGCTTGCGCCATAGTTTGCATAGGCATACCTAAACCGCAAGCAAGTATTATACAAATTAATAAAATATTTTTTAAATTTATAGGGTGCATCTTAACTTAGTATATCTTTTTTCTTAATAATAATGATAGAGGCCGTTACAAATAAAATAATATGAAGGGTTAATACCATTAAAGAGGTTTTAATTTTAGGAATGTTTAAAATACTGCCTCTAATAGCCTCATTGTCTATATTCACTTTAATGTCAAAAAATTCTTTCCAATTATTCATATGAGTCGTGAATAAATAAGGCTTTACTATATTAAATAAAGGAATATTTAAAGTGCTTAAAATAGTAAAAAATACAATGGCACTCATGGTACCTACAATGGGCCCAATAGAATTACTTGATAAACTTGACATCAAAAAACCAAGGCTGGTAACGGTTAGCAAAGAAAAGCTAGCAAATACAAAGGCGCCTACATATCTCCATAAAACATCTGACTGCTCTATCAACACTACATAATTAGACTTCATTAAAAATAAATCGTCGGTGCCAAATATCCACATACTTGCAAATAAAGCTAAGAAGGCCAGCCATATTAAAAGCAAAATAGTATACATACTAGCTGCAATAAACTTAGCAATTACCCAATGGGTTCTGCTATAAGGCGTTGTAAATAATAAACGAAGCGTACCTAAATTGGCTTCACCTGAAATCATATCTGCGGCAATTAAGGCTACCAGCAAGGGCACATGCACTAATAATAATTGTAATAAAATATAACAAATTAAATAGCCATTTAATACTTTACCATCGACCGTTAAAGTATCATTAATATCCTTCATTAGAAACCCCGCATAAGCATCGCCATCAATTTTTAAACCAAATTGAATGACCACAATAAGTGCTGCAATGGCGCCAAAAGCAATATAGGTTCTTGGGCGTCTGAAAATTTTATATAATTCTATTTGTATAAGCGACCACATAACTAAGCGTTTGAAGTAATTTGTAAAAAATAATCTTCTAAAGAATTCTTGGTTTCAATACCCAAGACCGAAATCCCTGACTGGACAAGGCTTTCATTCAGCATAGGAATAGCAGTGGTTGGTAATTTTAAAAAGATACCTTCTTTTCTAGTTAGTAAGTATTGACTAAAACCACCTGCCACAATAATTGACAAGGCCTTTACATCATCCAATGTTTTTATTTGTACAATTCTTTTTTCAGGATCTAATAATTCTTTAGTCACCCCTTCTACCATTTTTTTACCCTGATGTATAATTAATATTTGATGCGCCACTTGTTCTATTTCAGAAAGTAAATGAGAGGAAACAAAAACGGTCTTGCCTTCTTCTTTGGCTAAGTATTGAATTAAGCTACGAATATCGGCAATGCCTTGTGGATCTAAACCATTCGTAGGTTCATCTAAAATAATTAAGCTTGGATTATGCACCAGCGCAATGGCAATACCTAAACGCTGCTTCATACCTAATGAAAAGGTTTGTACTTTATCTTGGGAACGATGCGACAAACCTACTTGCTCTAAAGTTTTGGTAATATTTATAGCGGCTACTTTTTGCTTTCTTACTTTGGCAAATAATTGCAAGTGCTCTGTAGCCGTTAAATAAGGATATAAATCGGGCCTTTCAATAATGGCGCCCACCTGTTCCAATATAGAGGCTCTATTTTTTTGGATGGACTTTCCAAATAGCTCAATACTACCACTACTTGGGTGAATCAAAGACAAAAGCATGCGAATGGTGGTGCTTTTACCCGAACCATTCTGACCCAAAAAGCCAAAGACCTGCCCAGCCTCTACTTCAAAGCTGAGATTGTCCACCGCTTTCAGTGTCCCAAAATTTTTACTAATATTTTCTACTTTAATAACTGCCATACTGAGATTATAACAAAAAACCCCAAACATAGTTCGGGGTTTTATATCAATTTAATATTAACGAATACTATTTGTATTGAGGAATGATGCTGTTGGCTAATTCTACCATTTGCTTCAATCCATCTTCAGGCAAGTTGCCTTTCTTAAATTCAGCAAGTACATTGGGTAATTTGTTAGTCATCTCTAATAAGAAATGAGCTTCGAATTCTTTTACCTTACGTACCGATACTTCTTTTATTAAACCATTTGTACCTAGGTAAATAATGGCTACTTGTTTCTCCACAGAGAATGGAGTGTACTGCGCTTGCTTTAAGATTTCCACGTTTCTAGCACCTTTATCAATTACCGATTTAGTAGCGGCATCTAAGTCACCACCAAATTTTGAGAAGGCTTCCAACTCACGGTATAAGGCCTGGTCTAATTTCAAAGTACCAGATACTTTTTTCATGGATTTAATTTGTGCATTACCACCTACACGACTTACAGAGATACCTACGTTAATCGCTGGACGAATACCCGCGTTAAACAAGTTACCTTCTAAGAAAATTTGTCCGTCGGTAATAGAAATTACGTTGGTTGGAATGTATGCAGAAACGTCACCCGCCTGTGTTTCAATAATAGGTAAGGCGGTAAGTGATCCTCCACCTTTTACTAAATGCTTAATAGAAGCTGGTAAATCGTTCATGTTTTTTGCTACTTCATCATTGGCAATAACTTTTGCAGCACGCTCTAATAAACGACTATGCAAATAGAATACATCACCAGGATATGCTTCACGTCCTGGAGGGCGACGTAATAATAAAGAAACCTCACGATAAGCCACCGCTTGCTTAGATAAATCGTCATAAACAATTAATGCTGGACGACCTGTATCACGGAAGAACTCTCCAATCGCTGCACCCGCAAATGGAGCATAGAATTGAAGTGGAGCAGGATCTGCTGCTGGAGCCGCTACAATAATAGTATAAGCCATCGCACCATTGTCTTCTAATGTTTTCATCACACCTGCAATCGTAGATGCTTTTTGACCAATGGCTACATAAATACAATACACTGGCTTACCTGCATCAAAAAATTCTTTTTGATTGATAATGGTATCCACGCAAATAGCGGTCTTACCTGTTTGACGGTCACCAATGACTAACTCACGTTGTCCACGTCCAATAGGAATCATTGCATCGATTGCCTTGATACCTGTTTGTAATGGTTCTTTAACTGGCTCACGGAAAATTACCCCTGGCGCTTTACGCTCCAATGGCATTTCATATAAGTCACCTTTAATAGGGCCCTTACCATCGATAGGCTCTCCTAATGTATTAATAACACGACCTGTAAGACCATCTCCTACTTTAATAGAAGCAATCTCTCCAGTTCTTTTTACTTTATTACCTTCTTTGATACCTTTACTATCACCCATCAATACCACACCCACATTGTCTTCTTCTAGGTTAAGCGCAATGGCTTTAGTGCCATTCTCAAATTCAACTAACTCACCACTTCTAACACCATTCAAACCATATACACGGGCAATACCATCACCCACCTGTAGTACAGTTCCTACTTCTTCTAAATCTGCTGAAGCATTAAAGTTGCTTAATTGTTGTCTAAGAATCGCCGAAATTTCATCTGGTTTAATGTCCGCCATAACAGTCTATTTTAATGTATGATTATTTATATTTTACTAATGAACTCGTTGTTCAAAAATTGTTTTTTAATGTCTTTTAAATCTCTGGCAATACTAGCGTCTACTAAATTATTATTAAACTCTAGTACAAAACCACCAATTAAACTTTCGTCTGTTTTAGTAGTTAGTTCAATGGTTTTAAAATCAGCAGCTGATTTTACTTTTTGCTCGATTGATTTTTTAATTTCTTCACTTACCGCTACTGCTGTAGTTAAAGTAACTTGATGAATTCCTTTAATAGCATTGTACTGCTCAATAAAGGCAGTAGCCATTTCCGGTAATTCTAATTCTCTTCCTTTTTTAACCAATAGCACCGTGAAAGAATTGGTTAATACCCCTACTTTATTTTTAAGCACTTCATTAATGATGCTATTTTTTTGATCGGCTTTAATAATTGGACTGCGTAACATATTTACAAAATCGCTACTGGCATGGCATACTTCATGAATGTATTTCATATCAGCATACACGGCCTCTAATTGACCTTGCTCTGTGGCTAAATCTAATAAGCTCTTTGCGTATCTACCTGCTAAACGTGCGTTGGGCATTTTTTAAAATTTAGTTTAACTTAACTCCGTCTGCTAATTGCTTAATATAGGTTTCTTGTTCTGCTTTATTCGTAAGCTCGCGTCTTAATACTTTCTCAGCTACTTCCACCACTAAGCTACCCACTTGGTTTTTCACTTCCGTTAAGGCTGCATTTTTTTGTTGGTTAATAGCTACTTGTGCATCTGCCACAATTCTTTCATATTCAGACTTCGCTTTATCCTTTGCTTCTGCTATCATTTTCTCTGAAGCTTCTTTAGCTTCTTTGATAAGGGTAGCTCTTTCCTCTCTCGCTTTAGCTAACAATGCTTCATTTTCATTTTGCATAGCAGTTAAATCTGCTTTCATTTTGTCTGCCTTGGCTAAAGAATCCTCAATGCCTTTCTCTCTATCAGAGATGGCTTTCAACATAGGCTTCCAAGCAAACTTGCCTAATACAACAAGTAGGCCAAGAAAGGCAACAGTATTCCAGAATACCAATCCGATATCTGGTAACACTAATGGGTTTATTTCTAAAAACATAATCCTTAATTTATCTTAATGATTTAAAATTCTTTATCTACAATCTTTTCTTTTAAAATCTTTTTCTACAACGCTTTGTTTAAAAAATTATAGGCCCTTCGCCCTGTGCTAGGGCCTATAATGCTTTGGGAAATCTTTTGATAGATTATCCGTTCCCCAATAGGGCAACCACCACCGCAAATAAGGCTACGGCCTCAACGAAGGCAGCCATTACGATCATGTTAGAACGAATATCATTCACTGCTTCTGGTTGACGAGCAATACTTTCTACCGCTCCTTTACCAATTAGACCGATGCCAATTCCAGCACCGATAGCAGCTAATCCAGCGCCGATTGCGGCAACACTTCCTACTACCATTTTTTTACGTTTTAATTGTTATTGAAAAAAAATTTATAAATATTATTAATGATGTGCTTGATCATGATGTCCTTCCTCTGATGCCATTCCAATATACATTGCAGTAAGCATGGTAAAAATATAAGCTTGTAAAAAAGCAACTAGCAATTCTATCAAGAATATAAAAATTACAAAAGGCACTGCTACTGCAGCTGCATATACTGTTTTGAAAATAAATATTAAACAAACCAAACTCAATACCAAGATATGACCCGCCGTAATGTTTGCGAAAAGTCGAATCATTAAAGAAATAGGTTTATTAAATACCCCAATTAATTCAATAGGTGCTAAAAATAATTTCATAGACCAATGCATACCAGGCATCCAGAAAATATGCTCCCAATAGTTTTTATTAGAACTTAAATTCACCACGATAAAAACACAAACGGCTAAAGTCATAGTGAAAGCAATATTACCACTCACATTCGCACCGCCTGGGAAAATAGGAATTAAGCCTAAAAAATTATTCGTTAATATTAAAAAGAAAATAGTTAATAAGAAAGGCATGTACTTTGCATAACGCTTGGCCCCAATATTGGGAAGCGCAATTTCATCTCTTACAAATAAAACAATAGGCTCCATAAAAGACTGAAGTCCCTTAGGGGCTGAAGTAATTCCCGTTTTCTTATAAGCGCCTGCAGCAGTTAATATCACCAACAATAAAACAATAACTGATATAAATAAACTAGCTACGTTTTTAGTAATAGAGAAATCCCATAATTTTTTACTGGCTTCTACATCTACTTCACCCGCTGCGTTTAGAATTTTAGCCTTGCCTTCTACTAATTTGTAATTAAAGTTTCCTTTGTAAACTGCTGGCTCATGATGTTCGTCAATTAGTTTTGCAGAAGAAAAAACTTCAAAGCCTGCTGGTGTATATAAAATAACAGGTAAAGAAATAGAGGTATGACCCCATAAATGCCAGCTATGGTCATCCTTGATATGCTCCAAAATTGTTTGGGTTACATTAAAGCTACCTTCTTCTTTTGCAGCAGCTTCTTTTTCATTCGCAAATAAAGGAGTAGCATTTAATAAGAAAATACTTAGGAAACTGACTATCAATAGGGGTTTAAGGCGCTGAAGGACCATACGAATTTCAAAATTTGCTGCAAAGATAGGAAATAAGCATCTGAAATTGAATAAATTTAAAGAGAAATTGTAGGTAAAAATGGAAATTTGAATTGATTCTAAAAACTTGAAAATCAATGTTTTATATGCCAGTCATTTTTTTCTGTGCAGCAAACTGCATTTCACTCAATTTTGCATAAAAACCACCTATAGCTAAAAGCTCATTATGCGTGCCCATTTCCATCATTTCTCCCTTGTCTAAAACAATGATTTTAGAGGCTTTGCGGATAGTAGAAAGGCGATGGGCAATTACTATAGAAGTTCGACCCTTAATTAAAGTTTCAATAGCTTTCTCAATAAGCTGTTCACTTTCGGTATCAATAGAAGAAGTGGCTTCGTCTAAAATTAATATAGATGGGTTGTATAATAAAGCCCTGATAAAACTGAGTAATTGTCTTTGGCCTAAACTTAAGGTAGCCCCTCTTTCCATGACTGGATAATCATAGCCGCCAGGAAGTTGCATGATAAAATCGTGCATACCAATCATCTTAGCCGCTTCATGCACTTGCTGTTTTGAAATACTAGTATTACGCAGTGTAATATTATCATACACCGAGCCTGAAAATAAAAATACATCTTGCAATACCACTCCAACAGAAGCGCGTAAACGACCTAGTGCAAAAGATTCTATAGGATGATCATCTAATAATATATTTCCTGATTGATAAGGATACAAACGATTGAGTATACTTATAATGGAAGTTTTACCAGAACCTGTTTGTCCCACGAGTGCAATGGTTTCACCCGCTTGCACTGTAAAATTTATATTCTTTAAAACAAAATTAGGCTCGTTATAAGCAAAACAAACATTTTGAAATTCTATTTTACCTTGTATTTTTTCAGGTGCATAGGTTCCTTCATTCAATGTAACATCTTTATTGTCTAAAATCTTAAATACGCGCTCGGCCGCCACCATACCCATTTGTAGCACATTGAATTTATCGGCAATCATTCGAAGGGGTCTAAAAATTTGATTTAAAAATAAAATGAAGGCTACTAATAAACCCGCATCTAAAGACCTATCTGCCACCCACCATACAATTAAACCAATACTTAAAGCTAAAACTACTTCCACTACAGGAAAGAAAACCGAATAAGCAAAAATGGCTCTTATATTGGCTTGCTTATGTCCTTCGTTAATTCTAGTAAACTTAGACATTTCCTTTTCTTCTGCCGCAAAAGTTTGCACCACTTGCATACCAGAAATATGTTCTTGCACAAAAGCATTTAAAGCAGCCACTGCATTTCTTACTTGTATAAAACTTTTATTAACGCTTTCTTTAAAATAATAAGTTGCCACCATCATAATAGGAAAAGGAATCAAACAAATCAATGTCAATTTCCAATCTATCACAAACATAGTGGCAAGGGTTACTATAATAGTAAGTAAGTCTGCAAGAATGGGAATAATCCCGTCAGAAAAAATATCATTGATACTTTCAATATCATTAATGGTGCGTGTGGTTAAAGTGCCAATAGGTGTTTTATCGAACTGGCGCATTTCCCAATGCATAATTTTATTATATACTTTATTGCGTAAATCTCTAATGACTTGCTGACCCAACCATGCCATACCAAAAGTGAAAAAGAAGCGCATGATGGTTTCAAAAATGATAAAGGCCACCTGAAATAAAGTAATAGATAAGATAAGATGTATCACCGATTCAAAAGCATTGCCTGGTAAAAACCAATTCACCCAAAAAGGCAGGTTCACCGTTTTGCCAATAGCCGCATTCACTGTGGCCTGAATTAAATAAGGCCTGACCGGGGTGGTAAAAGCAAGAATGATGGACAGAAAAACAGATGCCAAAAACACAAAGCGGTAGGGCTGTACAAACGAAAAAACGCGTTTTAAAAGCGATAATTGAAATATTTTCTTGGGTTCTTTGCTGGGCATAGCGGATCAAAGTTACACTATCTGTTTGTTCTTTGTAAAAATCCTAGCGCTTTTACGTATTTTCGTAAGAAGATGGAAGCCTTGAATATCAATACCAATGCTGAGATTGTAACAAATTACAATTTAGATGAAGAACAAGAAAAAAAAGAAATTGTTCGTCATTATCGTGCATTATTAAGGGCACTAAGAGAAAAATTAAAAAAAGGAGATAAGGAGTTACTTCGAACTGCATTTGAGATGGCCGCAGATGCGCATAAAACCATGCGTAGAAAAAGTGGTGAGCCTTATGTATTGCACCCACTTGCCGTGGCCATGATTTGTGTGGAAGAAATAGGCCTGGGCGTAAGAAGTACTATTTGTGCTTTATTACATGATACAGTAGAAGACACCAATATTGCGCTTGACGATATTAAAAGTGAATTTGGAAATGAGATTGCTAAAATTGTAGATGGCTTAACGAAGATATCTACGGTGATGGATACCAATAGTAGTCAGCAAGCAGAAAATTTCAAAAAAATTCTACTCACCCTTACCGATGACCCCAGAGTTATTTTAATTAAGCTAGCAGACAGGCTGCACAATATGCGCACATTGGATGCGATGAAACAAGAGAAGCAATTAAAAATTGCCTCTGAAACCATTTGGGTATACGCGCCTCTTGCACACCGTATGGGTTTATACAATGTAAAAACCGAACTAGAGGATTTGTCCATGAAATATATGGAGCCTGCCATATACAAAGAGATTGCTAAAAAATTAGCAGAAACAAAAAGAGAACGTACAAAATATATCAATGAATTTATTCGTCCTTTAAAAGAAAAATTAACGGCCGCTGAATTTGACTTTGAAATTCAAGGGCGCCCTAAAAGCATTCATTCTATTTGGAATAAAATAAAAAAGAAAGAAGTAAGCTTTGAAGAAGTGTATGATTTATTTGCCATTCGCGTTATTTTAAATGCTGACTTAGATAAAGAAAAAGAAGATTGTTGGAAAGTGTATTCCATGATCACCGATGAGTATAGCCCTTCTCCAGAAAGACTAAGAGACTGGTTAAGCAATCCAAAGAGTAATGGTTATGAAGCCTTACACACCACGGTAATGGGACCGCAGGGTAAATGGGTAGAAGTGCAAATTAGAACGAAGAGAATGAATGAGATTGCCGAAAAAGGTTTGGCAGCGCATTTTAAATACAAAGAAGGTTCTCAAAACGAAGACCGATTCGATAAATGGTTTGTTCAAATTAGAGAAGCCCTAGGTAATCAGCAAGACGAAGGCATTGATTTTTTACAAGACTTTAAAACCTCTTTTTTAGCGGAAGAAATTTATGTGTACACGCCAAAAGGGGAGGTAAAAATGCTTCCTATTAATAGTTCGGCCTTAGACTTTGCTTTTTATATACATACGGCCATTGGTTCTAAATGTATAGGTGCCAAAGTGAATCATAAGCTCGTACCTATTAGCCATAAATTAAGAAGTGGGGACCAAATTGAAATTATTACGAGTAATAAGCAGAAGCCTTCTGAAGACTGGTTGAGCAGTGTGGTGACGGCCAAGGCTAAAAATAGTATTAAAGATGCTTTAAGAGAAGAGAAGAAAATAATTGCAGAAGAAGGTAAATATTCATTGCAAAGAAAATTAGAAGGCATTGGCGCTTTATACAATACGTATAATATTGACCAAGTCATGTTTTACTATAAATTGTCTAGCCATCTAGATCTTTTATTTAAAATAGCCACTAAAACCATTGATTTAAAAGAATTAAAATTATTTCAAGTTATTGGAGATAAAATTGAAGCGCCTAAGCCAGTGAACTTAAGTCCTGAAATAAACTTGGAAAACCCCGCCCTAAAAGCAGCTTCCAAAAAGGATTCTGAATTAATTATTTTCGGAGAGTCCAGCGACAAGATTAAATACACTTTAGGTAAATGCTGCAACCCTATTCCCGGGGACGATGTATTTGGATTTGTGAGTACAGGCAAGGGCTTAATTATTCATCGTAACAACTGTCCCAATGCCACCCAGCTTTTGGCGAATTATGGTCATAGAGTGGTGAAAACCAAGTGGGCTAAAAATAAAGAGATCTCCTTCCTAACGGGTCTTAGTATCATTGGCCTAGACGATGTTGGGGTGGTGAATAAAATTACCAATATTATAAGCGGAGAGTTAAAAATTAATATAGCCGCCCTCACGATTGAATCCACAGAAGGCTTATTCAAAGGCACTATTAAAGTGTATGTCCACGATAAGGACGAATTGGAGGAATTGGTGACTAGAATTAAGTCATTGAACGGTATTCAACAAGTTATACGATTTGACACCGAAACTGTGTAAAAGTTGAGCTAATTATTTTGGGTTTAAATAGGTAATAAACTTGCCAAGACTTATTTTTGCTCTCTCAAATACTCAAATATGGTAGATGTAATTTTAGGCCTCCAATGGGGCGATGAAGGAAAAGGAAAGATTGTAGATTATTTCGCTCCTAACTACGACATCATTGCGCGTTTTCAAGGTGGACCCAATGCAGGCCATACCTTATATGTAAATGGCACTAAAATGGTTTTACATCAAATACCTTCTGGTATATTTCACCAAGATAAAATTAATATTATAGGTAATGGAGTGGTTCTTGATCCCGTTACATTAAAAAAAGAATGCGATGCAGTAGCCGCCATGGGTGTGGATGTAAAAAAGAATTTATTCATCTCCGAGAGAACCAATATTATTATTCCTTCTCACCGTGCATTAGATAAAGCCTCTGAATTAGCCAAGGGCGAGAGCAAAATTGGTTCTACTTTAAAAGGAATAGGCCCTGCCTATATGGATAAGACGGGTCGTAATGCCTTAAGAGTAGGCGATCTATTAAATAAGAACTTCATTAGCAAGTATATTACTTTAAGAATGAAGCATCAGAAGATTTTAGATAGTTTTAATTTCAACGAAGATATTAGTGAAATGGAAACGGAGTTTTTTGAAGCCTTAGAGTTTCTAAAAACCATGAATATTATTAATTGCGAATATTTTATTAACGATCAAATTTCAAAAGGCAAAAAAGTACTAGCCGAAGGCGCACAAGGTTCTATGTTAGATATTGACTTTGGTACCTTTCCTTTTGTGACTTCTTCTAATACTATTTCTGCAGGTGTATGTACTGGCTTAGGTATTGCGCCTAAATTAATCAATGAAGTATTTGGTATTACAAAGGCTTATTGTACAAGAGTAGGTAGCGGTCCCTTCCCTACCGAATTACATAATGAGGTGGGTGAAGAATTAAGAAAACTAGGTAGCGAATTTGGAGCTACTACCGGCAGGCCAAGAAGATGTGGGTGGATTGACCTAGTGGCGCTTAAATATACTTGCATGATCAATGGTGTAACACAAATTATTATGACCAAGGCCGATATTCTAGATACTTTTAAAGAATTAGAACTAGGTATCGCTTATGAAATGGAAGGTAAAGAGATAGATTATGTTCCTTTTCAGTTAGTAGGCACTCCAGTGGCCCCTATTTGGAAGAAAATGCAGGGATGGAATATCGATACTACTAAAATGAAGAATGAGAAAGAATTACCTGCTACTATGAAAACCTACATAGACTTTATTAATAAATATTTAGGTGTTCCTGTAAAATATGTTTCCAACGGACCAGGAAGAGACCAAATCGTACATATCTAATTTTAATTATATTAAAACTGCGTAAAAACTTAATACAAGTATTTTAAAAAAAAGGCTCATTTTTTTTGGTAAATACAATTTTGAGTTGAAATTTTACATTGTTAATTTTATAATTACCTATGGCATTAAAAACTATCAAAGAAAAAAAGGCTGCTGCACCAAAAAATGGTGTTTTGAAAGCAGAGAAAGCAAGTAAATCAGCTGCGAAGAAAAAAGACGTAGACGATGATGACTTGGACGAAGAAGAAGAGGTGAATGATGATTGGGAAAAGACAGAAGAAGATACTAGCTGGGATCCTGACTTCGAAGAATTTGATCTACCTAAAAAAGCTTCTAAAAAACCAGGTAAGTTTAAGGCAGGTGACGAAGACGATGACTTTAATTTGAATGATGATCTCAAAGATATTGACGACGATGATTTATTTGACGATAAAGATGAATTAGAAGACGATTTTTAACTTACACTGCTCTCTATACTTTATTATTCATCTGCTCTTTCGAAAAGCTTAATAAGCCTGCCTCATTAAAACTAGCACTCATTACTTGTAAGCCAAATGGCATACCATTACTATGCGTAAATAAGGGAATAGATATGGCGGGTATACCTACCAAATTCGCATACACTGTATAGATATCTGCTAAAAACATTTCAGTAGCTGAATGATTATGCTCTCCTAAGCCAAAAGCTGTGGTGGGCACAGTAGGCGATAGTATTAAATCATATTTTGAAAACACGGCACTCGTTAAGTCCACTAGTTTTTGTCTTACTTGTTGCGCCTTGGTAAAATAGGCATCGAAATAACCAGCGCTTAAAACAAAACTACCTAGTAAAATTCTTCTTTGCACTTCTTCGCCAAAACCTTCTGTTCTCGTTTTTTTATATAAGTCATTCAAATCAGCAATGCTTTGTTTAGTTCTATGTCCAAACTTAATACCATCAAATCTTGATAAATTACTGGAAGCCTCTGCCGTAGTGAGTACATAATAAGTGGGCACCAAATAAGATAATAAAGAGAAATCAATGGCTTCTACGATATACCCCTTGGCCGTCAAGTCATTTAAATAGCTTTCTATTTTTGTTTTAATTTCTGGGTCTAGGCCCGGATGAAAAAGTGTTTCTTTAAAATAGGCAACTTTTTTAGGGCTAGTTGTCTTCTCTATTTCTTTACGCTCTATTAATTTACTATAAGGTGGAACAGGTTTACTGGAAACCGTGCTATCAAATTCATCTTCCCCTGCCATCACTTCTAAAACAAGGGCAGCATCTTCAATGGTTTTTGAAAATATACCTATTTGATCAAAGGAAGAGGCATAGGCAATTAAACCATAACGAGAAATGCGTCCATAACTTGGTTTTAATCCCACCACTCCGCAAAAGTCTGCAGGTTGTCTTACAGAACCACCTGTATCGGATCCAATACTAATCATAGATAAACCAGCTTGCACAGCAACTGCTGATCCTCCTGAAGAACCACCAGGTACTTTTGAAATATCTATGGCATTTTTTACAGGACCATAAGCAGAATTTTCATTGCTAGAGCCCATGGCAAATTCATCGCAGTTCTGACGCCCAATAATAATAGCACCTTCATCCAACAATTTTTGAATGGCTGTGGCTGTATAAACAGCAGTATAATTTTCTAAGATTTTAGAAGCAGCACTTACTGCATGTCCTTTATAAGAAAGTACATCCTTGATCCCTATAACAACTCCGTGTAATTTTCCTAGCCTTTTACCTTGCTTTGCTGCTGCATCTAATATAGCAGCTTGCGCTAAGGCTTCTTTAGAAAACACTTCTAAGTAGACATTTAAATTTGCATGTGCAGTAATTTGATCCAAGTAATATTTTACCACTTGGACACAAGTTGTGTGCGCTGCATTTAATGCAGTATGGTAGTCTTTGATGGAAGTAAACCGAAACAAAGGCTAGTAAATTAAAGGATAAAAAATAGAATAGACAGACGTCTTTAAAAAAGATATAAAATGAACTATAAAAAGAAAAAATAAAAACTAAGCAGGTTTTTCGTCTTTTTCTTTAATGCCATCTTCGATCTCTTTTTTCACGTTGTTTTTAGCATCGTTGAATTCGCGAATACCCTTTCCTAATCCACGCATGAATTCAGGGATTTTACGTCCGCCAAACATTACTAAAACAACCACACCAATAATTAATAATTCTTGAAATCCTAAGTTGCCCATAATCTTAAATTTAGAAGTTTAAAGGTAAGGTAATTATAAAATAGAAAAGCAGTATTTTTTATGAATTACACCTAGGAATAGCTAATTATTTGTTACAAAAAAGCCCCGATTTCATAGGTATGAAATCGGGGCTTTGTATAGTTTACTGGTGGTATACTAGAATCTTTTTTCTTTAATACGAGCACTCTTACCGCTTCTTTCGCGTAAGTAGTACAATTTAGCACGACGTACTTTACCAGACTTATTCAACAAAATACCATCGATATTAGGTGATAAGAATGGGAATAGACGCTCAACGCCCACTCCATCAGAGATTTTACGCACTGTGAAAGAGGCAGTTGCGCCTGTTCCTTGTGTTTTAATTACATCTCCACGGAAACTTTGGATACGCTCTTTACCACCCTCTACAATTTTGTAGTTTACGGTAATATTATCACCAGCTTTGAAGGCTGGATAGTCTTTTTTTGCGGTCAATTGCTCGTGTACAAATTTTACTGCTTCGCTCATAATACATTGTTTTTGCGGACGGCAAAGGTAGGAGAACCCACCTTATAATCCAAATTATTTGATCCAAAATTAATAATCGCCTATCTGGCAATGTTCACAGCCCTTTTCTCCCTGATAACGGTTACTTTAATCTGACCAGGGTAAGTCATCTCAGTTTGTATTTTTTGGGCTATTTCGAAGCTCAATTGATCAGAACTCGCATCCGTTACCTTTTCAGCCTCTACAATGACTCTTAACTCGCGACCCGCTTGAATCGCATAAGCTTTTTCTACCCCTGTGTAGTTCATGGCTAAGTTTTCTAAGTCCTTGATTCTCTGAATATACTGTTGCATAATCTCTCTTCTTGCTCCTGGTCTCGCACCGCTAATCGCGTCACAAGCCTGGATAATCGGAGAAATCACATATTCCATTTCCATTTCATCATGGTGGGCCCCAATGGCATTCACCACCGCTGGGTTTTCCCCGTATTTCTCAGCTAGTTTTGCCCCTAATAAGGCATGGCTTAACTCCGTTTCTTCGTCAGGTACTTTACCTATATCATGTAATAGACCTGCTCTTTTCGCCAATTTTGGATTTAATCCTAGTTCAGCTGCCATGATACCACATAAATTAGCGGTCTCACGAGAGTGCATTAATAAGTTTTGTCCGTAAGAAGAACGGAAACGCATCTTACCAATAATTCTGATCAACTCTTTATGTAATCCATGAATACCTAATTCAATAACGGTACGCTCTCCAATTTCTGCAATTTGATCTTCTAATTGACGACGTGTTTTTTCTACCACTTCTTCAATACGGGCAGGATGTATACGACCATCTGTTACTAAACGTTGTAAACTTAAACGGGCAATCTCACGACGCAGTGGATCAAATGAAGAAAGTAAAATTGCTTCTGGTGTATCATCTACAATTAAATCTACTCCTGTAGCTGCTTCAATGGCACGAATATTACGACCCTCTCTTCCAATAATTTGACCTTTCATTTCATCCGACTCCAAATTAAATACAGTCACTGTATTTTCAATAGCTACTTCTGCAGCCGTTCTTTGAATAGATTGAATAATAATTTTTCTAGCTTCTTTGTTAGCCTTTTGCTTTGCGTCTTCAATTATTTCTTGTTGTAAAACAAGGGCCTGTGTTTGTGCCTCATGCTTTAAACTTTCAATTAATTGCTGCTTAGCATCTTCTGCACTTAGGTTAGCTATTTTTTCTAATCTACGGACATGCTCTTCTTGGTTTTTATCTAATTCAGCGCGCTTTACATTGATTAAGTCAATCTCACGATTTAATTTTTCTTTAATGACATCATTGTCTTTGACTTGTTTGTCAAGAGAGACTTCTTTTTGATTAATCGTAAGTTCTTTTTGCTTAATTCTATTTTCCGCCTCACCTATTTTTTTGTTTTTCTCTAATAAGTCACGATCGTATTCGGACTTTAATTGCACGAAACGCTCCTTCGCTTCCAATTGCTTTTCTTTTTTAATCGTCTCCGCTCTTAATTCGGTTTCTTTTAAAATATTAGCAGCTTGTGCTTCGGCTTCTTCAACTTGTTTTTTGGTATTGCGGGCAAATACAATTTTGCCTACGAGTAAGCCCCCGAGTAGGGAAGCGCCTCCAATGATGACGAATAATATGTTCTGGTCCATTGTTTAAATCTTGTTGTTTGTAAATAATGCATACTCCCCTTTTTCGTTGTTAATGAGGTTAAAACTTCATGGTGAATGAGGTTAAAACATTAATTCTATATTATTTATAAATCATTGATAGTCACCTATAGCAAGCTTCATTTCTTCTTTAACTCTAGGATGACGTATTTAGATTATTCATAATGCGTCAAAGGTTCCGCTACGAAGATAATCAAATAATGGAAAGAATGGAGTCGAAGGGGGCAAATTATGTGGCCTAAAGCGCCTTTTCAATAGAACTACTAAGCGCATCAATCTGATTTTGAATGTCTTCTAGCTCATAGAGGTTCTGGCCCGTCTGCTGCTGCTCGGTGGTGAACCAAAGTAAAACCATAGATATATAATCCTGCATATCCTTGCCCGCATAGGCATTTTTAAATTCTACCATTTTTTGGTTAATGAGGGCTGCTGTTTTACGAACCGCCTCCTCATCCTTGGCAGCAAGTTTAATACGGTAGGACCTATCGGCAATAGTAATATTTACAGGGATTAAATTAGCTTCTTGGTTGTCTGCGTTAGCTTGATTTTCTGACATACATTAAGGGTTCAAATTTTTAATGGCAGTATCTATTTCTTTAATATAGTGGTCTACTTTTTTAATGAGGGCTTCTTTATCGGTGGGTTGCATACTGGCCGTATTCACCATAGCAGCTGCTATTTTAGATTTCCCCTGCTGTACTTCATCCATTAATTCCTTTACATGGTTTTGCTCCTTGTTCAAGCTTGCCTTTAACTGCATATTCTCCTTTTCCATTAATGCAGCACGCTTTAATAAGAGTTGAATTTTCTCTTGTAAATTAGTTAATGAACTAGCAATATCCACCATACTTGTATTTTGATTTACTGAAAATAATTATTTTCTAATTTCTGCTTGCAAATTGTTTTCAAATTCTTTAACCAATTTTTTCATCATCGTATCTATCTCTATATCGGTCAATGTTTTATCTGCAGCATTGAAGACAAAATTAATGGCCACCGATTTTTTCTGATCACCCAATTTTTCACTTTCAAAAATATCAAAAACACTGGTTTGCTGAAGCGCTGTTAATTTAACAGCTGCAATACTTTGTTCAATGGCTGCATAGGCTGTAGCTGTTGGAAGTACTAGTGCAATATCACGCTCCACTGAAGGATATTTAGAAACCTCCTGGTAAACTACTTGCTGGCTTTGGTACAAAGCAAGTAAATTGGCTAAATCGAATTGAATGTATAAAACCGATTGCTTAATGCCAAATGCTTGTAACTTTTTAGTACCAATAATTTCTACACTACAAACGGTTTTTTTATCAACCGTATAATTAACTTGCCCTGGGTCTGCGCTTTTCCACTGTCCATTCGGAAGTCCTAATAATTTAAATAAAGCAGTGGCCAATCCCTTGGCTACAAAGAAATCCGCAGGCTGGGCCTTGGTTCTCCATCCGTCTGCATTTTGTTTGCCTGAAATATAAATGGCCAATTGCTCCGATTCATAATATTTACCATTGCCCGACTTGCCATATACTTTTCCCATTTCAAAAAAGGAAATAGAAGTATTTTTTCTATTAATATTATAAGCAATGGTTTCCAATCCTGTCTCTAACATAGAGGGGCGCATCAAATCTAATTCCGCCGTTAAATTATTCAACATTTTTACAGAACGCGCAATCACTTCTTCAGAAAAATAAGCACTATTGGTAATAGAGTTAGTCAAGATTTCAGTATAACCACGACCCACTAAATATTGTGCAATTTTATCTTTAAACTTTTCTTTTTTCTCTAGTGGATCAATGGCAGGGCTCATGGTAATCATACTAGGTATAGCAATATTGTCAAGGCCATCAATTCTTAATACTTCTTCCACGATATCGGCAGCAATACTAATATCTGGTTTATGATAAGGCACGGCTAATTCCAAACCTTCTGCTGTTTCATTTAAAATTTCAAAACCTAAACTACTAAGAATGGTTTTTACTTTATCTGTTGGGTACACTTTACCACTTAATTTTTTTAAATAAGCGAAGCTTATGTTCACTTTAGTTTTAGGGGCTGGTGCAGGATACACATCTATGACTTCACTACATTTTCCACCTGCTAATTCTTGAATTAATTGAGCAGCGTGTTCTAAGACATGCACAGTGCCATCAATGGCCACGCCTTTTTCAAAACGAGAAGCTGCATCAGTTCTTAAACCATGGTGCACCGATGTTTTTCTGATATGTACATTTTCAAATAATGCACTTTCTAAAAATAAATTCGTGGTACTTGCTTTTACCCCAGAACTGAGTCCTCCAAACACACCTGCAATACATAAAGGCTTCTGTGTATCGCTAATCATTAGATCATTGGCTGTTAAGGTTCTCTCTACGCCATCGAGTGTTGTGAACTTTGTGCCAGCTGCATATTTTTTTACTAGAATCGTTTTATCTTTTATCTCCGCTGCATCAAATGCATGCAGGGGTTGCCCTGTTTCATGCAAAATATAATTCGTAATGTCTACAATATTATTAATGCTACGCACACCAATAGCTTGTAATTTATTTTTTAACCAAGTAGGCGAAGGCTTTACTGTTACGCCTTCAATGACTATACCAGAATATCTTTTACAACCTGCATTATCTTCAATACTTACTTTAAAAGGTGTTACCGATTTATCTTTACTGGCCTGCTTTTTAAAAGGGCTAATAGCTGCTACCGGTGATTCATGATAAGATAAATAAGCACAAACATCTTTAGCTACTCCATAATGACTCATGGCATCCATTCTATTGGGCGTAAGACCAATTTCATAAATCCAATCTTCATAAGATGCATAAATAGTTGAAACCAGCGTACCTGCTTTTATATTGGCATCTAAAACAATAATTCCTCCATGGTCATCGCTTAAACCAATTTCATCTTCTGCACAAATCATTCCTTCACTTTGCTCTCCTCTAATTTTAGCAAGCTTCATGGTAATGGGCTCACCTGCTTTTGGATATATAGTCGTTCCAATAGTAGCCACTACTACTTTTTGTCCTTGGGCCACATTGGTTGCGCCACAAACAATGTTTAAGGGTTGGTCCTTACCAATATTTACCTTAGTTAAATTTAATTTATCTGCACCCGGATGTTTTACGACTTCTAAAACCTCTCCCACCACTAAACCAGCAAGGCCTCCTTTGAAATTTTCATATTTTTCTAATGACTCCACCTCAAGCCCAATAGAAGTTAAAATAATGGATAACTTTTCAGGACTCACCTCATGCGGTAAATATTCACTCAGCCAGCGATAACTAATCGTCATAGAACAATTTTATAGTATAGCTTCAAAAATACTAATTTTTAAGTGCTTTTAGTTAAAAACTAGGTGCAAAACCCGTTAATAACCCCCTTTTTTTGTGGATTTCAGATGGCGAAGACCTGTGTACAACCCTATTGCAAAACTAAATTTCTTGAAGTCCTAATTTGGTTTGATTTTCGCAGTAAGAAAATTGGTCAATCACTATGTCTATCCCTAGTATAAATACAAACAGAACAAAGAAGAAAAATAGCAATATAGATATTAGTTCTATGATGTATGGAAAGATTCCACCACAAGCAAGAGAATTAGAAGAAGCGGTGCTAGGTGCGATACTCTTAGACAAAAGTGCATTCGATACCATTAGTGAAATTTTAAAGCCAGAATGTTTTTATGTAGAAGCACATCAACTTATTTTTAGTGCTATGCAGGGCTTGCAACAAAAGAACATGCCTATTGATATGCTCACCATGGTGGAAGAATTAAAAATGCGTGAGCAGTTAGATATTATTGGTGGCGCTTATTATGTTTCTAAATTAACCAATGTCGTTGTTTCTACTGCGAATATTGAAGCGCATGGAAGAATTGTTTTACAAAAATTTATTCAAAGAGAATTAATAAGAATTAGTGGCGAAGTGATTGCGAACGCTTATGAAGATAGCACCGATGTTTTTGATTTACTAGATGATAGTGAAACCAAAATGTTTAACATTACCAATAACTACTTGAAGAAAAACTTCGTGGATATTGGAGACGCTCTAGCACATGCTGTTACTCGTATCGATCAATTAAGAACGAAGAAAGACGAGATATCGGGTGTGCCTAGTGGATTCACTTCTCTTGATAGAATTACTTACGGATGGCAACCGACGGATTTAATTATTTTAGCAGCACGTCCTTCTGTGGGTAAAACCGCTTTCGCTTTAAACTTGGCGCGTAATGCAGCCTTACATCCTACAAAACCACAGGCCGTTGGATTTTTTAGTTTAGAGATGAGCGCTTCTCAATTAGTACAACGTATTTTAAGCGCGGAGAGTGAAATTAAAATGGAAAAAATTTCAAGAGGTAAATTGGAAGAGTACGAATACCAACAATTACATAGTAAGGGTATAAAAAAATTAGAGCAAGCACCTATTTATATTGATGATACAGCGGCTTTAAATATTTTTGAATTTAGAGCAAAGGCAAGAAGACTAGTGAATAAACACCAAGTTAAAATGATCATCATTGACTACTTACAATTAATGAGTGGATCAGGTGATAGAAATTCGAATCGTGAACAAGAAATTAGTAATATCTCAAGAAGTTTAAAAGCCTTAGCGAAGGAATTAAATATTCCTATCATTGCACTTTCTCAATTAAGTCGTGCGGTAGAAACTAGAAAAGAAAGCAAGATGCCTCAGTTGAGTGATTTACGTGAATCGGGCGCCATTGAGCAAGATGCGGATATGGTTATGTTTATTTATCGTCCTGAATACTATGAGGTAATGAGTAATGAAATGGGAGAAAGCACACAAGGGGAAACACATATTAGAATTGCGAAGCATAGAAATGGTCGATTAGATTTAATTAAACTAAGGGCCAATTTAGATATTCAAAGATTTGAAGAATGGGAAGGCGATGCAGGTATTCCAGGACTAGCAAGTAACTACAAACCTTTGCAACCTAGTTTAAATAGTGGCGGCACACCAGATGGCGGTAAGTTCTTTATTCAAGGAAGCAAAATGAATGAAGGAGAATTTGATGAAGGCATTAATGACGACCAACCGTTTTAAATAAGTCGAACCTATGTCGATACCTTATTTTTACGAGCCTAGTATTGTAGCGGGCCAAACTAGTTTTACCTTAAATGAAATAAGTAGTAAGCACTGCGTTCAAGTACTTAGAATGCAAGAAAATCAAAGAGTAGATATTACCAATGGCATGGGCTATTTATTTGAAGCGACTATTCTAAGCGCGCATAAAAAAAATACCCTAGTACAAATACAATCGGAAAAATTTATAGCAGCGTCATCACAAAAAATTACTTTAGGTATTGGACTTCTAAAAAATCTTACCAGGTTAGAATGGCTATTAGAAAAAGCAACCGAGATGGGCGTATATGAAATTATACCGCTATTATGCGAGCATACTTTATTTGAAAAATTTAAATTGGAAAGGTTTCAAAATATTTTGCAATCGGCCATGATACAAAGTCAGCAGGTTTGGCTTCCTTTATTAGCAACGCCCGTTAAATTTAAAGAGGCTATTCAAAATCAAAAACAAGCACAGAAATTAATTGCGCACTGCGAAGCAGCTGATAAATTAGATATTAAAAAAATAGAGGCTGCTACAGACTGTCTATTATTGATTGGCCCTGAAGGCGATTTTTCTCAAGCTGAAATTGAATTAGCCAGCGCGCATCATTTCCAAGCCATTCATTTGGGACCTACGCGGCTTAGAACCGAAACCGCTGCCTTATTTGCTTTAAGTGTCTTAAAAAAATTCTAATTTCAATCAATGAATATGGCAATAAGCATTATTGAAGTGAATACTCCCCTATTAGAAAAAGAATTTCTAGAAGTGAATGCTTCTTTGAATAAAAGCAACCCAAATTATATACGCCCCTTAGACAATGAAGTGAATCAAGTATTTGATCGAAGCCATAATAAATTATTTCAACAAGGAGATGCTAAAAGATGGATAGCGCAAAACGAGAAAGGCATTTGTGTGGGACGCATTGCCGCATTTTATTACGAGAGCTATAAAAATAAAGGCACTGAATTTCCAGTGGGCTGTGTAGGATTTTTTGATTGCATCAATGAACAAGCTGCTGCTAATTTACTTTTTTCAACTGCTCAAAAATGGTTGAGTGAAAACGGCATGCAAGCCATGGATGGTCCTATTAATTTTGGAGATAGAGATAAATGGTGGGGACTGATGGTGAAAGGATTTGAGACAGAACCTATGTATGGCATGTCTTTTAACCCAAGCTATTACGAAGCGCTGATAACGAATTATGGTTTTCAGAATTATTATAACCAATATTATTATCAAAAGGATTTACGCGAGCCCCTTCCTCCCAGATTTGAAGAGCGTTACAATAAATTTAAAACCAAGCCCGATTATTCAGCCCTGCATTTAGATAAAAATAATTTAGAAAAGTTTGCCAATGACTTTGTGCATATCTATAATAGCGCCTGGGCACAGCATGGAGAAGAAAAAGCCATTACACTTGAACAAATATTAAAACTATTTAAAACTTTGAAAGCCGTGATGGATGAAAGGGCTATTTGGTTTGCTTATTATAAGCAAGAACCCATTGCTATGTTTATTAATATTCCGGATGTGAATCAATACTTTAAATATTTCAATGGAAAATTGGGGCTATTTCAAAAACTACATTTGCTTTGGATGAAATTTAGAGGTACTAATAATAAATTAACAGGTTTAGCTTTTGGAGTGGTGCCTAAATACCAGGCCTTGGGCATAGATAGTTATTTAATTAATTGCTGCTATATCATGCTCGATAAAATAAAACTATATAGCGGCTATGAAATGGGTTGGGCTGCGGACTGGAATCCCAAAATGGTGAATATTTATAAAAGCTTAGACGCTCATCCCAGCAGACAGATGGTCACTTTTAGACATATTTTTAACCCTAGCGTACACCCTTTTGAAAGACATCCACCCATGGATTATAGTGCAAAATAAGGGCGCGCAATAAGGACCTAAAGGGGCTTTAACAATTAGGGGATAAGATTTATTTCCCCGGTGAATACTTTTGATTTTGAATGTGTATATTGCGCGTCAACTATGGATAATTTCGTCGTATCAGCAAGAAAATATAGGCCCCAAAACTTTAATACAGTGGTGGGACAGGCGCCTATTACCACTACTTTAAAAAATGCCATTTTAAACAATCATTTGGCGCATGCCTTTTTGTTTTGTGGACCAAGAGGGGTAGGTAAAACTACTTGCGCGCGTATTTTAGCCAAAACTATTAATTGTACTAGTATCACCAAAGAAGGAGAAGCATGTAATACTTGCGAGTCTTGTGTTTCTTTTGAGAAAGGGTCAAGTTTAAATATTCATGAATTAGATGCGGCTTCTAATAACTCAGTAGATGATATCAGAACCTTAGTAGAACAAGTTCGTTTTGCACCTCAAGCTGGTAAATACAAGGTATATATAGTAGATGAGGTACACATGTTAAGTACCAGTGCCTTCAATGCCTTTTTGAAAACATTAGAAGAGCCACCACCCTATGCTATATTTATTTTAGCCACTACTGAAAAACATAAAATTCTTCCAACTATTTTAAGTCGTTGTCAAATTTTTGATTTTAGACGTATTACTTCTAATGATACCGTTGCACATTTAGAAGAAATTATTGGCAAAGAAAATATCAAGGCTGAAAAAAATGCATTGCAATTGATTGCGCAAAAAAGTGAAGGTTGTATGCGTGATGCATTAAGTATTTTAGATAAAATAGTAAGTTTTTCTAATGGGGCTTTAACTTATGAAAACACACTTGAGCATTTAAATATTTTAGACGAGGCTTACTTTTTTAAATTACTAGACCATCTTACTAAACAAGACCTCACCCAGGCCATGTTATTGTATGATGAGATTAATCAAAAAGGCTTTGAGGGTGATATGGTTTTATACGGGCTTGCCAGCTTTATTAGAAACCTATTAGTATGCAAGGACCCAGCCAGTGCTAAATTATTAGAATCTATTGAAGGATGGAGAGAACAATATATAAGTGTTGCCAAAGAAATAAGCACTCCTTATTTAGTAAGTGCACTTAACTTATTAAACGAAGCCGAGATACAATTTAAAATGGCCCGCAATAAAAGATTGCATGTAGAAATGGCCATCATTAAACTTAATTTTTTACAACAAGCTATTGAGCTAAGCATGGAAGACAGCCAAGTTGTAAAAAAAAAATTAGTGGATAGTCATTACCCTATTCGATTAAAGAAAATTATTCCTTTAAGTAATTCAGTAGTCACTGCTGAGGCTAAGTTAATTATAGAACAGCAGCCTGCAGTTTCAAGAGCAACTGTTACAAAAACTACTCAAGCAGCGGAACCTATAATAGCAGCAGCTGAACCCATAACAGCAGCAGCGCAATTATCCAAAGAAGAAAATAGCGTTCCAACGAATACGACGCCTACTGAAAAAGGTAGCAATAAAAATTTACTAGCCGTACTCCAAAATAAATACGGAGAAAAATACAAGATTGAAGAAGTCATCGATTCTATTCCACTTACGATGGAAGATTTAAAAAAATGTTGGGATGATTTTACCCTTACTTTAGAAACGGCTTTAAAACATTCAGCCGCTAGTACTTTTAAATTAGCACAACTAGATATAGAAAATGAAACTCATTTCACCATTACAGTTCCTGCCTTAACGGCACAAAAATTTGTGGAACAAGAACGTATGAATGTGTTAGAAAGAGTATGGGAGCATTTTCATAATCGTGCCATTCAATTTAGCATACTAGTAGCCGCTAGTGAAAAAGAAGACGTGCCCTTACATTTAAGTTTGAATAGCAAACAAAAATACGAACGTATTGCAGCAATGTATCCTTTGGTGCAGGAATTAAAAACAAGATTAAATCTAGAGATTTACTACTAGAAATTTACTACTAGAGATTTATTACTAGAGATTTACTATTAAAGTATTATTACTAAAACTTTAAGATTAGAATTCTAGTTCTACAGATTTACTATTAGAATTTTTATAATTAGAGCTTCGCCTTTGCGTATCCCTTCTGCTTTAGATATTGGAATATTTTTTGGCGGTGATCGCCCTGTATAATAATTTCTCCATCTTTAACCGAGCCCCCAGTACCGCAATGATTTTTTAAAGCCTTGCCTAATTCATTCATAGCATCCAAGGAACCTTCAAAGCCATATACAATGGTTACAGTTTTTCCAGCTCTGTGCTTGGTCTCTAAAATAACTCTCAGTAATTGATCTGCTGGCGCTAAAGTAATTACTGACTCTTCTTCCTTGGGCAGCATGTAATCGGGATTAGTGCTATACACTAAAGGGGAACTATTTTGACTAGATGGATTTGATTTGGCTTTTTTGCTCATTTTTCAGGTATTATAACAGTATAAAGTTTGTAGTCTGCCTAGTATTTTGAAACTTTGTGGTACAAATTAATAAAAACAAAGTTAAGGCTAAAATAAAGGAAGCATTATGTCAAAAAAAGTAATGTTGGTTATCATGGATGGTTGGGGTCTTGGGCTCGTACCTGCATCCGATGCTATTCAACAAGCAAAAGTACCCTTTGTAACAAGCTTATATAAGCATTATCCTAATACTACACTGGTTACTTGTGGTGAAGCGGTGGGCCTTCCGGATGGACAAATGGGCAATAGCGAAGTAGGTCATTTAAATTTAGGCGCTGGGCGTATAGTCTACCAAGAATTACAAAGAATTAATGTAGCTATTAAAACAGGTGAATTAGCGAGTAACCCTACTTTATTAGCAAGCATTGATTATGCCAAACAAAATAATAAACCTTTACACTTATTAGGTTTGGTAAGTGATGGTGGCGTGCATTCTCATACCAGTCATTTAAAAGCCATTTGTGATGTATGTAAAACCAAGGGTTTGAGCGCTGTTTATATTCATGCCTTTACCGACGGAAGAGATACCGATCCTAAAAGTGGATTATGCTATATAGAAGATCTTGACAATCACTTAAAAAATTCAGCAGGAAAAATAGCAAGTATTAGTGGAAGATACTACGCCATGGATAGAGATAAAAGATGGGAAAGAGTTCAACTAGCTTATGATACACTCGTTAAAGCAGAAGGGCCAAGAGCCAGTGCTGCTATGGATGTCCTTAAAGCAAACTATGCTAATAATATTACTGATGAATTTATAAAACCTACTGTCTTAACAGAAAACGGTGCTGCTATTGCTACTATTAAAGACGGCGACGCAGTGCTTTGTTTTAATTTTAGAACCGATCGTTGTAGAGAAATTACGGAAGTGCTTAGCCAAAAAGATTTTCCAGACTTTGGTATGAAGAAATTAGATTTACATTATACCACTATTACTAAATACGACGAGACCTTTCAAAAAGTAAATATCATATTTGAAAATGATAATTTACAAAATACCTTGGGTGAGGTTTTAGCAAAGCATCATAAAAAACAAATTAGAATTGCAGAAACTGAAAAGTATCCGCATGTTACTTTTTTCTTTAGTGGTGGCAGAGAATTACCTTTTGAAGGTGAAACAAGAATTATGGCTCCTTCTCCAAAAGTAGCTACCTATGATTTGCAACCTGAAATGAGTGCTGCCGAATTAACCGAGAAATTATTGCCTGAAATTAAAGCAGGTAATACCGATTTTGTTTGCTTGAATTTTGCAAATGCCGATATGGTAGGACATACAGGTGTATTTACTGCAGTAATGAAAGCGGTGGAAACAGTAGATGCCTGCGTTGAAAAAATTGTAACTGCCGGATTAGAGAATGGATATACTATCTTTTTAACAGCAGATCATGGTAATGCCGATTATATGATTAATGAGGACGGAAGCCCTAATACAGCCCATTCACTCAATTTAGTACCCTTCTTTATTATAGATAAAGACTGGAAAGGCAGCATAAAACCTGGTAAATTAGGTGATCTAGCCCCTACCATCTTAAAGGTAATGGGCTTAGAGATACCTGCGGAAATGACAGGTGACGTATTAATTTAAGAAAATTGTTAATTAATATTATCTTTAATCAATAGTCAAGTCATAGTTTAGTAATTGAAGAATTACTATATTGTTCAAATAATCAAAGAAAGAAAAAAAATATTATGATAAAGAAAATACTTATTGGACTACTTGTAATTTTAGTAGCCATTCAATTTATTCGCCCAGCGAAAAATAATTCTGCAGATATTACTAAAGATATTACTACCTTATATCCTATGCCTGATAGCGTAAGAGTTATTGTTGAAAAAGCTTGTGCAGACTGTCATACCAACAATACAAAATATCCTTTTTACGCAACCATTCAGCCTATTAGCTTTTGGTTAGCAGATCATGTCAATGATGGTAAGCGCCACTTTAATTTTAATGAATTTGCAAGTTATAGATTAGCCAAGCAAAATCATAAATTAGAAGAAGTGATTGAACAAATTAAAGAAGGTGAAATGCCACTACCTTCTTACACTATCATTCATACAGAAGCAAAATTAACAGAAGCAGAAAAAGAAACATTGACTAAATGGTGTCAAAACATTATGGATACATTGAAAGCCAATTATCCTGCCGATAGTCTTATATTAAAAAAACCAAGCCAAACACAAGCCGCTACTCAATAAGGTTTCTAAAGTATGAAAATTGTTAAAGCCAGTTATTTAATTTCTAGTCCCAGTTTTGATCAATGCCCTGCATTAAAAGCGCCAGAATACGCCTTTATTGGAAGAAGCAATGTGGGCAAGTCTTCTATTATTAATGCGCTATGTCTTCAAAAGAATTTAGCTAAAACTTCGGGTACGCCCGGAAAGACACAGCTCATCAACCACTTTGAAATTATAAGCAATAGTGTTGCCAAGGGCAAGCAAGACAAATGGTATATAGTAGATTTACCCGGTTATGGTTTTGCGAAAGTATCCCAAAGTAGTAGAAGAAGATGGGAGCAAATGATTGAAAATTATTTAAGAAAAAGAGAAAACTTAAACCGTGTTTTTGTTTTAATTGATAGCAGACATGCTCCCCAAAAAATTGATTTAGAATTTATAGAACAATTATTCAAATGGGAAATTCCCTTCACCCTTATATTCACTAAGTCAGATAAAGAGAAACCAGGTGTGGTGGCAAGAAATGTAAAATCATTTTTTGAGAAGCTCAACGAAATACTTCCTTTTTTACCACAAGGTTTTGTAACAAGTGCTGAGAAAAAAACAGGTGTGGATGAAGTATTAGCCTGCATCGACCAATACAATAAACTAGACGCGGAAGGCCTTTAGCACTGTTTATACATTCAATTTTTAATTTACTGCCTTATCTGCACAGCAGCTACTAGCAAAGGCTTCTGGTTTTGCTTTAAAAGCAAATCCCATTCCTAATATATACCCCATGGCTTCTTTTAAAGCATCGTTGCTTTTAAATTGGGGATTGGTATTGATATCGGCATGCACTTCCATTTCAATATTATGTTCAATGAAAAGATCACATAGCTCATAAGCAATTTCAATACTTTTAGCCACTTCCATAAGCATTCTTTCTTTCAAATGATATTTCTGCGTGCTTTTGTCATTATGGATATACATAAAACCACCATTATGTTCTCTTAAAAAAACAATCACTGTCGCAAATTCTGTAACATTGGCTTTTACTTGACTATCTGTGCCAATACATACTTTTAATTTTGTCTTTTTTTCAGACTCGGCAATAATAGCCTGCTTGACAGCCTCTTTAATAGGTAGTACTATTTTTTCTCCATTGAATTTTCTCCATAACATAATGTAAATATTATAGGGTCTACTGGTTTAGTTAAATATATAACTACCCTAAAGTAGTGTAATAGATTTGAATGCCCCTTTTAATAGACTCAGCAGTTTTCAACAGCAAGTGGATAAGCCCGCCTTTTAGCTAAAAGCCGCCTATATTTATTACCTTTGATTACTTAATAGATAGCCCATTATGAAGATTTTATTCCAATATATTAAACCCTTTAAAGGCCTTGTTTTACTAGCTTTTATTTTAGCAGCTATTAACCAAACCTTTTCTTTATTCGACCCCATGATTTTTGGTAACCTAATTGATGAATTTGCCAAAAACCCCATCGTGGATGCAGCTGGTCATAAAAGAACACAGTCCGATTTTTTACGGGGCGTTAGCAATATGTTATTATTACTGGTAGGTACTGCCATGGTAAGTAGAATAGCCAAGGCCTTCCAAGATTACACAGTGAATGTAATTATTCAAAAATTTGGTGCCGCCTTATTTACCGATGGATTAAAGCATTCCATGCAACTTCCCTATCAGGCTTTTGAAGATCAAAGAAGTGGAGAAACCTTGTCTATTTTAACCAAGGCAAGAGCCGATTGTGAAAAATTTATTAGCTATGTAGTGAACGTATTATTTGGCATCATTGTAAGTGTCATCTTTGTGTCTATTTATGCCACTAGATTACATTGGTCTATTATTCCTATATATATTGGCGGAGCAAGCTTGATTGCCTATGTTACCAATTTGTTAAGCAAGCGAATTAAAGTGATTCAAAAAAATATTGTTAAAGAAACCACTTCTTTAGCAGGTACCACTACTGAAAGTTTACGCAATATTGAATTAATTAAAAGTTTAGGCTTAACCACACAAGAAATTCAAAGATTAAATAATAATACTTATAAAATTTTAGCACTTGAATTAAAAAAAGTAAAAAATGTTCGTTCCCTGAGTTTTATCCAAGGCACCATGGTGAACTTTTTAAGACAGGTTATTACTTTTACTTTAATGTGGCTCATCTTCAAAGAAATTTTAACTGTGGGTCAGTTAATCTCTTTACAGTTTTATAGCTTTTTTATATTTGGCCCCTTACAAGAAATTGGAAGTATTATTTTAAGTTATAGAGAAACAGAAGCCTCTTTAAATAATTTTGAAGCCTTGATGAAAAAGCCGATCGATCAAACGCCTAGCAACCCCACGGCTATTGGAGAAATTCAACACTTAGCGTTCAACCAGGTTGGCTTTCAACATCAAACGGCTAATTTTAAAGCTATTGATAATATTAGTTTTGAAGCAAAGAAGGGCGAAACCATTGCCTTTGTGGGACCTTCAGGGGCAGGCAAAAGCACCTTGGTAAAATTATTAGTAGGATTATATCAACCACAAGAGGGGCAAATTTTAGTCAATGATGTAAATTCAAATAATATCGACATGACTGTACTTCGCAATCAAATTAGTTTTGTTACCCAGGACACACAATTATTTGCAGGTACTATTAAAGAAAACTTAGCCTTTGTGGCACCGAATGCTACAGAAGAAGATATGTTAATGGCACTTACCAAGGCAAGTTGTTCTAATATTTTAGACAAAGGTGGTAGTGGACTAGCTACCTTAATTGGAGAAGGCGGTTTAAAATTAAGTGGTGGAGAAAAACAAAGATTATCTATAGCGAGGGCCTTATTAAGACATCCTCATTTATTGATATTTGATGAAGCCACTTCTTCTTTAGATAGTATCACAGAAGAATCTATTACCGATACCATCAGACAGCTATCGGCAGAAAGAGAACAAATTACCATTATGATTGCGCATAGGCTATCTACCATTATTCATGCAACCAGAATTTATGTATTAGAGAAAGGTCAAGTCATTGAAAAAGGAACCCATGATTCATTGTTATCAGAAAAGGGCTTGTACTATGCCATGTGGAGACAACAAATTGGAGAAAGAAGAATGGCTAATTAGATAGTATTTTTTATCACAGCGGCTATTATGGAAAAAGAGCAGTTCAAAGAAATTCAGTCAAGTATACCCCATGAACCGGGCATCTATCAGTATTTTGATGGAAAGGGCGCTTTATTATATGTAGGCAAGGCTAAAAACCTAAGAAAAAGGGTGAGCTCTTATTTCTTATCCGTCCAGGAAAATCAGAAAACAATTGAACTAGTTGAAAAAATAAAGGATATCCAATTTACCATTGTCAATTCAGAGCACGATGCCTTTATACTGGAAAATGAACTTATTAAAAACTACCAGCCCAAGTATAATATAAATTTAAAGGATGATAAAACTTACCCTTATATTATTATAAAAAATGAGTCCTTTCCTAGGGTGTATATTACAAGAAGAAAAATTAAAGATGGCTCTACTTATATAGGCCCTTTTACGCATCCACTTGCAGTAAGAGAATTAATGAACCATATTAAACGAACCATTCCCTTAAGAACCTGTACCCTTCCGCTCACTAAAAAAAATATTGAACTAGGTAAGTTTAAAGTTTGTTTAGAATATCATATTGGCAACTGCTTAGGGCCTTGTCAAAATTTTCAGTCGGAAACTAATTATAATGAATCGATAGAGCAGGTACAAAATTTATTAAAAGGCAATATCAAACCTGTTATTCAAACATTGCAAACAAAAATGCAAGAGCAGGCCGCTGCAATGCAATTTGAAAAAGCAGGATTTACCAAAAGAAAAATAGAAGAGCTAGAAAGCTACCAAACTAAATCGGTAGTGTACACAAAACATCAATACCCCATGGATGTTTTTAGTATTGCACACAAGGAAGACCAAGCCTATGTGAGTTATTTAATGATACAAGAAGGCAGAATTATACAAACACATATTTTGCCCTTAACAGTTCCGCTAGAAGAAAACAAAGAAACTATTTTGTCTTTTGCGATTCATTATTTCAGAACGAATCTTAGCTCTGATGCCAAAGAAATTATTTTACCGATTGAATTGGAAGATACATTACCAGGTGTAAAATATACTATCCCCTTACAAGGAGATAAAGAACAGCTTTTAGCCCTGTCTCAAAAAAATGCCGACTATGCTTTAAAGGATTGGGAGTATAAACAAAAGCTGGTACAAGTGAACCCTATCAAGGATGATAGCGTTTTACAGGAACTTACAAACCAACTACATTTGGGTGCTATGCCTGTGCATATTGAATGTTTTGACAACTCCAATATACAAGGCGCCTTCCCTGTGTCGGCCATGGTTTGTTTTAAAAATGGACAGCCTAGTAAATCGGACTACCGCAAGTTTAATATTAAAACAGTGGTGGGTATTAATGATTTTGCCAGCATGAAGGAGTCGGTGTATAGAAGGTATAAATCGGTACTTGCAAAACAGCAGGCACTACCTCAACTTATAATTATTGATGGTGGTAAAGGGCAATTAAATGCCGCTATTGAGGCTTTAACGGAGCTAGGTATTCAACAGCAGGTAACCACCGTTGGACTTGCTAAAAATTTAGAAGAAATTTTCTTTGTAGGAGACAAGGACTCCCTAAAATTAAACTGGCAGTCCGATGCACACCGACTCATTAGAAATATCAGAGATGAAGTACACCGTTTTGGCATTCAGTTTCATAGAAGCAAGAGGTCTAAAGGAGCGCTTGAAAATAGCTTAGACCAAATTGAAGGCATAGGCCCTAAAACCAAAGACTTGTTATTGATTTATTTTAAATCGGTACAAAAAATTAAAGAAGCAAAGTTGGAATTGCTATCAGAAATTATAGGACCGAGTAAGGCGCAAATTTTAAAAGCAGCTTTTGAAAAAAGACTGGATGAATAATAAAGGATATATTAGAGTGTATTAATACACCCATCTGTCCTGCTCGTAATCGAAGATTCTTTGTCTGATCTTCTCTCCTTCTAATAATCTTTTAGTAGGATCTTTATACAAAGCATTCAACATCTTATCATTGTAATTGTCTAGTGTAGACTTTACAACATAGCCATTGAAGTACCTGCTTTCAAACAGTTCCTCCCAAGTAATTCTATTCGAAATATTTTTAGGATTATATACTTCGTTCTTGGCTAGTGTTGCTCTTAACTCTGGATAGTAGATCCAAAATAAAGTACGCTTAATAGGTTTGTTATTAATGACAATGGTAGCCACAGGCGCAATACCAATGATTCTACAATACATTCTGCTTGTTCTATTATCAAAAATGAATTGCTCTTTTAATCTGAATGTATAAATAGAATCCGGATTAGGCGCTAGTTTAGTATTGTATATAATACTCGTATCAAATATATTGGGATTATTAATATTTTGCACCAACTGCGTATCTAAACTTCCTTTCAACATGGCATTTACTTCGTCAATACCCAATGGCTTTGTAAAACGATCATCTCCCCCTTCAGCTGAAAAAGGTACCACACCATCTTTTTCAATAGCCCTTAACAAAAGAGCAAAAAAGCGTTGGTCTCCGCTATCATCATAGGCTTGGTATATAAAAGGACGATTAATTTTTTCTCTGCCATCAATTTCTTCCCAAACAAACTCACTAAACAAGGCATCCTCTTCTCTTAAATTTTCATAAGCCATCGGCGTTCTTTGCTGAACTGCTTTTCTTGTATTGTTCTCAGTAAAGAAACCATAATTAGGTCTTAAACTTTTTCTATTATTTGCATTAAAACCGCCCACCATGGTGGTGTCAACAGTTTTAGTAGATTTTATATTGGTATCAATAGCAACCGTTGAAACCACTACTGGCGCAACTTCAACTGGCTTAGCTGCAATTGTATCCTTGGTAGCAGGACCAGCTTTTTTCTTATAATTGAACTGCGCTTGAGCGTTATTCACTATGGTTAGTGCTAGCACTAAAAACAAAGTATGGAATATTAATTTTTTCATGTCTTATATTTTTCTACTTTTTTTATAATTAAGTTTTATCAACTTATTGTAATATAAAAGTAATTGTTTGATCTAATTTTCTAGTGCCGCCGCCTGGCTCTGTTACTTTAATTTCACCAATGGTAACGGTTGTTCCTGGTTGACATCTTCTTACTAAATCCTTTGCCCCATTTGCAAATGCAGCCCCATTCACTTCGGCTACTTCAGGTTCATCAAAACCTTTTCCTGTAGCAATGACAATAAAGGAAACGACATTAAATCTAATACCGTCAAATACAAAGTCTCTTAAATCTGCTATCACCCCTTGTTGCACTCTAAATTTATTGGCGGTCATATTACCGCCTGCACTTCCACCAATAATGGCAATAGGATCTGGAACACGCTTAACAGGTATATTAATTTTTTGAGATAATTTACCATCATTCACATTCACCATTACATTTCCAAGTTGGGTACACTTTACAATATATTGACCAGCGCCGGCTTTACTTACTGAAGCCCCATTACCTTCCACTGTTACATTTATTTTTTCAGCACCACCACCACCTGTTACACTTAATGGATTATCTAAACCTTTATAAAATACTCTTGTTTTATCTGTTGATACCACCAAGCCTGAGGGTGTACCCACTGTAAACCTAACATCCTTTTCTACGATAGCGGTTTCCCCATTAGGCTTTAAAAAAGAAATGCGTACTCTTTTTGAATTCATGCCTGGCGCACCCGCTGTTGCTTTATAGATAGCAGAACCATCGGCGGTAATAGGCAAGTTTACACCATCAATTGAAATAGAGGGCTTGGCTGCACTACTAAAAGCACCCACCCCTGCAGTAATCACTAATTCTTCCCCTTGCATTAAGTATTGAGAATTAGAGGCCGCAAAGGCATTGAACTGATCATATATTAATTCTACTTCTCCAATTTCTTTATGGCAAAATTCTGCTACCTGTGCTTCACTATTACGAATATCGTTTTGAAACTTAGTTAATATAGTAATGGCCGCAACACTAGGCGTCATGTGAAAATAAGCATACCCCCAATCGTCTTTACCAGCAATACTTGAAGTTGCAGGAATAGATAAGTCTAGTGGTAAGTTAGGAATCACTTCTTTCGCTATCAATGGATCAATAGCAGCTAAATCGGCTTTAAATTGCGCTAATTTATTGTATAAATCTTTTCCTTTTGATGTACCCGATTTACTTTTTAAAAATAATCTTGTAGTGGCATCTAAATCATCTTCTTTATATTCTTCCTTACCGTCTTTTGTTTTCAAGCCCGACTCCACTTTTAATTCCTGCTTTAATGATTCTACATAAGTGTAGATAGCGTCAGCAAAGGCATGTGCCTTTTCTGCTTTAGGCGCCCAAATAGCAGCTTTTTCTGCCGATTTTGGATCGTTTAGTTTTTTCTTCAAAGATTTATAGATATCGGCATTCTTTCTTACTATAATATTACTAGCACTATTTAAGCTTTGTTCAATAGTTTTAAATGCATTGAGAATTTCACTAGATACATTTAATGCCAACAGCGCAGTTAACACTAAATACATAATGTTAATCATCTTCTGCCTTGGCTCCTTAGGTAATGACATGTATACTAGATTTTAAAAAATGAAAATTTGAATAATTAAATTAACGTCCTTGCATAGCAACAATCATATTGCCATACACTTTGTTTAACTGCGTAAGGTTGTCGGCTAGTAAAGCAATTTGTTCTTTAGCTCTAATCGCATCTTGGGCAGAACTTGACATAGCATTAGAAGCTTCTGCTAACTTAGTGTAATAGGTATTCATAGCTTCCATACTTTTACTCATCATCGCAAACTGATCATTTAAGTTTTTAACACCATCTGTAGCCAATGCAAAACTTCCTAAATTGTTTGAAACTGAACCTGCTGCATCCTTGATAGAACCTAATGCAATAGCCGCGTCCTTTGTGTTATTTGTAAAGTCTTTACTTGCTTTTGACATATCTGCTAAATCGCCCAAGTACATGGCAGTGTCATTTAAGCGTTGAAAACTGGTACTTAATTTTTCAAAAGCAGCACCATCTAATTTGGCCGCTTCCAAATGTGCCATCACTGAATCCACTGCACCTGCTTGCGGTGCATGCGTTGAATCTCCGACTTCTGGTGGTGGCAAGAATGCATAGATGGTAAAAATCACAGCCTCTGTGACAAAACCAAGTATTAATGCATAATCGGCCCATGCTAGATGTAAGATTTTTGCCAATGTAGCTATAATAACTACCGCAGCTCCTAAAGAGAAAACTACGTTAACGATCTTATTGGTTTTGGGCGAAATGGAATTTGACATTTGAAAAATTTATAAATTTTATATGATACTATTTAATTCGAACCGATTATTTTAATTCGAAATAATAATTAATTAATTCTTGGCGCCATCGACAACACACATCTAAATCCAATATAAGATTTGGCGGTATCTTGGTATTCATAATTTCTAGTACTTACTTGAATATTGTAAGCGATATCTTTCCAAGAACCCCCTCTAACTACTTTTCTTTTCATTGAAATGGGGTCTTCCTCTTTTGCATTGTATTGTAAATCTGGGCTAAAATCTCCCATAAAATTATAGCCACCCTCATAATATACAGAGCTAGTCCATTCAGCGACATTACCTGCCATATCAAATAATTTATAAGCGTTTTCTGGATAAGATTGAACCTTACTTGTATAAATATTATCGTTCTTCGCATCTGATCCAAAATAATCTCCTCTACCTGGTTTAAAATTAGCTAAGAGTCTTCCTTCTTTTGTTCTTGTATAAGGAGAACCCCATGGATACATATTGTTCGTTTTAGAATTACCTCTTGCAGCATATTCCCACTCTGCTTCTGTAGGTAAGCGGTATATACCATCAATTTTTTCGTCTTTCTTATTTCCCTTATCCAAATAAAAATTACTGTTATTAGTTCTCCAATGACAGAAAGCAATAGCTTGCTTCCAAGTAATACCTACTACCGGATATTCATTATAAGAAGGATGTGAAAAGTATAAACGCGTGAATGGTTCATTATAAGAATAAGAGAAATCTCTCATCCATACAAGTGAATCAGGATAAACGGCTTCTGTTTGAGAAACTAGAAAATTACTCAAAGGTTGCTCTAATCCTTTAGAGGATTTAGCAGCCGCTTTTAAATCCACATAAGAATACCTGTAGATTAATTTAGTAGGATCTATTTCAACTTTACCTTGAATACGATTATCAGGGCTTAACAAAAGTTCATTTAATTTTTCTATCACAGCCTTACTGTTGGTATTAATTCGAAGCGCTCTATTCCAATCTACTTTTACTGTATCTTCTGTTTGATTCACACCACCTGCATACACGGCCAAATACTTAAGAGAATCAGATACGTATTTTACAAATTTTCGATATTGCTGATTCGTTACTTCTGTACGGTCCATCCAAAAACCAGTAATGGACACTAATTTTTTTCTATTGACCATGGCCATATCCACCTGCTCATCACTTGGTCCCATATAAAAGGAACCTCCAGGTATCTGAACCATATTAGGATCGGAACGAAACTTAGGGTCTTTAAATGATAAAATACTAATAGAACCTAGTATAATAGCAGCTAATACCAAGGGCAGTTTAAAGGGCAATTTCTTCAATCTTGTAATCATATTTTAGTTTTACCTGTTCTTATCTCCTTTAGAACGAATTTTTTTCAATTAAATTTCATTTTTATCAAAAAAAATAGGACTTTTTTTTGCAGAAAGTATTGATTCTCACTGCATAAATAGGAAATGCAAATTATAACATTAGTTGTTAGACTTTTGCTAAAAATTCGCTAAGACTAGATACTGGCGGATAGCATGTTTTATTCTTACATATAAAGTATTGGTTATCATTATTTTGCTTTGATAACGACATGGGTATACTAGAGAAATTTCTAGGTATGAAAAGAAGCATTTTCTGAGGTAAAAACTTAGAAACTAGTTTTTCAATATCTTTTCTTACTGTCGGACCCACTGCCACCAAAGATTGGTACCCTTCGGTCATAATCGAAAAACATTGAGCCCAATAGCTATAGGCGGATGGATATTGCAATATAAGTTTACGCATGGACCTTATCATTTGTTCCGCCTGACTCGTCCATTGGTCGTTTTCAAAAAGAGTACCTAAATAATATAAGCTCAAACATATCATTGAATTGCCACTTGGTTGAGCCCCATCATAGGTTTCTTTTTTTCTTACGATAATATCTTTTTGATAGTCTGGTGTGAAATAATAAAAAAGTCCATCTTCTGCTATAAAATGCGCTTGCACATAGTGCATCCAATTATTTGCTTTTTCGACATAAGTAATGTCGCCCGTAATTTCTTGCAAATGAATATAAGCTTGAATTAAACTTGCATAATCATCTAAAAATGCAAAAGATTTATTGACCCCCTTGGTATTTGTATGATAAAAGTAATTTTCTTTTTCATTCCACATATTTTCTTCTATCCAACGCATCGTATCAATAGCCTTTTGCTTATAGGCCAAATTACCTAATGCTTCATAGGCTTTACAAAGTCCTACTATCATTAAATTATTCCAAGACAAAATAATTTTGTAATCAAGCGCTGGTCTTATTTTTTTGGCCCTTGCTTCCAATAGTGTTGCTCTTGCTTTTTCAAAACCATCCTGCATACCCAGCTCCATTGCATTCACAGTCCATAAAATATTGGTATGCTCCCAATTACCTGCTTCTGTTATTTGATAATAGGTACAGAAATTTTCAAAGATGGCAGGATCTATTATTGTTTTTATTTCAGCATAAGACCATGTATAAAATTTACCTTCCACCCCTTCACTGTCTGCATCAAGGGCTGCATAGTAGGCACCTTGCTCATTGCATAATTCACTGTGTAAAAAATGCATGGTTTGTTCTATTACTTTTTTATAAGACTGCTTCTGCGTGATTTGATAAGCCTCTGCTATCACACCCATTAACAAAGCATTGTCATATAACATCTTTTCAAAGTGGGGCGCCTGCCACTGTGCGTCGGTACTATATCTTGCAAAACCTCCTGCTAAATGATCATAAATTCCCCCTTGTATCATTTTATCAATAGAACGAATGGCATGTACTAAGGAGGCTTCATGCTTATTCAAATCATAATTTCTAAAAAGCATTTGCAAAACAAAGGTTTGAGGAAACTTAGGCGCATTACCAAATCCACCCCACTGTGTATCGGCCTGTTGTAAAATACGTCCTGCAATAATTTCAATCTCTTCCTTGGTTGCCAGCGGCTCTTCACTATTTTCTACACCGACTGTCGTAATACCGCCAGTCGAATTCACAGGTACAACAACATTTCTTACAACATGATTAGTAAGTTCATTCGCCTGCTCTACTAATTTTTCATAATTATTTTCAAATGCATTTTTAACACCTTGTAAAACATCCATCCAAGAAGCTCTTTGCGGCATGGCTATGGGCGGAAAGTAAGTGCCTCCATAAAAAGGCTTTCCATCAGGTAATAAAAAAATATTTAAGGGCCAACCACCTGAGCCTGTCATGGCTTGTAAGGCGTCCATATAAATATGGTCAATATCGGGCCTTTCTTCTCTATCTACTTTAATACAAATAAAATGAGTATTCATAAAGCCAGCCACTGCCTCGTCTTCAAAACTTTCTCTTTCCATCACATGACACCAATGGCAGGCTGCATAGCCAATACTTAATAAAATAGGTTGGTTCTTTTCTTTAGCTATGGACAATGCTTTTTCAGACCAGGGTTCCCAGAGCACTGGATTATGTGCGTGTTGCAATAAATAAGGGCTGGTCTCGTGTATAAGACTATTGGTGTGCTTTGGACTTGCATTCATTTGAATGCAATTTATTTATTTCTTTTTACTATTAGAGGAAAGAAATTGTTCCAAGCCAGCAATCATACTTGGTGTTTGTGGACTAGGCACTTTAATATGTAATGTAAGCCCGGCCTCTTCCACTGCCTTGCAGGTACTTGAACCAAAGGCGCCAATGGCGGTTCCATTTTGTTTAAACTTAGGCATGTTCTGAAACAAGCTTTTTAAACCGCTTGGCGTGAATAAACATATAACATCAAAACTATGTTCATCAAATACTTTTTTAATATCGCTAAATTCTGTTCTGTACATATAGCCCAAATCAAATTTACATTCATGGTCTTTTAACCAATTCACAATTTCATTGTCTTGTTGGTTTTCGCTACATACATATAAGAAGTTTTCATTGCCCTTATGCTTGTTTAAAACATCGAATAATTTTTTATTAGTGCCATCTGCACCAAAAAATACTTTTCTTTTACGGTACATAATAAACTTCTGTAAATAAAGCGCTACCGATTCGGTGACACAGAAGTATTTTGTATCCTGATTGATACTTATTTTTAATTCATCACAGGTTCTGAAGAAATGGTCAATAGCATGTTTGCTGGTGAAAACAACTGCCGTAAAAACAGCTATATCAATTTTATTTTTTCTAAAGTCTTTGGCAGCAATGGGCACTAATTGAATCAAAGGATGAAAATGTAGCGCTACCTTATGCTTTTTTTCCAAATCAAAATAAGGCGATTTTTCGCTCTCCGGACGTGCTTGCGAAATAAGTATTTTTTTAATAGCCATTTTTTATAATTCAAACTTTTAATACGTTCCACCAAAATACTGCACCACCAATTTATACAAGATCATAAGTGGCAGTATTTCGAATGCACAAAGGTAAAGAAAAAAATGAAAGGAGGATATATGTAATTTGTTTCTAACCGAGGTTAGTGAGAACAAATACCGATATAGGAAAAGCAGCACTGAGAGGCCTCCAGCCCCTATAATAGCCGCTGGAAAATAAATAGGGTTTGCGAATGCCAAAATAAGAATAAAGGGCAGGAGCAATATGCCTAGTACCTTATTAATCATAAACACTACGAAAACGTAGGTCTTTACTAATTCTTTCGTACTAAATATAGCACCCGCTATTTCTAAACAAATATATTTTCCAAGGTATAGGCTTGTAAAAAAAAGACATAAATAAAAATAAACGAGCCAAAAAGAAATAGGCAATAAATGTCTATTATAAATAAGCAAAGAAGCCATTAAAGAAAAGCTTAAAATAAAACATAGATTTAAAAGTAAAGAAGCAAAATTATTCTGCAGTAATTGTTCTCTATTTTGCATCATGCGCATAGAGGACTGACTAAATTGACTAAATAATTTTTGAAAGTATTGCGGATATATATTATTCACAAACCCATATATGAGTATCATACCCACCAATAAATAAAACAAGGCATCTTTGTCTGAAACTGCATAACGCTGTTCAATTTTATATATAATTTGAGCATTCCTACTATTTACTGAAGTTTGATCATATAATTTAAAGGCATTTTTTTTATTACTATAATACTCTTTATATGTTTTTATATTATTAAGTACTGTATCTCCTTTAGCAGCTAACTGTATTTGCATAAACCAAGCATCTGCTTTTTGATAAGTTGTGGGCAAAACGGGAATATGCTTTATCATCAAGCTATCTTTTTTAACTAGAGAGTCCAGGCCCATTCGACTGGTATCTATAACGGATAAAGCAGTTGGATTTTGTGCATACACCACTATAGAGAGCATGCACCCTACTACCATACATCCAAGTATAAAAAAAGCTTTATGGAGATTTAAAATCATCTACTGCAAAAATAAGTATCCTGATGCATAATTAGTAACTAATAACTAGCTTTGTTAGACAACGCTCCCTATGGCAGGCATCTATATTCATATCCCTTTTTGCAAAAAAGCCTGCCACTATTGTAATTTCCACTTCTCCACGCAAACCCAGTATATACAAGAATTTACCCATGCCCTTGTAGCAGAAATAAAGCTTCAAAAAAATTATCTTACTGCCCCCATTGAAACTATCTACTTTGGAGGCGGCACACCCTCTTTATTAAAGAAGGCCGAATTAGAAATGATTATAGAAGCCCTTACAACAAATTTTAATCTGTCTACCCATTTTGAATTTACTATTGAAGCCAATCCGGATGATATTAACCCAGTCATTGCTGCAGATTGGTTGGCTTTAGGCGTAAACAGACTCAGCATTGGTATTCAAAGTTTTCAAGCAGGCTCTCTTGCTTGGATGAATAGAGCTCATACGGTTGAACAGTCTCATGAAGCTATAAAAATAGTACAGGCTGCAGGCTTTAAAGATATAAGTACCGATTTAATTTATGGCAGCCCACATTTATCCGACGAAGATTTAATGGCCGATATAGCCACATTAATACAATATAAAGTAAACCATATTTCTTGCTATGCATTAACAGTAGAAGAAAAAACAGCTTTATTTTCAATGATTGCCAAAAAACAAATTGAAGATATTGATACTACAAAACAAGCGAGGCAATTTGAAATAATGGTGAATGCATTAACATCTGCAGGGTTTGAGCACTATGAAATATCTAATTTTGCGATGCCTGGTGGAAGAAGCAAACACAATAGCAATTACTGGAATCAAGTGCCTTATTTAGGACTAGGCCCCGCTGCACATTCATTTAATGGAGACCAAAGACAATGGAATATTGCCAACAACTCACTTTATTTTCAATCTATTAAAAATAGTCTAGTTCCTTTTGAACTAGAAAACTTAAGTCTTACTCAAAAATTTAACGAGTATATGATGATTTCGCTTAGAAAAAGTGAAGGCTTCTCTACTCATTATATCAAGACTCATTTTGGTGAAAAATATGAAGCTTATATAATGTCTACTACACCTAAGTATATAGCATTGGGACAACTTGAACCCACAGAACAAGGATATACACTTACTAAGGAAGCTAAGTTTTTTGCAGATGGAATTGCCAGTGATTTTTTCTGGGTAAATGAATAGTTAAACCAAAGTTTTTTCAATTTCTTTGAAAGTAGTAGCTGGGGCATGGCCTTCCCATAAAATTTGATAGACTGCTTTAATAATGGGTAAATCTATTTGAATAGCATCTTTCATAGCCATGATACATTTACTCGCATTGTACCCCTCTGCCACCATATTCAATTCTAATTCGGCAGCACGCACGGAGTAGCCTTTACCTATCATGTTTCCAAAAGTTCTATTGCGGCTGTGTAAGGAATAGCAAGTCACTAATAAATCACCTAAATAAACCGATGCTGTATGATTGCTTACTACCCCCTTTTCGTTGTTAGATTTCATAATAGCAGAAAGTAAACAATCCATTTCGTTGGCAGCGTTGGCAATAAATACACTTAAAAAATTATCTCCGTATTCTAAGCCGTGAGCAATACCCGCGCCTAATGCATATATATTTTTAGCCACTGCTGCATATTGTACTCCTAAGACATCATTATTAACTCTTGTATTAATATATTCAGTTTCAAAATAGGAAGCAATGGTTTTTGTTTGCTTTGTATCTAATCCTGAAAAAGTTAAATAAGAAAGTTGTTCAGCGGCAACTTCTTCTGCATGACTAGGACCCAATAAAGTAAAATAATTTTCTAAGGCTAGATTAAACTGTTTTGCTAAATACTCATTCAACAAAATATTATATTTTGGGATAACTCCTTTTACTGCAGAAATTATTTTTTTATTTTTTAATGCGTTTGGCTCTATTCCCTCTAAGGCAGAAGCAATATGTATAGAAGGTACTGCTATAATGATAATATCGGACTGATCCACCAAGGCCTGAATACTGGCCGTAAAATGAATATTAGTTACATCAAAATAAGTATTTCTTAAATAATGAGGGTTATGATGCCTTTTAGTAAAGTAGTCAATATTGGATTGCTGACGCACCCACCAGGTAATGGAATGCCCATTGTCTGTAACAATTTTAGCAATAGCAGTAGCCCAACTTCCACTGCCTATAATACCTATTCGACTGTTTTCCATATCGCTAAGATACGAAACAAATAAAAAAGGGGTGCATTTTTGAAATGCACCCCTTTTTAAAGTATTTATCTAAAGCTTATTCGCTTCTTACTTCTTCTCTTCAAAAAGCTTCTCCTTGGTCACTACTTTTACAAGTGTTCCTTCTTTTAAGGTCTTGCTTACAGTGCTATAAGGCCCTGTAATCACTTCATCTCCCACTTTTAAACCAATGATTTCAATAAAATTAAGATCCTGTATATCTGTTTTCACTTTTACCATTTTCACTTTATTGTCTTTGCCTAAGACAAATACCACCTCAGATAATTCTTCCTCTTTCGAAGTATTACCATTGTCAGCAGGCTTTTCCTCTGGCTTACCAGAACCTACTTTCGTATCCTTACCTTCGCCATCTTTGTCTCTTGTAGTTACTGCATTGAGTGGAACCGTTACTACATTTACTTTTGATTTTGTTTGAATATCAGCACTCGCTGTCATACCTGGTCTGAAAGGGAAAATATTATTATCCTTTACTAAATCGGTATAACTATCTGTAAGCAATCTAATATGCACTTTATAATTAGCTACTTCTGCAGAAGAAGCAGAAGTATTCGCAGTAGAAGTAATAGGGTTGGCAATTTTATATACAATGCCTTTGAACTTTCTATTATTATATGCATCTACTTCTACTAAAGCAGTATCGCCTAATTTAACTTTTGTAATATCATTCTCTCCTACATCTACTCTTACTTCAATACTTTTCATATCGGCTACACGCATCATTTCTGTACCCGTCATTTGAGCAGTACCTACCACACGCTCTCCTTTTTTAACATTCATTAAACTAATAATACCATCCATTGGACAAGTAATAATAGTACGGGCTAAATCTTTTTCAGCTCTAGCTAATTGCGCTCTTACACCTTGAATTTGCGCTTCTCCACTTTTAATTGATTCTTTAGCTGAATTATAAGAAGACTCTGCTGAACGAAATGCTTGTTCTGTTTGCTCGTATTCAGATCTTGAAACAATTTTATCGGCAAATAATTTTTTATAACGCTCGTTGGTGGCCTTACTATTGTCGTAAGCTGTTTTTAAACCACTTAATGCCGCTTTCACGTTCTCGTATTGTGCCTTTACTTGGTTTACACTAGCTGTTACTTGATCTCTTTGAGAAGAATAAATATCGGCATAAATTTTTGCAAGTATTTGTCCTTTGGTAACTTTGTCTCCTTCTTCAACATATAAGTTTACAATCTCACCAGAGATATCTGGACTCACTTTCACTTCTACTTCAGGATATACTTTACCACTTGCATTCACCGACTCGGTAATAGTTCTTAATTGTACTTTTTCAGTAGTTACTTCAGTGCCGTCTACCTTGCCAATAACGCCTGCTTTTTTAAGTCCTATCAAAAGCGCTATTACGGCTACTACTGCAACGCTTATCCAAATTACTTTCTTATTCATTGTATTTATTTTTTACTGCTTATATTTTTTCTTATAATGTTAATGCCTCTCCTTTATAAAACTCAAGTAATTTAATTCTAAATACATACTCGTATTGAGTAGTCTTAAAATTCACTTTTGCTTTTAGGTAATTATTTTGATTGTTTAATAATTCTATGGTACCTAGTAAACCTAATTCATATCTTTTACTAGCAAATTGATAGGTTTTTTCAGCTGCGTTCAATGCTTTTTGAGTGGCATTTAATTTATTAAACGCAACCACTGCATTGGTATAGGCTGCGTAAATATCTTGTTTTAGTTTTCTTTGCGTATTCTCTTCTTGCAAGGTTACACTTTGCAAATTCAATTTAGATTGCTTGTAAGCAATTTTAGCTTGATTGCCATTGAAAATAGGAATAGACATTTGCAAGCCTAAACTTTGACCAAAGTTATTACCTACTTGTGTGTTCCATCCATTCCATACAGAGCTCCAGTTACGTGTTGAAGTAACAGGGGTAAAAATAGGTGATTGAACATAATACTTAGCGTTGTTGACGCTTACAAAAGGGGATGCAGCAGTAGGCGTGCTAAATCCACTCATCTGAAAACCACTAATATAATTAAACTGATTAGAAAAGTTAGAAGTTAAATTATAACCAAAACTTACGGTAGGATAAAAACTTGCCTTGGCCACTAAAGTATTTTTTTGCGCTGCCTTCACTCTTAATGAAGCCGCTTTTACATTCGGTAAATTTTGAGAGGCATAATTAAATACATAATCGGGTTGCAAATCGGCAAAAGATTGTAATTTAATTTGATCTACTGGCTGCGCTACAATATCAAAATTCTTAGAGGCATCTAAGTTCAATAAGGCCATTAAATTTAATTTACCTTGTTGCACATTAGAAATAGCAGTGATATAACTACTACTATCGTTGGCCAATTGTGTTTCTAACTCCAATAAATTTAACTCAGGCAATAAGCCCACTTCTACTCTCTTACTAGTAGCCGCTAATTGTTCCTTTGTTTGTTGTATTTGAATTTTTGCAATTTCAGTTTGTTCAATGGCTGATAATATTTGTAAATAAAAAGTAGCCACGTTCAATGAGATATCATTGGCAATGGTTAGTCTATCTGTTTCACTTGCATACCAACTTAAACTACTTGCTTCAGCATTATTTCTCAACCTGCCTGCATTAAATAATTGCATGCCTCCATTCACTCCAAAATTGTTGAACAAAAATTGAGTGTTAGTGAAATCATTGGTGGTTGGGTCAATAGAACGGCCTAATCTTAATCCCATACCTGAAGAACCATTAATGGTGGGTAGTCTATTGGACTTGGCTAATTCTGCTTGAAGTTTTGCTAGTCTTGACTGCACATCTGCTTGCTGCACGGAGATATTATGTTGAATGGCATACTGCACACAAGATCTTAAATCCCACTGTGCAGGTTCTTGTGCCATCAAACTAATGGAAGAGAAAAATAAGCTTATTGTTATTATGTATTTCATGTAATGTGTTGTTAGAACTCTTTTTACAGTACAAAAATACTACATAAAGGGCTAGTTGAGTAATTTTTAGACAGACGGAAAAGGCAAGCGCTGAACAGCATTTAGTAACGATGAAAGGCTAGAAATTAGCTTTTTTAAGCATAAATTAAGGGAAGATGCCTCTAAAATGGGGTTTGAGCGGCAGAAATTCACCCTTCTAATATGTAGAAGGCTTATAATAAAATATTCTATATAATACTAGGACAATACATAATAAAATAACGGCTGTTAATGCAGAATAAGGCTTATCAATGACCACCGCGCAAGCCACCAAAGCATAGGATAGTACAAAAACCACACAAAAAATAGGTGTCCATCTTTTTAAAGCCCCCGTAACGGTAGCATCGCCTTGTTTTTTTCTTCTTAATATTAATAAGGTAGCAGCAGAAGTACTCATACCCATACAATCTAAAAAGATACTAAAGCTTAGTACATCGTCTACCCCTTTACCAAAAAATGTAACTAGTATAGTAGTAATAGCAAATACAGTTAAGCCAGGTACTAAAGCATCTGTTTTTGGATGTTTCTTTTGAAAAATGGCAGGTAGTACTTTATCCTCACTCATTGCAAACATCACACGAGGGTTACTCATTAATATTACATTCACATAGGCAAGTACACTTAAGACCATGGCAAAATCAAAAACCTTGGCCCCGAATTTTCCAAACCAGGCTTCAAATAATAAAGAACCAATGGCATTGGCATTTTTCATTTGATCAAATCCAATGACTTTAATATAAGTGTAGTTAATGGCTAAATATAAAAATAGTACTACTAGTATGCCTACTACAATACCTCTTTGCATGGTCTTGGCCGATTTTACTTCCGATCCAAAATTGATAGTTTGTTGATACCCACCGTAAGTAAAAAATACAGAGACTAAACTTACTAGTAATAATAAAGCCCCGTTGGTTCCATCATAAGTATAAATTTTTCCTTCGTTAATACCATGTGGAGGAACAGTGACACCTTTAAACAATGAAGAAATTAAAAGTACAATTAAAGAAATTTTTACCACCATTAAAATATTCTGCGTGCGACTACTTGTCTTTAATCCAAGTAAATTAACAATATAAAAAAGCCCCACAGAAGCAGAGGCTACTATAATATTAAATAAAGTACCAGATGGCCTCCCAAATAATAAATCACTTACATAATCGGCGCCAATTAATGCCACCACCGCTAGTGATGCTGCATTACTAATTAAAATTAAAACGTTAATAGTAAAACCAACACCCGGATGATAGCAGTGCGCAAATACTTTATAATAGCCACCCATCACTGGAAGTCTTTGTCCAATTTCTGCATAAGTAAGGGCTCCAAATAAAGCAATTACACCTCCAATAAACCAAGCACTAAAAAAAATTAGGGGCGTTCCCGATTTTGCTGCAATGGTGGCAGGGGTTTTAAAAATACCCATGCCAATGACCAAACTCACCACAATCATGGTAAGGCTAAAAAAATTAATGCCTTGCTTTTGCTTCATATCTAGTCAATGAATTATAAATATAATAAAAATGACCTAGTTTTCAACAACCCGTTAGTAATTAAAAATAGTGAGGGATATATAAATACTAAATTTGTTTCAGAATTAGGTTCATGCAAATGATTAAAAGGGAATCCCGTTAAAATCGGGGGCTATTCCCGTAGCTGTGAGTTCGTTGCTGCAAAGCAATTGATGCAAAAAGTCCACTGAAGCAATTTGGGAAGGACGCATCCTAGAAGAACAAGCCAGAAGACCTGCCTAGTTTAAAAAATCAACAGCTTTCGGGTAAAAAGCAGGGATTATAAAAAAATTAAGGCCCGAAGATATAAAGATGGTATGCATTTATTTTTAAGATGCTAATCTCTTACGACTATCTCTGACGACTCCTTAATCAATTATGGTTCTCTTTCTCCAGGAAGCTCATTGTTAACTCAAAAAAAACAAAACAATGAGCAAAAAATTAATCACGCTCTCGGTGTGTCTAATCACCGCCACCCTCCTCTTTGGGCAAAAAGACAGTCTTCAAAAAAGTTCAACCCCCAATCAGCTGGAGGATGTCATTGTCACTGCCAATAAAATTGAGCAGAAACAAAGTGGAACAAGCAAAGTCATCACTGTTATTACTGCTGCTCAAATTCAACAAAATGCTGGCAGAACCATTGCACAGGTTTTGAATGAGCAAGCAGGATTAAGCTTGCCAGGTAGTTTAAGTAATTTAGGAACCGTTCCCAGTATTTATATGCGCGGCGCAGCTTCCGGAAGAACCTTGATTTTATTAGACGGCGCCCCGGTAGGTGACCCATCTATGATTAGCAATGAATTTGATTTAAACTTAGTACCACTGAATCAAGTGGAACGCATTGAAATTCTAAAAGGTGCGCAAAGCACCCTTTATGGATCCGACGCAATTGGTGGTGTCATCAATATTATAACAAAATCAAAAGGCGCACCCTTTGTGACCGGCGCATTAAGCTATGGTAGCTATGGTACTAAGCAAGGCAATTTGCAGTTTAATAGTAGCATCAATAAATTAAACTATACCATTGGATTTGAAAATCAAAATGCAGACGGATTTTCTTCGGCCAAGGATATCACCAACAAAGCCAATTTTGACAAGGATGGCTATCAAAACAATAGCTTTTTTGTAAAAGCAAAATACCAAATTGACACGCTTTGGAATATACAATTGTCAAGCAGAAAGACGGCCTATACATCTGCCATAGATTATGGTGGCTTTATGGATGAAAAAGACAATGAGTTCAAAAACGCAACTACCATGAGTGGCCTAGTGTTGAAATATAAAAAGTCAAAAACAAGTTTTCAATTACAGTATCAATACACCACTCAAGACAGGACCTATTTAAATGACAGTGCAGATAAAAAGTATACGATTTACGAAAACAATCAATACGCAGGTACAACACATTTTGTAGATGCCTTTTTATCAACGCCTCTTCATAAAAATATGCAATGGATTATTGGAACAGACTTTAGATACGGCTCTTACAATCAAACCTACGAATCCATTAGCCAATATGGCCCTTACAATGATGTATTTAAAGACACTTTCCAATTTCAGAATGCCTTGTATACCTCTGTCTTAATGAATGACAATGCAAAAAAATGGTTGCTTGAATTAGGGGCTAGATACAATAATCACAATCGTTTTGGCAATAACCAAACATTTACAATAAATCCTTCTTATGCATTGAGTGATCAGGTAAGATTGATAGCAAGCGTGTCCACTGGATTTAAAGCACCATCGCTTTATCAATTAAGTTACAACGACCAATTAAAAGCAGAAACCTCTTTCAATACCGAGCTGGGTATTTCATTTAGAAAAGGACAAGTATTTGCAAGAGCAGTTTACTACAACAGAAATATCAAAAATGGCATTGACTATAATTATATAGATTATAATTTTTTCAATTTTATCCAACAAAAAGTAAATGGATTAGAAATTGAAATTCAACATCCCATCACCGAGCAGCACCAAATTTCATTGAACTATACATTAATGAATGGACAAGAAACCAATCAAAATAGAATCACCACAACGGATACCATTACTTACAACTATTTATTAAAGCGTCCTAGACACAGTTTAAACGCACAATGGAATTATATCATTAATAGCAAATGGAATGCAAGTTTAACTGGAAGATTCATTAGTGAAAGAAAGGATGTAGGTGGCTATGCTAAACCAGATGTTACCTTGGGATACTATACTCTTTTAAATGCAAGCATACAATACAAATGGAGCAACCGCATTACAGTGTTTGCAAATGGACAAAACCTCCTAAACGACAATTTTAATGAAATCAATGGGTACAATGCCATTGGCAGAATGTTTCAATTTGGAATACGTTTGAATTAGAATTTTAGTGTTAACAATATAACAATAATCGTCCTACTCATTTTAATGGTTGAGTAAATCTAAAAAAGCTTTGTATCTTCATACAAAGCTTTTTTTATGGTATTTCAATTTGACCAATTACTAACCGTTATTTTTACTTTGTTTGCCGTTATAGATATAGTGGGCTCTATTCCACTATTAATTGCTATGAAAGAAAAATCAGGGGCCATAAAATCGCTTAAAGTAACCCTTATTTCAGGGGCACTTATGATATTATTTTTATTTTTAGGAAAACCCTTCTTGCAATTATTGGGATTAGATGTTAAATCATTTGCGGTGGGTGGTTCTATTGTCATTTTTCTATTAGGACTTGAAATGGTCTTGGGCCATGAGATTTTTAAAGGCGATAAAAATGCGCAATCTGGTGCTGTGGTGCCTATTGCCTTTCCCATTATTGCAGGTAGTGGAACACTTACCACTATTATGTCTTTAAAAGCCAACTATGATGAACTTTATATTGCACTAGGTATTCTTATAAACCTAGTCATTGTATACGCAGTTTTAAAATCGCTCAATTTTATTGAACGTTTACTAGGCCCTGGAGGCTTACTAGCCGTTCGTAAATTTTTTGGTGTCATTCTTTTAGCCATTGCCGTTAAAATATTCTCTAGCAATGTTGGAGCACTGATACGCTAAAAAGATAAAATTTAAAAACTATACCTCGCTTGTACTACATAGTTTCTACCTAGAGCAGAGATTCCACTTGCAAAATACCTGTAATTAAGGTCTGCTATATTTTCAATTTGAAAACTTAAATTTAATTTCTTTGTTGGCTGATAGCTGGTGTTGATATTCCAAATTTGCCATGCAGGCATACCTTCCTTAGTGGCATAAATTTCATTGTCTTCTCCATTTAAATTATAATCTTCGATACGCTTCCAGCCATTAAATACAGTAAAAATTTCTGCAGAAAACTTTTTTAATTCTTGCTTCAATCCAATCCTACCATAGCTTGGCGGAATATGGTCCAGCGGCAATGCTGTATTCAAGCCAATAGGCTTTTGATTAGTATAGTTCCCTTTGGTATAAGTATAGGTAGCTGCTAAAATTGTATTAGGTGTTAAATTAGCAGACCCATTGACATTAAAACCATATACAATAGCCTTGGCTTTATTTTGAGTGGCATACACATCACTCATGATACCTTGATATAGAATAGAACTTGCATTATTCCATTTGAACTTATCTACCACCAATGCATTTTTAAACCAGGTATAAAATAGTGAAGCACCAATGCTATAAGTTGAAGTTGTTTTAGATACATTCAATTCGGTATTGTAAGTATACTCAGGTTTTAAATCTTTATTGGGTACTACTACATAACCCGTTCTTGTATCAAATACTTTGGTTAAATCATCCACATTGGGTGCCCTAAATCCACTGCTTGCACCAAATGAAACTCTTAATCCAGCTGCTCCATTGTAGGCCATACCAATATTACCCGTGATGGCAGTATTATCTTGATTGGCATCTGTGAATGGAAAATGCATAAGTGCTGTGTCTTTAAAATTGGCATTCAGTTGTACACTGTTCAAACGCAAGCCAGTATTCAACACCCAATTACCTTTCAAAAATTGGGTATGTTGTGCATACAATGCGTAATTGGCCATATTGGTAGGACCATCACTATACCTAGTGGCAATAGAGCTGCGAACATTTGTAGCAATATTATTACTATACGCAGTAGAGCCTACATTATTGTAATAAGACTCAACTCCAATATTTAATGCACTAGACTTTCCTTGGTGTAGTAAATCCATATTCAAACCAACCATATCCACTGCTTCAAATCTATATTCTTTATCATTGGACTTGAATCTTCTACTCATTCTGCTTTCTTCCAAGTGCTGGTAATTGACATTCGTAGTTAATTTTTGAAAATAACCATTCAAATTTGATTTAGTTAATTTATAACCAATCATATTGCGCACTTGTGGACCATAATACCATTCTGAGTACACAGGCAATCCTTTACTCGTTTCAGTTAAACGATCATACCTATTAATATTAGAAGAATTAGAGATTTGCACATTCAATATATGAGTAGTGTTTTCATTTGGTTGATACATTAGTTTTTGCAATAAATCGGTTTGATTGTAACCACTTAATTTTTGAATGTTCACTGATGCACTATTGTCTTTAACAACATCTATGTTGTTTTCTCTTGCTACATAAAAAAATCTTTTACCAAAATCTGGGTAGGTTGATGATCTTTTATTCCCTTGTCGCAAATCTCCAAAACTGCTATTGGTAAATGAGGTTAGATATGCCCATTTATTATTGGCAATATTAATATCAATATGTTGACGTTGTTCATTTTGTCCATTGCCGTATCGATACACTAAATTGCCATCCACATTCCAAGCTGCTTTTTTTGATGTAATATTTGATTTAAACAACTGTGGCTGCTTGGTAAATAAATTCACTACACCACCCAATGCATCACTACCATATAAAGTAGAACTTGGCCCATAAATGATTTCTACTCTGTCCAGTATCATATTATCTACTGTAATAATATTTTGCAAATGCCCAGCTCTAAAAATAGCACTGTTCATACGTACACCATCCACCATTAAGAGTACTCTACTCGCTTCAAAGCCTCTCACCACGGGGCTTCCGCCGCCTGCTTGGCTTTTTTGCACAAATACCTGACCAGAAGCAGTTAAGATATCTGCTGTATTCGCTTGTTGTTGAATCAAGGCTTTATCGGTTAAGGCAACCACCCTTTGTACGATATTTTTTGAAAGCGTTGGAAACTTATTAGCGTAAATGACTACATCTTGTAATCGTTTACTTGAAGTATCAGATTGCGCCAAAAGTTCCAGACTCATCCCAAAAAATAACAGTACGCTTAATATTAAACGCATGTCAAATTTTAAAAAATGAAAATGAATACTATCAAATAATGATTTGATAGCCCTGTCTTATGTATTAGACAGTTTCTGGCGGATGCGAAAATTCTCCTGAATAGCTACTTAAAATTGGCGTAGCAAATATTGAATACTTCTTTTTCAGTAAAGTATAGTTGAATAAACTTTGGGTATTGAATGAAGGACATTCATATACAGCAAGGCTAAGATTCAATTTGATTTTAGAAGAACTGGATTTTGATTCTGCTTCTTTATTTAAATGATGTACTTTTTGTTGATTGGCAACAATGGCTGCTTCTTCTTCATCGGATGCTGCTTTAATCACCCAACCTTCATTTGTTTGTTCAATGGAAACAATATCATAAAACATACCCTTGTAACTAAATTCACGGCCCTTCTCCTCCCACTGATAACCTTCGGGCAAAATGGATTTATCTTTTACTGTGATGGTGATTTGATCGCTACTATGATTATTACTTTCATTTTCTTTTTCAAGAATTTCGCCTGCATCAATACTTGCAAAGCGCTCTTGCTCATGTAGCTTTTCCTGAAGCCAATAAAAATAGCTCAAGCTACTTGTTGATAATAACAAGGCGGCAAAACAAAATATGGCAATGAGTTTTTTCACAGTCTAATATACCGTTTTTTGATTAAAATAAGAGGAAGATCTAAGTAATAATATTTCAAATATGATAGATATTAAATAATTTTGCCGTTCATGATTCATTTTATCTATAATCCGAATGCAGGCATTCAAAATCAAGCGCAAAAAAAGCAATGGCTAGCCAGCTTAGATGCGATTCCCAATACGGTTATTTGGGAAACCACTAAACCATTAGAAGCAAATGAATTTGCCAAAAAAGCTATTGAACAAAAAGCAACAAAAATTATTGCTATTGGCGGAGATGGTACTATTAATGAAGTAGCTTCTGCATTAACCGAAACTACTATTCCATTAGGCATTATTCCCATGGGTTCAGGCAATGGATTGGCAAGACATTTACAATTACCTCTTCAATTTGATAAAGCACTTGCTAGAGCCTTGACTGGGAAAGAAGTTGCCATTGATGTGGGCATTATTAATGACAGAATGTTTTTTTGTACAACAGGTATTGGCTTTGATGCAGCTGTAGCAAGCCGCTTTGCTAAAGGCAGCAACAGAGGTTTTATGAATTATGTAAAATCTACTCTTTATACATTATTCAATTACAAGCCCATCGAAATAAGTATTAACGGAGGGCCGATAGAAAAAGTTTTTTCGCTCACTATTGCCAATGCCAATCAATTTGGAAGCAATGCCTACATTTCTCCTTATTCAGATTTACAAGATGCGCAACTTGAAATAGTCCATATTCAGCCGCACTCTATTTTAAAAGCGGGTTTACTTGCCATAAGATTATTTAATAAAACCATCCACGCATCAAAAAAAGTAAGCATACATTCCATAAAGCACATTTCCATTCAATACAAAAAAGGAAGGCCTTTACATATTGACGGAGAATCTCTAGAAACAGATATGGATGATTTAGCTATTAGCGTTGAACCGCAAGCATTACTAGTTATTGTATAAATTTTTAATTTGATCATTGTTATACATTTCTTAAGGCATACTTTATAATAAATTCAATCATAGAATAAGGCATAATGGGTTGGTTTAAGGCCTATATTTGCATCCTAAAAAATTAAGCCTTGTCTTTCTCCCTTAAAAATATAACAATAACCCTTCTTGGAATTTTTATAGCCATTAACACGAATGCTCAAAGCATCACTGGTGTTGTTCAAAATGAAAAAGGAAATCCAATTGATGGTGCTACTATAAGTATTTTAAATAATAGCATGCAAACTATTAGTAACCAAAAGGGGTACTTTAGTTTCGATGAATTAAAAAATGGCAAGTATACTCTTTCCATAAAGTCATTGGGTTATGCTGAAATTTCAAAAGAAATTAATATTAACGCAATAAACAATTCTAAAAGTACTGCTATAAAATTCATACTAATTGCCTCAACGAATCAATTAGATGAAGTAGTAGTGACTGCAGAAAAAAAAGAAGAATTATTACAAAAAATTCCTGCAAGTATTACAGCCTTAAATGCAAAACAGATTAATGCTTTTGGATTATGGAATACCAAAGAAATTACGGGCATCATTCCCAATTTATACAGCGCCGACCCTGGAGATAATAGAGATGTAAACTCTGTAAGGGGCATTGCCACTAGTTCTTACGACCCTACGGTGGCTACCTATATTGACGGTGTGAATCAATTTAGTTTAGACACTTATATACCCACTTTATTCGATGTTGAAAGAATTGAAGTATTGCGCGGACCACAAGGAACCTTATATGGAAGAAATGCAATGGGTGGCGTTATAAATATTATTACTAAACAACCTAATAATGCAAGTAGCGGATTTGCAGATATTAGTGTAGGCAATTACAATCAACAAAGAATTACAGCAGGCTTTAAAACACCGCTTATAAAAGATAAATTATTTTTTGGCGCTTCTATCTTATCCAATAAAAGAGATGGCTATTATACCAATGAGTTTACGCAAAGCAGTTATGATAATCAAAACGGATTGTCTGGCAACTATTTTTTAAAATATATAGTTAGTAGTTGTTGGGATATAAATTTAAATTTCAAACACCTTGCCAATGAGAATCAAGGACCCTTCCCTTTGGTTTTTGGAACAGAGGAAGCGCTTAATAACCCTTACCGTTTAAATCAAAACAGCATAACTACCATGAAGGACAAGACCTCTAATTCGAGCTTGACTATTCGCTATACTGGTAGTGGCTTTAATTTTAGTAGCCAAACTGCTTATCAACAAAACTACCGCTATTACACCAACCCTATAGATGGCGACTTCTCTCCCATTGATGCCATTTCAGTCATCAATAATTATGGTAGTAAGTGGAACAATAATAAAGTACTCACCCAGGATTTTAAATTCACTAGCGCTCCTTCAAGTAATAGTAAATTGAAATGGACTGCCGGTGCCTTCTTATTTTATCAAGACGCGCCAGTGAAACAAGCGACACGTTTTGGAATAGATGCCAACTTAATGATGATAGGAGATTCTTTATTTAGCATCATTAATACAAGTACCACTCTCAAAAAAGGTTTTGCTATATATGGTCAAGCTACTTATGCTTTAAGCGATAAATTAAATATGAGTTTCGGGTTAAGAAATGATTATGAAAATCAAACTCAATCAATATTGGGCGAATACCAGCGTGACCCTAGTCCTGAATTATATACTACCACCTCAGATACTTTAGGACGCACCAATTTTAATGCACTCTCACCAAAACTTTCTTTGGACTATCAAGTAAATAATAATAGTTTATGGTATGGTTCTTATAGCAAAGGATTTAGAGCGGGTGGCTTATCTCCACTCTCCTCAGATCCTTCACAGCCGCCACTTGTAGGCTATTTGCCCGAATACAGTAATAATTTTGAAACAGGTATTAAAAACAATTGGTTGAATAATAAATTAATTTTAAATATTGCTTTATTTTATACTAAAGTAACGGACGCGCAAGTGCCCAGTTTAATTTTACCAGACGCCATTACCATTACTAAAAATACAGGGCAATTAAGTAGCAAGGGAGTAGAAGCAGAATTAATGTTCATTCCCACTAAAGGTGTATTATTACAATACGCTTTTGGAACTACCTCGGCTTCCTATGATAAATTAGAAATTGCTTCACAAGGAGCAAGTGTAAATTTAGCAGGCAAGCGTCCTATATTCACCCCATCTAGCACTTCACTCTTAGCAGCCCAATACAGCTTCCCTGTTTCGAGTGAATTACAAATAATGTTAAGAGGAGAATGGAAATATATAGGAACCACTTATTTTGATTTAGCCAATAGCATTCAGCAATCGCCTTACCATTTATTAAATGCAAAATTGGGCATAGAATACAAGAAGACAGCTTTAAGCTTCTGGGCTAAAAACCTAGCGGGTGCAAAATACATTTCTTATGGTTACGATTTCGGGGCCGTTCATTTGGGAGATCCTGCCATTTTTGGGACCAGTTTTAGCTATAAATTTTAATGATTTTTCTCTCGTTTGTTTAAACAAAGCAGCAGAACGATTCAACCTCGGCTATTCCTTCCATAAAATGGCCTAATCCGTGAATTAGATGTGGATTACCTAGGGAATTATTAGCCGTTTTAATGCTACTTTTACAGCATCATTTTTATACCAAAATTACTATGGGTGCTATATCATTAATTGCTTTATTAATTGCCGCTATTGCTTTCTCTGCAGGCGGTATTTTAATTGGGAAAATTTTAGTAAAAGGAAGCAAAAATTCTCAAAAAGGACAGGCTTATGAGTGCGGAATTCCCACCGATACTTCTCCTTGGCATCAGTTCAATGTGGGCTATTACTTATTTGCCTTACTTTTTTTAATTTTTGATGTGGAATTAGTGTTTTTATACCCTTGGGCAGTGGTGGTAAAAAAAGTGGGCATCGTTGCCTTAATTGAAATTATCGTTTTCATATTTATATTATTCATGGGCTTTTTATACGCTCATAAAAAAGGTGCATTAAAATGGAGTTAAAAGAAAAAATAGCAGGCAACGAACCTTTTCCAGGTATCGTGCATGAAACACCAGGTGGTGGCATAGTGGTAAGTACTTTTGATAGTGTCATTAATTGGGCGCGTTCCAATTCTTTATGGCCTTTGTCCTTTGCCACTAGTTGCTGTGGTATTGAAATGATGTCTACTGCTTCTGCCAAATATGATTTTTCTCGTTTTGGTTTTGAAGTAGCAAGAGCCTCGCCGCGTCAAGCTGATGTTATTATTATAGCGGGTACTATTGTTAATAAAATGGCACCGGTTTTAAAAAGATTATACGATCAAATGGCCGATCCTAAATATGTAATCGCCATGGGCGCTTGCGCTATTAGTGGTGGCCCATTTTTTTACAATACTTATTCTGTCGTAAAAGGTGCCGATCATATTATTCCTGTAGATGTTTACATTCCAGGATGCCCTCCCCGTCCCGAAGCCTTATTGCATTCTTTAATTTCTTTACAAGAGAAAATTAAATTAGGTATGACGCGTGAACAAATTAGAGGAGAATTTAAAGTTTAGAAATACACTATTATGACCAACGAAGAAATAAAAGAATACATCAGCTCACTCGCTCCAGCAGCCACTTACGATGAAACAGGAGAATGGTTGAATATACTCGTTGAACCTACTGCCTTAAAACCTTTGATGGCCAATTTAAGAACAGGCAAAATGCAAATGAACTATTTGTTTTGTGTAACCTGTGTTGATTTTAAAACACATTTAACCATGGTCTATCATTTGTCTGCGACTACGCATCGTCAAAGTATTGTTATTAAGGCCAATGTGAATAGAGATACACCTGTGATTGAAACAGTTTGTGATATTTGGAGAACTGCAGAATTTTTAGAGCGTGAAGTATTTGAAATGTTTGGCGTGCAGTTCACGAACCACCCCGACTTAAGAAAATTAATATTAGAAGATGACTTCAAAGGTTTTCCACTTAGAAAAGATTTTGAAGACCCTATCAACATGATAAAATTATAATTGGCGCATGTACAATCAAACTGAAATAATAAAAGATACCAGTGAACTAGGCGCCGACGGCGAATTAGTCATTAATATGGGCCCTCAACACCCTGCCACACATGGTGTACTTCATTTAGTAGTGACTTTGAATGGAGAAACGATTAAAAAAATTGAACCGCATTTAGGATTCATACACCGCTCTATTGAAAAAATGTGTGAGAGTTTAACTTATCGTCAATTTATTTATGTGACTAGCAGAATGGATTATTTATCATCTCATATTAATAATTTAGGCTGCGCTTTACTAGTAGAAAAAGGAATGCAAATTGAAGTGCCTGAACGCGCTAAATATATACGTGTTATTTTAAGTGAATTAACGCGTATTGCATCACATGAACTATGGTTAGGTGCGATGGCGATGGACTTGGGCGCCTTCACACCTTTCTTTTACGCCTTCAGAGAAAGAGAAATGATAACCGATATTATGGAAGATACTTGCGGTGCAAGATTAACCATGAACTATATTGTACCAGGTGGTTTGATGTATGATCTTCATCCCGATTTTCAAAAGAAAGTGAAAGCCTTTATCACACAATTCAAATCTAAAGTAACAGAGTACGAAGATTTAGTAACCAACAATATTATTTTTCAAAGTAGAACTAAGGGCGTAGGTATTTTAAGTGCAGAAGATGCTATTTCTTATGGTTGCACAGGCCCTGTAGCAAGAGCAAGTGGTGTAAGTTGTGATATCAGAAAAATTTATCCTTACGAAGTATATGATAAAGTAGAATTTGATGAAGTCATAGAAACAGCAGGCGATTCATTTGCGCGTTATATAGTGCGCGTGAAAGAAATGAATCAATCTATTCGCATTATTGAACAACTTATTGATAATATTCCAGAAGGTGACTTTGTAGGCAAAACAAAAAATGTATTAAAACTACCTAAAGGAGAATTTTATTCAAGAGTAGAAACAGCAAGAGGTGAATTTGGAGTGTATGTAGTAAGCGAAGGTGGCACCACTCCGCACAGAATTAAATTCAGGTCTCCAGGTTTCTCCAACTTATCTGTACTAAATCATATTGCTGCAGGTGGTATGATTGGAGATTTAATGGCGAGCATGGGTACACTCGATTTAGTGATACCTGATATTGATAGGTAAGATTGTTTGAAAGAGAATAATATTCGAATAAGATACACTTAGAATTGTTTGTTATATAAAAACAGTAACGCATGTTTAGTTTAGAAGGAATTACAACCAGTGTTCAAGATTGGTTATTTATGAAGTTTAATCCCACGATGGCCTTGGCCATGGAATGTGTCATTGTTATTTTACTTTCCATAAGTTTATTCGCCATATTGGGTTTGATATTGGTTCTTATGGAAAGAAAGGTAGCTGCGCATATTCAAATTCGTTTAGGACCCAACCGTGTAGGCCCAGGCGGTATGTTTCAAACAGTGGCCGATACTTTGAAATTAATTATGAAAGAAGGCTTGGTGCCCGACAAAGCAGATAAGTTTTTATTTAATCTAGCACCTTTTGTGGTAATGATGGTAGGTATGTTATTATTAGCGCCTATTGCTTTTGCCAAGAATTTTCAAATCTGGGATATTAATATTGGAGTCTTATATATTTCTGCGGTTTCTTCTTTATCGGTGATAGGTATTTTAATGGCAGGCTGGGCAAGTAATAATAAATACTCTTTATTAGGTGCAATGCGCAGTGGCGCTCAAATAGTAAGTTATGAATTGTCTGCAGGCTTTGCAGTATTAACTATAGTAGTATTAACAGGTAGCTTACAACTTTCTGAAATTGTAAAAGCCCAAGAAAACGGCTGGTGGATTTTTAAAGGGCATATTCCAGCGCTGATTGCCTTTGTATTATATATTATTGCAGTGACTGCTGAAACCAATCGTGCCCCTTTTGATTTAGCAGAAGCAGAGTCGGAATTAACGGCAGGTTTTCATACCGAATACTCTGGTATGCGTTTTGCCTTGTTCTTCTTAGCAGAATACATTAACATATTTATTGTTTGTGCTATTGGTGCTACCTTATTTTTTGGCGGATGGATGCCATTACATATTGGCAATTGGGAAGCGTTCAATCATATCATGGATTATATTCCTTCTTCGGTTTGGTTTATGGGAAAAACCTTCTTCCTTATCTTTTTAATTATGTGGTTTAGATGGACCTTCCCAAGACTACGCGTAGATCAATTATTGAATTTAGAATGGAAATATTTATTACCTATAAGCTTGTTTAACCTTTTATTAGTAGCCATTATTGCTATATTAGGTTGGCATTTTTAATTTAAATGATTTAGAAAATGTTTTTGAAAGACTATATATCAGATGTGGTGAACGGCGTAAGTTCTTTATTAAAAGGAATGCGTAAGACAGGTTATTACTTTACGCATCCTAAAGAAATTATTACAGAACAATACCCCGACAACCGTGCCACCTTATTATTATCGGAAAGGTTCAAGGGAGAAGTGGTCATGCCACATGATGCAAACAATGAGCATACCTGCACTGGTTGTACTGCCTGTGAATTAGCCTGCCCGAATGGTACTATTAAAGTAGTGACTAAGTTTGAAGTGTCACCAGAAGGTAAAAAGAAAAAAGCCATTGACACTTTAGTATACAGGTTAGAGCTTTGTACCATGTGTAATTTATGCATCGTAGCCTGCCCAAGTGATGCTATTAAAATGGCGCCTAATTTTGAACACAGTGTATTTGATAGAACTAAATTAACCAAGGTATTAAATCAACCAGGATCTAAAATAAGGGAGGGAATAGAATAATGAATACATCAGCCATCATATTTTACGCCATTGCTACACTCATACTGGGGTCAGCATTACTAGCCGTAACATCACTTAAAATATTTCGTTCAGCCATTTGGTTGTTATTTTCTTTAGTAGGCATTGCAGCACTTTATTTTTGGATGCAGGTAGAATTTATTGCAGCCATTCAAATAGTGGTGTATGTGGGCGGAATTGTAGTTTTAATTATTTTCTCTATTTTCTTAACACAGCAATCAGGTAATAAAATGGCCAAGCCAGCCACGCCTAAAATTATTTTTTCTGCACTAGCTGCTCTATTAGGCACTGCATTTACTTATAATTTAATCAATCATTACGGATTCAATACGGTATCGGCTCAGCCCTTTAATTCAAGTGTGAGCGAAATTGGTACACAAATGCTAAGCACTACCTCCTATGGCTTTATATTGCCTTTTGAAGTAGTGAGTATGTTATTATTAGCTGCCATGGTAGGCTGTATTGTAATTGCGATGAAGCCTACTGCTGCAAGTATTGTTCACCTAAACAAAAAGGAGGATTAATTCCATGAACGAAATACCCTTAACCCATATTCTATTTCTAAGCACTGCCCTATTTTTCATAGGCATGTATGGCTTGTTTACAAGAAGAAACTTAATTACCATGTTAATGTCTATTGAACTAATGCTCAATAGTGTGAACATTAACTTTGTGGCTTTTAATAAATATTTATTTCCTGATAAACTAGATGGTTTATTCTTTTCTTTATTTATCATCACCATTGCAGCTGCTGAAGCGGCTGTGGCCATTGCCATTATCATTAATTTATATCGTAGTCATCAATCTATTGATGTAGACGATGCAACAGAAATGAAATTTTAATTATGTCAAACTACTTATATATACTTTGGATTCCCTTATTGCCACTTGCTACCTTTGTAGTACTAGGTTTATTTGGACGCAAATACTTTGCTAAATCGGCAGGTATTATCTCTACTGCTTCCTTATTAACTTCTACCATACTTTCTTTTGTAGCAGCAAAGCAATACTTTTTTGTAGATGGAAAAGTAAATGGCATTTACCAAAAAATTATTGCCTTAAAATATACATGGTTGCAGTTTAGCCCCAATGTCTCTATTGATATGGGTGTGATAGTTGATCCTATTTCTGTAATGATGCTCATAGTAGTAACTTCTGTTTCTTTAATGGTGCATGTATTTAGTTTAGGTTATATGAAGGGCGAAGAGCGCTTTGCTACTTATTACGCTTTCTTGTCTTTATTTACTTTCTCCATGCTTGGGCTAATATTATCGGTGAATATATTTCAAGTGTATATGTTCTGGGAATTAGTGGGTGCATCTAGTTTCTTATTAATTGGTTACTACTTTAACAAACCCTCTGCAGTGGCTGCTTCTAAAAAAGC
>ENA-UOYN01000053-UOYN01000053.1-marine-metagenome-genome-assembly--contig:-NODE-53-length-67790-cov-7.215251_pt1 | contig 67790 bp, 57 predicted proteins | sample MGYA00238176_ERZ767358 | MGnify/ENA primary metagenome ERZ767358 (study PRJEB28950, sample SAMN06266238) | marine metagenome | isolation source: Columbia River Estuary | place: USA:Columbia River Estuary...
AACTCGTTGAGCGTGCGTGCCAAATTGGTCACCATGAAATAGGGAACCGTTTCTGCCGCACCACTGGCGACCTTTGCCACCGTGGCGTTAATGCCTGCCGCATGGTCCTTCGGCGCGATCACGGCCTGCACACCGGCGCCATCAGCAACCCGAAGACATGCGCCTAGATTGTGTGGATCGGTGACCCCGTCCAAAACCAAAATCAGCGGCTTGCTGTGGCCCGTGGCTTCGATGTCATCCAAAAGATCATCGAGACTCTTGGCGAGCTGAACGTCGTGCGCACGGGCAACGACACCCTGGTGCCCCCCGCTACCGCACATTTTGCTGAGTCGCGCACCATCGGCCTCAATGAGGCGGACATTGGCCTCCTTGGCACGAGCGACGAATTGGCGCATGCGCATATCGCGTCGACTGGCGTCGAAGTAGACCTCCACCACTGAAGCGGCGTCAGTTTTGATGCGCACGCTGACAGCGTGAAACCCGAAGAGAACTTTGATGGCGGCCATGCCGGTATTATCCGGGCAAAACCACCCGACCTGCGGCCAATGTCAACGTTTGCTGACACCGTTTTGCGATGCCCGCGTCATGGGTGACCAACAACAGGGTCGTTCCAACCTCAGCGTTCAAACTGAACATCAGTTGCATCACGGACTCGCCTGTCGCAAAGTCGAGGCTGCCCGTTGGCTCGTCGGCCATCAAAAGTGTTGGCCTCATCACGAACGCGCGCGCCAACGCAACGCGCTGCTGTTCGCCGCCCGACATCACTTTGGGGTAATGTCGCAGGCGGCTCGACAGGCCTACACGGTCCAGCATCTCAGCGGCGGCGGCCCGCGCATCAGACCGTGAGGCAAGCTCGAGCGGCAACATCACGTTCTCGAGCGCTGTCAAATGCGGCAATAGTTGGAAGTTCTGAAAAACAAACCCGAGATGCTGCCCCCGCCAAGCGGCACGCGCATCCTCGTCTAGTGCGAACAAATCTTGGCCCGCTAACAAAACCTGTCCACGGCTAGGGGTGTCGAGTCCGGCTAATATAGAAAGGAGTGTGCTCTTACCCGATCCTGACGCGCCGACGATCGCCATGGTTTGCCCCTCGGACAGGGTCAGGTTCACATCTGCCAAAATCGACAATGTACCCGTTGCATCGACCACATCCTTGCACACCGAGACACCCTGCAGCACAGGCGTCAAGGGTTTCGAATCAGCCGAATTCAGAGTTTGCGTGTCAACCAACATGTCTTTTTCTTTCTTTCTAGAAATCACCGCTTATGCCTTACTTTAACGGTTACCTGAAACCCCTTTTAAACGCCGTTAATTCCGTGCGAGGCGTCAGTTGGGTCTATGTCCGTTCAGCAGGCGCGCTGATCCTGGCGCTGGGACTGAACACCGCGATGGCGATCACCTCATCACAAGCGGTTGACGCCAAACACTCAAGCGCCAAGTTGCCCGCCCGTGCGTCAGTCGTTCCTGCGAGTGAGGGCGCTCATCGCATTGTCATACTGGGTGACTCAATCAGCGCCGAGTACGGCGTCAAACGCGGCATGGGCTGGGTCAGCTTACTCACACAAAGACTGGCTCAGCAAAAAATCCCAGCAACCGTTACCAACGCCAGTATCAGTGGTGACACCACATCGGGTGGCCGCACCCGCCTCCCCAGTTTGTTACGCCGACACGCCCCAACCATCCTGGTCATCGAGCTGGGTGCGAACGATGCCCTGCGCGGCCTGCCGCTGGCGAGTACGCGTGCCAATATCGACGCCATGATTCAAATGGCGCAAGCCATCGGTGCCAAAGTCTTATTGTTGGGTATGCAAGTACCACCGAACTACGGCGCCCGGTATACCGCTGACTTTGCCGACCTGTTTGTGCAGGCAAGCCTTGCACACAAAACCGCGCTGGTGCCCTTTCTCCTAACGGGTATCGCCGACAGCCCCCGTTCGGCGGCGCTTTTCCAGGCGGATCGCATTCATCCCAATGAGTTGGCACAGCCAATCATGCTCGATAATGCGTGGCCCAGCCTCATTCGCCTCATGGCACCTTAACTGCGCCTACCAACCGCCTCTCACCTTGCCCATCCACGCCATCACACCTGCCGAGGCGCTCAGCAACCTCGACCAATTCGACGCCATCATCGACGCGCGCAGCCCGTCAGAATTTGATCTTGACCACATGCCGGATGCGCAAAACTGGCCATCGTTGAACGATGAGGAGCGCGTTCTCATCGGCACCATGTACAAGCAGGTCAACACGTTTGAGGCAAAGAAACAAGGCGCTGCGCTCGTTGCGCGCAATATCGCCAACCACATCGATACCCACCTGCGGGATGCACCCCGGCATTGGAAGCCACTGGTGTACTGCTGGCGGGGCGGCAACCGCAGCGGCGCGTTGGCCACGGTCTTATCGGCAATCGGTTTTCATGTGCATTTGGTCACGGGTGGTTACAAGGCGTTTCGTGCAACGGTGATGGCACAGACCCCCGAATTTGTGGCGCGGCTTCAATACCGAGTGGTTGCTGGCGCAACAGGCGTTGGAAAAACACACGTTCTACACGCGCTACGGGCTGCAGGCGAACAAGTACTGGACCTCGAGGGGCTGGCACGCCACCGCAGCTCGGTACTCGGCCTCATTCCGGGAACACCACAGCCGAGTCAGAAGCATTTTGAGACACTCATTTGGCACGCGCTACGGAACTTCGATACGAGTCGGCCGGTGTATATCGAGTCTGAAAGCAAGCGCGTTGGCAACCTCACCGTACCTGAATCCCTGATTGCGCGCATGCGCTCGAGCCCTTGCGTGCTGCTGTCGATGTCGGTGGAAGAACGCGTCAAGCTACTCATGGCTGATTACGACTTTTTTGTAAAAGACAGCGTATTTTTTGGCGAACGGCTCGACACACTGGTCGCCCTGCTCGGGCATGCTGTAGTCAACGAGTGGAAGGCAAAGGCGGCGGCTGGACAGAGTGCTGAGGTGGTTGCTGAGCTTTTGAGTCAGCACTATGACCCGCGCTACTACGAGTCAATGGCACGCAATTTTGAGCACTACGACGTCGCTAAAACCGTCACCGTCGAGCGCGCGTCACCAGCGGCACTGACGGCTGCCGCACACGCGGTTCAGTCGATCTTTGAGACCTGACCACCCGGGTTTAAAGCGTCTCGAGGGCGCTGGCTAAATCGGCTTGTAAATCAGCCGCACTGGCGAGACCAATTGCGAAGCGGACGACACCGCTACCGTGCGGCCAAGCGCGCGCACGACGGGCAGGCAACTGATACGGGACGACAAGGCTTTGTGGCCCCGCCCAGCTGTAACCAATGCCAAAGAGTGACAGGCGGTCGCAAAAGGCGTCGATTTGATCTTGGCTGTATTGGGGTTTAAAGACAACGCTGAACAAGCATGCCGCGGCGGTACAGTCGCGAGCCCAAGCCGCATGTCCTGGCGAGTGCGGTAACGCGGGATGGAGAACGTGCGAAAACTCATCGCGGGTGCATGCCCAAGCGGCAAGTGCGCGTGTGGTGGCGTCTTGTTGTGCGTAGCGCAGGTGTGCGGTTGGGAGCGAGCGCAGGACCAGCTCCGCATCGTTGGCGCCCACGGCAAGCCCGAGGCGCATGTGGCACATTTGAAGCACCTCGTGTAACGCGGGATCGCGGGTCATAACAGATCCCATCAACACGTCGCCGCCCCCGCTGGGGTACTTGGTGAGGGCATGCATCGAGATGTCGACGCCGAGATCAAAGGGCTGAAATGCGATGCCCGCGCCCCACGTGTTATCCAGCGCACTGATTATCGGGCGCCGATTATCCTGGCGCGCCGCGTTGGCCGCTTTGATCACCGCGACACAAGCGGGAATATCTGGAAATTCAAGGGTGATTGAGCCTGCCGCTTCTAACCAGACAAGCCGCGTGCGGTCGGTGATTTTTTCGGCAAGATCTTGTGGAACCAAGGGGTCATAAACCCGCGTCTGGACACCCCAGCGAGCCATCTCTACAACCAAGAAGTCACTGCCGGGCCCATAGGCGTTGTCGGGTAACAGGACCTCGTCTCCCGGTTGGAGGAATGCCAAATCCACCAGCGCGATCGCTGCCAGACCGCTGGGCACGAGAACGCAATGACGCCCGCCTTCGAGCGTGTTCAGGTGCTCTTCGAGCGTGAAGGTTGTCGGCGTGCCATGGAGCCCATAGGTGTAGGCGGACTTGTCCGTCCATCGACGGCTTCGCATGGCCGCAACACTGGGAAACAAGACCGTCGAGGCCTTGTAAACGCCTGGCATGGCCGCCTCAAACGCGTCAGGGGCCCTGTAGGGATGATTGACGAGTTCTGTTGTGCGGTCCATGTTGCTCCTTATTGGCTAACAGCCATCAGCGGTGGTTCAAGCTTTCCACTTGTCGACGAGGTTGGCAGGACGAATGTTGTCATAAGGTTCGAAAGGCTGGTGAATCCATGGATTGGTTTCCAAGAAATCGACCGAGTAATCGGGTGAAAACGCCGACACGCCTTTGGTCCAAATCACGGCACTGCGCAACTCGGTGATCGGGCTGTAGTTGGCCTTCAGGGTGTCAATCACCGCCTTAAGGGTGTGGCCCGTGTCAGCCAAATCATCAACCAACAAAACGCGACCGGCGATTTCACCTTTGGGCGTCGTAATGTAGCGGGCCACATCCAGTCGACCTTGAACCGTGCCTGCACCGGCTCGGTATGAACTCGTTGACATGATCGCTAATGGTTTGTCGAAAATACGTGACAACAGATCACCCGGGCGCATGCCACCACGAGCCAAGCAAAGGATGTTGTCAAACTCCCATCCAGATTCATGAATCTTCACCGCAAGGCGCTCAATGAGGTTGTGGTATTCGTCGTATGAAACGTACAGGTGCTTTCCGTCTTCGGTCAACATGGCAATCCTTTGGCAGTTGGTTTGATTGATGGGTGGTAACGCATGTGGGCTTCAAGCCGCAGCGTATGGGTGGTGAAGCATGATGGTGTGGTCGCGATCCGGACTGGTGGAAACCATATGCACGGGCACACCTGTGATCTCTTCAATGCGACGCAAATACTTTTGTGCGTTCGCTGGCAGCTTATCGAAATCGGTCACACCAACCGATGACTCATCCCAGCCAGGGATGGTCTCGTAAATCGGCTCACAACGCTCGATGTCATCGGCACCAAGCGGCAGCAGATCGACGCGTTCGCCATCCAACATGTAGCCCACGCACAGCTTCAACTCTTTGAGCCCATCAAGGACGTCGAGTTTGGTGATACACATACCGCTGAGACCGTTCACTTGGGCGGAGCGTTTTAGCAAGGCGGCGTCGAACCAGCCACAGCGGCGGCTTCGGCCTGTCGTCACGCCCAACTCGGCACCAACTGTCGACATGTGATACCCCGGTGTGCCTGGCGTCTGCCAATCCAGTTCTGTTGGGAAAGGACCGCCACCAACCCGCGTGCAATACGCTTTGGTGATGCCCAAAACGTAGTGCAACATCCCGGGGCCAACACCCGCACCCGCAGCGGCATTGCCTGCAACACAGTTGCTAGAGGTCACGAATGGATAGGTCCCGTGATCGATATCAAGCAAGGTGCCTTGGGCGCCCTCAAACAGCAAGCATCCCCCGGCTTTGTGCGCCTCGTTGAGGTCACGCGAGACGTCACTCACCATCGGCAAGATCTCTTTCGCATGCGCCATGGCTTCGTTAAAAACGGCTTCAAATTGAATGGCACCATTCACCATGTAGGCCTGCATGGCCTCAGGCCACGCCATGTCAGCGCTGTTTAGGAAGGATTGCAACACGTGGTTATGCAAGCTCAACAACTCGCGCAACTTGGTTTCAAATCGCTGGGGGTGCTTCAAGTCTTGCACACGCAAGGCTCGGCGAGCAATCTTGTCTTCGTAGGCTGGGCCAATGCCGCGCCCTGTCGTCCCAATCTTGGCGCTACCCGCTTTCTCTTTCGCGATCTCACGCGCTGCATCGATGGCCACGTGGAAAGGCAAAATCAATGGGCAAGCCTCGCTGATCCGAAGTCGGTCACGCACACGGATACCCGCCTTTTCAAGTCCTCGAATTTCTTCGAGCAACTTGCCGGCCGAGAGCACGACACCGTTACCGATGTAGCAAGTGACCCCAGGGCGCATGATGCCGCTGGGTATCAAGTGAAGCGCAGTCTTCACACCATTGATCACAAGCGTGTGGCCTGCATTGTGTCCACCTTGAAAGCGAACCACGCCAGTTGCCGTTTCGGTCAACCAATCGACCAGCTTTCCCTTGCCTTCATCACCCCACTGGGTGCCAACTACTACGACGTTGCGTCCGGACGATGCCATGGCCAATGCTTTCAGAAAAATAGAATAAAAAGTGAACGATTGGGATTGAGCGCCTTAACTCGCCGCCCTCACCTGCCACGCACCATCAACAAAAACCAACTCGCGGTCACAATCAAATTCGTTGACCTCGTTCTCGTGACCGGGCAACAATGACACCACAGCTTCGCCCTTTGACCGCAACGCGGCGACCGCAGCACGCAGCCCGGGGCTATCACCCCAGGGCGCGCGAATGGCGCGATGCAAGGTCGGCGTCGCCGACATGGCGGCCAATTCTTTGACGTCGACGCTGAAGCCGACGGCCGGGCGGCGCCGACCGAACACGGCACCCACCTCGTCATACCGACCGCCACGCACCAGCTCCAACTGTTGGTTGCTGCGAGGGGCCGTGCTGTAGACGGAGAAGCGCAAGCCCGTGTAGTAGGCATAGCCGCGCAGATCCGCCAAATCAACCGACACGGACGCGACCCCCAGCGCTTTAACCTGCGCAGCAATCTCTGCCAATTCATCGAGGGCTGACGCGATCACGGGCGACGCTGGAAGCTGCTGGCGCGCACGATCAATGACGCTGGCATCACCATATAAGTCAGGAATCAACCGAATGGCATCGCGTACGCCCGGTGCCAAATCGGCCGTCAAAGCCGCGATCGTCGCGACATCCTTGCGCGCCAGCGCCTGTTGAATCGCATGGGCTTTGCCCGAATCGATCGCAGCGTCCGCGAGCAATGCCGCGACAACACGAACGTCTGACAAATCGAGTACAAAATTTTGAATCCCGACCCGCTTGAGCACCGTTAAAACGAGCTCAAGAATCTCCAGGTCAGCCTCCTGGCCCTGGTGGCCATAGAGCTCCGCGCCAAACTGAAGCGGTTCGCGTGACGCGTTCGCATGACTGGGTTGTGTTTGCACCACCGGACCGCAGTAGCACAGGCGCGTCGGGCCTTGACGATTCAGCAAGTGGGCGTCAATGCGCGCAACTTGCGGCGTCGTGTCCGCACGCAACCCCAATTGTCGACCTGTACCTTGGTCAACCAACTTAAAGGTCCGCAGGCCCAACGCCTCCCCGGTACCGGAAAGCAGGGATTCGAGGTGCTCCAGCATGGGCGGCATGACCAGCTCGTAGCCAAAGGAACGCGCGCTGTCGAGCAGAACGCGGCGCAACTCCTCAATTTGTCGTGCCTCATAGGGCAAAACATCAGCGAGATGGTCGGGAAGTACCCAAGCAGACATAGTTCAATCAGTGGTGGGGGGACAACCCGATATTGTACCGTCCGCATCACCCCGTACCCAAGGGACGGACCCCTGCGCCGTAGGCCGAAAGCATGCGTTAGACACAAAAAAGGCTGGGTTGACGCACCACGCCAACCCAGCCCGATACCTGTCTGGCTTTATTTACCGGAGCCGACCCGACTGTTCTTCATACCCTTGAGGAAGTCAGAGTCTCCATCAAGGACAACGATGTCACCCTTTGAGGCAAAACTGGACTTGTAAGCCTCGAGACTTCGGTAGAACTTGGCGAAAGCTGGATCGCGGCCGAAGGCCTTGGCGTAGCGAGCAGACGCTTCCGCATCGCCGGAACCCTTTGTGGTTTGCGCATCGCGATAGGCTTCCGCCAGAATGATCTCGCGCTGACGATCAGCATCGGCGCGAATACGCTCCCCCTCAGCGGCACCAGTTGAGCGGAGCTCGTTAGCGACCCGCTTGCGCTCGGCTTCCATGCGGTCGTAGACCGACTTGGTGATGGTTTCAGCGTAGTCCACGCGGGTAATACGAACGTCAACGACATCCATACCCCAGGGCTTCTCCGCGCTCTTAACGGCGGCGAGCACCTGCTCTTTGACGTCTGCCATGAGCGCTTCACGGTCTGATGACAGCAACTGGAATACCGTGCGACGGTTGACTTCCTCCTGGAAGGAGTTGCGGATCACGCGGTTCAGTTGCAAAGCGCCAGCACGCTCGGTCAAACCGACATTTCGAATGTACTGGGGTGCATCCGAGACGCGCCAGCGAACGAACCAATCGATAACGACTCGCTGCTTTTCGGCCGTCAACATCGGCTCCGTGTCGGTGCTTTCGAGTGTCAGCAAACGGCGGTCGATGTAACTGACGTTTTGGAACGGTGGCGGCAGTTTGAAGTTCAAGCCTGGCTCAGTCACAACGCTCTTGATCTCACCGAGTTGGTAGACGACGCCAAACTGGCGCTGGTCAACCACAAACATGGTCGAACTGGCCAAGCCCAAAAGGACGAGCGCCGATGCAATCCAAAAACCTAATTTATTCATATCAACCTCTGCTAATTGTGTTCAAGCCAGCCATTAACGGCCATCGCGCGAACGCGCGTTGTCAGGGGTACGAGCCCTCGAGCCATCCAAGTTGAGGTTGGGCGGTTGGTTGCTGGTTGAGTTTTGGGGTGCATTGGCTGCTGCGCCGCCCGGGCCGGTGCTTTGAATCAACTTATCCAATGGCAGGTAAAGCAGGTTTGACCCTTCACGCGACTCGACCAACACTTTACTCACGTTGCTGTAGACCTCTTGCATCGTGTCAACGTACAGGCGATCTCGCGTGACGTCGGGTGCCTTGCGGTATTCGTCGTAAATGGATTCAAAGCGGCGCGCATCACCCTGTGCCTGCGCAACGATTCGTGCTTTGTAGGCCTCCGCTTCAGCGCGCAAGCGAGACGCAGCACCGCCCGCACGGGGAATCACATCATTGGCATAAGCTTGCGCCTCATTCTTGGCACGCTCACGCTCCTGTGCGGCTTTCAAAACATCATCGAAGCTGGCCTGCACTTGCTCAGGGGGGCGCACGCCACCCTGCTGGAGGTTCACACCGACCACCTCGATACCCACCTTGTAGCGGTCAAGAATGGTCTGCATCAGATCCCGAACACGGGGAGCGATTTGGTCGCGTTCTTCAGCCAGCGCTGAGTCCATTTTCATCTTACCGACCACCTCCCGGACCGCGGTCTCAGCGGCCTTCACAACAGCGGCATCGGGATCACGGCTCTCGAACAGATACGCACGAGAATCACTCAAGCGGTACTGGACGGCAAACTTAATCTCAACGATGTTCTCATCGGCCGTCAACATCGCCGACTCGCGAAGGCCGGTCGCCGGAACGATGGCGTCGCTGCCCACATCAACTGAACGGATTTGCGTCACGAAAACGACTTCTTCGGCTTGGATCGGGTACGGCAAACGCCAGTTAAAACCAGCGCCCACTGTGGCGTGATAGCGTCCGAACTGCGTGATAACGGCTTGCTGACCTTCTTGAACAATGAAGAAACCAGTCGAGAGCCAAATCAGGAACGCCACACCCGCGATGAGACCCGCACCGATCCCCGCCGCTTTGCCCTCAGGCCTGAAAGGCGGAGGCGAACCACCCGGACGACCGCTGTTGCCGCCGCGGCCGCGACCACCGCCAAACAAGCCACCGAGGCGCTGGTTGAAATCGCGCCACAGCTCGTCAAGGTCCGGCGGACCATCGTTGTTGTTGGGACGACGGGGCTCGGATTGCCCGCCACGCGGGCGATCCGCGTCGCCATTATCAGGTCGCCCATTCTCTTGGCTATCGGCGCCTTCTGGCCGTGGCTTATCGCCATCAGCCCGCCCCCAATCTGAACCGTTCAGGTTAAACAGTCGGGTGAGGCGAGCGAAAAGGCCGCGTTGCGTAATGGTTCGCAGAGTTGCTGTCATGAATCTGGGCATCCGTTCTGTAGTCAATGGCGGTAATTGTGGCACGGCTTGCGCAACCGTTTATTGTTTAAGGTCATAAGACCGAATCAGCGCGAGGAAAACGCTCAGGAGATGGGCGCGAAACGGGGGTCATCATTGGCTGGCGTGTATGCATCAACCGGGTTCATGAAGCTTTGGTAACGCTCGGCCAACAAAGCGCGCAGTGCGTCCAGCCCCTCGCCGGTATGCGCACTGACGAACAAACGTGTGATGTCATGCCCCTCGTGAGTGAGGACGTCCTGCATGCGCTCGGGTGTCCGCGCGTGCGCAATGAGGTCTAATTTATTAAAGACCAGTATCTGCTCAATGTCGCCGGCACCGATGTCATGCAACACGCGGCGCACCTCCTCTATTTGTTCAAAGCTCGCAGGGTTCGCAGCGTCGACCACATGCAGCAGGAGATTGGCCTCCACGGACTCTTGCAACGTGGCTGAGAACGCAGCCACCAAACCGTGAGGCAAATCACGAATAAAGCCGACGGTATCGGATATCGAAATCGTGGCCTCGGCTGCGGCCAGATACATTTGACGCGTGGTGGTGTCGAGCGTGGCAAAGAGCTGATCAGCGGCGTAGGTTTGTGCCTTAACGAGTGCGTTAAACAGCGATGATTTACCCGCGTTGGTGTAGCCAACGATGGAGACCTTGAAGGTGCCGGATCGCTCGCGTTGCTTGCGCTGCGTTTGACGCTGGCGCTTCACCTTACCAAGCCGCTCACGTGTTCGCTTGATGCTGTCGTTTAGCATTCGGCGATCAAGCTCAATCTGACGCTCGCCAGGACCACCGCGATGACCCACACCGCCACGCTGGCGCTCAAGGTGTGACCAACGGCGAACCAAACGCGTGGTCAGGTATTGCAGACGCGCCAATTCGACCTGAAGCTTTCCCTCAAAACTACGGGCACGCTGGGAAAAAATTTCAAGGACCAGCAAAATGCGGTCGTTGACGGGGCACTCAAGCTCACGCTCGAGATTGCGTTGCTGGGCGGGGCTCAGGGCTTGATCAAACAGAATTTCATCCGCACCCATTGCCGCAGCGAGGGCTTTGATTTCCAGAGCCTTACCCGAGCCGATGAACAGCGCCGCGTCGGGCGCTTTTCGTTTACAAGTGATGCGATCCGCTACCTCGTACCCTGCTGATTGGGCCAGCAGGCCCAGCTCAGACAACTCAGCATCGAAATTGGGCAATCCAAAATCGACGCCAACCAGAACGACTTTTGGCTTGGGGTCGCTCACTCGGCTGCGGTATCTGCGTCGCTGTCAGCTGCGCCAGTGAACTGCACGGGACGTCCCGGCACAATCGTCGAAATGGCGTGTTTGTAAACCATCTGCGTAACGGTGTTGCGCAAGAGCACAACATACTGGTCAAACGATTCAATTTGGCCTTGCAGCTTGATGCCGTTGACCAAGTAAATCGAGACCGGGACGTGCTCGCGGCGAAGTTGATTCAGGAACGGGTCTTGCAAGAGTTGGCCTTTGTTATTGCTCACGATATTTTCCGTGTTGTTTGTTTGTGACGGGTTTGACCTTACCACAACCGCCCCATTTTCGAGCCGCAGTGGTGGCGATGGCAGATCAAATTTAATGCTTTTCCGCGTAGGGGTTGTCGGAAGTCTTCATCTCAATGCGCAGCGGCGTCCCCGTGAGCTCAAACGCCTCTCGAATACGTCCTTCGAGGTACCGTTTGTACTCGTTGGTGACGTGCTCAAGGGAGTTGCCATGTACGACCACAACAGGCGGATTCATGCCACCCTGGTGCGCGTAGCGCAACTTGGGGCGATGCATACCGCTTCGCTTCGGCTGCAAGTAGGCGACGGCCTCTTCCAGGATTCGGCTCAACTTGGGTGTCGGCATCTTCCGATTGGCCGATGCGTGGGCTTGGCCAACAGCCTTCCAGACGGGCTCTAGACCCTGGCGCTTGATGGCTGAAATCGTGAAAACAGAGGCGAATCGCAAGAAGGCCAAGCGCTGTTCGATGGACCGTTTAACGAGTTCGCGCTGGTACTCATCCACGGCATCCCACTTATTGATTGCGACCACAACCGCGCGACCATTCTCAACAATGAATCCAGCGATGTGTGCATCTTGATCGGTGACGCCTTGCGTCGCATCAATCAGCAACACCACAACATTGGCGCGCTCGATCGCTTGCAGTGTTTTGACGACGGAGAACTTTTCAATCGCCTCAAATACCTTGCCACGGCGACGCAGGCCTGCGGTGTCAATCAGCTCATAGCGCTGCTCACCCTTTGTAAAGGGCACGCTGATGGCGTCGCGCGTGGTGCCGGGCATGTCGTAAGCAATCAACCGATCCTCACCGAGCCAAACATTAATGAGTGTTGATTTCCCAACGTTCGGGCGACCGGCCACAGCCAGTCGAATGGTGCTGTCCTCAAGCGGCGGCTCATCCTCAATGTCCGGCAGGTGGAGCGGCTCAAGGGCCATCTCGATCATGCTGCGCGTGCCCTGCCCGTGTGCGGCCGATACCGGTATCACCTCGCCTAGGCCAAGTTCGTAGAACTCCGTGAGTTGGATACCTTGGGTCATGCCCTCGGACTTGTTGGCAACCAGCAGCGTTGGCTTACCCAAGCGACGCAGGAAATTGGCGATGTCGTGGTCTTGGGCGCTCAAACCCTCCCGCGCATCGACAACAAAAATCACCACATCAGATTCCGCAACCGCCTGACGCGTTTGTTTGGCCATCTCTTTGATGATGCCCGTCTCAGCCGTTGGCTCAAAGCCGCCGGTGTCAATGACGATGAACTCTTGGTTTCCCAGCCGACCCGATCCGTAGTGCCGGTCGCGGGTCAGACCCGCGTAATCCGCGACGATGGCGTCGCGCGATTTGGTCATGCGGTTAAAGAGCGTCGACTTACCGACGTTTGGACGCCCAACAAGGGCGATCACTGGTTTCATTGGGGACGCCAAGCAAAGAGTGAGCCGCGCTGGGTGATGGCCACAGCTGTGCCATTGACCAAGAGCGGTTTGCCAACGATTGGCGAGCCATCGGTTGCCATACGGGCGATGACCGCGCCGTTGGCACGCGACAGCCAGTGAACGTAGCCCTCGAAGTCGCCGACCATTAAGGTCTGCCCAAGCAACACCGGACCGGTAACGCCTCGGAAGGTCAGACCGGGTTGCGTCCATACCGCCTGACCGGTTGCCGTTTCAAACGCGCTGACTTTACCCACCGCATCGACACCGTAGAGCGCATTTTGATCACCCACAACGCCATTCGCACCCGTGAACGGGACCGTCCATTCGGTTCGACGGGTCGCCAAATCGAGGCAACCGATGGCATTTTGGAAGGCTTGACCGCAAACCCGCGTGCCAGCAAATACAGCACCGTCAACCCAGTCGGCGAGGCGCTCGATATCTTCGGCACCGCGAGGACGAACAAGCGGCGCTGACCACAGCAAGGCGCCGTTATCGGGGTTAACAGCGGCAAATTGCTCACCGATACCGATCGCAAGTGTGTTTTCCACCGCCGTCAAGAGACCCGGATTTGCCAAGACGAGCGTGGACTCCGCGTAGCGCCGCAGCCATATTTGTGCACCCGTGTCTTGGTCGAAAGCGGCGACGCGGCGATCGCTCAAGAGAACGAATACCCGACCGCCTGCAAGCAGTGGCGCCGTGTAGCTGCGAGCTGGCAAACGAACAGACCACCGCTTTTCGCCCTTGGAGAACAGGTGCAAGCCGTTCTCAACGTCGATGACAGCAACCCGTTGACCATCAAAGCCTGTGCCAGCAACGAGGGCCACGGGGCTCTTCGCTTGCCACACAACCGCGCCAGTTTCGGTGTCAAGAACAGCAACCGTGCCATCGGTCGTGGCAGCGGCGACAAAACGATCATGGGCAGAGAGGCGCAGCGCGTCGCCAACAGCCCCATCAAGTGGGGTTTTCCAAACTTGGGCGACGCTGACCAGCGCCTCGTAGGGTTGCAACGCGGCGGGCTCCCGGTTGGGGCCGTCGGATGCACAGCCGCTGATCGCTACCGACAGGCAAGCGATCACCCCTGCAAGCCACCGACGCAAAAGGAATGGGGACATTATTTACCTTCGGGTGCTGCGTTGCCGGTCGCACCCAACGCATTCAACTTCACTTCAACCAGACGGCGGTAGGCCACGTCGGCCGACAACGCTGCGTACGCTTTTTTGTAGGCCACCAAGGCACCGGCGGTGTCTTGATTCGCCATCGCGATGTCACCCAAACGGTCAGCAACCAGTCCATCGAACTCAGGCTGCCATGCGCCGTCTAAAAGTGCTTTTGCTTTGTCCCAGGCCGCTTCTTGCATGTAGACGCCAGACAAGCGAAGTTTCGCCACAGCGACCAAGCCGACATCGGCACCATCCGTGATCACACGGTTCAGGGCCGCCGCCGCGAGGGTGAGATCCCCTTTGTCGGCGGCTATTTTTGCCAATGTCAGCTCCGCGTGATCAAGCAGAACAGCGCCATTCGCCTCATTGCGAAAATCGGCGAGAACACGCTGCAGCCGGTCCATGTCGTTGGCGGTCGCAGCTTCAGTCACTTGGTCGTAGAGCGCAGCTGCTTTTTGGGCTTTCCGGTTCTGCCAGAGCTGCCAGCCGTTGTAGGCGGCATAAGAGCCCAAAATCACGATCAAGAACCAAGTGATGGCGTTGCCCCACTTGCGCCAAAAAGCCTTAATTTGGTCGAGTTGTTCTTGTTCTTCGAGGTCGAGATGTTGAGTCGCCATGCGTGCCTAGGTCTTCAATGGGTTAAAAATTCACTGCGGCACCCCGGAAATCCGCGGGCGCGCAACGCCATATTGTAGGGCTTGCGGGTGCCCCTTCGCGCGGGTCGACTCAAGCCTTTGTGCGCTGCCACCAAGCGCTCAGCTCATCAAGCGCGACCATTGACTGCCCACCTATTTCGCCGCGCAAATGCTTGACGGCCACCTGCCCTGCGGCAAGCTCCTCGTCTCCCAAGATGACCGCCCAAGACGCCCCACTGCCGTCAGCCCGTTTGAATTGCGACTTCATGCTGCCTTGCCCATCTGCAGTGCCCGCGTGCATTTGCACATTGGCCCCCGCCTGACGCAGCAACTGGCAAGCCCGCGCAGCGGCTGTCGCAGCTGACGCATTCGGCACAACCATGTAAACATCGGGCGACGGCGCAGGTGGCAACAAGTTTTGGCTCTTGAGAAGGTCAAGAATACGCTCGACCCCAAGCGCCCAGCCAACAGCAGGTGCCGATTTTCCGCCGATTTGCGCGATCAAGCCGTCGTAGCGACCGCCCGCGCAGATCGTTCCTTGGGAACCCAACTCTTCGGTCACGAATTCGAAAACACTTAGGTTGTAATAGTCCATCCCCCGCACCAAGCGCGGGTTGATGCGGTACGCCACCCCAGCCGCGTCCAGTAACGCGCGCAAGCCATCGAAGTGGGCGAGCGAGTCTGCGCCCAGATAATCAATCAATTTCGGAGCACCATTGACCATGGCTTGCATGTCTGGATTCTTTGTATCCAATATGCGCAGCGGGTTGCTGTGCAAGCGCCGCTTGGCCTCCGAATCGAGGACCGACTCATTGGCGAGCAGATAAGCAATCAAAGCCTCGCGATGTGCCAAACGCTCAGGCGGCTGCCCCAAACTGTTGATTTCGAGCACAACGTTTTTCAACCCCAAGCGCGACCAAAGGTCACAGGCCATGAAAATCAGCTCGGCATCAACATCGGGCCCCGCAAATCCCAATGCCTCTGCGCCCACCTGGTGAAACTGACGGTAACGGCCTCGCTGCGGACGCTCATGGCGAAACATCGGGCCCATGTAGTACAGCCGGCGGGGGCCGTCGTAAAGCAGGTTGTGCTCGACCACTGCGCGCACAACACCCGCCGTGGCCTCGGGCCGAAGCGTGAGGGCCTCGCCATTCAGGCGATCTTCAAAGGAGTACATCTCCTTCTCAACGATGTCGGTAACCTCGCCAAGACCCCGAACGAATAGCCCTGTTGGCTCGACAATCGGTGTCCTAACGTTGCGGTAGGCATAGGCGGCCATGAGGGTGCGCAGCTGCGCTTCAAACCACTCCCACTGACCGGAATCGGCAGGGAGAATGTCATTCATGCCTTTGACGGCAACTATCTTTTCAGCCATAAATTATCTCGAAAGAGGGATCAGCGCTCAGGCCGGTGTAGCGGAGCCGCCGAAGCGGTTTTTAACGTAGGTGTCGACGACCTCTTTGAACTGACCGGCGATGTTCTCCCCACGCAAGGTCATGGCTTTCTGGCCGTCGATGAACACGGGCGCAGCGGGTGCCTCCCCGGTACCGGGCAAACTGATGCCGATATCGGCATGCTTACTCTCTCCGGGGCCGTTAACGATGCAGCCCATCACAGCAACTTTCATGGACTCCACGCCAGGATACTGTTGGCGCCATTCAGCCATTGCCGCGCGCATGTAATCGTCAATTTCTTTGGTCAGGTCTTGGAAAGTGGTACTGGTTGTGCGGCCACAGCCCGGGCAAGCGGTCACACTTGGAACGAATGCGCGCAGGCCTAAGGACTGCAGAATTTCCATGGCCACCGTCACCTCTTGGGTCCGGGGCTCGCCAGGCGCGGGGGTCAGCGACACGCGAATCGTATCGCCGATGCCCTGCTGCAGTAAGACACCTAAAGCAGTCGCTGATGCAACGGTGCCCTTTGTACCCATGCCCGCCTCGGTCAAGCCGAGATGCAACGCGTAATCACATCGCTGCGCGAGCGACTGGTAGACCGTGATCAGCTCCTGCACACCACTGACTTTGCACGACAGGAGGATTTGGGAGGCGGGAAGGCCAATGTTTTTGGCCGCCTCTGCAGACTCAAGTGCGGAGGTGATCAAGGCCTCGACCATGACCTGTTTGGCCTCCCAAGGCGACGAGCGTTGGCTGTTGGCGTCCATCATGGCGGCCAATAAATCTTGATCGAGGCTGCCCCAGTTCACGCCGATGCGAACCGGCTTGTTCCAACGAATGGCCAGTTCGATCATTTGCGCGAACTGCTTATCGCCCTTCTCGCCGCGGCCGACGTTACCCGGGTTGATTCGGTACTTCGAGAGTGCCTGCGCACAGTCGGGGAAGTCAGTCAGCAACCGGTGTCCGTTGTAATGAAAGTCGCCGACCAACGGCACCGATACGCCCATGCGGTCGAGTTGTTCACGAATGGCTGGCACTGCCTTTGCGGAGGCCTCGTTGTTAACCGTGATGCGAACCAACTCAGAGCCCGCCTGCGCCAGCGCCTTGACCTGAATGGCTGTCGCAATGGCATCCGCCGTGTCGGTGTTGGTCATGGACTGCACGCGAACGGGGGCGTCGCCGCCAACGGTGACCACGTGGTCACCCCAGGCCACGCGGGCTTGAAGGGTTTTACGCTTGAGAGCTTGCGTCATCGCGACAGGCTGTGTTTCGGCGGTCATGGTGTGCGTTATCGGGTATAGGGCGTTTGTCGAGGCGGATGTGGGGATCAGTTGATCTCGAATCGGGCCACATTCAGGCGTGACTTGTCGATGAGATCGACGGCTTTGCCACGGGAGTATGCCCGCACCCCGACCGCGTTACCAACGAGGACGGAGAGCGGGACGCCCTTTTCATCGATGGTCACGTAATCACCGGGGCTCATGAGTCGGGTGAAGACACGACCACCGCTGGCATTGGTCACCTCAACCCATGACTCTTGCTGGGCCTGAAAAACCAACACATGCTGGCCGATTTCAGCGGGTGTCAACGGGGCTGTTTTCGTCAGAATCGCGACGGTGCCCGCAGGGGGTGATTCGACCGCGGCCGCAGTCGGCTCGGGGGGGCGCTCTGGTGCGGGCGCCAGCACAGGTTCTGGCGCACTAGCGGGGGGTGCCGTCTGTATGTTCGGTTCATCCGGCACGGGGGCTGGGGCCGGCTGCGTTGTCGGAACCTCAATGACTTGCTGCTGGGTTTTTATCTGCCGACGCTCGCTGGCGTGCTGCATCTGCTGGTATGCCAGCCATGCCCCCACGCTGATCGCCAATACGACCACGACGCCCAGCCATTTACGGCCGCCTGCAGCGTCTGCCTCCGGCGGCAGCGCGGTTGCCGCACTGGGCGCACCATCGGCGGGCAACGCGCTGGGAACCACCGTTGTTTGCGAACTGGGACCGGGCCAAGCCGCCAAAATCTCGTTCGAGTCGATACGCAACTGGCGGCAAACGCTCGCGGCCAGGGCGCGCGTGAACGTGAGTTCACTGGGGTTGTTCAACTCGCCCGCCTCAAGCGCCTGTAGTTTGCGAACCGAAACTTTTAAAACGGCAGCCAAGGTCTCAATTTCTAGACCTGCAGCGATGCGCGCTTTCTGCAACATCACCCATCCAGCATCTGGTGCCTCCGACGTCAAATCGGTTTGTGCGTCGGTATCTTTTGGGTCATCGGCAGTCATGGTCATGTTTGTCTCTTTTATCGTTTTGTCTTCGGTACGCTGCCTCGAGCGGTCGGTGTTGGCATATTAAATTCCTGTGGCGCCGCTCGCAACCCAGATCAACCCTCACCGCCGACAGCGTCGCGCCTGAGTTGTACCGTGTGAAGCGTCTCCCTTGGTTGCCGCAGCGCCGCCATCCGCTTCGCAGCGTTGGTGCGGTCTAAAACCTCACCGGCCAATTGGCCGCAGGCGGCATCAATGTCATCGCCGCGGGTCTTACGTACCGTTGTCACAATGCCGGCCTGCAGCAGAACCTCGGCAAACGCTTGGACGGTTTCTTTGTCTGAACAAACAAGCCCTGAATCAGGAAATGGATTGAAAGGAATGAGGTTGAACTTACAGTGCAAACCGCGACCACCGTCATGCGTCTTGACCAGACGAACCAACTCGCGTGCGTGCTCGGGTTGGTCGTTCACACCCTTGAGCATGCAGTATTCAAACGTGAGGAAATCCCGCGGCGCCGCAGGCAGGTAACGTGCGCAAGCGTCAAACAGCACCGCCAGCGGGTACTTGCGATTGAGGGGGACCAAATCGTTGCGCAACCCATCGAAAGGCGCATGTAACGACACCGCCAAAGCCACTGGGCAATCGTGGGCCAACCGGTCGATCATTGGCACAACGCCCGAGGTGCTTACCGTCACGCGTCGACGAGACAAACCGTAGGCGTTATCGTCGAGCATGGTTTTCAGCGCCGGTACCAAAGCACTGTAATTTTGGAGTGGCTCGCCCATACCCATCATCACCACATTGGTCACCATGCGGTCGGCGCTGCCTCGCTCTGCGCGCAACGTGTGCTCAACAAACCAAAGCTGTCCAATGATCTCTGCTGTGGTCAGGTTCCGGCTGAAGCCCTGATGACCTGTTGAGCAAAAACGGCATCCGACAGCACACCCGGCTTGCGACGAAATACACAAGGTGGCGCGATCCGCTTCGGGAATGTAGACAGCCTCGATGGCATCACCACCACCGACATCGAAAAGCCACTTGATCGTGCCGTCCCGCGCGTTTTGACGACTGAGAACGGCCGGTACGGCGATGTGTGCGACTTGAGGAAGCTTTTCTCGCAGACTTTTGGCGAGATCGGACATGGCGGCGAAGTCTCGCACGCCTCGCTGGTGAATCCAGCGATAGAGTTGGGTGGCGCGGAACCGCTTCTCACCCAACGTTTCACAAAAGGCGGCTAAGCCCTCGATATCGAAATCAAGCAGATTAGCCGTCATGCAAAATTAACGCGTGTAAACGTTCATGCCAGCGAAGAAGAACGCAACTTCGTTGGCGGCGGTTTCAGGGGCGTCAGAGCCGTGTACCGCGTTGGCATCGATGCTGTCAGCGAAGTCAGCGCGGATGGTGCCGGCATCGGCTTTCTTGGGGTCGGTTGCGCCCATCAGGTCGCGGTTTTTGGCGATGGCGCCTTCGCCTTCCAAAACTTGGATCATGACGGGACCAGAAACCATGAAGTCAACCAGATCCTTGAAGAAAGGACGCTCTTTGTGGACGCCGTAGAAAGCCTCAGCTTCAGGGCGTGACAAATGGGCCATCTTGGCTGCGATAACTTTCAAACCAGCCGCTTCGAAGCGGGCGTAAATTTGACCGATCACGTTCTTAGCAACTGCGTCGGGTTTGATGATAGAGAGTGTGCGCTCGATAGCCATGGATGATTTACCTTGAAATAAAAAACAAAATGAGCAGCCAGCGTGACCAGCTTAGCCTCTCATTCTAACCCGCTAAGCCCGGGGTAAGAAGCGATCAACGGGGCTTTTTGCCACGCTTCCCACCGCCACTGGCGCGATCTCGTTGGCGTTGCAACGCGTCGCCGCCGATATAGCCGAACGACGTTTGAAGCGGGTCGGGGATGCCCGTCGGCGTTGTCCTGCCAGGACGGCCGCGTGAACGCTTCGCCCTCTTCTCCGCTTCCGCCTCGGCACGCATGTCCCACCCTTGCGGCGTACTGGGGCGGCGACCGCCCGACTTTGAGTACGTGGTCTTGACCGAGCGCCCTAGACCAGCCGTGCGTCCAGACTTGCCGGCGTGGGGGTTCTCTGAGCGCCCTCGCGGCTTTTCGCCGGCACCCGCCTCGTGGGCAATTTGCATCAGCTGATCGATGTCACGCCAATCCAACTCCACCCAAGCGCCTCGGCGCAAGCCACGCGGGAGCTCGACCGTGCCGTAGCGGATTCGGATGAGACGACTCACTGCGTGACCGACCGACTCAATCATCCGGCGGACCTCGCGGTTTCGACCTTCGCCAATGGTCACGCGATACCAATGGTTGACACCTTCGCCTCCACCATCGACCACCGAGGCAAACTGTGCAGGACCATCCTCCAGCGTCACCCCGTCGAGCAGCTTTTGCTTTTCTTCGTTGTTAAGCGCCCCAAGTACGCGGACAGCGTACTCACGCTGCAGACCGAAACGCGGGTGCATCAATTGGTTCGCCAACGTGCCGGAGCTGGTGAAAAGCAGGAGTCCTTCCGTGTTCAGGTCCAACCGACCGACCGACTGCCATTTGCCATGGGGTAACTTTGGCAACCGACGAAACACCGTTGGGCGGTTTTGGGGGTCATCGTGCGTCACGACCTCGCCCACCGGCTTGTGGTAGGCCAGCACACGCGGTGGCGGTGGGTCAATGCGCACTTTGATCTGACGACCGTTTATCTTGATGGTGTCGCCAAAACGAATGCGCTGTCCAATGTGCGCGGGCTCGCCGTTGACCGAGATACGCCCCTCCAGAATCAGGGCCTCCATTTCGAGCCGAGACCCCATGCCAGCTTGGGCCAACACCTTGTGTAGCTTTGGGCTGTTGATCTCGGGTGACAAAACGCGTTTCGCAGGACCGGACTCAGCCGTGACCACCGCTTCAGGATCAGCTGCCGTATCGAACGCGCCACTGATAACGTCCTCAAAGCTGACGTTATTTGTGCTGATGGCTTCCGATGCGGTGTCACCGGCTTCAGGTTGGTTCATGGGGTGTTTCTTCGGTTGGTTCAGGCGGGTCGATGTCGGACGTCGCCGCTTCTTCAGGGTGTAAATCAAGTTCTGGGCTCTCGTCGCCCGCAAGTTGTGAGGCGAGGAGCGCTTCGGCACCCGTCTCTTCAAGGCTTGGAAGTTGGTCCAGCGAGGCCAAGCCGAGGTCATCTAAAAACTGCCGCGTCGTCGCAAGCAAAGCTGGCCTGCCAACCGTCTCGCGGTGCCCAATCACCTCGACCCAGCCCCGGTCTTCGAGCTGCTTGATGATGAGCGAGTTGACTGTTACGCCCCGTATATCCTCGATGTCACCCCGGGTCACGGGCTGGCGATAGGCGATGATGGCGAGCGTCTCCAAAGCGGCCCGCGTGTACTTCGGTGGCTTTTCAGGGTGCAGCCGATCCAAGAACTCACGCATCTCTGGGCGACTTTGAAAGCGCCACCCTGAGGCGACTGGTACCAACTCAACACCGCGATTTGTCCATTCGGACTGCAAGTCCTCAAGCAGTCGCTTGATCGTGTCAATTGTGAGTGCGCCGTCGAACAACGCGGCCAATTCGCGCAAGGTCACAGGTTGACCCGCGCAAATTAGGGCGGTTTCGAGGACACGTTTGGCATCCGTCGTTTGCATGCTAAGAGGTCCGAAAAAGTTAACCCCACGCAATACGCGGGTCGGGGACCGCCAGCCACACCAAGGGGCTGACAAAAAAGAATTGGGGAGCGCTCACCCCTCGAAGGGCCAAGCGACAAGGTCTCCATTGTAATGGAGGCCGGCAGAATCCATCGCATCCTTGAAATCAGCAGGCAGTGGCGCCACCCAAGCCATGAGCGTACCCGTGACGGGGTGATCAAAGCACAACTGGTGCGCGTGCAAGGCCTGACGGGCCATTGCGTGAAGCGGCTTACCCCCGTAGAGGGTATCGCCAACGAGTGGATAGCCAGCGGCTGCCAGATGAACCCGAATTTGGTGCGTCCGCCCCGTGTGTAATTTGCAACGAATCAGGCTGAAGCCGGGGGCTGCATCCAGCAGATAGACGTCCGTCCGTGCGGGCTTACCCCCAGTCGCCTGTGTATCGAGTGCGGCCATCCGAAGGCGATTCTTGTTGTCACGGCCAATCGGCTGGCTGAGACTGATGGGGCCACCGCCCACCTCACCGCGCTGCCAATGGCCCTGCGCAACCGCCAGATAAACACGGTGCACGTGGCGAGCCGCCAACTCACGGGTCAACACATCAAAACCGATCCGGCTGCGCGCAACAACCATCAGGCCGCTCGTGTCTTTGTCAAGGCGGTGAACAATACCTGCGCGCGGCAGGTGGACGGCATCCGCGTAGCGGTGCAGCAGTCCATTTAAAAGGGTACCCGTCCAATTACCGGCACCGGGATGCACCACCATGCCCGCAGGCTTATCGATCACGAGGATATCCTCGTCCTCATACACAACCGAGAGGTCAAGCGGCTCAGCTTTGAAAGCCATGGCCTGCTGCGTGGGCCGCAGCTCAAGGCCAACCTCATCACCGGCGCGCACCTTCTGAGCAGGCTTAAGGCATGGGGCGCCGTTGAGCGTTGCAGCGGCTTGGGTGATCAATTGGGACAAGTAGGATCGCGAGACACTGGCCACACGGCTAACGAGGAAGCGATCGATTCGCTCCCCGTGAGAGCCCACATCAACCGTCCAAGCCAGTCGCTCCGCTTGCTCGCCATCGACAATGGCGTCGGCCTCTTCTGCGATGGGATCGGGGACTTCGGTTTGTTTTTTCATCTTGGCGCTGGGCTGGCTATAATTTTCGGAGCAACCGACACCAGCCATTGTCCACTTTTTGGACAGCGCTCTTTGGACGTCGTAAACATTGGAACGTAGGTCACATGACTAGACACTCGACAGCGGCTGTTCTGCTCCTAGCGGCAGGCATTTTAGGGGGGTGTGCAGCGCCAAAACCCAAAGACATCACCGCCGACTGGAGCCCCAACCGCATTTACCAAGAGGCGAAGGACGAAGAAGGGGCTGGTCAATTTGAAAAAGCGGCGGCCCTGTATGAAAAATTAGAGGGTCGTGCGGCTGGCACACCACTGGCACAACAAGCGCAGTTGGACAAGGCTTACATGTATTTCAAGGGCGCAGAGCCAGCGCAGGCCTTGGCAACCATCAAGCGCTTCAAGCGCCTGCACCCTGCCAGCCCGGCGATGGATTACGCGCTGTATCTCGAGGGCTTGATCAATTTCAACGACGATTTGGGTTTGTTTGGTCGGTTGGCAAATGTCGATTTAAGTGAACGAGACCAAAAGGCCGCCAAAGACTCGTACAGCGCATTCAATGAGCTGATTGAGCGGTTCCCCGAATCGAAATACAGCAAGGACGCCGCCTTGCGGATCGGCTTCATCGTCAACTCATTGGCGCAGTCTGAAGTGAACGTCGCGCAGTATTACCTCGAACGGCGGCAGTACTTGGCAGCGGTTAACCGCGCGCAGTACGCTGTCAAAAACTTCAAAGATGCGCCCGCACTCGAAGAGGCCCTGACCGTGCTGGTGTCCGCCTACGATGCGATGGGGATGACACAGCTTCGTGATGATGCCAAGCGCGTGCTGGCCGCCAGCTTCCCCAATAACCCACTCGCAAGAGGTCAGGCGAACAACGTTGACGCGGCGCCCAAAACGACGCCCGACGATGCCGCTAAGCCGTGGTGGAAGTTTTGGTGAGCACCACGTCAAGATAAGCCGTCAGCTCGGCCTCCGAGTTGAGCCGCTGCATCGCCGGTATGGCGAGCAGCAGCCGCTTGCCGTATCCCATGGTGGCCAGTCGCTGATCCCCCACCACCAAGACCCCGCGATCGCGCTCAGAGCGGATCAATCGCCCGGCGCCCTGCTTTAACGCAATGGCGGTATCGGGTAGGACCTGTTCCGTGAACGGCGATGCGCCGCGAGCGGTGATCCGCTTGGCGCGTGCTTGGGTCAACGGGTCATCGGGCACTGGGAACGGCAATTTATCCAACACAACCAGTTGCAGGGCATCGCCGGGCAGGTCAACCCCCTCCCAGAAAGACACCGAGGCCACCAACACCGCACCGTTCGCGACGGCCGCATCGCTCTCCATCTGCCGCCGAGCAGCAGGAACCGCGTAATCTCGGAAACGTGACAGCAGAGCGTGCTTGCTACCCTCCCCCTGCACCAATACCTCAATGGGGTCTGCACCCAAGGTCTCACGCAAGGTCTCAGCAATGATGCGCAGGGCACGCAGGCTGGTGGTCAAAACCAGCGTTCGGCCCTGTAACTGCCTCACCCAGGGCGACAGACGCCGGGCCAAAACAATCGCATGACCAGGGTCGGTTGGCTTTGGCAAATCAGTTGGCACCCAAAGCGCGGCCTGCGCGGCAAAATCAAACGGGCTGCTAACCACCGCCCGCGTCGCCGCATCCAACCCCAGCGGCTGCGCAAACCAACTCAAGTCTGCGTCATCCCCAAGCGTGGCCGATGTGAAGACCCACGCCGTCGGGCCTGTCGACGCGACCTCGCTCCCCGCCGGCTCCGATTCCCCCTTGGCCACTTGCGCGGCACGCTCGAAAGCCCCTGCACTGTCTAACGGGCTGTCCACCCAACGCCAATTTGAGCCGACCTCCAGCCAGCGCACGTGGTCATCTGCGACCGGCGCTAAAAGCGCCTTTAACTTCTCAAACAAAGTCTGCGATCGTGCGTGCAGCCGCTCGAAGTCTGGTGCCAATTCCGTCACACTGTCTAATGCGGCGTTGACAGCCGCCAGCGCCTCTTTGAGGGCGATCAGCCCATCCGCCCACGCCATCGGCTCTGCACCCGCTGGCAAGCCATCAACCCAAGAAAACCGACTCGACGTCTTCTCGCGCGTTGCCGGTAGGCTGAGGCGAAGATCACGAACTGAGCGCTCGAGGCGCTGTGTCAGCTCAGCCCAATCGCAGAGACCGCGCGCTTGCTGCAAGCCAGCCGCCAACACGTCGCGATTAAAGTCGAATAACTGAAAAGACGACAGTTGCGTGCCCAGAAAAAGAACGCCGATCTCATTCAACTGGTGCGCCTCGTCGAATATGGCCACATCAACGGCTGGCAACAACTCGGCCATGCCAGATTCACGGACGGCCCGATCTGCAAAAAATAAGTGGTGATTCACCACGACCAAATCAGCCGCTAGTGCTTCCCGACGCGCCAGTTGCAGATGACACGTTTTAAAATCAGGGCATTGCCCGCCAAGGCAATTGTCACGATTTGAGGTGACCAGCGGGATCACTGCGGATCGCTCATCAAGCCCCGGCATGTCCGACAAGTCACCGTTCGCAGTGGTCACCGCCCAACGCTGCACCTGCCCGAGTGCGTTCATGAGAAAACGGTCACCAATGGCACCACTCGCCATGTTCAGCTTCAAACGGTGGGTGCACAAATAATTATTTCTGCCCTTGAGTAGAGCGGCTCTAACCGGCGTACCCAGACGATTGATGAGGTCGGGTATGTCGCGCAGAAAGAGTTGATCTTGTAAGGCTTTGGTCGCCGTGGAGACCATCACACGCTTGCCGCTCAGTAAAGCGGGCACCAGGTACGCGAAGGTTTTTCCGGTACCGGTACCTGCTTCAACAATAAGGGTTCCGGTGTTGGCAATGGTCTCTGCGATCAAAGCCGCCATCCGCTGTTGCCCTTCGCGCGGCCGATAGTGCGGGTCAGAGGCGCCCACCTCGCCACCGCGCTCAAAAGCGCGGGCGCAACGCGAGACCCAATTGGAATCCGCAGGCATCACGTCAAGCCTGTGTCCACGTCGCGCCGCACCTCATCCAAGAATCCCTGGGACTGCATTTCCGCCAAACGAGAGACGGTGCGCACAAATTCATGTGCCATGGGGCCTTCGACATACAACTGCTCCGGCGCGACAGCGGCCGACATGACGAGTTTGACCCGCCGGTCATACAAAACGTCAACCAACCAGGTGAATCGCCTGGCCTCACTTGCGTGGCGGATACCCATCTCGGGAACATCACTCAAGAAAACCGTCTGGAACTGAGAGGCGATCTCAAGGTAGTCATTTTGCGACCGTGGCCCGCCACACAAAACGCGGAAATCGAACCAAATCACACTACCCGCCTTCCGGCGCGCAACGATGTCTCGAGCCTCAATATGCACCACGGGCGGCTCGTCCTGAGCCTCAGCCAACAAGTCGAAAGCCCGGCCCATTGCGGCATCAGCCTCAGCACCATTCGGTTGATGATAGAAGTCCATCAGCGCCAGCGTGAGACTGCGATAGTCGGTGCCCGCGTCAACGTTCAAGACCTCAAGGCGATCGTTTAGAAGGTCGATCGCGGGCAGAATTCGATCGCGATGCAGACCGTTGGGATACAGGTCATCTGGCTTGAAATTTGAGGTTGTAACAAAGCCCACACCGTTGGCAAACAGGGCCACGAGGAGACGATGCAAAATCATGGCGTCCGTCACATCCGCCACGTGAAATTCATCAAAACAAACCAGCTTAAAACGCTGCGCCATGCGCTTACCCAACTCGTCGAGAGGGTTAACGGTTCCTTGTAACTCACGCAATTCACGGTGCACCTCGCGCATGAATTCATGGAAGTGCAAACGCGTTTTACGCTCAATGGGCACTGCTTGGAAAAAGCAATCCATCAGAAAACTTTTACCCCGTCCGACGCCACCGAACATATAGACACCGCGGGGAATGGGCGGCCGGGAAAACATCTTCTTGAGGGCGTTTGAACGCTTGCTTTTGTATACCGCCCAATCATTGGCACAACGCTGGAGGGCGGCGATGGCGCGCTCCTGTGCAGGATCGGACGCATAACCTTTGGCTTTTAAAGCGGCGGCGTAGGCATCAACAACGGCAGACGAGGAGCGATCGGTCGGGCGAGCAGACATAAATGAATGGCAGGGCAATCGGTGACAAGAGCCAAGAAAAACGACCGCTGGGTGCACAGGCTCCCGCGGTCGCTTGAGTCGACTGACTGCTGGCTATTAAACCAGCAACGCGACTTAGAAGTTTAACGTGCGCTTATCAACCGCCAACGCGGCCTCCTTCGTGGACTCTGACAGCGACGGGTGTGCGTGACAAATGCGCGCGATATCCTCGCTACTGGCCTTGAATGCCATCGCAACGCATGCCTCGGCAATGAGTTCGCTGGCCATGGGCCCAACGACGTGAACGCCCAAAATTTCATCTGTTGTGGCGTCTGCGAGCATCTTGACCATACCTGTGGTGTCACCCAAAGCACGGGCTCGACCATTTGCCAAGAACGGGAATGTGCCCGCCTTGAATGCCACGCCGTCTGCCTTCAATTGCTGTTCGGTCTTACCCACCCATGCAATCTCAGGGCTGGTGTAAATCACCCAAGGAATCAGGTTGAAGTCAACGTGCCCATGCTGACCGGCAATGCGTTCTGCAACCGCGACGCCCTCTTCCTCCGCTTTGTGCGCAAGCATCGGGCCCCGCACCACATCGCCGACCGCCCAAATGCCCGCCACACTCGCACGGCAATTATCGTCAACGACAATTGCGCCGCGCTCATCAAGCTTCAGACCGACAGCCTCTGCGTTCAGACCTTGCGTGTTGGGCACCCGACCGATGGAGACGATGAGCTTATCAACCGCCAACGTTTGAGCGGCACCCTTGGCATCATCATAGGCAATCGTCACGCCTTTTTTGGTGTTTTTAATCTCGCCGACTTTGACGCCCAGCTCGATCTTCAATCCCTGCTTGGTGAACGCTTTGTGCGCTTCCTTAGCGATCTGTTGGTCAACAGCACCCAAGAAGGTTGGCAACCCCTCGAGCACGGTCACCTCGGCACCCAGACGGCGCCAAACAGATCCCATCTCAAGGCCGATCACGCCGGAGCCGATCACGCCAAGGCGCTTGGGTACGGCGCCGACGCGCAAGGCGCCATCGTTTGACAAGACATTCACCTCATCAAACGGCACCTGGGGCAACGGCCTTGCGGACGAGCCCGTTGCCACGATGACATGTCGGGTTTTCAGCGTCTCATTTTGCTTGCCACTGACCGCCACCTCGAAGCCGTTGTCGACGGTTCCGACAAACGAGCCACGGCCGTGAAAAAACGCCACCTTGTTCTTTTTGAACAGGTACAAAATGCCGTCATTGTTTTGCTTCACGACCGCGTCTTTGCGGCCGATCATGGCGGCCACGTCGATTGTCAAACCTTTCACCCCGATGCCATGGTCGGCAAAGTGGTGAGCCGCGTGCTCGTAGTGCTCTGATGACTGCAGCAAGGCTTTAGAGGGGATACAGCCCACATTGGTACAGGTACCACCCGGGGCTGGACCGCCTGCCGCGTTTGTCCACTCGTCGATACAGGCAACCTGGAAGCCCAACTGCGCGGCGCGAATGGCTGCAATGTAACCACCGGGGCCCGCCCCGATAACAACGACGTCAAATAACTGTGCCATGTCTATCCCTTAGATGCCGAACAACAAACGTGAGGGGTCTTCCAACGCCTCTTTCATGGTCACCAATCCAAGAACAGCCTCGCGGCCATCGATGATTCGGTGGTCATAGCTCATTGCCAAGTAGTTGATCGGACGCACCACGACCTGCCCGTTCTCGACAACGGCGCGATCTTTGGTCGCGTGCACGCCGAGGATCGCCGCTTGCGGGGGGTTGATGATGGGGGTTGACAGCATCGAGCCAAACACGCCGCCATTCGAGATTGAGAACGTACCGCCCGTCATGTCATCGAGGCCGAGCTTGCCCTCCTTCGCTTTGTTACCGAATTCGGCAATCTTCAACTCAATCTCAGCAAAGCTCAGTTGGTCAGCGTTACGCAGAATCGGCACCACCAGGCCCCGTGGCGATCCCACAGCGATACCGATATCGAAGTAGCCGTGATACACGATGTCATTACCGTCGACGGATGCATTCAGGACGGGGTAACGCTTCAACGCGGCAACCGCTGCCTTCACGAAAAAGCTCATGAAGCCCAAGCGAACGCCGTGCTCTTTCTCGAACTTGTCCTGGTACTTCTTACGCAACTCCATGATGGGCGCCATGTTGACCTCGTTGAAAGTGGTCAGGATGGCGTTGGTGGCCTGCGACTGCAACAAACGTTCAGCCACGCGCGCGCGCAATCGGGTCATGGGAACCCGCTGCTCGGGGCGGTCGCCCAAGTCAGGCGCGACCGTCTGCACTTGCGGCAAGGCGGCTTTCGGTGCACCGGTTGGAATGGCGGGCGTTGACACGGCGGCCTTGGGTGCTGACGCGGCAGCAAGGACATCGCCTTTGGTGACGCGACCGTCTTTACCGGTACCTGCGACAGAGCCAGGGGCCATGCCGTTATCAGCCATGTGTTTGGCGGCAGCGGGCGATGCCACGCCCGCTTTACTGACGGAGGCAGAGGCGGTAGCACTTGCAGGCGCCGGCGCGGCGGCAGCCGCGCTCGTCGCTGGCGCTGCAGCTGGAGCCGCAGCGGCGGCGCCGTCTGTATCGATGCGTGCAATCACCTGCTCCGAGGCAACTGTTGCGCCGTCAGCCTCAACCAACTCGGCCATCACACCGGCTGCAGGGGCGGGTACTTCGAGCACAACTTTGTCGGTCTCGACTTCAATCAGGATTTCATCCATCGCCACGATTTCACCGGGCTTTTTCTTCCACGTCATCAATGTCGCTTCGGCCACAGATTCAGAGAGTTGTGGGACCTTAACTTCTACGATTGCCATCTTTCGATTCCTTGAAATATTGGGGCAGCCACCACGCGACGCGTTCGACGTTGCGTGGGGCTTGGTTTGTCAGTTGCTTGAGGGGTGTCAGTTATTTGGTGAGCACAAAACCCTTGAGCTTGCCGAATGCACCTTCAATGAGGGCTTTCTGCTGCTCTTGGTGCAGATGTGCATAACCGACAGCAGGCGACGCTGATGCCGCGCGACCTGCGTAACCCAGACGTTGACCATCACGCATGTTTTCGTGGATATAGTGCTGGACGAAGAACCAAGCGCCTTGGTTTTGTGGCTCGTCTTGGCACCACACGATCTCTGTCGCATTCCCGAAACGTTTGACTTCAGCAGCAAACGCCTTGTGGGGGAATGGGTACAACTGCTCAACCCGAATGATCGCCACGTCTTTGGTCCCCATCTCTTCGCGCTTGCGCACCAAGTCGTAGTAGACCTTGCCAGAACAGCAAACAATGCGCTTCACCTTTGCCGCCGCCTTGACCACAGCCGCGTTGTTCTCTGGGATAACGGTTTGGAAGCTACCCGCGGTGAACTCTGACAAGGGCGACGTCGCATCTTTGGCACGCAACAGCGACTTCGGCGTCATGATGATCAATGGCTTACGGAGTGACCGCACCATTTGACGGCGCAGTACGTGAAAGATCTGACTGGCCGTTGTGGGCTGTACCACCTGGAAATTGGTGTCAGCGGCCAGCTGCATGAAGCGCTCAAGGCGTGCCGATGAGTGCTCAGGCCCCTGACCTTCATAACCGTGTGGCAACATCAAAGTAATGCCGTTGACACGGCCCCACTTCACCTCACCTGACGCGATGAACTGGTCAATGACCACCTGCGCGCCGTTTGCAAAGTCGCCAAATTGGGCTTCCCAAATAACCAGTGTATTGGGGTCATTGGAGGCGTAACCATACTCAAAGCCGAGGACAGCCTCTTCGGACAAAATGGAGTCGATAACAACAAACGGTGCCTGGTTGTCTGACACATTTTGCAAAGGGATATGCGACGCTTCGTCGAGGCGGTTTTTACGACCTTGGTCGTGAATCACCGAGTGGCGGTGCGTGAAAGTACCGCGGCCACAGTCCTCGCCAGACAAGCGAACGGGGTAACCGCTGGCCACCAAGGAGGCGAACGCCATGTGCTCGCCCATGCCCCAATCGACTGGCAACTCACCGCGCCCCATCGCTGCGCGATCGTCGTAAACTTTTTTAACCAGAGGATGCGGCGTGATGGTGTCAGGAATCGTTGTCAAACGCTCGGAGAGGCGTTTCCATTCAGGCTCAGGAATGGCCGTGTCACCAGCATCGGTCCACTGTTTGCCCAGGTAGGGCGCCCAGTCCACCGCGTACTTGCTCTTGAAGTTCGTGAGGACAGGGTCAACCGTGTGACGGCCTTCGTCCAAAGCGGCACGGTAATTTTTGGCCAATTCATCGCCAAGGTTATCGCCTAAACCCTGCGCAGCGAGCTTGTCTGCATACAGTTTGCGTGTGCCGGGGTGGGCGGCAACGCGCTTGTACATCAATGGCTGCGTGATGCTGGGGGTGTCTTGCTCGTTGTGACCTAACTTACGGAAACAAACGATGTCGACGACGACGTCCTTTTGGAAGGTCATGCGGAATTCGAGCGCCAAACGGGTAGCGAGAATCACTGCCTCTGGGTCATCACCGTTGACGTGTAAAACGGGAGATTCCACCATCTTCACCACGTCGGTACAGTACAACGTTGACCGGCTGTCGCGCGGGTCGCTGGTGGTAAAGCCAATTTGGTTGTTGATCACCAAGTGAACCGTTCCGCCCGTCGTGTAACCGCGGGTTTCAGCCAATGCCAGCGTTTCCATGACAACGCCTTGCCCAGCGAACGCGGCATCACCGTGGACCAACACGGGCAAAACTTGCAAACCTTTGGGGTCGTGACGACGATCCATACGGGCACGGACCGAGCCTTCAACGACCGGATTCACAATTTCAAGGTGCGACGGGTTGAACGCCAATGTCAAGTGAACGGGGCCGCCTGGCGTGGGCACATCACTCGAAAAGCCCTGGTGATACTTGACGTCACCACTGGGGAGATCTTCGGGGGCGGTGTGATCGAACTCGGCGAACAGGTTTTTGGGCATCTTGCCCAAAGTGTTCACCAGCACGTTTAAGCGACCACGGTGCGCCATGCCAATGACGATTTCTTGGACGCCCTTTTCACCCGCGCGGGTGATCAGCTCATCCATACAGGCAATAAAGCTCTCACCCCCTTCGAGTGAGAAGCGCTTTTGGCCGACATACTTTGTGTGCAAGAAACGCTCAAGACCCTCAGCGGCCGTTAAACGCCCCAGGATATGAACTTTTTGGTCCGCCGTGAGGATGGCCTTGCTACGGCAGCTCTCTAGTTTTTCTTGCCACCAGCGCTTTTGCGTCTGGTCGGTGATGTACATGTACTCGGCACCAACGGTGCCGCAGTATGTCTCACGCAGCGCATTGAGCAGCTCGCGCAAGGACATCGTTTCTTTGCCGAAGAAGGTGTTGCTGGTATTGAAAATAGTTTCCTGATCGGCGTCGGTCAAGCCGTAAAACGCGGGATCAAGTTCGGGAATATCTTCACGATCCGTATTCTTTAACGGGTCGAGGTCGGCCCAGCGGGCGCCAACGTTACGGTAAGCCGCAATCAATTGCTGAACAGCAACGCGCTTGCGTCCCATTTCGGAGTCGGGATTACTCTGTACGACCTTCGTCGTGCCCTGCTTTGCCATCTCTGCAAATGCATTGATGACGGGCATGTGAGGCAGGTCGCGGTTATCGGAGCCATCGACTGCGGGGACGTTTTGAAGCGCGTCGAAGTAACTGCGCCATTCGTCAGGGACGCTGGTGGGGTTGTTGAGGTAGTTCTCGTACATTTCCTCTACGTACGGTGCGTTACCGCCGAAAAGGTACGAGTTGCCATTGAAGGCGATATAGACGCTGTTCGTCTCGCTCATTGTTTCGCTGACCTCCGTTTTCCTGAGGAAAACATAAGTTGGGTAAAAAAAACCTCCCGCGACACGGCTTAACCGGTTAGCGGATGCGACAGTGACAAGGAAGGGTCGTTGTGCGGCGTTAATTGTGCCAGCTAATTGCGGCTGGACCCAGCACTTTCTGTTAGAAAGTCTCGATGTGTTGCCAATTACCTATCAGTAAGCGCGCGGCAGCAGCCGCTGATCGGATGGGACATCGTTGGGGGTATCCATCTCGATGGCGATCTGGGTACACACCGAGCGGCAAAGGGTTACCGCTTGTTCGCTTTGCACGCGATAGATGACTTGCGTGCCCTGCTTGCGCTTCGCGAGCACGCCGCAGCGATACAGAACATTGAGGTGCTGCGACAGATTGGGCTGCGTTGTGTCAATCTCTTCCAGCATTTGGCTGACCGATTTCTCTTGATTGCACAGCGCGCTGAGAATCCGCAGACGCATGGGTGTCGAGAGCACACTGAACAACTCTGCCGCGAGTTCGAAGACGCGCGCACCCTCAGGTGTCCCTGCGCCTGCATCGGCAGGCGGGTCGGCCTTGAGGGTCTTTACATCGTTCATGCGCGAGGTTGAATATAGTGATTCACGGACATATCATAGCCCGCGAATGCCAAAACCTCAACTGCGTCAGGCCGACACCAAGCGTTCAATTTGCGCCAAGGCACTGGGGTCATCCATCGTGGTCAGGTCGCCTGGGTCGCGCCTTTCACACACCGCTTGGATCGCTCGACGCAGCAATTTACCGCTGCGGGTTTTCGGTAACAGCGTGACGAAGCGAATCCGAGCGGGCCTGGCGACGGCGCCCAGTTGACCATCGACAACCTTCATGAGCTCGCCCTCCAAAGCCAGCTTCGCCGCATCGGTCTCGTAAGCCGCTGCGTCCTTTAAAACGGCAAACGCCATTGCCACCTGACCCTTTAACTGATCTTCAACGCCCACAACAGCCACCTCCATCACCGCCTTGTGGCTGGCAATGCTCTCTTCGATCTCGCGCGTCCCGAGGCGGTGTCCGGCCACGTTGATCACATCGTCTGTTCGCCCCAAAATGAAGTAATAGCCGGCCTCATCACGGATACCCCAGTCAAAGGTGCTGTAGACCAACCGCCCGGGGATGCTCTCCCAATAAGTCTTGACGAATCGCGCATCGTCCTGCCAGACCGTTTGCATGCAGCCCGGGGGCAATGGGCCCTCAATGGCGACAACCCCCTTGGTGTTGGGCGTCGTGATGTCTTGCGCAGTGGCTTCGTCGATGACTTTGACGTTGTAGCCGTACATTGCAATACCCGGACTGCCAAATTTGGTTTTCTGAGCCTCTATGCCATTCGCCAGCGTCAAGATGGGCCAGCCCGTCTCAGTTTGCCAATAGTTGTCGATGATGGGCTTGCCCAGCTCATCGGAGATCCATTTCGCTGTCGGTTCATCCAGCGGCTCACCCGCCAAGAAGAGTGCCTTCAAGCTCGAGAGGTCCGCTGATTTAATGAAAGTCGAGTCGTATTTTTTTAGGACGCGCACGGCTGTGGGCGCGCTAAACATCACCGATACCCGATATTTTTCGACCAGCTGCCACCAGATACCTGCGTCCGGCCGGATAGGCAAACCCTCGTACATCACCGTAGCCATGCCCGCAATCAGTGGGCCGTAAATGATGTAAGAGTGCCCCACAACCCAACCAATGTCACTGGTTGAAAAATAGGTCTCTCCGGGTTGCCCCATAAAAATGTGCTTGATGCTTGCTGCCAACGCGACCGCGTAGCCGCCCACGTCGCGCTGAACCCCTTTGGGTTTGCCAGTCGTTCCGCTGGTGTACAAAATATAGCTGGGATCGGTTGATGCCATGGGCTCGCAAGGCACTTGAACACCGCGCTGTGCCTCGGCCGCCGAGCGGTAATCAACATCCCGTCCCGCAACCATGGCCATTTCGGACAAGCCGCGATCAACCAACACCACCGCACTGGGCTGATGCGCCGCGAGACGCAGCGCCTCGTCCAATAGTGGCTTGTAGGGCACGACTTTGCCACCGCGCGACCCCGCATCGGCACTGACGATAGCGGTCGGCGTGCAATCATCGATGCGGCTCGCCAAACTGACGCTCGCAAAACCACCAAAAACCACCGAGTGAATGGCGCCGATGCGTGCACAAGCCAACATCGCAAACGCCGCCTCAGCGATCATGGGCATATAAATCAGAACACGATCACCCTTTTTCACACCTTGCGCCTTGAGAACAGCAGCCATGACTTGCACCTCATCGCGCAATTGGCTGAAGGAGTACGTGCGCTCGGTATTCGTCTCGGTTGAGACAAAGATCAATGCGTTGTCATCGGGTCGCTGCGCGGCATGCCTGTCAACGGCGTTGTAGCAAAGATTGGTTTCGCCACCCACAAACCATTTCGCGAAAGGCGGGTTGCTGTAATCGCAAACGGTGTCAAACGGCTTGACCCAATCGATCAGAGACGCTTGCTCACGCCAGAACGTATCTGGCGCCTCGATGGATTGGCGGTATACGGACTCAAAGTTTTCATTCACTGACATGGGTACCCCTCGGCGTTGCAATGGCCCACAAAATGTGGACGACGGTGTTCAAACCGAATTCATAATTATGAATAATAGTCTTGCTACACCCTGACGCCAGCCCCCTTATCAGGCGGCTTTGATGTAGGCCAAAGCGGCCTCAAAGTCAGGATGATCAGCGGACCCCAACCATTCGAAGGCGGCCATTTCTGCCGTGATAAGTTCGACGCCGTTGCCGGCCAGACGGTCAAAAGCAGCGTCACAGTCGCGCGTATTTCGCGAACTGCTGGCATCACTGACCACCCAAACCTCGAATCCCTGCTCACCGAGATCCAGCGCTGTTTGGAGCACACAGACGTGGGCCTCAACGCCCGCCACCACAATCACCGGGCGGCTCGGCTCAGCGGGCGCGGGCGTGGCGGATGGTTTGCGTAGATGTTTGGGCAAACTGCGTGCGTTTTTACCCTGAGTAATTGGCGGGGCCTCTTGGGGTTGCAGCCACGCCAGCAGCCCGTCTGCACACGCATTGAAGGCCAATTTGTCCAATGGCTGAGGAACAAGCGGCGCCAAATCCGGAACAAACGGACCCAGCGCATCAGCGCGCTGGGTCGTTGCCCAGACAGGTATATCCATCAGATGGGCCATTTGCGCCAACAACCGCGCTTTTCGAATCACGCGCTCGTGGTCGTGAATGGCCGGCATGAGTTTGACCTGGTAGTCCACGAGTACCAATTGACACTGATCGGGATCGAGTAACACGGTGAATCCTTGCTGATTGACATCTATAGAAGGCGTTATTGTCCCGTAGATTCATGCACGCCTGTCAACCCTCACAAGAAAAAGCAAATAGAAAACTCGAATAATCGATCGTAAGTAACTGATATGTTTGTATATTATTGAATAAATATGATAGGCTTCAAACCCAAACATCTGTTCACAACCCAACATGCCCCTCTGTTCGACTCGTCGCATCATCGCGCTGCTATCGGCAGGGCTCTGGGCGCTTTGTGCGCAGGCCGTTGAGCCCGTTGCATCCCAGCCAACCGATCCACTGACCGAGTTTTTGGACAGCAAAGGCTTGGTTGCCCGCTGGAAAGTGGACCCTCAACAGGCGTTGAGCCTCTCAACACAGTTGTCTTTGAATGCGATGGGCCTCATCGGTGTCCCCTATATTTGGGGCGGCTCAAAAACCAGTGTTGGACTGGATTGCAGCGGTTTGGTGCAATCCGTCTATCAGCAGACCGCACACATTCGATTGCCCCGGAGCACGGCTGAACAAGCGGCAGCAACCGAGGTCATCCCACCGGAGGCGCTGCGCCCCGGCGACCTGGTGTTCTTCAACACACTGAACCGACCGTTTAGCCACGTCGGCATCTACGTCGGCGAAAACCGCTTTGTCCATGCCCCCAAACCGGGCGCGCGGGTTCGCATCAGTTCGATGTCACGCGAATACTGGGCAAATCGCTTCGACGGCGCTCGCCGTGCAATCACGGCTGACGCAAAGCTCAGCTTGTTGGGCCTGGCCAACCAGTAAAGCCCCGCGTCGAGACCGTTATTTCCGCTTGACCGGTGGCAGGTCGGTACAACTGCCATGCGCCACCTCGGCGGCCATACCAATGCTCTCCCCGAGGGTCGGGTGCGGGTGGATGGTCTTACCGATGTCAACCGCATCGGCACCCATTTCAATCGCAAGTGCCACCTCGCCAATCATGTCCCCGGCGTGCGTACCCACCATGCCACCGCCTAGGATGCGACCGTGGCCATTGGCCTCAGGTGAGTCATCGAACAGTAACTTCGTAACGCCTTCATCACGGCCATTGGCAATCGCACGGCCGGAGGCTGACCATGGGAATAAACCCTTTTTGATCTTGATACCCTGCGCCTTGGCTTGGTCCTCCGTGAGTCCCACCCACGCAACCTCAGGATCGGTATACGCGACGCTGGGGATCACCCGAGCGTTGAACGCCGCTGATGCCAAATCGGCATTACCCTGCAACTCCCCAGCAATGACCTCGGCGGCGACATGGGCCTCATGGACCGCCTTATGGGCCAGCATGGGCTGCCCAACAATGTCACCGATCGCAAAAATGTGCCCAACGTTGGTACGCATTTGAATATCGACGTTGATAAAGCCACGATCGGTAACGGCAACACCGGCGCTCTCAGCCCCGAGCTTTTTCCCGTTGGGGGAACGCCCCACCGCTTGCAAGACCAAGTCGTAGGTTTGCGGCGCTGGTGCCCCAACCCCCTCGAAACTCACTTCGATGCCTTGGGCTGTGGCTTTGGCACCGACCGTTTTGGTGTTCAGCATGATGTTGTCGAACCGGGGGGCATTCATTTTTTGCCAAACCTTGACCAAATCACGGTCAGCGCCTTGCATGAGGCCATCCATCATTTCGACCACATCCAAGCGAGCGCCGAGCGTGGAATAGACCGTCCCCATCTCCAAACCGATGATGCCGCCACCCAAAATAAGCATGCGCTTGGGTACCGACTTGAGTGCCAGCGCACCGGTGCTGTCAACCACACGCTCGTCGTTCGGCATGAATGGCAGATGGACCGCTTGAGAGCCCGCTGCAATGATGGCGCGCTTGAAGGTGATGCGGCGCTTCTCCCCTGTCATCGCTTGCCCACTGCCGCTTGTCATGGCCACTTCGATCTCGTGAGAACCCGTGAACTGGCCAAGCCCGCGAACGATTTCCACTTTGCGCATTTTGGCCATAGCAGCCAGACCGCCCGTCAGTTTGCCGATCACATTTTCTTTGTGGGTACGCAGCTTATTGATGTCAACTTTAGGCGCATCGAATGTCACGCCAAGATCGGCAAAGTGCTTCACCTCATCCATGACAGCCGCAACGTGCAGGAGTGCTTTGGAAGGGATGCAGCCAACGTTCAGGCAGACGCCACCAATGGTCGCGTAACGCTCGATCAAAATTACCTTGAGACCCAAGTCCGCTGCGCGGAAAGCGGCGGAATAACCGCCAGGGCCTCCCCCCAAAACCATCACATCACAATCGGTATCGGCTGGCGTTGCCACTGACACCGCAGGCGCGGCGACGACCGGCGCGACCGCAGGACTGGGCGCTGCCGTCACCGATGCGCTGCCCTCAACCTGCAAAACCAAAGTGCCTTTTGCAACCTTGTCGCCCAACTTCACAGCCAATGCCTTCACCACACCCGCGTGGCTTGAGGGAATTTCCATCGATGCCTTATCCGACTCCACGGTGATCAAAGACTGGTCAACCGCGACGGTATCGCCCACAGCAACCAAAATCTCGATCACGGAGACCTCATCGAAATCGCCAATGTCGGGAACCTGTACGTCAATCAATGCCATCACAGCTCCTTACAACAAGACACGGCGGAAGTCCGCCAAAATTTGACCCAGGTAGGCGTTGAAGCGCGCAGCGGCCGCACCGTCAATGACCCGGTGATCCCAAGACAATGACAAGGGCAACATCAGTCGTGGCTGGAAGGCCTTGCCATCCCAGACAGGCTCAGTGGTCGATCGACACACCCCTAAAATCGCCACCTCTGGCGCATTGATGATGGGTGTGAAGTAGCGCCCACCGATGCCTCCCAAGCTTGAAATGGTGAAGCAAGCACCCGTCATTTCAGCAGGGCCTAGCTTCCCATCGCGGGCCTTCTTGGCCAGCTCACCCATCTCAGCGCTGATTTGCAGCACGCCTTTTTTGTCCGCATCTCTGATCACGGGCACCACCAAACCGTTGGGGGTATCGGCGGCAAAACCAATGTGGAAGTACTGCTTCATCACCAGCTGCTCGCCATCCAACGAGCTGTTGAACTCGGGGAACTTCTTCAATGCCGCCACACAAGCCTTGATGAGAAACGCCAACATCGTGACCTTGACGCCCGACTTTTCGTTTTCTTTGTTGGTGAGTACGCGGAACGCCTCCAGCTCGGTGATATCGGCATCATCATGGTTGGTGACGTGCGGGATCATGACCCAATTGCGATGCAAGTTGGCCGCACTGATCTTCTTGATACGTGAACGGTCCACACGCGACACAGGGCCGAATTTCGCAAAGTCGACCTTTGGCCACGGCAGCAGGCCCAAACCGGCCCCGCTGTTGTCGCCTTCAGAGGCTTGAGACTGTGCGATTGTTTTTGCAGCACCCGCCATCACCGATCGAGTGAACTGTTGTACGTCCGCCTGCGTGATACGGCCCTTCAGCCCTGAGCCTTTCACTTCCTCAAGCGGGACACCAAGCTCGCGAGCGAACTTACGCACGGACGGCGATGCATAGGGCAACTTGCCTGACGGCGAAACGGTGGGGTTGTGGGCGGGAGCCGACGTCGACATGACCGTCGCTGTGGCCGCAGGAACGGCCGTAGCGGTAGCGGTGGCGGTCATGGGGACGGCTGCCGCTGCATTCGCCGCCGCTGGGGGCGATACGCTCGCACCGATCCCCCCCGCAACCGTGATCTGCCCCATCACATCGCCAATGTTCACCACATCACCGACCTTGACGGACAGATGCTTCAGCGTACCGGCGTGGCTGCTGGGGATCTCCATGGATGCCTTATCGGACTCAATGGTGATCAAAGACTGTTCAAGCGCAATGGCGTCACCCGGTGACACCAAGACCTCGATGACAGTGACGTCTTTGAAATCGCCAATATCAGGAATGACCAATTGAACGTCACCCCCGGGCGTACCAGCACCAGCACTGGCAGCAGGCGCAGGCGCCGAAGCCGCTGGGGCAACGGGTGTAGCTGCTGGCGCCGCAGGCGCGGTTACAGCGGCCGCTGCAGGCGCGGCACCCTCGAGCTCCAAGACCATGACGCCTTGCTTCACCTTATCGCCGAGCTTAACGTGCAGGGCTTTCACCACACCCGCATCGCTCGACGGAATCTCCATTGACGCTTTGTCGGATTCGACGGTGATGATGGATTGATCTTTGGTGACCGTATCGCCAACAGCCACCAATAACTCGATCACCGAGACTTCATCGAAGTCACCGATGTCGGGCACATTCACTTGAATAATAGACATGTGTTTGTTCTCCGTTCGATGACTGACTTACGCGTACAAGGGGTTGACTTTTTCGGTGTCGATGCCGTACTTCTTAATGGCATCGGCAACGGTCTTGGCTGGAATGGCACCCTCGTCGGCCAAACACTTGAGGGCTGCGATCACAACGTAATGGCGATTCACTTCAAAGTGCTCCCGCAGGCGACCGCGGAAGTCGCTGCGTCCGAAACCATCCGTTCCCAGGACGCGGTAGGTGCGGCCCTTGGGGATGAAGGGGCGAATTTGCTCGGCGTAGGCTTTCATGTAATCCGTTGTCGCAACGACGGGGCCAACAGAGCCGCTTAATTGTTGCTCAACAAAGGACTGGCGAGGCTTCTTGGTGGGATGCAGGAGGTTCCACCGGTCGGCATCTTGGCCATCGCGGGTCAATTCGTTGAAGCTTGGGCAGCTCCACACATCGGCGGCAATGCCCCAGTCATCCGCCAACAGGGCCTGAGCTGCAATGCTCTCGCGCAAAATGGTGCCGCTACCCAAAAGCTGAACGCGCTGTTTGGCCTTGCCACCGCTTTGCAGCAGGTACATGCCCTTGATGATCTCTTCCTCGGTGCCGGCCTTCAGGCCCGGCATCGGGTAATTTTCGTTCAGCAACGTGATGTAGTAGTAGACGTTTTCTTGGTCCTCCACCATGCGCTTCAAACCGTGTTGCATGATGACACCCACCTCGTGTGCAAAGGTCGGATCGTAGGACACGCAGTTGGGAATCGTGCCTGCCAAAATATGGCTATGGCCGTCTTCGTGCTGCAAGCCTTCGCCGTTGAGGGTGGTGCGTCCAGAGGTACCGCCGAGCAAAAACCCGCGTGCCTGCATGTCGCCAGCCGCCCACGCCAAATCACCAATGCGCTGGAAACCAAACATTGAGTAGTACACGAAGAACGGAATCATGATTCGGTTGTTCGTGCTGTATGACGTTGCCGCCGCAATCCATGAGGCCATACCGCCTGCCTCGTTGATGCCTTCTTGCAGGATTTGTCCGGCCTTGTCCTCTTTGTAATAAGACACCTGATCGCGATCCTGCGGCGTGTAAAGCTGGCCGTGCGGGTTGTAAATACCAATCTGCCGGAACATGCCCTCCATACCAAAGGTGCGCGCCTCGTCCACCAAAATTGGCACCACGCGCGGACCCAGTGCTTTGTCGCGCAGCAACTGCGTGAGGAAGCGCACATAGGCTTGGGTCGTCGATATCTCGCGCCCCTCAGCAGTTGGTTCTAAAACCGCGTTAAAGTGCGCGAGCTCGGGTACTTTGAACTGCTCATCAGACTTGGGCAAACGCTTTGGCAGGTAGCCCCCCAGTTTCTTGCGCTGCTCGTGCAAGTAACGCATCTCGGGCGTGTCGTCGGCGGGCTTGTAAAAAGGCAGGTCTTTTAGCTGGCTATCCGGGATTGGAATATTGAAGCGGTCGCGGAAGTGACGCACATCCTCGTCAGTGAGCTTCTTGGCTTGGTGCGCGGTGTTTTTACCCTCACCGGCCTTGCCCATACCGTAGCCCTTGACCGTCTTGATGAGCAACACAGTCGGCTGACCCTTTGTGTTGACTGCACGGTGATAAGCCGCATAGACCTTCTTGGCATCATGCCCACCTCGGCGCAGCTTGAAGATCTCATCGTCGGTCATCTTGGAGACCAGCTCAAGCGTTCGGGGGTCACGGCCAAAGAAGTGTTTACGAACAAAGGCACCGTCGTTCGCTTTAAAGCCCTGATAGTCACCGTCAAGGGTGTCCATCATTATTTTGCGAAGGGCACCGTCTTTGTCACGCGCCAGGAGATCGTCCCAATCAGAACCCCACAGGAGTTTGATGACGTTCCAACCAGCACCGCGGAACTCACCCTCTAATTCCTGAACAATCTTGCCGTTCCCACGAACGGGACCATCCAAGCGCTGCAAGTTGCAGTTGACGACAAAAATCAAGTTATCCAGGCCCTCACGCGCCGCCAAACCAATGGCACCCAAGCTCTCAGGTTCATCCATCTCGCCGTCACCGCAGAAAACCCAAACCTTTCGATTTTCGGTATTGGCAATACCGCGCGCATGCAGGTACTTCAAGAAACGGGCCTGGTAAATCGCCATCAAAGGGCCGAGTCCCATTGAGACGGTGGGGAACTGCCAGAAATCAGGCATCAACTTTGGGTGGGGATAGGAAGACAGGCCCTTGCCGCCGACTTCTTGACGGAAGTTCAGCAGCTGGTCCTCTGTCAAACGGCCTTCCAAGTAAGCGCGGGCATAGACGCCAGGCGCGCTGTGGCCCTGGATGTAAAGCAAGTCACCGCCGTGGTCATCGCTCGCACCATGCCAAAAGTGGTTGAAGCCGGCCGCGAACATGTGTGCCAACGAGGCAAATGAGCTGATATGGCCGCCAAGATCACCACCGTCTTCTGGGTGCAAGCGATTCGCTTTGACCACCATCGCCATGGCATTCCAACGCATGTAGGCTCGCAACCGCCCTTCCAACTCGAGGTTACCTGGCGAGTGCGCCTCTTCCTGGGGCTCGATTGTGTTGACGTAACCGGTCGTCGCCGAGAACGGCATATCCAAGCTTCTTTGACGCGCGTGCTCCAGCATCTCCTCGAGTAGCTCATGCGCGCGCTCGGGACCATTGGCCTCCAGTAGCGCATCAAAGGAATCGAGCCATTCGCGGGTTTCAGCTGCGAACTCATCAGCGGCGGCAGCAATTTGTGATTTCTCGGACATACAGTCTCCCTTTCTCAGGCTTGGTGTATTGGTAATTTTTACAGCCTGAAAGTTTCCCACAAAATAAATAATTTTTCAATATGTGCGATGCAATTTCATATAGTGAACTTTTATGAAAACAAAGAGTGCCACTACACTTACGCCATGGACCACTCGCGCCGCCCAAATCGCCCCCCTGAGGCCAGCCAAACCGTGCTCAAGGCGCCGACGCGCGCATGGCGTCAGTGGTGGCGCGCCCAGACCCCAGCCAAGCAGGACCGTGTCGCGACCTTGGCACCGTTGTTCGCGGTGATCATCTTTTTGATCGCGATCGTTTTGGCGATTGGTTACCTCCGGATTGAGGAGCTGGACCGAGAGCAAGAGACCATCACCCGCGACCTTGAATACGCGCAACAGCGTCTCCGACTGAGCATCATTGACCGCCAAGAGCGCCTGAATGACCTGGCGAACGCACTGACGACAGGACGTGGACGCACGGCGGATTTTGACGCGCGCGCGCGCGGGATGGCAGAGAATTTTCGGGACCTCGAGAGCGTTTCTTGGTTGGATAAAACCGATAAGGTGCTGGCCAATTACACGGCGAACTACGCAGCGATCTCCCGAACCTACTTCGTGGGCGAAACCCTGAGCGACTCACAAACCGCGGGTGGCTTGACTGTGCTGCGAGATATCCAGCAGACGATCTATACGCGACCAATCACCACAAGCCCGCTGTTTCCGGGACTGGATGAAGAGGCGAGCTTCATGATCTTGATCCCCGTCAAGGCACAAGATAAGTGGATCGGTACGATCGTGGGCGAGTTCTCCATTGCTGGACTCCTGCGCTATGGGCTTCCACCTGAGGTTGCGATCAAATACGCCGTGGCACTCGTTGATCCCCGCGGGAAAGTGTTGGCAGGCACCCTGCCGCCGATGCGACAAGTCCTGGGAGATTGGCTACCGTGGGCCCCCCATCAACCCAGTTACGAGGTCCCTGTCTCCCCAATTGGCAGCAGCCTGCTGCTGAAAGCGAGAACGTGGCGGACATCTCAAGGCGTCTTAGGCAGCGCCATCTTTTGGGTGATTGCTGCGTTAAGCGCCCTCACGATCTGGATGTTGATGGGCAACTGGCGTCATAACCGCCGGCGCGCTGAAACACAACATGCCTTGGTCGCAGAGACGAATTTCCGAAGGGCAATGGAAAACTCCATGCTAACGGGGATGCGCGCGCTGGACATGTCGGGTCGCATCACCTACGTCAATCCGGCGTTCTGTCAGATGACGGGGTGGGAAGAGTCTGAGCTGGTCGGACAGACACCGCCCTTCACGTACTGGCCCCACGAGGACCGGGGCATGCTGATGGCCAGACTTGACGACGAGTTGAAGGGGCGCTCGAGCGCATCGGGTTTTGAGGTGCGCGTCCAACGTAAAAATGGTGAGATCTTCTCCGCCCGGATGTACGTGTCCCCCCTGATCGCCCCAGACGGCATGCAAACGGGGTGGATGACCTCGATGACCGACATCACTGAGCCTAAACGGATTCGAGAGGAGCTGAGCGCGGCGCACGAGCGATTCACAACCGTTCTCGAAAGTTTGGATGCCGCGGTATCGGTCGCCAGTCTCGGCGGCCAAGAACTTCTCTTTGCAAACAAGCAGTACCGCAATTGGTTCAGCACGCGCACGCTCGGTCACTATGAGGTGGTGATGCAGGCACAAATTGGGATGCTGAACAGCCTCACCAAAGGGCCCACGGCAGGTGACCCCGAGGAATTGGATCTGGGTGCCATTCCTACCCACGATTTGCTGGAGGCGCAAGCCAATGACGCGGAGGTTTACATCGAACCACTCGGCAAGTGGCTGGAGGTTCGGGCACGCTACATCAGCTGGGTCGATGGTCGATTGGCACAGATCGTGATTGCGACGGACATCACGACACGGCGGGAAGCACAGGCGCAGTCCGCGCTACAAATGGAGCGGGCGCAAACGTCAAGCCGATTGATCACCATGGGCGAAATGGCGTCGAGCGTTGCACACGAACTCAACCAACCACTGACGGCGATCAGCAACTACTGCTCAGGCATGATCTCGCGCCTGAACAGCAAAGGCATCTCAGAAACCGACCTCATCGCAGCCCTCGAAAAAACCAGTAACCAAGCCAAGCGTGCGGGACAAATCATCGCGCGCGTTCGATCATTCGTGAAACGCAGCGAACCCAACCGAAGCCTGGCTGATGTGCCGACCATGGTTGCAAACGCCAGCGAATTGGTCGACATTGAGCTGCGCCGAATGCAGGTTCGCCTGACCCACTACATTGCGGAGCGACTGCCAACGTTGTCCGTTGACCGCATTCTGATTGAACAGGTGCTTGTAAATTTGATAAAAAATGCCGCTGAATCAATACAGTCTGCCAATCGTCCCGCCGGCCAACGGTGGATTGAGCTGCAAGTCAAACCCAAGAATTTAGAGGACGTTGCCGGCGTGGAATTCACGGTCGAGGACAACGGCCAAGGCGTACCGCCAGACATGTTGGAGCGCATTTATGACGCCTTCTACAGCACCAAGACAGAGGGCATGGGCATCGGCCTCAAGCTTTGCCGGAGCATCGTTGAGTCGCACAACGGGCGCATTGCGGTTGAGAACCTTTACAATGGTGAGGATCCTGCGGGGTGTCGATTCAGTTTTTGGATCCCTTTGAGACCCGCGCCCCTCGCGTCCAAAGCGCAATTGAACCCCGTTCAAAGCACCGCATAAATCTGCAAAGATCAAGGAACACTATGAGCTTGTCCGCCAAAAAAGGCACCGTCTATATCGTCGACGACGATGAGGCGGTGCGTGATTCACTGCAATGGCTTCTTGAGGGGCAAGACTATCGGGTTCGGTGTTTTGAATCCGCAGAAGGCTTCCTCAGTCGCTACGACCCACGTGAAGTGGCATGCCTGGTGGTCGACATACGCATGAACGGCATGACAGGCCTCGAACTGCAGGACCGCCTGATTGAGCGCCAGTCACCGCTACCCATCGTATTCATTACCGGCCACGGCGACGTGCCCATGGCTGTTGAAGCGATGAAGAAAGGCGCACTTGATTTCGTTCAAAAGCCCTTCAATGAAGATGACCTGACCGCGCTGGTCGAGCGCATGTTGGATCATGCACAAGAGACCTTCGAGCAGTACCAACAGGCCGCCAATCGCGACGCGCTGATCGCCAAGCTGACTTCTCGTGAAGCGCAGGTGCTCGAGCGGATCGTTGCAGGTCGCTTGAACAAACAAATTGCCGATGACCTGAACATCAGCATCAAAACGGTTGAGGCGCATCGTGCGAACATCATGGAAAAGCTGAACGCCAACACGGTTGCAGACCTTCTGAAAATCGCCCTCACACCCGCAGCTAACAAGGCCAGCTAATTCAATGAGTGCTCAGATCATCGATGGGAAAGCCCTGTCAGCGCAGCTTCGCTCGCAAGCCACGGAAGATGTCCGAGCACTCATCGCCAAAGGGGTCACGCCCGGACTTGCCGTAATCCTGGTCGGCGACGATCCCGCCAGCCAAGTCTATGTTCGCAACAAGGTAACGGCCTGCGAAGAGATGGGTATCGCGTCATCGCTCGAGCGTCACCCGGCCACCCTCTCCGAGTCAGCGTTATTGGCGCGCATTCAGGACCTCAATGCATCACCGGCGGTGCATGGGATATTGGTCCAGCTGCCGTTACCGGCACACATCGACGCTCACAAGGTCATTGAGGCGATATCACCCAGCAAAGATGTTGACGGCTTTCACGTTGCCAGTGCGGGCGCGCTGATGGTCGGTCAGCCCGGCTTTTGGCCTTGTACCCCATACGGTTGCGTGAAAATGTTGGAAACCATCTTCGGTGGTGCCTCCATGGACCTGCGCGGCAAACATGCGGTCGTGATCGGACGTTCCAACATCGTCGGCAAACCCATGGCCATGATGCTGCTTCAAAAAAACGCGACAGTCACCGTCTGTCACAGCGGGACCGCAGACTTGGCGTCACACACCCGTCAAGCTGACATCATCGTGGCCGCTGTTGGGAAACAAAACGTCATCAAGGCCGACATGGTGAAGCCAGGGGCCGTGGTGCTGGACGTTGGAATGAATCGAAATGACGCGGGTAAGCTATGCGGTGACGTCGACTTTGCTGGCGTCAGTGAGGTCGCAAGCCACATCACACCCGTCCCGGGTGGTGTTGGCCCAATGACCATCACCATGCTGATGCTGAACACGGTCAAGTCAGCGCAAGCAAGCCTCAATGCCTAGCCGACGCCTCTGAGGCCGGCACTTGACCAAGCAAATGCCACATGAGGTAGGTGGCAATGCCCCACTGGAGCAACATCAGCCCGCTTCCAATCCCGTGCCACAGCGGTAAATTACCACCGGTCGCGCGAGCGGAAACGATCAGCGGGGAAACGAGCCAGAGGCTCGTTGCGGCTGCGAGCGCAAGGCCACCCCAGGCGCGCTGAACGCCCTTAGCGAGTTGTTTGCGCAGCAAAAGCCAGACAAGCACAGCCAAGCCGACGGCGAACATGTGCTGCAATGCGAAGTATTTGGCGGCCAAGCCGCCAGCCAAGGCCGGATTGTTCAAAAAAGCGAACAGCATCGGGACAGCCACAAACGACAGTGCTGTCATGCCGCCAAACAAAAGCGCCACAGAAAAGCCGTAGAACCGGCGCATGTGCTTCGACATTTAAATGTAGTGAACCGAAATGATTTCGTAGTGCTTGGTTCCACCAGGCGCTTCGAAGGCCACCGCATCACCCTCCTCTTTCCCGATCATCGCGCGGGCGATCGGCGAGCTGATATTGAGCAAGCCCAATTTAATGTCTGCCTCGTCCTCGCCAACGATTTGGTAAGTGACTTGATCGCCGGTGTCTTCGTCCTCAAGGGTGACAGTCGCTCCAAATACCACGCGCCCTTCTGCGTTCACAGATGCGGGATCAATGATTTGTGCAGCGGATAACTTGCCTTCAATTTCGGCAATTCGTCCTTCAATGAAACCCTGACGGTCTTTGGCGGCATCGTATTCGGCGTTCTCGCTCAAGTCGCCCTGCGCACGCGCCTCGGATATCGCGTTGATCACCCAGGGGCGATCCACTGTTTTCAACTGATGAAGTTCCGCTTTCAGTTTTTCTGCGCCTTTCAGCGTGATCGGAATCGTCGACATGTACCGTCTCCTGATAAAAAAACAAGCCGCCTTTGGTCCCCCAAAGGCGGCGTTACTGGGTGCTTTGGAGCGCCCAAGCCTCAGAGCTTAGACATTCAGGCTCGCATGCAAATCTTGTATGGAGTAAACCTCGAAGTCATCAACGTAGGCCATACCCTCGACAGCCGCTTCAGCACCTGAAATGGTCGTAAAGGTCGTGACACGGGCTTGCAATGCACTGGTGCGGATCTGACGGGAATCCACAATGGCATTGCGACGCTCCTCGACGGTGTTGATCACCATGCAAACCTCTTGGTTTTTAATCATATCAACCACATGGGGGCGACCCTCTGTCACCTTGTTGACGACATCGCAGGGGACGCCGGCAGCCGCAATGGCGGCCGCGGTTCCACGGGTTGCGATCAATGTGAACCCCATCTCTGAGAGGCTCTTGGCAACCGCCACCGCCCGCACCTTATCACCATTCTTCACCGTAATGAACACCTTGTTCACGGCGGCAGTGGGTCTCGGCAATGTGCTACCGGCGCCCCATTGTGACTTGACAAACGCCTCGCCAAATGTACGACCAATGCCCATTACTTCGCCTGTTGACTTCATCTCAGGGCCTAAGATCGTGTCAACGCCAGGGAATTTAACAAAGGGGAACACCGCCTCTTTCACGCTGTAATAGGGCGGCGTGACTTCGTCGATGATGCCTTGCGAGTCAAGCGATTGACCAACCATGCAACGCGCCGCCACCTTTGCCAGCTGGATACCGGTTGCTTTGGACACAAACGGGACGGTACGCGATGCGCGTGGATTAACCTCGAGCACGTAGATGATGTCCTCGCCGTTCACCTCTTGGATGGCGAACTGCACGTTCATCAACCCGACCACATTCAACCCTTTGGCCATTGCGGCGGTTTGGCGCTTCATCTCATCGATCGTCGCTTTTGCCAAGTAGTACGGGGGCAATGAGCAGGCCGAGTCGCCGCTGTGGACACCCGCCTGTTCAATGTGCTCCATCACGCCACCAATGAACACGCGCTGACCGTCACACAAGGCATCGACGTCGCACTCCACGGCATCATTCAAGAAACGATCCAGCAGGACAGGTGAATCGTGGCTCACCTTGACGGCCTCGCGCATGTAACGCTCCAGGTCGCGCGGCTCGTGAACGATTTCCATGGCTCGACCACCCAACACATAGCTTGGGCGCACAACCAACGGGTAACCCAAAGCCTCGGCCTTCTCGAGCGCCTGCGCCTCGGTACGTGCGGTGGCGTTGGGGGGCTGCTTAAGACCCAAATCATTCAACAACTTTTGGAAGCGCTCACGGTCCTCCGCCGCGTCGATCATGTCAGGGCTTGTACCGATGATTGGCACGCCAGCCGCCTCGAGACCCAATGCGAGCTTCAAGGGCGTTTGGCCGCCGTACTGAACGATGACGCCCATTGGCTTTTCTTTGTCAACAATCTCGAGCACATCCTCCAATGTGAGGGGCTCAAAGTAGAGACGATCGCTGGTGTCGTAATCTGTCGAGACGGTCTCGGGATTACAGTTAACCATGATCGTCTCATAGCCGTCTTCGCGCATCGCCATCGCGGCATGAACACAGCAGTAGTCAAACTCGATACCTTGACCGATGCGGTTGGGACCACCACCCAAAACCATGATCTTCTTTTTGTTTGTGGGACTCGCCTCGCACTCCTCGTCGTAGGTCGAATACATGTAGGCGGTGTTGGTGGCAAACTCGGCCGCACAGGTGTCCACCCGCTTGTAAACCGGACGAATACCCATGGCATGACGGGCCGCGCGCACGTTGCCCTCTGTGCTCTTCACCAGCTTGGCTAAACGACGATCTGAGAATCCCTTTTTCTTCAAAGAACGCAGCGTTTTGGCGTCCAATTGCTCCAGGGTCATTTTCTCAAGTGCCAGCTCGATTTTGACGATCTCTTCAATTTGCACCAAGAACCAACGGTCAATTTTGGTTAGGGCAAACACCTCTTCGACGCTCCAACCTTGCGCGAAAGCATCGCCGACATACCAAATGCGCTCAGGGCCGGGTTCGCCGAGCTCACGCTCCAGAACCTCTCGGTCAACGGTTTTTTCGTTCATACCGTCAACGCCGACTTCCAGACCGCGAAGGGCTTTTTGGAAGCTCTCCTGAAAGGTACGCCCCATCGCCATGACTTCGCCCACCGACTTCATTTGAGTCGTCAAGCGGCTGTCAGCCGTTGGGAATTTTTCGAAAGCGAAACGTGGAATCTTCGTCACCACGTAATCGATACTCGGCTCGAAACTGGCGGGTGTTGCACCGCCTGTGATGTCGTTGCGCAGCTCATCCAAGGTAAAACCAACTGCCAACTTGGCTGCGATTTTGGCAATCGGGAAACCTGTGGCTTTTGACGCCAATGCCGATGACCGCGAGACGCGTGGATTCATTTCGATGACGACCATCCGCCCATCGTCTGGATTAATCGAAAACTGAACGTTTGAGCCGCCGGTATCCACACCGATCTCCCGCAGCACCGCCAAACTGGCATCGCGCAGGATTTGATATTCTTTATCCGTCAGGGTCTGCGCAGGCGCGACCGTGATTGAGTCACCCGTGTGAACGCCCATCGGGTCCAAGTTTTCAATGGAGCAGACGATGATGCAGTTGTCTGCACGATCGCGCACCACTTCCATCTCGTATTCTTTCCAACCGAGCAGCGACTCTTCAATCAAGAGCTCATTGGTAGGTGACGCCTCGAGACCACGTTTGCAAATGGACTCGAACTCCTCGGCGTTGTAGGCGATACCACCCCCCGTACCGCCGAGGGTAAAACTCGGTCGAATGACGGTTGGGAAACCCATTTCGCGTTGAACAGACCAAGCCTCTTCCATGCTGTGGGCAATGCCAGATCGGGCCGAGCCGAGTCCGATTTTGTCCATCGCATTTTTGAACTTCTGACGATCTTCCGCTTTGTCGATCGCTTCGGGCGATGCGCCAATCAACTCGACGTCATGCGCGTCGAGGACGCCATTGCGCCAGAGATCCAGCGCACAGTTGAGCGCTGTTTGACCGCCCATGGTCGGCAGAATCGCGTCGGGTTTTTCCTTAGCAATGATCTTCTCAACGACCTGCCAAGAAATGGGCTCAATGTACGTGACATCGGCCGTGTCGGGGTCGGTCATGATCGTCGCAGGGTTGCTATTGATCAAGATGACGCGATAGCCCTCTTCACGCAACGCCTTGCAGGCTTGTACGCCGGAGTAATCAAACTCACAGGCTTGACCAATAACGATTGGGCCGGCGCCAATGATGAGGACGGATTTAATGTCGGTGCGCTTAGGCATATTTATTTCTTCTCCATCAGCGCTGTAAAGCGGTCAAACAGGTAGCCGATGTCACGGGGTCCAGGGGAGGCTTCGGGATGGCCTTGGAAACAGAACGCGGGCGCGTCCGTCCTGGCCAAGCCTTGAACGGTGTTATCAAACAAGCTGCGGTGTGTCACGCGCAAGTTGCTGGGCAACGCCTCTTCATCAACGGCAAAGCCGTGGTTTTGGCTGGTGATCGAGACGCGGTTGTCATCCAAGTCCTTCACAGGGTGATTGGCCCCATGATGACCAAATTTCATTTTGTAAGTCTTGGCACCGGACGCCAAGGCCATGATTTGGTGTCCTAAACAGATGCCAAATGCGGGGATCTTTGCGTCCATCACAGCCCGCGCTGTCGCAATCGCGTAGCTGCAGGGCTCAGGGTCGCCTGGGCCGTTCGAGAAAAACACGCCGTCGGGTTGGTAGGCCATGACCGCCTCAAAAGACGTCTGAGCCGGTACAACAATCACCTCACAACCGCGTTGTGTGAGCATCCGGAGAATGTTGTGCTTGGCGCCAAAGTCCAAGGCAACCACTTTGAATTTTGGCTCAGTCAATTCACCGTAGCCCGTGCCCAGCGTCCACTCGGTGGACGTCCAGGGATACGCCGCGGACGTGGTGACTTTTTGCGCCAAATCCAATCCCGCCATTGACGGCGCCGCAGCCGCAGCCGCTTTGACTTGCTCAATGTGGGCATCAGTCAGTGACTCACCGTCAGCCAACGCCAAAATCGACCCGTTCTGCGCACCATGCTCACGCAGGTGACGTGTGAGTTTGCGGGTATCAATGTCGGCAATTGCAACGGTGTTTTCGGCTTTCAAATACGTTGCCAACGATTGCTCGCTGCGAAAGTTCGAGGCCAAGAGGGGCAGGTCTTTGATAATCAAGCCAGCGGCGTGAACGCGAGTCGCCTCAACGTCTTCAGAATTGATACCGTAGTTGCCAATGTGCGGGTAGGTGAGCGTCACAATTTGCTGGCAGTAGCTAGGGTCGGTCAATATTTCCTGGTAACCGGTCATCGCCGTGTTGAAAACGACTTCTCCGACGGTTTGACCAGTGGCGCCGATGGCGATTCCTTTAAAGACCGTGCCGTCTGCGAGCGCTAGGATGGCTGTCGGGTGGACGGGTAGCACGGTGGGAACTCCAATTTGTTGGCTTGCACCCAAACGGCATTGTTTCGGGGGCCAGATGTTCGTACGTCAGGCCTAAAAACAGCGTGTGTCACAGGGGCGCAAGCTGGTTGCGGGTAAACCCTCCAATTATAGCGGAGCTCAGGGAAAACGCGAACGCTCAACTCGCTTTTTTTGACGTTGCGGCAGCCGCACTGGCATGCAAACAAATCGCGGCCGCCGCCGCAACGTTGAATGATTCCTCGCCGCCTGGCTGCACAATCCGAATCGATTGTGACGCCCGCGCCATCAGCCCCTCAGACACACCCTGCCCCTCGTGCCCCATGACCCATGCGCAGGGCCATGGCAGATCGGCGAGATGCAACCACTCACCGTTGTGTGAGCTGGTGACGAGCAGTGGCACGGCCAGCGAATCGAGGTCGGCGATCTCACACCCTTCGAAAATGTTGAGCGCAAAGTGCGCCCCCATCCCCGCGCGCACGACTTTGGGTGCCCAAATCGCAGCAGAGCCCTTCATTGCAATAAGCTGTTTAAAGCCCAAAGCGGCCGCACTGCGGACGATCGATCCAACGTTGCCGGGGTCTTGCAACCGATCCAAGATAACGGTCGGCGCCGTGGGATCGATTGGCGCAGACGTGCCGTCGTCTTCGCCAAACAAGCCGCTGACGATTGGCAGGGACTCAAGCGATGTCAATGCGCGTAACACCTTGTCACTGATGGTGACGACCTGCTCAGCGGAGCCAACCAGTGCGTCCAAGGCCATTCGATGCTCAGGGGAGAGTCGCTCGCGGGCCCGTGCCTGACCGGTCTCTGACCAGACCAAGACCCTCGCGCGCCGACCACTCGCGTGGGCAGCGCGACACAAATGATCACCCTCCAACCAGTAGGCCCCGGCTTTGCGATAAGCACCACCGTCACGCAGCAGGAGGCGGATGCGTTTCACTAATGCGTTCTCATGCGAAGCGATCATGTCAAAGGGCGCCGAGCTCATTGCGTTCACAACCCCATCCCAGATTGACGGTGCCTCGCCTCGGTGTCGAGGGCCACAACCGGTTTAAAACTCCGCCGATGGACAGGGGAAGCGCCGTGCACACGCAAGGCATCCAGATGAATGGCGGTGCCGTAGCCCTTATGGGTTGCAAATGCGTACTGAGGGTACTGGTCATGGAGTGTTGTCATCAGCGCATCGCGTGCCGTCTTGGCGAGTATCGATGCCGCTGAGATACAAGCCACTTTCGCATCGCCTTGGACGATCGCCTCGGCAATCATGTCGAGCTTGGGAATGCGGTTTCCATCGATCAAAGCCTTCACAGGCTTGAGTCGCAAGCCGGCAACAGCCCGTGCCATCGCCAACATCGTGGCTTGGAGGATATTCATGCTGTCAATCTCTTCGACCGAGGCTTGCGCAATGGAGAAGCAGAGGGCTTTGGCTTTTATTTCCTGCGCCAACAAATCACGTTTCCGCTCGGACAATTTTTTCGAATCGTTCAGACCAGCGATCGGTTTCAACTCATCCAGAATCACGGCAGCAGCAACCACAGGTCCCGCTAAAGGTCCCCTTCCCGCCTCGTCAACGCCGGCAATGAGCCCCAGCGGGTCCCAACTCAGAACGGTTTGCTCAGCGAGCCAATTAGGACGCGAGGATTTTTTGGATGGCATGACTGGCAACCGTCGCGGTGTCCATTTTTAAAATACGGTGCAAACGATCAAATTCAATGCACGCATCGTGATGCTCGGCTGGGCTTGACAACCAGCGCAAGGCTTCGTGGGCCAGCCGATCGGGCGTGACCGCCGATTGCAGCAACTCGGGCGCAATGAAGCGATTCGCCAAAATATTTGGCAAACCAACCCAAGGTTGTAGCCGCTTACGACGCATGATCCACCAACTGATGGTTGGCATCTTATAGGCAATCACCATTGGGCATTTTGCCAGCGCTGCCTCGAGCGTTGCGGTACCACTGGCGATGATGGTGCAGTCACTGGCCGTGAGCGCAAGCCCGGACTGCCCATCAACGATATGGATCCAATCACAGCGACCAAGGCCGGCGCGCGCGACGGCTTGTTTGATCAGGGGCAACTGACCGGGCGCCGCCGGAATCACAAACCGAGTCGCTGGCTTTTGGGAATGAATGAGGACGGCGGCTGCCAAAAAATCGGCCATCAAGAACTTGATTTCCGCCGTCCGACTTCCTGGCAACAGCGCAACCAGTGGGCCATCTTCTGAAAGACCGAGCGACTGACGCGCGGCCCGCCGATCTGGAATCAATGGGTAGACGTCGGCCAACGGGTGGCCCACGTAGGTCGCCGGAATACCTGCCGCTTCGTAAAGCGCAACCTCGAATGGAAAAATGCACAAGACATGATCGCAAGCGCTGCGGATTTTTTCGATCCGCTCTGGCCGCCATGCCCAAATCGAAGGGCTCACAAAATGAACCGTTTTGACACCGCTTGCGCGCAAGTGCCGCTCAAGGTCTAAATTGAAATCGGGCGCGTCAACGCCAATAAACAAGGCCGGGGGATCGGCCAAAAGGCGCGCGAGCAGTTGCTTGCGAATGCCAATGATGCGCCGGTAATGACGCAAGACCTCCACATAGCCGCGAACGGCCAGCTCTTGGTACGACCACCACGCACGAAAACCATGCGCGGCCATTTTCGGACCGCCAATACCGACCGTCTCCAGCGCAACACCATTCGCATGCAAGCCGCCAAGGAGCAGTCCTGCGAGCATATCGCCTGACGCCTCGCCGGCAGCCATTCCAACTTTGACCATTTGCGAGTGACCTTACAGCGCTTCGCCGTGCACTAGCGCACGATGCCGCGCGATGGATTGACCGCAGTTAAAAAAGCAACCATCAGATCGACGTCTGCTTTACTCTCTGGCACGGCATCTGGGATCTGCTTGATTTTTTCGATGCTCTCAAGCAGCGCATGATTCTCACGGTAGAGGTACTTGTGCATCGTTTTGACTGCACTGACTCGCTCGGCAGAGAAACCACGACGCTTCAGGCCCTCAAAGTTCATTGACCGCGCGGCAGCCGGTTGTCCCTGACTCATCACGAAAGGCGGCTGATCCGCGAAAAGCAGGCTGCACATCGCTGTCATGCCGTGCGCACCAATTCGCACAAACTGATGGACGACGGTAAAGCCGCCTAAGATCACCCAATCGCCCACATGAACGTGTCCAGCCAACTGCGTGTTGTTGGCAAAAATGGTGTGGTTCCCAACCTGGCAGTCATGTGCCAAGTGCACGTAAGCCATGATCCAGTTGTCGTCGCCAAGGCTGGTAACACCACGATCCCCGGGCGATCCGATGTTGAACGTACAGAACTCACGAATGGTGTTGCGATGCCCAATCACCAACTCGCAAGGTTCGCCGGCGTATTTCTTGTCTTGTGGAATTGCGCCGAGTGAACTAAATTGAAAAATTCGGTTGTCATCACCAATGGTCGTGTGGCCCTCGATGACGCAGTGGGCACCGATGGTCGTGCCAGCGCCAACCTTAACGTCAGGTCCGATCACGGCATAAGGTCCCACTTGAACCGAGGAATCCAAGGAGGCCTTTGGGTCAATGACCGCGGTGGGGTGAATCAACGACATCTGACAGCCTCAGGAGATTTTACGCATCGTGCACATGAGTTCCGCCTCAGTCGCAATGGCATCACCCACCTTGGCGCGAGTTGCAAACTTGAAAATGCCTGCTTTCATCCGCACCAATTCAGCTTCCAAAATCAGCTGATCCCCGGGTTCGACTGGGCGCTTAAAGCGCGCACCATCAATGCCTGCGAAGTAATAAACCGTCTCGTCGTCTAACTCTGTCCCCAGGGTCTCAAAGGCCAACAGCGCCGCTGCTTGTGCCAACGCTTCAAGCATTAAAACGCCTGGCATCACGGGTCGATGCGGGAAGTGACCACCGAAAAAGGGCTCATTCATGGTGACGTTTTTGAGCGCAGAAATGCGCACGCCCTTCTCAAGCTCGATCACACGATCAACCAGGAGGAACGGATAGCGGTGGGGTAGCTTTTTCAGTATTTGGTGAATGTCCATCATGTTCAATCTTCTTTTTTCAAAATTCAAATCAAGCGTCCGGTTGCGGGTGGGACTGCTCAATCGCACGGAGACGCTCGCGCAGGCCACCCAACTGCTTCAGTACGGCCGCATTCTTCTCCCAGCGCGCGTTGTCGTCGATGGGGAAAATGCCAGTGTAGTGGCCCGGCTTGTTAATCGAGCGTGTCACGACGGTGGCCGCAGAGATATGCACGTGATCCGCCAACGTCAAGTGCCCGAGTACCACGGCGCCACCGCCGACCGTGCAATGCGCGCCGATTTTGGCGCTGCCTGCAATACCGACGCAACCCGCCATCGCGGTGTGCGGGCCAACAAAAACGTTGTGCCCGATTTGGATAAGGTTGTCCAATTTGACGCCATCTGACACGATCGTGTCACCTAACGCGCCTCGATCAACACAGCTGTTTGCGCCGATTTCGACATCATCGCCGATACAAACGCGACCAAGTTGTTCGATCTTTTCCCAGCGGCCTTGGTCTGGCGCGAAGCCGAAACCATCTGCGCCGATGACAACTCCCGCATGAAAAATGCAGCGCGCACCAACGATGCAGTCTTCGCCAATGGTGACGTGTGGATGGAGAACCGTGTCGTCGCCAATCGTTGCACCGGCTTCGACACAAACGTGTGAACCCAACACGACACGATCCCCAATCACGGCCTCAGCGCCAATGACCACAAAGGCACCGACTGTTGCCGTCGGGCTAACGTGAGCACCTTCATCAATGAATGCCGTCGGATGGATCAACGTCTTCGGCGCACTCCCACGAACAGCGCGCGACTGTGCCCGCCACCACTGCGTCAGACGCGCAAAGTAGAGGTAAGGATCCGAGGTAACGATGCAGGTGCCACGGGCCTGTGCGCGCTGGCTCAGGGCGGGCGATACGATCAAACAACCGGCCTGGGTGGTGTCGATCTGGTGACTGTACTTTGGATTTGCTACAAAACTAATGGCACTGCCTTGTGCGGTCTCGATGGGCTCTATCGCGTCGATAACTTGCGCGTCATTGCCTTCGCACACCCCGCCCAGTTTGGTGCAAATATCGCCGATGGTCGTTACAAATCTCGCCACAGTCGATGGGTTACTTCGCGTCGTTTAACGCACGCAAAACTTTTTCAGTGATGTCGTGTTTGGCGTTCATGTAGACCGCGTCCTGGAGGATCAGGTCGTAATTTTCGGCCTTTGCAATCGCCTTAATGGCCGCATTTGCCTTTTGTAAAACCTTTTGCAGCTCTTCGTTCTTACGCAGCGCTAAGTCCTCTTGGAATTCGCGCTTCTGTCGCTGAAAGTCTTGGTCCAGTGACACCAGCTCACGCTGGCGCTGGATGCGCTGTGACTCGGACAACGTTGGGGCATCCCGATCCAGCTTGGTCGCGAGATCCTTGACGGTTGCACCCAAGTCGTTGAGTGTTTTTTCGCGCTTTGAGAACTCGAGTTCAAGTTTCTTTTGCGCGTCCTTGGCCACGTTGGCCTCTTGAAGTACGCGCTCGGTACTGACAAAACCCGCTTTGAATTCCGCAGCAGACAACGAGGCCGCACTGACGGCGAGGAGGATAAGGGCAAGTACTTTTTTCATTTAGAAAGCTGTTCCGATTTGGAATTGAATTTTCTGCGTGCGGTCCGTCACCTCTTTTTTGATTGGCGTGGTGTAAGCCAAACGAAGTGGGCCAACAGGCGAGAGCCAACTGATGCCAAAACCCGAGCTGGCACGCAACGCGTTGCTCGCGCAATTCACCGTTGCGCTCGCGGTGCAATAGACGTTACCGACATCAACAAACGCAAACATACGCAATGTTCTGTCGTTGCCAACACCCGGGAACGGTGCGATGAGCTCACTGTTCAGCAGAAGACTGCGGTTACCGCCCACCCGGATATCTTGCGCGCGATCGGTTGGCGCGATTGACGACGGGCTGACGCCGCCCAATGTCCCCTGCTCAAACCCCCGAACAGACCCCAAACCGCCACCAAAATAGTTCTTCAGAAGCGGGAAAGACTTTCCACCCAGCCCTTTGCCGTAACCGAATTCGGTATTCACAGCAAAGGTATAACGCTTGCTCAGCGGCCAGTATTGCTGGAACTGATAGTCCGCCTTGACGTAACGGGTATCACCTGCAACGCTCATCTCGGTGTTGATGCGTTGGTAGCGCCCCGCTGTTGGCGCCAAGAAACTGTCTCGGCTGTCTTGCGACCAGCCCAGAGTCAGCGGTATCCCGACGGCTGGCGCGCCAAACTCCGTTGCGAACGCTTGCTGCGCCAACGACTGGCCGTTGGTAATCGACGTCGACTCGACGCCCGCACCCACAAAGATGCGGTCGAGCTCACTGATTGGCACACCAAAGTTGATGTTTGCGCGCTTGCGAACGATTTCGTAGCTACCACCCTGCGTATCCAACGGTTTATTGGTTGTGTACGACACATCGTAGGTTCGAGATACCCCGTCATTGGTATAAAACGGATCGGTGGTGCTTAACTGCAGGGTTCGGTTAAACGAGCTGGTATTGATGTTGAAGCGAACCGACTGCCCCGAACCGAAAACGTTCTCTTGTTCGATACCAGCGACCAAAGACAGACCCTCTGCGTCGCCAAATCCGGCGCCAATCGAGAGATTACCGGTCGGGCGCTCGACCACTGACAACACGAGGTCGACTTGGTCTGGCGCGTCCGGTACTTCGCGGTTCTGAATGGCGACGCTGGTGAAGTAGCCCAAGCGGTCGATCCGATCCCGTGACAAACGGATCAGGCGACCGTCGTACCAGCTCGCCTCCGCTTGGCGCATTTCGCGGCGAATGACCTCGTCACGGGTCCGCAGATTCCCTTGAACCTCGATTCGGCGCACATAAGCCCGCTGACCGGGACTGGCTTGAAGCACAACAACCACGCGCTGGCTGTCGCTATCGACAATATTCTTGGGTTCAATTCGCGCGAAAGCATATCCAAAATCGCCAAACAATCGAGAAAAGCCATCCAAGGTCTCAGACACGCTTGACTCGTTGTAAGCCTCGCCCGCCTTGACCGTCATCTGGGTTAAAAATTCAGCCTCGCGGCTCAAATAATTGCCTTCGAGCCGAACCTCAGAAACTGCGTAAGGCCTGCCTTCAGAGATGTTGATCACGATATCAATCGCCTGCTTGTCCGGGGAAATCGCGACCTGCGTCGACTCAACCTTGAAGTCCAAATAGCCTTTGGTGAGGTAGTGGCTGCGCAGGGTCTCAAGGTCAGCATTCAGCTTTGTTTTGTCATATCGGTCCGACTTGGTATACCAACTCATCCAGTTACCTGAGTCGAGGTTAAGCAGATCAAGAAGGTCACGCTCAGCAAAGGCCTGACTACCAACGATACGGATGGTCTTAATGGTTGCAACGGCGCCCTCAACGACGCCAAAGTTCAGGTTCACGCGGTTCCGTGGCAGTGGCGTCGCGGTCGTGACGATTTCGACACCGTACATACCGCGCGTGCCGTACTGACTTTTGATGATTTGAACGGCGCGCTCTTCGATGGCTTTGTCGTAAGGCCTACCCTCTCCGAGGCCAATGTCCTTCAGCATCCGCGTGAGCGCATCCGGCTTGAACTCTTTCAAGCCGGTAAAACTGATGTCCGCAACGGATGGACGCTCCTGGACCACGACAACAACCACTCCGCCATCGATTTCGATGCGAACGTCTTTAAACAACGACAATCCAAACAGCGAACGGATTGCCAAACTGCCTTTGTCATCGGAGTACGTTTCGCCGACCCGGAACGGCAGCGAAGCGAAGACCGTTCCGGCCTCAACGCGCTGTAAACCCTCGACCCGGATGTCTGCAATCTTGAATGGCTCTGCCGCAAAAGCGCTGCCAATCGCGAGCCAGGCGGCAAAGAGGCCACCGATCAGGTAACGAGAAATCTGACGAATCAGTGAATTACGCATGTATCTCTTTTAGCCCAGTAATCGGGCAATGTCATTGGTGAAAGCAACCGCCATTAGCGCCATCAAGGCAAAAAGACCGGTACGCTGAAGGCGAGCAGCCCACGCATCCGAGACGGATTTCCCAGAAATCAGCTCCCAAAGATAATACATCAGGTGCCCCCCATCAAGGACAGGGATGGGGAGTAAGTTTAGGACCGCCAAACTCACGCTCAACAGCCCCAAAAAAGACAGATAAGGTGCCAAACCGAGGCTTGCCGTTTGGCCTGCCGCACCCGCAATCGCAATCGGCCCGCTCAGTTGTTTGACTGATGCCTCACCGACCAGTAACTGACCCAATGTCCGGACCGACATCGCAGCGATGTCCCAAGCTTTCGACGCACCACCGACAAGTCCCTCCCACAGACCGAACTGTCGCTCAAATGATGGTGGAGCCTCACCGATATAAGCACCCAACCGCCCCATTCGATCGTCTGAGCGCCCCATCCCCGCCGGCACTGGCGTTAGGTCAAGCAGCACCGACAGCTGGCGGGTCTGGCTGCCGCGCGAAACCTGCCAAACCTGCGCCTGAACCGACCACTCCCCAGCCGAATCTCTGGTGGCTGCGTTGCGGATCATCGCCTGAAGTTGGGCCGCATCTGCCACGCGCGCACCATCGATCGACAGAACGCGGTCGCCAGACTTCAGGCCGGCCCGAGCGCCCGCGCCGCCAGGCAATAACTCGCCCAGTGTTGGCAACATGAAAGGTGAGCCCACCCCCACCTGGCGGATCAGGACGGCGGGGTCATCCGTTGCTGGGAGCTGATCCGTGGGCAGGACATGGTCGTTGGGGATCCCATTTTCGGTTCGGGCAACACCGAGCGTGATGGGCTCTCGGAGCGCGACAGCCGTGGTAATCGCCCAGCGGACATCCTCAAGACTGGTAACTGGGGCACTCTCCCTGTTGCCCACCTTTGCCGTTCTGACGTGGTCACCCGCGTGAAGGCCAGACGCAGCAGCCAAACTCCCTGCGGGCGGGGTGCTGAGTATCGGCGACACGGCCGTCACGCCTAGCCATTGGACGCATGCGTAGAGCAGTACGGCAAGCAAAGCGTTGGCAGCAGGGCCAGCCGCAACGATTGCGGCGCGCTTACCAAGCGACTGGCGATTGAACGCATGCGGTAAGTCCGCCGAGGGCACATCCCCTTCACGCTCGTCAAGCATGCGGACATAACCCCCCAATGGTAGAACGCACAGCACGTATTCTGTGTGATCGGGGGACTGTTGCCAGCGCGCGATTGGTTTACCAAAGCCGATCGAGAAGCGAATCACTTTGACACCGCACCGGCGGGCGACGTAGAAGTGCCCAAACTCATGGAATGCGACCAACAGACCCATCCCAAAAATAAATGCAATCGCCGTCAGCATCAGTGCGTCCTTTGGTTAGAGCCTTGCCACGATCGCTGTGGCGAGTGCGCGAGCGTGCGCATCCAGTGCCAACAAGGCATCGAGTGAATCGGTGGCTCCTGCCCAGTTGGCGGCCAGCGTCTCGGCGTTGATGACATGGATTTGATCAAACCGAATGCGTCGATTCAGAAACGCCTCCACCGCCACCTCGTTGGCAGCATTTAGCACCGCCGTGCTGCCGGCCGGGCCCTTCAAAGCCTGCCACGCCAACGGGAGGCCGGGGAACCGTGCGGCATCGGGCTTCTCAAAAGTCAACTGACTCAGCGTCTCAAAATCGAGTGGGGTCGCGCCTGAGTCGACCCGCTCCGGGTAGGCCAAACCGTAGGCAATCGGTACGCGCATGTCGGCCGTACCGAGTTGCGCGACGATCGACGTGTCATGGTATTGAACCATGGAGTGGACGATACTCTGCGGGTGAATCACGACCGTCAATTTCTCTGGCGGCATACCAAACAAATAGTGAGCCTCGATGACCTCCAGCGCCTTGTTCATCATGGTCGCAGAGTCGACCGAAATCTTTTGCCCCATCACCCAATTCGGGTGCGCAACGGCTTGCTCTGGTGTGATGGCAGCAAAAGTCTTTGGGTCGCGCGTGCGGAAAGGACCACCCGATGCGGTGAGAATAATTTTGTCGACCCGCCGAGCCCAGCTTGCCCGGTCGTCAGGTAATGACTGAAAAATAGCGGAGTGCTCACTGTCGATGGGCAACAAGGTCCCGCCGCCGCTCTGCAAGGTGCTCATGAAGAGATCGCCGCCAACAACCAATGCCTCCTTATTTGCAAGAAGCAGCTGTTTGCCAGCCGCCGCAGCGGCCAGGCAGGGTGGCAAGCCCGCCGCACCAACGATCGCGCCCATCACCATGTCAACGGCAGCGTCGTTTGAGACATCAACCAACGCAGCAGCGCCAGCAGCGACCCGCGTTCGGCACCCAGCGGCGGTCAGGCGCTGCTCAAGGCTGAGCGCTGCGTTTGGATCGGTCATGACCGCCCACTCTGGCTTGAAGCGCACGCATTGCTCGAAGAGTAAATCCACCTGCCGCGCGGCGGTTAACGCATAGACCGAAAATCGGTCCGGATGCCGACTCAATACGTCCAGCGTGTTGGTGCCGATAGAGCCTGTCGAGCCAAGAACCGTGATGCGTTTCAAGTTTTTCTCCTGCCGCGATTAAACCGTCACCAACATCATGCCGATCGGTAACACCGGAAGCAAGGCATCAACGCGGTCAAGCACGCCACCGTGCCCCGGCAACAAGCCGCTTGAATCCTTCACGCCAGCACTGCGCTTGACCAAGGACTCAATCAAATCGCCAATGACAGCCATCGTGACCAAAAAAATCACCCCAATCAAAGCGACGACCGGTTGTCGGCCCCAAAGGACAGAAAAAACGCTCGCACTGTCGACGACGTCGGCCTGATCCAACTGCAACCATGCAAAGCTGAGTAGCAAAACCGCGACCAACCCACTAAGGGCCCCCGCCCAAGTCTTCCCTGGACTGATCGCAACCGCCAGCTTGCGTTTGCCCCATGCCCGCCCCCCGAAATAGGCAGCGACATCGGCCACCCATACCAAAACCAGTAGCGACAACAAAAAATTAACGCCAAGCGCACGGGCACGCGCCAAAGCCCACCAGGCGGTCGCCAACAACAACCATCCGAGAATCAACCGCGCCCACCGCGCAAATTTGGCCCACTCGCCCACGCCGCTGCGAATTAAAAAAGCCGCCCCCAAAACCCACACGGCTGAGGCGACAAGCCAAATGACTCGCTCAACCGCTGGGGCCATTACCAGCGATTCGTCTGGCAGCCACCAAAGCATGGCCAAAGCCACGCCAACCGCGATACCGATCGCTGCAGACCACCAACCACCCGCTTGATTGAGTCGGCCCCACTCCCAACACGCCGCGACAATGAGCACAAGTGTGACCGCTGCAAACGGGTCGGCTGAGCCTGCAAACAGTGCGGGCAATAAGACAGCTAGCAGAGCGATTGCGGTGAGAATTCGCGGGATGAGCATGTGGGGAAGTTGGGTGTATTCGGTCTAGAAAAAAGGGCGCTGTTTGAGCGCCCTTTTCATCTTAAACCGCCATGATGTCGTCTTCTTTGGAGGCAACCAGTTTGTCGACCTCCGCGATGAACTTATCGGTGATTTTTTGAATGTCATCTTGTAGACGACGCTCGTCGTCTTCGGATGCCTCTTTGTCCTTGACCAATCGCTTGACGGCTTCGTTCGCATCACGCCGCAAATTACGGATCGCGATTTTTGCAGCCTCACCCTCGTGCCGCACGACTTTGGTCAACTCTTTGCGGCGCTCTTCTGTCATGGGCGGCATCGGCACGCGAATCAGATCGCCTTGCGAAGCCGGGTTCAGACCAAGGTCGGAGTCCCTGATCGCCTTTTCAATCTTCGCGCCCATACCTTTTTCCCATGGCGCAACGCCAAGGGTCCGGGCGTCGAGCAAGCTCACGTTCGCAACTTGCGAAATGGGCAACATGGCACCGTAGTAATCCACCTGAACGACATCGAGCAGCGCGGGGGATGGGCGACCGGTGCGCACGCGCTGAAGAGCCCCTTTAAATGCCTCAATCGACTGAGACATCTTGTGTTCTGCATTTCCTTTGATTTCTGCAAGGGCAGTCATTTCATTCTCCTTTTTGGGGTGATCAGAGGTGCACCAATGTGCCCTCATCCGCACCCGAAACAACGCGCTTCAGGGCGCCTTCCTTCAAAATACTAAAAACCTTGATCGGTAAATTCTGATCGCGACAAAGCGCGAATGCTGTTGCGTCCAGCACCTGCAGGTTGCGCATCATCGCTTCGTCGAAGGTCAGCGACGCATAGCGGGTGGCCGTTGGGTCTTTGGCGGGGTCGGCGGTGTAGACGCCGTCCACCTTAGTCGCCTTCAATACCACTTCGGCACCGATCTCAGCGCCGCGCAGCGCCGCCGCCGTATCTGTGGTGAAGAACGGGTTGCCAGTACCTGCCGCGAAAATCACGATCTTGCCCTCTTCGAGGTATTGCAGTGCCTTGGGCCGAACGTAAGGTTCCACAACCTGCTCGATGCTGATCGCCGACATCACGCGTGCGGTCCCGCCCGCCTTGTCCAAGCTGTCTGACAGCGCCAGCGAGTTCATGACCGTTGCCAACATACCCATGTAGTCAGCCGTGGCGCGGTCCATGCCGATAGAGCCGCCCGCGACACCGCGGAATATGTTACCGCCACCGATAACAATCGCGACTTGGACGCCCATTTCAGTCACCTCGACGACCTCAGCGGCCATGCGCCGAATGGTGTCGTGGTTGATACCGAAGGCATCGTCACCCATCAAAGCCTCACCGGACAATTTCAACAAAATACGCTTGAAAGTGGCCATCATGAAGTCCTCAATGTCTGAATAAAAATGGGGGTGAGGACGGAAGCCCTCACCACTAGCTTAGCTGGAAAAGCGCAATTACGCGGACTTGGCTGCGGCAACTTGTGCGGCAACTTCAGCAGCGAAATCGTCAACCTTTTTCTCGATGCCTTCACCAACGATGTACATCGTGAATGCGCTAACGGTTGTTGCATTTTCTTTCAACATCTGCGCAATCGTCTGCTTGTCGTTTTTAACGAAAGCTTGGTCCATCAAGCTGACTTCTTTGAGGTACTTGGCAATTGAGCCTTCAACCATTTTGGTCACGATCTCGGCGGGCTTGCCAGACTCAGCTGCCTTCGCCTCGGCCACCGAGCGTTCTTTCGCAACCAGCTCAGCGGGTACATCGGCAGATGACAACGCAACGGGCTTCATCGCAGCAATGTGCATCGCGACGTCGCGCGCAGCGGTCTCAGAGCCTTCAAACTCGACCATCACACCAATGCGGCCACTGTGCAGGTAGCAGGTGACGGATGAGCCCTCAACACGCTTGAAGCGCCGGAAAGACATGTTCTCGCCGATTTTGCCGATCAGGCCTTTACGAGCGTCTTCCAATGTGGGGCCGAAACCGTCGATTTCGCAAGGTAAGCCACCCAATGCCTCAATATCCGCAGGGTTGTGCTTGGCAATCAAATCAGCTGCCTTTGAGCAGAGCGCCAAGAAACTGTCGTTCTTGGTCACAAAGTCGGTTTCACAGTTGACTTCGATCAGGGCGCCAACCTGACCGTCGATCGCGCTGGCCACGACACCTTCAGCGGTCACACGGCTAGCGGCTTTACCCGCCTTGTTACCTAATTTAACGCGCAGAATTTCTTCCGCTTTTTCCATATCGCCATTGGCTTCTGTGAGCGCCTTTTTGCACTCCATCATGGGGGCGTCTGTTTTAGCGCGTAATTCTCCAACCATTGCAGCAGTAATTGCCATCATCTTCTCCATAGCGTTCTGGACCATCGGGTGCGCGGTCCAAAACCAGTTACAAAAAAGGGGCCTAAAGCCCCTTGAATCCAGTTTGGGGGACTTTAGGCGGCAGCGCCGTTGGCCACTTCCACGAATTCGTCTTCACCCTCAGTGGCGGCGGCTTGAACAACCGTCTTGTTGGCGTTTGCACGACCTTCGATGACCGCATCCGCGATGGCGCGCGCGTACAGCGCAACGGCCTTTGACGAGTCATCGTTACCGGGGATCACATAGTCGATACCCTCTGGTGAGTGGTTTGAGTCGACCACACCCACCAATGGGATACCCAATTTGCGCGCTTCCAAGCAGGCAATCTTGTGGTAGCCGACGTCAATCACGAAAATGGCATCAGGCAGGGCATTCATGTTCTGGATGCCGCCGATGTCACGCTCGAGCTTTTCCATCTCACGGGTAAATGTGAGCTGCTCTTTCTTGCTCATGTGATCCATACCGGTCTCCATCTGAGCGTGCATTTCTTTCAGACGCTTGATCGATGTCTTGACGGTTTTAAAGTTGGTCAACATACCACCCAACCAACGCTGGGTAACGAATGGCACGCCAGCACGCTGAGCTTCGGCCATAACGGTATCGCGCGACTGGCGCTTGGTACCGACCATCAACACGTTTCCGCCGTTGGCCGCCAACTGACGCACGAACTGCAGCGCCTCTTCCATTTTTGGAAGCGACTTCTCCAAGTTGATGATGTGAATTTTGTTGCGATGGCCAAAAATATACTGGGCCATCTTGGGGTTCCAGAAGCGGGTTTGGTGACCAAAGTGGACACCGGCTTCCAGCATTTCACGCATTGTTACTGCCATGGTATTTCCTATCTTGAGGTTGTTTCTAAAAGCACACTCCAATCAGCAAACGCCTCGCCGGGGGATCAACCGCCCATAAAAACGCCGCCAACACCACAGTGAGTGCCTTCGCGATTTCGCTTAACCCAACATGGGCAAAGCCGCTCGATTATAGCGTGTTTTACCCACACAAGAAACCGCCCCTTAGCC
>ENA-UOYN01000076-UOYN01000076.1-marine-metagenome-genome-assembly--contig:-NODE-76-length-53305-cov-9.017502_pt1 | contig 53305 bp, 66 predicted proteins | sample MGYA00238176_ERZ767358 | MGnify/ENA primary metagenome ERZ767358 (study PRJEB28950, sample SAMN06266238) | marine metagenome | isolation source: Columbia River Estuary | place: USA:Columbia River Estuary...
TTAGCCACGCGTCACCTCAGTTCTTGAACGGGAAACGGAAAGCGGTGAGAAGCGCCTTGGCTTCTTCATCGGACTTCGCCGTTGTCGTGATGCTGATATTGAGGCCGCGCAAGGCATCAACCTTGTCGTACTCGATCTCAGGGAAAATGATCTGCTCTTTAACGCCGATGTTGTAGTTGCCACGGCCATCGAACGAGCGACCAGAGATACCACGGAAGTCACGCACGCGGGGCAATGCCACGGAAACGAAACGATCCAGGAATTCGTACATGCGGGCGCCGCGCAGGGTCACCATGCAACCGATGGGCTGCAAGTCGCGGATCTTGAAACCAGCGATTGGCTTGCGAGCCTTGGTCACGACGGGCTTTTGGCCAGCAATCTTGGTCAGGTCAGAAACCGCGTGGTCCATGACTTTTTTGTCAGCGACCGCTTCACCAACACCCATGTTCAGAGTGATTTTGGTGATCCGGGGCACTTCCATGATTGACTTGTAGCCAAACTGCTCAACGAGAGCGGGCGAAATTTTTTCGCGATACTGTTCTAAAAAGCGCGCCATGATTAAGCCACCTTAATTTCTTCGCCGCTGGACTTATAAACACGAACCTTCGTGCCGTCGTCCAACTGCTTAATACCCACGCGATCGGCCTTGCCGGTCGTGGCATTGAAAATCGCCACGTTTGACTGGTGCATTGACATTGATTTCTCAACGATGCCGCCTGTCACACCCTTCATGGGGTTTGGCTTGACATGCTTTTTAACGAGGTTAATGCCCTCAATCACCAGACGCTCATCATCAGCGCGCACGGCAACTGTGCCGCGCTTACCTTTGTCGCGGCCAGCAATAACGATGACTTCGTCACCTTTGCGGATCTTGTTCATTTTGAGCGTCCTTTAGAGAACTTCGGGCGCCAAAGACACGATCTTCATGAAGCGCTCGCCACGCAACTCGCGCGTGACGGGGCCAAAGATGCGAGTACCGATGGGCTCTAGCTTGGCGTTAAGCAACACTGCTGCGTTGCCGTCGAACTTGATCAAGGCGCCGTCTGGACGGCGGATGCCTTTGGCTGTGCGTACAACGACTGCGCTGTAAACCTCGCCTTTTTTGACGCGACCACGGGGCGCGGCTTCCTTGATACTGACTTTGATGACATCACCGACGCTGGCGTAACGGCGCTTTGAGCCGCCCAGCACCTTAATGCACATGACAGACTTTGCACCCGTGTTGTCAGCAACACTGAGTCGAGATTGCGTTTGAATCATTTGATTTAAGTCCCAACTTGAATCCGCTTTGCCACCACGGCATCGCTTGATCAGTCTTGGTCCCGTCGCCTGCATGTACACCCAGAATGAGCACACACACCAACGATTGGGCTGAAAAACCTTCGCTAATAACAGCGAAGCCCGCTAGTATGCCACGGGTTGGCCGGTTCGCGCAAGCTCTTTGTGAAAAAACCGCATGTCGGCTTCACGCAACAGTCCTTTATCATGCGGGAATGTTCGTCACCCCCTATAAAACGCCAAGATGACCCCCACAAAAAGCCACCAGCCAAACCCGCCCCACGTTGTCTTTATTGGTGGTGGCAACATGACACGGGCCATTGTTAGCGGGCTTACGGCGCATGCCGCACCGGCTGGGGTCCTGCCACCGCCTGTCGAGATCAGCATTGTGCAGCCCAGCAACCCCAAACGCGACCAGCTCTGCGCTGACTTTGGGGAGGCGGGCGTTCGTGTTGTTGAGGACACCAGCGCGCTCCACCGGGCGGCGACGGTTGTGGTTTGGGCCGTGAAGCCCCAGGTGTTGAAAGCTGTGGTCGAGGCCAATCGAGGCTATTTTGGGCCAGACGCTCTGCACGTGAGCATCGCCGCGGGTGTCGGAACCGCAGCGCTCATGGCATGGACGGGTAACGCGCGCGTGGTTCGCACCATGCCGAACACGCCCGCAACGGTCGGCAAAGGGGCCACAGGCCTGTTTGCCACGCCCGCCGTGAGCGACGGGGATCGCGCCCAAGTGCAAGCCTTATTCCAGCCGACTGGCCTGTGCCTTTGGGTCGATTCTGAGGATCTGCTGGATGCGGTAACAGCCGTCAGCGGATCGGGTCCTGCCTATGTGTTCTATATGTTGAGTGCGATGACGCAGGGTGGTGTCTCGCTCGGCCTACCTGAGGCAACGGCCAAGGCCCTGGCGATCGCGACCTTCGCGGGTGCCGCCGAATTGGCCCGTTTGTCCCCGGAGACCCCAGCGACCTTACAAAAAAACGTGACCTCCAAGGGCGGGGCAACCGCCGAAGCCATCGCCGTATTTGAGCGCGCGACCCTGGCCGAGACCGTTCAGGCGGGCATGCGCGCCTGCGCCAACAGGGCTATCGAGATGGGGCAGCAGTTTAAATAGCTGGGGGCACGGCAAAGGACACTGCGACCCCCAAAAACACGACCAGCCCCAGCCAGTGGTTGTGTTTAAAAATCCAAAAACAGGGCGCCCGCTTCCGCGTGCGGATGGTCCAAACAGCGCCCAGGGCCATGGCGGCGGCACCAATCAGAGCGACCAGACGCACCGGATGTGCGGCCGGCGTCAGCACGACAAAGAGAATGCCAAGATGCAGGGCATAAAAAAGTGCAACGGCCATGACATCGAAACGCCCAAGCGTGAGTGCAGACGTTTTGATGCCGAGCCGAACGTCGTCATTGCGGTCAACCATCGCGTACACGGTGTCGTAAGCCAGCACCCAAAGTAAATTAGACAGCAAGAGCCAGCCCATGATCGGCGGCAAATCGACCGCCTGTGACAGTGCATCCGTCGCCTCACTGCAGGCCACAAAGGCCATCGGGATGCCCATGCTGAAGGCGACCCCCAAAACCGCTTGAGGCATCGACACCACGCGCTTTGCGTAGGGATACAAAATGGCGACCGCCAATGCCGAAAACGACCAGAGCACGGCGCCCCAGTTTAAGGTCAGCACCAAGCCGAAGGCGGCCAGCGCCAGTGCAGCGCCCACCGCCAACGCCTCTTTCACACCAATCCGGCCTGTCGTGACCGGGCGATTGGCGGTACGCGCCACGAACTGGTCAAAATCACGGTCTGCAACGTCGTTGACGCAACAACCGGCACTGCGCATGAGGATGGTTCCGAGGGTGAAAACAGCGACCAGATGCCACCCAGGGAAACCCCCTGCCGCCAACCACAACGCGGTCAAGGTTGGCCACAACAGCAACAGCCAACCGGCGGGCCTGTCCCACCGAATAAGATCCAGATAAAGACGCAATTTGCTCACAGTGCCCCCAACGGCAAACGCTTCACACCCGCCAAGGCGCATCCACCAACGGCCCGCTTGAGGGCATCAATCGCCTCCCCCCGGGTATAGCTGCGACGCCATGCCAAAACCACGCGGCGTGACGGCGCATCCGACTCGAAGGGAATATAGCGAACATAGGGGGATGCCGCCCAATCCGCTGTCGGCACACTCAAGCGCGGCACAAGTGTGACGCCCATGCCCGAGGCAACCATGTGTTTGATGGTTTCAAGGGATGAGCCCTCAAAGGTTTTCTGAATACCCTCAGCATCGCTGGCAAACCGCGCAAATTCAGGACAGACTTGAAGCACGTGGTCTCTAAAACAATGGCCTGTACCCAACAGCAACATGGTCTCGGCTTTGAGCTGCTCAGCGGTGATGTTGTCGTTGTTGGCCAGCGGGTGGTGCGCAGGCAACGCCGCTAGAAACGGCTCATCGTAAAGTGGCAAGGTTTCGAGGCTGGTATCGGGAAAAGGCTCTGCCAAGATTGCACAGTCGATCTCGCCAGACCGCAATTGCTCCAGCAGTTTCACTGTGAAGTTCTCTTGCAAAATCAGCGGCATTTGCGGCGTGAGATCGATCACGCGCTTCACCAAATCAGGCAGCAGATAAGGGCCAATGGTGTAGATCACGCCCAAGCGCAAAGGACCAGCCAGTGGGTCTTTGCCACGTTTAGCGATTTCTTTGATGGCTTGTGATTGCTCGAGTACCACCTGTGCTTGTCGAATCACTTCGGCACCCAGCGGGGTCACACTGATGTCGTTCGCGTTGCGTTCAAACAGCTTCAGCTCCAGCTCTTCCTCAAGCTTTTTGATGCCCACCGATAAGGTGGGTTGCGACACATGACAAGCGGCAGCCGCGCGGCCAAAGTGCCGCTCACGTGCCAGTGCCACGATGTATTTCAGTTCAGTAAGGGTCACACCACCATCTTTCGCATCGCTATGCTTTCAAAAACTCCACTTTACCCCCCATCCAACGATCCAAATGCTGCTGCGCCAATTTGGGGTGTGCGGCCAGCATGTCTTTGGCTTGCTCACGCGCCCAACTGAGGAGGCCATCGTCTTGGCTGAGATCAGCAAAACGCAAAAGCGCGGCGCCGGATTGGCGTGCACCCAACACCTCCCCGGGACCCCGCAACTCGAGGTCGATACGAGACAGCTCAAAACCGTCGTTGGTTTGTGCCATTGCGCGCAAACGCGCCTTTGCCACATCGCCCAGCGGCGACTCGTACAGCAGCACGCACGCTGAGGCCGCCGTGCCACGCCCGACACGGCCACGCAATTGATGCAATTGGCTGAGGCCAAAGCGTTCGGCGTGCTCAATGACCATGAGCGACGCGTTCGGCACATCAACCCCCACCTCAATGACCGTTGTGCTGACCAAAACCCGCAAAGTCCCCGCCACAAAGGCAGCCATGACAGCCTGCTTCTCGGCAGGCGGTAACCGGCCGTGCATGAGACCGACGCCGGTGCCGTCTGCCAGCGCCTGTGATAGCTCCTCATGGGCTTGGGTGGCATGGCGCAAGTCCAGTGCCTCACTCTCCTCAATCAGCGGGCAGACCCAATAGACCTGTCGACCACTGTTCACCTGCTCGCGAATCCGCTCAATCAATTCAAGACGCCGTTCTGACGACAATACGCGGGTCACGATGGGCGTGCGGCCGGGCGGCAATTCGTCAATGGTGGAGACATCCAAATCGGCGTAGTAACTCATGGCTAAAGTGCGCGGAATTGGGGTTGCGGTCATCATGAGCAGATGCGGCGAAAGGGCCTGTCCATCCGTTGTTTGCAGCAGCTTGCGACGCAGACTGAGGCGCTGCGCGACACCAAAACGGTGTTGCTCGTCGATGATCACCAGCCCCAATCGCGCGAAGCTCACCGTATCTTGGATCAACGCGTGCGTGCCAATCACCAAGGCCGCCTCGCCGCTGGCGATTTGCGCCAACATCCCCGTTCGCACGCGCTTGGTTTGACTCCCCGTTAACCACGCCACCGTGCGTCCGTGCGTTTTGAGCAGCGGCTCAAGCCACTGGACCAATTTCGCAAAGTGCTGCTGTGCCAGGATCTCAGTGGGGGCCATGAGCGCACACTGCCAACCCGCCGACATCGCGCGACACGCAGCCACGGCGGCAACGACCGTCTTTCCGGAACCCACATCACCCTGCAACAAACGGTGCATGGGCACTGGGCGTGTCAAGTCAACCCCAATTTCTGCGGTCACACGTTCTTGCGCAGATGTCAGCTTGAACGGCAAAGCCTGCATTAAAACAGCGGCCCAATCGGCATTTTTAGACGGGTCAAATACGGGAGCGCGCATCGCATCGCGCTCCTGACGGGCCTGGCGCTGACTCAACTGCTGGGCCAACAACTCCTCAGCCTTGAGCCTCAACCATGCCGGATGGGCACGGTCTTCGAGCGCTTGCAAAGGCACATCTGTGGCGGGGTGGTGTAAGAAGTGCAGGGCATCGCGCAAGCGCCATACGGGCTGTCCAGCCAACGCTTGCAAGGACGACAGTCCCGCCTGCGTTAAGGTCTCCGACAGGTCCGCGCGGGCCAGTCCGCCCAATACGGCTTTACGCAAGTAGGCCTGCGGCAACCCGGCGCTGCTGGGATACACAGGGGTCAGCGCAGCAGCCAACGCCACCGAGGGAGACTTGATGGTGGGATGCACCATCTCGCGACCGAAAAACCCACCACGCAATTCGCCCCGAATCCGCACACGCTCCCCGACAGCCAGGGCTTTTTGATGGGAGGGATAGAAACTGAAAAATCGCAAGGTACAGGGCTGCGGGTCAGTTGGGTCATCGGCTAACAATTGCGCGACCAACTGGCGGCGCGGTCTGAAGGTCACATCACAGCGCGTCACAACCCCTTCAATTTGCACCACCTCGCCGACGGGGGCTGAGGCTAAAAAATGAATCTTCGTCTCATCCTCATAACGCATCGGCACGTGCAAGGCGAGGTCGATGGGCGTGCGCAAACCCAGCTTTTCAAGCGCGACTTGTGCGGCGCTTTTACGCTTAATCGCCTGATCGGTGGCAGGTTTGGGGGTGGCCATGGGACAATTGTGCCCTCACACGTATCGACCCGCTTGGGTTGACATCATAAAAACCCACTGCCACTCGTTAACTGAAGTGAAAACTGAATTCACACTCGCCGATTTCGACTTCGTGTTGCCCGACGCGTTGATTGCTCAGCACCCGGCCGAAACCCGCAGCGCCTCGCGATTGTTAGACGGTCGGCAAGCCAAGCCGATTGACCGGCGGTTTTCAGACCTGCCCAATCTTCTGGCAGCGGGTGATTTGCTGCTGTTCAATGACACCAAGGTTGTGAAAGCCCGCCTTTTTGGTGAGAAAGCCAGTGGCGGCAAGCTTGAAATGCTCATCGAGAGGGTCCTGCCAACCAGCGCCGCATCGGGCCCCAACCGTGACGTCGTGGCGCACATTAAAGTGAGCAAAAAGCCCGCCGTTGGCAGCGTGCTGAACATGGCACCCAACGCACAGGGTGAGCCCGCGTTTCTGGCTACTTTGCTGGGGCGCTGGCCGGATGAAGATGGCGCCCTCTTCAGGTTTGCGCTCTCTGAAGACGCCTACGACATGATGGCGACACATGGTCACGTGCCACTACCCCCCTACATCACGCACACAGATGGGGCCGATGACGTTGACCGCTATCAAACCGTCTTTGCCAAACACCCGGGCGCTGTTGCCGCGCCGACCGCTGCCCTCCACTTTGACGAGGGCGTATTGGCTGACCTCGCAGCCCGCGGTGTGCACACAGCCAGCATCACGCTGCATGTCGGGGCAGGTACTTTTGCACCGGTGAAAACCGATGACCTGTCCGCGCACAAAATGCACACCGAGCGCTACCATGTGCCGGCTCAGACCCTACAAGCGATCGACGACTGTCGGTCACGTGGCGGGCGCATCATTGCCGTCGGCACCACGAGTGTGCGCGCCATCGAGAGTTGGGCGAACACGGGGGCGACCAGCGGCGACACCGACATTTTCATCACACCGGGCTATCGCTTTCAAGTGGTTGATAGCCTGATCACCAATTTCCATTTACCCAAGTCGACCCTGATGATGCTCATCAGCGCGTTTGCGGGCTACCCGCACGTCATGGCGCTATACCAACACGCCATCGAATCCAAGTATCGATTCTTTAGCTATGGCGACGCCATGATTCTTGACCGACAGTGAACCCCTGCCCATGTTGACATTTGAAACGCTCCACACCGATCCCGCGCAAGGCGCTTACCTGGGCTCGTTCGCAAGACGCGGCCGCCTGACGCTGAACCACGGCGTTGTTGAAACGCCGATATTCATGCCGGTCGGCACATACGGCACCGTCAAAGGCGTGATGCCAACGAGCTTGCATGACATGGGCGCACAAATTATTTTGGGCAACACCTTTCACCTGTGGCTTCGCCCTGGGATGGACATCATCAAACAATTTGGGGGCCTGCATGGCTTCGAGACCTGGGACAAGCCCATCCTCACGGATTCAGGCGGATTCCAAGTGTGGAGTCTGGGCGAGATGCGAAAGATTTCCGAAGAGGGGGTGCAATTTGCATCACCCGTAAACGGTGACCGCCTGTTTCTGACCCCTGAGATCAGCATGCAGATTCAAACCGTTTTGAATTCTGACATCGTGATGCAGTTTGACGAATGCACCCCTTATTTGTCGGTTGAGAAAAAAACCAAGGGGCAAATCACAACTGAGCGGGAGGCCCGCGCCTCGATGGCGTTGAGCATGCGTTGGGCCAAGCGATGCCAAACGGAATTTGCAGCGCTGGAAAACCCCAACGCCTTGTTTGGCATTGTCCAAGGGGGGATGTTTGAATCCCTGCGCGAAGAATCGTTGGCTGGGCTTGAGGCGCTTGATTTCCCAGGACTCGCCGTTGGCGGTCTGAGCGTGGGCGAGCCCAAAGAAGACATGTTGCGCATCCTGCAACACATCGGCCCCAAGTTACCCGCCAACAAACCGCACTACCTGATGGGTGTTGGAACGCCTGAGGATCTGATCGCAGGCGTCCAAAATGGAATCGATATGTTCGACTGCGTCATGCCGACGCGCAACGCACGAAATGGGCATTTATTCACGCGCTTCGGCGATGTGAAGGTCCGCAACGCACGCCATAAAACAGACAGCGGACCGATCGATGCCACCTGCACCTGCTACACCTGCAAGGGCGTGACACACGCTAACGGCTCCGTCAGCGGCGGCTTCTCGCGGGCCTATATGCACCACCTCGACCGTTGCAATGAAATGCTCGGTCCGATGTTGGCGAGCATTCATAACCTGCACTACTTTCTAAACCTGATGCAAGAAGTGAGAACCGCGCTAGAGGCCGGTCGATTCGGTGCTTACGTGACGCAATTTCACGCTGATCGCGCGCGGGGTGTCTGAGTTGTTTTAAGCAAACACCATCAACACACCGCTGTAACTGAGGATGTGTTGATGGGCGATTTCCCCGCCCGCAAAAAACCCAACGACAGGCACATCGCCGAGGGCATGCTGAATGATTTTCATCTCAGCGTTCGGGGCGCCAAAATGCGCACCCCCTCGCCCTAAACACGACACATACACAGCCCCGCGAATGGCGCCTGTTGCGTCTTCTTGTCCCTCTACCTCCTCTCGGAGCTCGGCACACACACGCATCAAGTCAGCACGTGCGGCCTGCACATGGCGCTCGCAAAATTGCAGATCATCGCCAACCCACACATGGTCGCCGACCACGACGCCTTTGCGATCCACATCGAGCCCAACCAAATGGCGAACACGCGTTTGCGCACCGAACAGTCCCGCACGCTTGGCCATAACGGTTTGCAAGCGCTCAGCTTCGACCAATTCGGTATCACCGACCCAGGCCGCAGACTCAAGGCCAACCAAAGTTTGCTGCAGCCGTGCGATGGCGTGGGGTCGGTCCGCCCATGAGACATTCAAGTCTTCGAACAGCGCATCCATCGCGGGCCGATCGTTCAGTTGCAAGACCACGCGACCATCCATTGCCGTGACGCTGCGAGCAGGCCCGACAGGTCGACACCCTTGTGTCACACGCGAGCGAACCCGTGCCTCAGGCCCAAAAGCGAGTCCGCTCAAACCGCCCAACAACACGCCCCCTTTGGGCCGATCCAGCCCCAAATGCCGGCTGTCCTCGTAGGCGATCTGAACCGCTTCATTGCGACTCGAACTGATGCCGCCAAAAACAACGTTGTGTACGGTCCGTTGCGCGAGCTCTTCGACCAAGGCGCTCAGGTCAGGGACAGCGCCGTCGCAGTGGACCCAGGCGCTCTGAACCGGCCATCCCAAAGCCGCATCACCCGAGGGCGCCAGCGGGGACACGCCACTGAAGACCTGTACCTGCTCGGTGGGGATATCACACAACATGAGGGCCATGGCAGGCTCGTCCATGTACTCGACGCCTGTTGCCAAAATGCCAATACCGACGCTGCCAACCCATCGCTGAACAAAGGGTAACTCGGTGTGTAGGTAACGCAACAAATCGTTGGCGTGCGCGGCATACGCGTCGGTAAAGTAAACGAAGCCGAGCGCGATATCCTCATCGGCCGTCTTGTTGTGCGGCGGCGAACTGAGTTGCGCGCGCAACTGCGTCACCACCAATGCGGCGGCCATGGCCCACTGGGGATGAGCGGCGTGCGCGTGGACAAATGGCGTCATGCTTTACGTGTTGCGCTTGCGCGTTTTGACTGCAGTCGACTTTGCGCTTGGCTTGACTGCGGGCTTTTTTGCGCGTTTCGCGGTCGCCTTTGGTGCCTTTTTGGCCGGTGTTGGTGTCACATTTTGCGCAGCGGCTTTCATGAGCGCTTCGGCTTGCTCGCTGGCTTTCGCAATGTCGTTAGCGGCATTCTGGGCAATGGATTGAAACTGTTGGCTCAGCGCTCCCCACCATTGCATCGGGTCAACCGCTTGCGCCTTGTCGGCCTGTGTGGTGTCTGCCGTGGTGGGCTCGGCTGGCTTTGCGGACGCGCCCGTCTGCCATTGGCGCCACAGGTCTGTGGGATTGGCTTGCATGGCTTTCACCGCATCCTCCATTCCCATATCCATGTTTTTGAGCGTGGAGAGCGTCATCTTTTGCACCTCAAGTGCTTGGATCGTCGCGGCCAACGCGCGGGCGTTTTGATCCAGCCAAAATTGCACGGACTTCAGATCGTTGATTCGCTTTTCCAACTCTTCGACGTCAAACGTGGGGGCAACCCATGCGGCCATTCCGGGCATCGCCTGGGATGCAGCGCCGGCTGTTGGACCAGCGCCTGCCGATTGCGCCCATGACGCGGCCTGCTCGCCTAAATTCTTGATGAAGTCAAAGCCTGGTACGAAAGCAGTAAAGCCAGATGGGTTGGACATGGTGTCTCCGGTTTTGAGCCCACACGGTTATGCGCTCATCGACCCGAATGGTAAAACAGAAGTGCCGAGGCGTCTCTTAGGTGCGTCCCTTAACCGACGACCTTCACGTATGCTTCACGCATGGACACGCCCACCACGCATTCGTCACCCCCGCTGCGCGCCTGGCAAGTGTGGCTTGGCGGTATCGCCTCGCTCATTCTCACGGTCGGCATGGCCCGTTTTGCCTACACACCCATGCTCCCTGTGATGCAAGCGGAGGCCGGTCTGAGCATCACGGCCGGCGGCTGGCTCGCCACCCTCAACTATGTGGGTTACATGCTGGGTGCCTTGCTGGTGGCGCGCATTGAAAGCCCGCTTTGGCGGCACCGGCTTTACAGCGCGGGCTTGTGGCTTGCGGTTCTGGGAACGGCAGGCATGGCGCTCTCGGACCACGTGATTTGGTGGGCGCTGATTCGATTTCTAGGCGGTATCAGCGGTGCTGCCGGCATGCTGTTGGGAACCGGTCTCGTCCTCAATTGGTTGATGAAATCTGGCAAACGTGCGGAGCTTGGGGCGCACTTTATGGGCGTGGGGTTGGGTATTGTGGTGTCCGCTTTGGCCGCCGCTTGGTTTCAAACACACGCATGGACATGGGGTGGCCGCTGGTGGGGGTTCGGTCTGATCGCCGCCCTTTGTGCGGTCGTGGCCTGGCGCTGGCGCCCCCCGGTACCTGACGCACCCGCAGCGCAGCAGCAACGGGCGACGCCGCCAAGGCCATGGCTGTGGCTCATGTTGGCCGCTTATTTTTGCGCGGGGGTCGGGTTCGTGGTGAGCGCGACCTTCACGGTGGCCATCATCGAGGCCGTCCCCAATTTAACGGGCTTTGGCGCCTGGGCATGGTTGATTTGCGGCCTTGCCGCCACCCCTTCGGTCTACCTTTGGGATCGCGTTGCACGGCGTTTTGGTGAGTTGCCCGCGCTGATCGCGGCATACACCTGCCAAATCAGCAGCGTTGCGTTACCGGCTTTATCGGATCACTGGTTGGCCGCGCTTTGTGCGGCGGCTTTGTTTGGCGGGACCGCCATCGGGATCGTGAGCATGACGCTGGCGTTTGTGGGTAAACGCGCGCCACAAAATCCAGGGAAAGCCATGGCCCAACTCACTTTGGGGTACGGCGCCGCACAGATTGCAGGGCCTGCACTGACGGCCTATGCCGTTGATGCCACCGGCAGTTATCATGGCGCGCTGTGGATGACCTCGGCGATCTTGGTTGTCGGTATTTTGTGTTTAAGTCGACTCCAAAGAGCCTATTTCCCAGCTGCACCGACAACGCCTCGCTGACGGACGTCGCCCAACCGTTTTTCATCTCCTTTTTCTGCCACGCCATGCAAGCTCTGTTTCATCTCGCCTTCAACGTCACCGACCTCGACACCGCGCGCCGTTTTTATGGCGGCACCCTCGGCTGCGTGGAGGGCCGATCAACCGATACATGGGTGGACTTTTCCTTTTTTCAGCACCAGTTGTCGCTGCACCTTGGGGAGCCATTTAAGACGGCAAACACAGGGCACGTTGGGGAGCACTTGGTACCCATGCCACACTTTGGCTTGATTCTGGCGCTCGACGATTGGCAGGCACTCAGCCAGCGTTTGACACAAGCCGGCGTGTCATTTGTCATCCCACCGAGTCACCGCTTTGCGGGGCAACCCGGTGAGCAATGGACGATGTTTTTCTTAGACCCGTTTGGCAACCCCATCGAGGTCAAAGGATTTCGAAGTCTCGAAACAGTCTTCAAAGCGGCGTGACCACTTGGTCGATGGCGCCAAAGATACTTTGGCCGTCGCGCCCCTTCATCTCGATGCGGATGGTGTCACCAAACGCCATGAAATCGGTTGTCGGCGCGCCATTTTCGATGGTTTCGATGCAGCGCTTCTCCGCGATGCAGCTGTAACCATTCGCCCAGTCTTTGTTGCTAACGGTGCCGCTGCCAATCACGCTACCGGCCCGGACACGGCGGGTCTTTGCGAGATGCGCGATCAGTTGACCGAAGTGGAACGTCATCTCAGGCCCGGCCTCACATAAACCGACACGCCGGCCATTCCAGACGCTTTGAAGCACACCCGCCAGTCGCCCGCCCTGCCAAAGATCACCCACCTCGTCCAATGTGACGGCAACCGGACTGAAGGCCGTGGCGGGTTTGCTTTGAACAAAACCAAACCCTTTGGCAAGCTCGTCAGGAATCAGGTTGCGTAAACTGACGTCGTTTGCAAGCATGACCAAACGAATACTCTCCAAGGCCTCCTCGGGCGTGGCTTGCATCGCAACATCGCCGGTAATGACCGCGATCTCGGATTCGAAATCGATGCCATACGCCGTGTCCGGGACGACGATCGGATCGCGCGGACCGGCAAAGTCGTCACTGCCCCCTTGGTACATCAAAGGGTCGGTGTAGAAGGATTCAGGAACCGTTGCGTTTCGAGCGCGGCGGACGAGTTCAACATGGTTCAAGTAGGCCGACCCATCGGCCCACTGGAAGGCCCGAGGCAGCGGCGCCATGCACTGTGCGGTATCGAATGCAAACGCATGGCGAGCACGGCCTTGGTTCAGGGCAACCGACACGTCTTCGAGTTGAGGAGAAATGAATGCCCAGTCATCCAAGGCCTGCTGCAAGGTGTTGGCGATACCCGTGGCGTAGTGGGCTTGCGACAAATCTTTCGAGACGACAACAAGTTGCCCATCGCGCGATCCATCTTTAAGGGTGGCTAATTTCATGGTGGATGCTCCGGCAGCGATACATGACACCGAATGGGTCACGGATTACGATTAGTAAAAATAATTTACGAATATACAACCGCCTGCTATTCTAAAAGAGCCTTAGAGTTTACTTTCACCACGCGCACTCTGCGCCCAGAGCCATGCCCCGCATCACCACAAGCCACCACGATGTCGTCGGCGATACAGCCGACTTAGCGGGACGCGCGGGCATCCAATCGGTGGAGGTGGGATTCACGCTTTTAAGCGCACTGGCACAGAGCGCGTGCCCCATGATGTTGCGCGACTTGGCGCACGCAGCAAACATGAGCCCAGCCAAAGCGCACCGGTATTTGGTGAGTTTCCAACGCCTCGGGCTGGTCGCCCAAGACGCGCTCAGTAACCGCTACGACCTTGGTCCCAGCAGTCTGCGAATTGGCCTCGCAAGCCTCTCTCGCTGCGATCCTGTGCGGATGGCAAGAAACGCGATCGCGGACTGGTCAACACGCATCGGGCACACCATGGCCTTGGCAGTCTGGGGCAATCAGGGACCAACGATGGTCCACTGGCACGATGGCAGTGCGGCAGCGGCCGCCAAATTACGGCTCGGCGATGTGATGCCGTTGCTCAGTTCGGCAACGGGGCGTTGCTTCGTCAGCTTCATGGCGCCAACCCATCCCGATCGCCCTGCCTGCGATCGCATGCTGCAACAAGCACTCGCTGTGACGCAGCAAAAGAGCGCGGACGCCATCATCAAAGAATCACGGCGTCACGGCGTTGCACGCGTGGTTGACACGCTGATCCCTGGGATTGCTGGCTTCTGTGCGCCAGTTTTTGACAGCCAGGGACAATTGGTTATGGGCATTGTGACGTTGGGTGCAACAGGTGCGTTCGACGCTTCGTGGACGGGCCCAACCGCGCGACAGTTGCAGACCTTCGCCAGACAGTTGAGCCAGGATCTCGGTTGCCCTGACACACCGGCGTAACCCCGCGCTCGGCGATAAGATGTCGACATGCAGACACGCCGACAACTGATCCAATGGGTGGCCACCGCTGGTTCCTTATGCCTGTCGCCATGGGCTGGGAGTCAAACGGCTCCCAGCCGCGCGCTGCTCGATAGCCGCCGCCTGCGCTACACGGTTAGCGGCAAAAAAAGCGGCATCCAATACAGCGCCAATGCAACCCTCGATTGGCGACGCAACGCCACCCGCTATGAAGCCACTTGGTCGGCGTCCCTGCTGTTTGTTTTCAAACGAAAACAAACCAGTAGTGGCTCGATAGCCAACGAAACAATCGCACCGCAGCGATTTGTCGATGAAGGCAAACGCATCCGCGAAGCGTCACTGGACCAAAAGGCGCAACAGGTGCGTTACACGGAAGCCGGGCCCGCAGCCTGGGTTCCCGGCATGCAAGACCGTGTGAGCCTATTTTTTACATTGCCAAGCCTGATCACAGCCGCGCAACGTGAAGGCCGCACGCGCATCGATATGCCCGTAACAGGCGCCAATGGGCGCGCCGATTGGGAGATGGACATCGGCAAGCCTGAGACGGTGACGACGCCCGCGGGAACCTGGCTGGCAACACCGGTGAAACGCCGTGTCGCTGCGGCGGACACGGCGGCAACCCTTTGGTATGCGGGTGATCACAACTTAATTCCCGTTCGGATTTTGATGACAGAGCCTGATGGCACTTTTCTTGACCAGCGTCTGGATGGACAAATGCCCTTGCCCAACCTGCCCTGACGAGGCTCTTGAAATTCGAAGCGAAACCCCCAAGTATTGGACGTGATACCAAACAACACGACGTCGCATCAAAAATACGGCTATATTGAAACAACAGCGACGTTGCTTCAAAGAGGAGAACCCGAATGAACATGCTTTACGACTCAGAAACGTTCTCTGTTTTACACATCTTGGCCAACCAAGCCGACGACGCCGACGCAGAGGGCAACCCCGTTGACGCGATCACCGGCGAAAGTCTGCAGTTGATTCGCCACGGCTTTGAGATTGTCGATAAGCGGACCGGCAAAGAGCTCTATCTGGATGGTTCTTGGGCTGAATATTTCCAAGCACAGATCAACGCATGGCAGCGCACTGCACCCACACAAGAAGAAGTTGAAACCTTATTGGACAGTTACGCCTGTCTTGCGCAAACACCCGTGGTTGTTCACTGAGGTCGCGGTGGCACACACCGGACGTTGTGCGGCTTGGGCCGCTGCGCTGGCGACGCTGATCGCCCTCGGCGGCTGCGCAGCCCCGCCCGCTCAGCTCAGTGACTTACAACGCATCACGCTGCCCGATGTGCGCCAGCAGGACGCACAAGCCGTGGCCCACGTTGTGATGTTGGGCGAGCAACACGATGCAGCCCAACACCAAAATCTCCAGCGCTTGACGATTGATTCGTTGGCGCGACAAGGGCGCTTGGCTGCCGTTGTCCTAGAAATGGCCGATCGTGGACGTGACACGCAGGGTCTCAGCCGCGACGCCACTGAGCAGGCGGCGCAAGCCGCCTTGGCCTGGCGCGATGCAGGCTGGCCCTGGAAGGCCTATGGCCCGGTGGTGATGCAAGCGATTCGTTTGGGGATCCCGGTTTACGGCAGTAACCTGCCATTTTCTGAGATGCGCGACGTCATGAACGATGCCACTTGGGATCAGCGAGTGCCCGATGCGGTCTTTGCAACGCAAAAGCAAGCGGTGGCCGACGGCCACTGCGGCCTCCTGCCGGAGAGCCAACTCACGCCGATGGCGCGCATACAAATCGCCCGTGATCACACGATGGCGAAACAAATTTCAGCCGTCAGTCGGCCGGGTGGCGTCACACTTTATATCGCTGGCAGCGCACACACCGACCTCGGCTTGGGTGTACCCATCCACCTCAAATTGCTGGCGGGGACCACCGGCAGCACACAGGCGCCCATGCAAATCACCAGCATCCGCCTCGTTGCGGATGGTCGGACCGGTATCTCGCCCGTCGATAACGGCGAGGCGGATTGGCACTGGCACACCGATGCACTGCCGGCGCGTGATTACTGCGCCGAGCTGAAGGCGCAGTTCAAGCGTGGCGCTTGATCGCAGCCGCCAGGGTGCTCACCATCGCGTCGATGTGATGGCTCTCGACGATGTAGGGTGGTGCGAACACCAGATTTTCGCCAGCAGCACGCACCATAACCCCCGCGTGGTAGCAGTCTAAGAAAATGTCGTAAGCACGCTTACCAGGCAGACCCGGCAGACCACTCAGCTCCACTGCGGCGGCCAAGCCAAGGCTGCGGATACCGATGACGTTGGGCAATCCACGCAACGCGCTGTGCATCGCATCACCCAACACGGGGCCCATCTCACCGGCACGCGCAAACAAATTTTCCTCGCGGAAAATTTGCATGGTTGCCAACGCAGCCGCACACGCCGCAGGGTGGCCGGAATACGTGTAACCGTGGGCAAACTCAATGGCGTGGTCAGGGCCGGTCATGGTGGTCTGGTACACGTGGTCACGACAAATCACGCCGCCCAGCGGGAACACGCCGTTGGTGACGCACTTCGCGAAGTTGAGCATATCGGGCACCACACCAAAGTAGTCGGCGCCAAACGCCGTTCCCAATCGACCAAAACCCGTGATCACCTCGTCAAAGATCAACAAAATCCCGTGCTTGTCGCAAATTTCGCGCAAACGTTTGAGATAGCCTTGCGGTGGGATGTACCAGCCCGCGCTACCGGCGATCGGCTCAACGATGATGGCGGCAACGTTACTCGGGTCGTGCAGCGGCAAGATGCGTGTTTCCAGGTCGACCAGGGGATCGGTCTGCCACTGGGGCACCTCGTTCTGAATAAAGGGGAAATCGGCCTGGTTATGAATGAAGGCCATGTGATCAACGCGGGGCAGCAGCGCACCGCTGTAGACCTTGCGGTTACCCGGAATACCACCAACACTCATGCCACCAAAACCAACGCCGTGATAACCGCGTTCGCGCCCAATCAATACGGTGCGATGACCCTCGCCGCGCGCGCGGTGGTAGGCCAGCGCCATCTTGAGCGATGTGTCGGCTGCCTCTGAGCCAGAGTTGCAGAAAAATACCTTATTTAAATCGCCTGGCGCCAGCTCAGCAATCGCGGAGGCAGCCATGAAAGCCTTGTCATTCGATGCCTGAAAAGCGGTGCTGTAGTCGAGGGTGTCGAGCTGCTGCTTGATCGCTTCTGAAATTTGACGCCGCCCGTGACCCGCACCAACGCACCAGAGACTGGAAACACCATCGATGATTTCACGGCCATCATGGGTTTGAAAGTGCATCCCCTTGGCGCCCACCAACACCCGCGGATCGCGATGGAAATCGCGGTTGGGGGTGAAGGGTAACCATTGATTACTCATGTCAAAGGTGCTGTTTGCCACGGTCTTGCTCCAATCAGGGGGGGTCTGTGCAGAATCAGCCGATATTGTGGCACCAAGGAGGGTATGCACGCCGGGTTTTTAGGCCGGTAATGGGTCAAAATAACGTTTCGCCACTCGGCGCCCACAAAAAGTACCGATGACCGCTCGTATCCCACCTGTTCAGTGCCTGTTAACTTTTGAAGCCCTTGCGCGCCTGCGCAGTGTCACGCAGGCTGCGGACGAATTGTTTGTCACCCCAAGCGCTGTCAGCCATCGGGTCAAGCAGTTGGAGCAAATCATTGGCGTCAAGCTCTTCGGTCGCGCCGATTTTTCACTGACTGTCGAGGGGATTGAGTATCTGACCCATGTCAGAGAGGGCCTAGCCAGTTTGGGGCGGTTCCCTTCGCAAACGTCTCAAAACAGCCGACGTAAGTTGCGCCTGGCGGTCACGCCGACATTTGCACGCTCGGTGCTGATGCCCAAATTGCGTCACTTTATCGAGGCCTATCCAGAGATTGACATCACCTTGCAGGTATCCATTCCCCTGCTCGACGTCGTCGCCGAGGACGCGGACTTGATGATTCGATTTGGCAGCGGCCGCTATGCCGATGTTGAATACGAATGCCTCATGAAAGACGATGTGGTGGTCATGGCCTCGCCCGCATACGTTCGGGAGCATGGGCCGTTTGATGGGGTCCAAGACCTGTCCCAGGCGACCCTGCTGCGCTCGCCGCTGGAGCCATGGCGCACTTGGTTTGCCGCGCATGACCTTGACTGGCCAGAGCCCAACGAAGGGTCCTCATTCAACGACATTGGTCTGATGTGTGATGCCGCTGCCCAATCACTGGGGGTGGCACTTGTTCGTCCTAAGCTCGGCGCCCCATGGATTGAGAACGGCACTTTGGTTCGGATTTTTCCGCGCGACGTACCGAGCCCCCACGCGCATTACCTTTGTTGGCGTACGGGCGCCATGGATCGCTGGGAGTGTTCAACTTTCGCAGAATGGCTCAAAAGCGTTGTGAAGTGAGCGTGTGTCCTGAAATTCCCTTCAGGCCACAACCAAAGTTTATTCACACCTGATCCCAGCGCTTGACCTAAACTGACAACCCATGAATGCCGTCAACACTTCCGAAAGCGCTGTCATCAGCAATACCAACCGCCGCGCGCGCCAGCAGCAGGTGGTGGATGCCCTGAGTCAACACCTCCCCGCCCACGCCCTGCTTTGGCATAACGAAGACACCACACCCTACGAATGCGATGGTCTGACCGCTTACCGCGAGAGACCCATGGTGGTTGCGTTGCCAGAAAACGAGGCACAAGTCAGCGCTGTTTTGCGCACTTGCCATGCATTGGAAGTCCCTGTTGTTGCGCGGGGTGCAGGGACGGGGCTATCCGGAGGCGCATTGCCACACAAAATGGGCGTGACCATGAGCTTGGCAAAGTTCAACAAGATTCAACGGATTGACCCCAACAGTCGAACAGCCGTGGTTCAGTCAGGTGTGCGCAACCTGGCGATCAGCGAAGCGGCAGCGCCGTACGGCCTTTACTACGCACCCGATCCATCAAGCCAAATTGCCTGCACGATCGGCGGCAACGTATCGGAAAACTCGGGTGGGGTGCACTGCCTCAAATATGGCCTCACCGTTCACAACGTCTTGAAGGTGCGTGGTTTCACCGCCAGTGGTGAGCCCATTACCTTCGGCAGCGACGCCCTTGATGTGTCCGGCTACGACCTGCTCAACGTCTTGGTCGGCAGTGAAGGCATGCTGGCGGTCATCACGGAAGTGACGGTCAAACTTGTGCCCAAGCCGATGTTGGCGCGCTGCATCATGGCGAGTTTTGATGACATCCGCAAGGCCGGTGATGCGGTCGCGGCCGTGATTGCGGCTGGCATCATCCCCGCCGGTCTGGAAATGATGGACAAACCCATGACCGCTGCCGTCGAGGACTTCGTTCATGCCGGTTACGACCTAGACGCCGCTGCAATTCTTCTATGCGAGAGTGATGGCACGCCCGAGGAGGTTGAAGAGGAGATTGGTCGCATGAGCGCGGTACTCAAAGCCGCAGGGGCGACCGCCATCGCCGTGAGCCAAAACGAGGCAGAACGCCTGCGGTTTTGGAGTGGTCGTAAAAACGCGTTCCCAGCCTCCGGGCGCATCAGCCCTGACTACATGTGCATGGACTCAACAATCCCGCGCAAACGACTGGCCGACATCCTGCTGGCAATCGCCGAGATGGAAGAAAAGTATGGGCTGCGTTGCGCCAACGTTTTCCATGCGGGTGATGGCAATTTACACCCACTGATTTTGTTCGATGCAAACGACCCTGACCAACTGCACCGATGCGAGTTGTTTGGCGCCGACATCCTAGAAACCAGCGTGGCAATGGGCGGAACTGTGACCGGTGAACACGGCGTTGGTGTTGAAAAACTCAACTCGATGTGTGTGCAGTTCAGCCCGTCTGAAAACGCATTGATGTTCGCGGTCAAAGCCGCGTTTGACCCCAAAGGTCTCTTGAACCCCGGTAAGGTCATTCCCACGCTGCAACGGTGTGCGGAATACGGCAAGATGCTGGTGCGCGGCGGCGCCATTGCACACCCCGAGCTCGAACGCTTTTAACCGACGCACCGCATGAAGCCGCTGCAAGGAATCGCCTGGTTACTGGCCTTGCAGACAGCAGGAGAGCTGATCGGGCGGGCCTTTGGCCTGCCGTTTCCGGGCCCTGTGATCGGCTTGCTCCTGCTCTTGGTGGCGCTGCGCCACCGACATGTGCAGACCAGCGTGGGGGCAGCCGCTGACTTCTTGCTGGCCCACTTGTCGCTGCTGTTTGTGCCCGTCGGCGTCGGTGTGATGACCCATTTGGGACTGCTTGCCGCCTACGGCGGTCGTGTCGCAGCGGTCATCATTTTGTCGACATGGGTTGGCTTGTGGGTCACCGCATGGACGCTCAAGCGCCTCCTGCGCGTACCGCCGGAGACACCATGACCGATTTTGTTGAACTCTGGATTTATCTCGCCTCAACACCGCTCTTTGGTCTGACCGCAACCCTTGTGGTGTATGTCTTGGCGCAAGCGTTTTACGGACGGATGCAGCATGCACCTTGGGCCAACCCCACCTTGTGGTCGGTCGTTGTGATTGCCGTTGGGCTGGTGCTCACGGATGTGGCTTACCCAACCTATTTCTCAGGCGCCCAGTTCATTCACTTTTTGTTGGGTCCAGCGGTTGTTGCGATGGCTTGGCCCATCTGGCTGCGTCGTCACGACTTGCGCAAACATGGACTCAGCTTTGTTGTGGCGGCCTTGGTTGGAGGCGCTGCTGCCGCAGGCAGTGCCGTCGCCTTGGCATGGGCAATGGGCTTGCCTGACAACGTGTGGCTGTCACTGGTCCCGAAGAGCATCACCGCGCCGGTCGCGATGGGCGTTGCCGAGAAGATCGGTGGTATCCCCGCGCTGGCGGCCGTTTTTGCCGTCTTGACTGGACTTGTCGGTGCATTAAGTGGGCGCTACTTGTTCGATGCAATGGGGCTGGGCTTTGACCGTGCGGGGTGGATGGCCAGGGGTTTTGCATTGGGCACCGCAGCCCACGGTATTGGCGCGGCGCGAGCCAATCAGGTTAACGCCGATGCGGGCGCCTTTGCAGGTTTGGCGCTGGGTCTGCAGGTGATTTTGGGGTCACTGCTACTGCCCCTGATTTGGCAACTGCTGAACTAACGCGCGCCGAACAAGGCCGTGCCCACACGGACCATCGTGGCCCCGGCCTCAACAGCGGCCTCGAGGTCGCCGCTCATCCCCATCGATAAAGTGTCCACGGGTAGCCCAGCCGCGCGCCACGCATCGAACAGCGCACGGGCGCGCTTGAACACGGCGACCTGTTCTGCATGCGTATCCACAGGATCTGGAATACACATCAGGCCGCGCAATTGGAGTTGAGGCAGACTCTGAATGGCCATGGCGAGATCGGTGGCCTCCGTCATTGATACGCCCGATTTGTTGACGCCGTCATCAATGTTGACCTGCACACAAACCTGCAACGGCGGGAGATCTGCAGGCCGCTGCGCACTCAAGCGCTCGGCAATTTTTAGACGGTCAACACTTTGGACCCAATCAAAGTGCGCGGCAACCAGTCGGGTTTTATTGCTTTGAATGGGACCGATGCAATGCCAAACAAGCGGCGTTGATCGGCGCAGGTCAGCCAACGCAACAACCTTGTCAACGCCCTCTTGGATGTAGTTTTCACCAAAAGCATGTTGGCCCGCAGCGGCCATGGCAAGGACCGAATCAGCGGGAAAGGTTTTGGACACCGCCAGAAGCTGGACAGCGTCAGCGGGGCGCTGCGCGAGCACACAGGCTTGTTGGATGCGGGCGCGAACGGCTGCCATGCGCGCCAAAGCGGCTGAAGGTTCGATCAAAGTAGGTGACAGATCGGCGGTGGGCATGGCGTTAGTATGCGGCATACTTAAGGCCATCGACCCCCGAAAACCCCTTACTTTTTGAGATTTGAACCATGACTTTCATTAATGAACGCAGCTACGCCACCATCGAAAACCCTGCCAAAGTCGCCTTTCTCGGCTTGGGTGTTATGGGCTACCCCATGGCTGGCCACTTGGCCAAGGCCGGACATCACGTCAGTGTCTACAACCGCACTGGCGCAAAATCAAATGCATGGTTGAGCGATGCCCAATCGGCAGGCGCCAACGCTGCGAACCTGCGCACAGGCGCGACGCCGCGTGAAGCCGCTCAAGGTGCCCAGATCGTTATGGCCTGCGTCGGTAACGACGATGACCTGCGCGCCATCTGCTTGGGTGCCGACGGTGCGTTTGCCGGCATGTCAGCGGGTAGCATTTTTGTTGATCACACCACCGCCTCCGCCGAAGTCGCACGCGAGTTGTACCAAGCAGCAAAACAATTGGGGATCGCTTTCATCGATGCACCCGTATCCGGTGGTCAGGCTGGCGCTCAGAACGGCGCACTGACCGTGATGTGCGGCGGAGATGCCCCTGCTTTTGAACAAGCCAAACCCGTGGTTGCGTGCTTCGCGAAAGCCGTCACCTTGATGGGCGACAGTGGCGCGGGTCAACTGACCAAGATGGTGAACCAAATCGCCATTGCCGGCTTGTTACAAGGCCTCAGCGAGGCGGTGGCGTTCGGTCAGCGTGCAGGCCTTGATATGCACACCGTCATCGATGTGATTGGCAAGGGAGCCGCGCAAAGCTGGCAGATGGATAACCGGGGCCGCACGATGGCTGATGACAAGTTTGACTTCGGTTTTGCCGTCGACTGGATGCGTAAAGATCTCGGCTTGGTTATGGACGAGGCCAAACGTAACGGCGCACGGTTGCCTGTCACGGCACTGGTTGACCAGTTCTATTCAGACGTTCAACTCATGGGCGGCAACCGCTGGGATACCTCAAGCTTGATCAAGCGTATTCGCTGATAGGACAGACGAAAAAAAGGCGCCAATTGGCGCCTTTTTTGTTTTACGAGGGTTATTTTTTGGGCGCTGGGTTTGCCGGGGGCGGTGCAAGACGGAGCAGTTCCGCTTCGCTGATCACCTCCAATACCTGAACAACCTTGGTCACGCCCGGTGTACGACTGGCAAGATCCGTGGCTCGATCGGCCTCGCGCTGCGTCACGATACCCATCAGGTAAACCGTGCCACGCTCAGTGATGACACGGAAAGCACTCGCTGTGAGGTCTTTGGCATCGAATAAATTGGCCTTGACCCGGGTGGTCGTCAGACTGTCTTTCGCGCGCGTTGACAACGCAGACGGGATGTAGACCGCCAACTCATCGACCACCAACTGCACATTTTCAACGCGGCTGATCGCAGCAATCACATTCTTCTTTTCTTGCTCGGTATTGACTTCACCGGTTACAAGGACCCGGCGGTTGTAGCTACTGACGCTGACATTGCCACGATCACCCAACACGCTTTTCACCTCACCGTTTGCTTTGACAGTGATTGCGGCATCTTCAAGCTGTGCGCCGGGTGTGCGGCGGTCCGTGACGACAAAAGCACCGCCGGCAACACCCCCAATCAAGACGGGTGCGCATGCACTCAAACTGGCCGCCATGCAAAGCGCCAAGAACGCCTTTTGCATGAAGCGAAGGGTTGTGAGCGATTGCTGTGATGAGAAGGCCATTGCGTTTAACTCCCGAGTTTCAAAATCCAAAGTGTAACCTTTTCACTGCTATTCACCCAACAGCTGGACGTCGACACCATCACAAATGCAGTGAAGAATCATTTGTTGAATTTCAGTGATTCGTCCCATGGCATCCGAGGGAACGGTGATCGCGACATCGGTATCGTGTAGCGCCTGAAGCAGCTCGCCATCGGTGCCTCCCACCATGGCGACGACCGTCATGTCGCGCTCATGTGCCGCATCAATGGCCGCACTGAGGCTGGCTTCACCCCCCTTGACGCTCAAGACGAGCAAGAGATCCTCACTGACCCCTAAAGCACGAACCTCACGCGCCAAAGACTGGCTCTCAAAGTCACTGGCGCTGAGGGTTAGGCCCAGTGCGACGGCTGCTAGTTCGGGGCGCGCGCGCTCGAAGCGCCCTAAAAACAGATGGCTCAGGTATTGGGCAAGCGGCTGGGTCGCGCCAGCCCCAGCGACCAGCAACTTGCCACCGTTGGTAACACTCGCAAAGATCGCGTGCACCGCAGACTCAATGGGCATCGCCAAGGTCTGCGCGCACTGGTATTTGAAATCAGCGCTATCAATGAACTGTTGTTGTATCCGCTGTGAGAGCATGTGGCGATTCTAGCGCCCCGCATCAAAAGCCCCTTTGAGCCAAGTCCATTCACCGGCCTCTTGAGCCATGACATCGAAACGACACGGCGGCCACACCAATAAGCGGCTCAGAAAATGCCGCGCCGTGAAAATAATGCGCCGTTGCTTTTGGCGGCCCACGCTGGCAGCAGCGCCACCAAAGTCCACCGCTTGTCGAGAGCGAACCTCGACAAACACCACGGTGCCATCGGGCTCGCGCATAATCAGATCTATTTCGCCACCGCCTCGGCCCGGCGACCGGTAATTTCGCGCGAGCAGGGTGAGCCCCGCCTCAACCAACTGGTGCAGACTTTGCGACTCAGCCTGATCACCCAACGCTTTTGTGGTGCTGGCCCTTGTTGGATTTTTTCGTTTTGAGCACATCATTTTCATCCGCGCTTTCTGCCTCGCAAGAGGCTGCTTCGGGCCAAGACTACCCCGCGTCCACCCTGACTGTGGTGGCCACGCCAATCGGTAACCTTGCAGACATCAGTTTGCGCGCATTGTGTGCGTTGGCGCAAATGGATGCCATTGCGTGTGAAGATACCCGGCACACGCAGAATTTGCTGGCAGCCTACGGCCTGAAAAAGCCACTCATCGCCCTGCACCAGCACAACGAACGCGAAGCAGGCGCCCTGGTCGTGCAACGTCTGAGAGCTGGCGAACGCATTGCCTACGTCAGTGACGCGGGAACACCCGGTGTGAGTGACCCTGGAGCGCGCTTGGTCGCTTTGGTACACGCCGCGCAACTTCGTGTCATGCCCATCCCCGGTGCCAGTAGCGTGACCACCCTGGTGAGTGCGATGGGTATCGATACGGCGAGCGATCAATTTGAATCGCAAGGCTTTATATTCGCCGGCTTTTTACCCACAAAAGGACACGCACGACAGACGGCCTTGATGGGACTTGCCCAGGCGCAGCGCGCGGTTGTCTTGCTGGAAGCCCCGCACCGGCTTGACACATTGGCCAATGCACTGGCGGAGTGGGGCCCGCGCCCGCTCACAGTGGGGCGCGAATTGACCAAGCAGTTTGAGACCGTGGCATTGCTGACATGCGATACGTTTAGCGAGTGGCTGTCGGCCGACAGCAATCGCCTTCGTGGCGAGTACGTGATCGGCATCCACCCGCCACCGGCAGCAGCGGCAAAGACAGGCGACGATTTGTCAAGCGAGGCGCGTCGGGTTTTATCGTTGTTGCTCGATGTCTTACCGGTGAAGACGGCATCACAAATCGCAAGTCAAATTACGGGCGACAGCAAGAACAAGCTTTACGCCGCAGCCCTTGAGCTCAAAAAAGAGGCCCTCTGATTTCAGGGCTCAGTGGTCTTGCGGCGGCTTGATCCGGGTCGCACTGATGTCCTCAACATCAACCACATCGTCGGCCGCACGTCGGGGTGATGAACCCTCAGTGCGGGTCTCCGTCCGGGTGCGGGCCCCCTGGCTCGCGCGCCAGACAGCATCTTGGGTTTGTCGAAAGCGACTCCAAACCATCGTCACGGGATGCCGCTTGCCCGTGATCAACGACCACAACAAACTCAAGGCCAGCGCGGTGATAGCGAGCAGCATCAACCCGGCAACAAAGACCAGCCCTGTCAGCATCAGTACGATGCGAAACAGAGCGCCAATTAGTCGATTTATAAATTCCATACCGCTTACTTGAGGGTTATCCTGCGCGTTTCAAGCACTGACCGAGCGAACCGATGTCTTGCCATCTCGACCCGCATAGCGCGCCAAGGCATCCAACTCAACGATGGTGACCTGCGCGCGCGGGTTGGCATAAACCCGCTGTGCCAGCCATTCACATTCGGCCTCCAAAGCCGCCTCGCTGCCCAAGCGCGTATGCCACACACGGGCGCCAGCGTCCCAGCGATAGCCGCGCAGCTTGAGGTAATCCTTCGCATCAAACGGCGCACCAGTGGCTTGCAATAGATACTGCGGTTGCACCAACGCGGCCAGAAGATGCTGCCAGCCCGTTTGCCCGCTGTCGCCAATGCTTTGGCCCAACACGGCCAGCAACGCGTGACAGTCCATGTCCGCGCGGTGGGCATCATAAAACCACCCGAAATGAGCAGCCAATGTCTCTAATTTAGCTGAGCCATACCCCAACTGTTTCCAGCTGATATCAGCAAACGAACAGGCCCAAGGGAGCGACGCAAAGAGGGGCAAACGCTGCTCAACAAATGGCCGATCGAAGGCGGCGTTGTGGGCCACGACCCAATCAACACCCTTCATGATTTGGTTGATCGCGAGTAAATCGAGCCGCTGTCCCGCCACCATGTCGTCCGTGATGCCAGTGAGCGCCTGTATTTCCGGTGGAATGGGGCGTTGGGGGTCATCAAAACCATCGAATACCTGGACCTCACCGACTGGTAAACCCGTTGCAGTGTCAATGTCCACCACCACCAACGCCAACTCGATGATGGCCTCAGACAAAACGCTCAACCCGGTGGTCTCGGTATCTAAAATCGCAACCCGCTTAACCGCACCCACAGGGGCGCTTGGAAACTGCAAGGTGGGCTTTAAACGTCGAATGACTTTGTAGTCGTCATGTGCGTCCAACGTTGTCGCGATTGCCTCGTAGTCGGTTTGCTCAGTGGCCAGCGTGCGTATCGCTTTTGGGTGTGTGGCCTTTTGGGCTGGACCGCGATTTGCAACAGGCTCTTTTTTCTTGGGCGCAACGGCTGGTAATGGCGGCAAGCCTAAGTCGAGCCCGAGTTGGTCAGCAGCCGCTGACGGGTTGGTTAAAGCCGGCATGTGCTTCACACCTCCTGCCCAGTTGGGGCGTCCGATACCCAGGCAAACCGGGGAACCGTCTGACCGTCAACGACGACCGTTTCACAAAACATCGCATGGGGGCGCACCCACAGGCCATGCGCACCGTAAAGTGCCCGATACAAAACCAGAGGGGCCAGATCCTCACTGTGCCTCACCACACCCTGTACTGAATACCGCCCGCCTTTGTAGTGGCGATAAATGCCGGGCCGGATATCTGGCAGTGGTGCCAAGTCTGAATCGGTGGGTACAGCGGCGATTGGATTTTTAACAGGAGAGGACATGACCGCAGTTTAATGGCATGCGATTCATAATGGGCAATCAACACGCTGTAAGGCATGAAAGACCGCTGATGCAACACCCTGTGAATTCATTTTTAGCTGCGCTGAAAGCCGATCAGCCGCAAATTGGTTTTTGGCTCGCACTTGCGAGCGATCACGCCGCAGAGGCGGTGGCCGCCGTTGGCTTCGACTGGCTGTTGATCGACGGCGAGCACGGCCCAAACAACCTTCAAACATCGCTGCATCAAATGCGCGCGATCGCCCCTTACAAAAGCCATGCGGTTGCGCGGTTGGTCAATGATGACACGGCTCTGATTAAACAGTATCTGGACGTCGGGTTTCAATCATTGCTGATCCCAATGGTTGATACAGCAGCTCAGGCCGCACGCATCGTGGCCGCCATGCACTACCCGCCGACAGGCATACGCGGCGATGGTGCGGCGATCGCCCGTGCCTCTCGTTGGAACCAGATACCGAACTACATGGCGGATGCCGCCAGTCAGCTCTGCCTTTTGGTGCAAGCCGAGACGGTTACCGCCATGTCCAACTTGGATGGGATTGCAGCGACACCTGGCGTGACAGGCGTCTTTTTTGGCCCCGCAGACTTGAGCGCTTCAATGGGACACCCTGGCAACCCCGATCATCCCGACGTGCAGGCCGCCATCATCGACGGCATCAAACGGGTTCGGCAAGCGGGAAAAGCCGCTGGCATCATCGCGACACAGCCCGACAAAGCACGCACCTATCTTGCGGCAGGCGCTCGCTTTGTCGCGGTTGGTGTCGACACCATCGCGTTGGTCCAAACGGCCCAGAAACTCTGCACCGAATTCAAAGCACGCTAGCGAACGGTTTTGGCCCACGCCTCGTAACGCGCCGTTGTCTCGGCATTCGGCGGGTAGAGCCCGGGTAAGGGCACACCAGCGTCCACTTGGGTCATGATCCAGCCCTCAAGCCGCTCTTGTTCTACCGCAGCCTCGCAGACGGCCTCAAGCAGGTCTGCGGGAATCAACACGGCGCCATCGGCGTCCAGAACCACGACATCGTTCGGCATCACGGCAACACCGCCGCAGCCAATCGGCTCTTGCCAAGCGACGAATGTCAGCGACGCAACAGAAGCAGGCGACGCTGTGCCTTGCGACCATACGGGTAAGTTGGTTTTACTCACCCCCTCGATATCGCGAACCACACCGTCTGTGACCAAGGCGCCAACCCCGCGCTTTTGCATGCGCGCACACAAAATATCGCCAAAAATACCGGCATCGGTCACACCCATGGCATCGACAACAGCAACGCATCCCGCTGGCATCGCCTCAATTGCTGCGCGTGTCGAGATGGGTGACCCCCATGAAGCGGGCGTCGCAAGGTCCTCGCGTGCGGGCACAAACCGCAAGGTGAATGCGCGCCCGACAATGCGTGGCGTATCCGCGCGCATCGCTTTGGCCCCGCGCATCCACACGTTGCGTAAGCCTTTTTTTAGCAACACGGTTGTGAGCGTGGCCGTGGTGACGCCTTGCAGCGTTTTGACCCACTTTGGGTCAAGTGGTTGGGGTTCGACGCCCATATGATTCCCCTTTTCTGTTTATGAAGTGGTGACAAGGTTAGGGCTTGGCGCGAAAGAGTTCAAGCGCCAAAGCGACAAAATTTGCGACCGTTGCCGCCAGCTACACTGCTCAGATGCACGCTTTGCTCGACGCCATCATCACTGCCGATATCGACCCCAACAGCCTTGAGGCGAAGCGGGTGTTTCACGGCCGTGGTGGTTTGTATGCGGGGTGTGAGCACTTATCGCTCGATATCTATCCACCAGTTTGGGTCCTGACGAGTTTTCAGCCCCTCAGTGATCACGACTTGGCGCGCGTTGATGCGGCCATTCATGCACGCTGTGCAGTGCTGGGTTTGGCAGAAGTCAATTGGGTCTACCAGCATCGCGACACCGGACGCGCAGAGACGCGGTTGATGAAAGGGGTCGTGCCCGATCCGCACGTGATCGCAGAGGCCGGTTGTCGGTATCTGGTTCATGTTTTGCGGGGCCAGAATCACGGGCTTTTTTTGGATATGGCAGCCGGGCGCGCTTGGCTTCATGACCGAATTTCCGCAAAGCCAGGGGCCCGTGTTTTGAACCTCTTTGCCTACACGTGCGCGTTCTCAGTGGTCGCCAAACGCGCGGGGGCCGGTGATGTGATCAACCTGGATATGAGCGAAAGCGCGCTGCGCATTGGCCAACAAAACCACCAGCTGAACGATGTGGCGCACGGTGCCCGCTTCATGGCACACGACCTGTTCAAGTCATGGGGTAAGGTCAAGCGCTTTGCCCCTTACGACGTGATCATCGTCGATCCGCCGAGCCATCAAAAGGGCAGCTTCGTTGCCACGAAGGATTACGCGCGCCTGCTTCGCCATTTGGATGACTTGTGCGACAACGGATCCGATGTTTTGCTTTGTCTGAATGCGCCAGAGCTCTCAGACGGGTACCTAAAGACGGTGGTTGCAGCGCACGCGCCGCACTTGCAATTCGTTGCGCGGGTACCGAACCCTGCGAGCTTTGCCGACTGCTCGGACGAACGGTCGCTAAAAGTGCTGCATTACACCTGCCGGTTTGGGGATGCGGACAGCTGATGGGGTGGTGCGGCTGGCGGGGATCGAACCCACGACCCTTGGCTTCGGAGGCCAATACTCTATCCACTGAGCTACAGCCGCACTGACGGGACGCCTATTCTATCAGTCCTTAACCGTGCAATGAGAAACGGCATGCTGACTGGTTATAATCAAGAGCTTGGCCGGTTGCGGTCAATATACACACCTTCTATTTGTGATGAGGACGCCATGAGCGATAACGGACACCACACAGGCCCAGTGAAGACCCCAAAGCAGTTGGCTTTGCTGTCTTTCTTTTCATTTGTTTTACCCGTTTTCATCATCATCGGTCTGGTGAAGTACGTGACCGCCGATGCCAAACCCAGTCCGGGCGCCGAGCAGACTGAACAAGCCATTGCCGCCCGCATTCAGCGGGTCGGTAGCATTGAGATCCGCGACGCGAACCGCCCGTTGCGCGCAGGCCAAGAAGTTTTCAATGCACAGTGCGCTGCTTGCCACAACAGCGGCGCAGCTGGCGCGCCCAAGTTTGGCGATAAGGGCGCTTGGGCGGCTCGTTTGGGCCAAGGCTATGACACTCTGTTGACCCACGCCCTGAAGGGCAAGGGTGCGATGGGCGCGCAGGGCGGTGGCGAGTACAACGACCTTGAGATCGGACGCGCTGTGGTTTACATGGCCAACGAGGTGGGTGCTAAGTTCCCTATCCCCGAGAAGCCAGCGCAATAAGGCGCATGAGCGTCAACAAAAAACCGGCTTCTGGCCGGTTTTTTTATGCCGATGCATCCCGTAATCGACGGCGCACTCGGTTGGCTCAGTGCCCAGCAACGGGGCTGGTCACGTACTCAAAGCGCTTGGGAAGGTCTTGAGCCGATGCCATCTGAGGCACCCACAGGCCGCTCTCGATGAAAGGCACGGCGGCCGCCATATCTTGCGTATGCACGCGAGCCAAGCCCTCGTTGCAGTCAAGATAAAGGTGCCCCATCTCGTCAACGAGACATCTCTGTATGTTCAGGTCTTCGCCGGTATGGGCAGCGATACCCGTCGGCGTAATTCTTGCAATCAGCGGTGTCGCTTCTAGCTCGACATAGACCCGCTGAGGACCATTCTGAAAATACCAAGCACCGTTGGCATCAGCGGCGTAGTTGCGGTTAATGAACGCAATCAATTTCTCGTGCTTTAGGAGTGAGCCTCGCGATGCGGGCGTTGCACCCTCCCCTGCAAAAGAGCCGGCCTGCTGCGCAACATCGTCGCGCATGTACCAATTTCCGCGCGCACACAACCCCAACCAGCCATAGCAATTGGGAACGTTAGGCCACTTGGCCATGGCCTGCTGAACCAGATCATCCATATCGCGTTGACGTCGGCGGCTGCGCGTCGGTCGGTGTTAGGCGTGTTGGCGTGATCGACAGACTCAAATGCTGGCCCAGCCAGTCAAGCAACGCGTTCGGCAGGCCACCAATGTGGCCCGGCGGTCCACTGGTTAGCCCTGACTCTGTGAATCCCACATGACCGCCCGCGGTGGGTTGCCAGAGTGTCACCGTGTCGGCCACTTCGGCTTGAATCGGCAGACTCGAGGGTGGGATGAACGGGTCATTCTTCGGGTTGATGATCAGCGCAGGGATGGTCACGGCCTTGAGGTGCGGCTTTGCAGATGCCTGCGACCAATAATCCAAAACGTGCTTAAAACCATGGACGGGGGCGGTGAACGCGTTGTCAAACTCAAGAAGGGTTTTGGCATCCATGGCCGCATCAAGGTTAAACAACCCTGGGTACTGCACCCATTTCGCCCTGGCCTTCGGCTTCATACTGGCTAAGAACAGGCGCGTATAAAAGAGTCGATTAAGCCCTTTACCGATGGCCTGCCCAGAGGCGACGAGATCGAGTGGCGGACAAATGGCGGCGACACTGCGAACCACCCGCCCCGCTTCCTCGCCAATTTCGCCGGCCCAACGCAGCAGCGCATTCCCGCCCAGTGACACCCCCGCCGCGACCATCGGGACGCCAGGATGAACGGAGGCCGCTCGGCGCAAGATCCAGTCGACCTCCTCATGATCGCCCGAATGATAGGCCCGGGGTGCCAAATTAAGTTCGCCAGAACACCCCCGAAAATGGGGCAATATGAGCCGCCAACCACGGTCCGCGCAGACATGCGCCAAGGCATGAACGTAATGACTGTGGCGCGAGCCTTCCAAACCGTGAAACAACACGATGACAGGTGCCTTCTTGATGGCCTCCACAGAGGCGCTTTGTGACGTGAGGAAGTCGACGTCAATAAAGTCACGGTCAGGTGTTTCCCAACGTTCGCGACGCCACTGCGGAAAAGCGCCACGCAACTCGGTCGGAACGGGGAGTTCACGCCAGCCAGCGATCACGCCACCCTCGGCGCTCTCACTCGCCCGGCCGAGATAGTGGCGGAGCTTATCCGACTGGCCTGACCAGTGACGGGCCTTGCGCGCGGACCAGATGGTCTGGGCATGCCCACCGGGTAACCACCAGGGTGGGGTGTATCGCCATATGGAAGCGAGCGACTGCATGTCAGTGCAAAGCGGTCGACGCCATCGGCTCTTCCACTGCGTCCGCTAAATGACCCGGACTGGTGTGATGGGCAATAAGGCGCCACCCCTGCGGGGTTTTGTGGAATACATTCAACGCATACAGTTGCGCGATCGCTTGGCCATCGTCCGTCATCACGGAAACATGCTCAGTGACTGTGTGAATCGCGTGGGTCAGCGCCTGTGACTTGTGGACATGCATGGGTCGCACGGTCAGCGGGCCATTGGCCAGCAGTGCGGTGAACAGGCCGCGAATATTCTCAATCCCGTGGATCGGCTCGCCGCCCGGGGGAATGCAGACCAGGTCCTCATCCTCGGCCCAACAGGCCATGATTTGCTCAATTTCACCGTTTTGAAGACCTTCATAGAAGGCCATCTCAACATCGTCAGGTGAGGCAAGCTGGTGAGTGGTTTTTGGCATGCGCTGAGTTTATCGAAGTCTGCGATGGGTGTCTAAGCGTCGGAGACGAAAAAGCCGACCCAAGGTCGGCTTTTTGAGACAGTACCCAATCAGGGTCGTTGGGTCACTGCTTTTTGCGTAAACGGCGCAAAGCTGCGACCTGAGCGGCTAACACGGCAAGTTCAGCTTGCGCAGCCGCCATGTCAAAATCGCCCTTGGCGTTGCTGATTGCCTCCTCGACATCGCGGCGAGCGGCTTCCGCACGCGCTTCGTCAAGATCCTTCCCACGAATCGCCGTATCGCTGAGAACCGTCACGTGCTTGGGTTGCACCTCAAGGATACCTCCGGCAACAAAGACGAACTCTTCGGTGCCGTCAGCCAACTTGATGCGCACTGACCCAGGCTTGATACGGGTAATCAGTGGGGTGTGGCCGGACATGATGCCCAACTCACCGGCCTCACCTGGCAAGGCGACAAACGTGGCCTCACCGCTGAAGATCGACTCTTCCGCGCTAACCACATCTACCTTAATGGTGCTCATGCTGTTTCCTTATTCAGTTTTGCAGCTGATGCGGTACGAAACCGCAGCAGCGTCGCAAAACAACAAACGTTAACCGGCGATCTTCTTGGCTTTCTCGAAAGCCTCATCAATCGTACCGACCATGTAGAAAGCCTGCTCGGGCAGCTGATCGCACTCGCCGCTGGCAATCATCTTGAAACCACGAATGGTTTCGGCCAGTGAAACGTACTTGCCGGGTGAACCCGTGAAGACTTCAGCAACGTGGAAAGGCTGGCTCAGGAAACGCTGCATCTTGCGTGCACGTGCAACGGTCAGCTTGTCTTCAGGCGCTAATTCGTCCATGCCCAAGATCGCAATGATGTCGCGCAATTCTTTGTAGCGCTGCAGCGTACCTTGAACCGCACGAGCGGTCTCGTAATGCTCGACGCCAACGACGTTGGGGTCCAACTGGCGGCTTGTTGAGTCCAACGGATCAACCGCAGGGTAGATACCCAAAGCGGCGATGTCACGCGACAACACGACCGTTGAATCCAAGTGAGCGAAAGTCGTGGCAGGTGATGGGTCGGTCAAGTCGTCGGCTGGCACGTAAACCGCTTGAATCGACGTGATAGAGCCGACCTTTGTGGAGGTGATTCGCTCTTGCAAACGACCCATTTCCTCAGCCAGCGTTGGCTGATAACCCACCGCTGAAGGCATACGACCCAACAGCGCGGACACTTCAGTACCGGCCAAGGTGTAACGGTAAATGTTGTCGACGAAGAACAAAACGTCACGGCCTTCGTCACGGAAGGACTCAGCAATGGTCAAACCGGTCAACGCCACGCGCAAACGGTTTCCAGGTGGCTCGTTCATCTGACCGTATACCATGGCCACTTTTGACTCTTCGAGCTTCTCGAGGTTCACAACACCTGAGTCTGCCATCTCGTGATAGAAGTCGTTACCTTCACGGGTACGCTCACCAACACCAGCAAACACAGACAAGCCGCTGTGCGCTTTCGCGATGTTGTTGATCAGCTCCATCATGTTCACGGTCTTGCCCACACCGGCACCGCCGAACAAGCCGACCTTACCGCCTTTTGCAAAGGGGCAAACCAAGTCAATCACCTTGATACCGGTTTCCAGCAACTCTTGTGAAGGTGACAACTCATCGTAGGCAGGCGCCTTACGGTGAATCGATGCGGTCAGTTCAGATGAAACGGGACCACGCTCGTCGATGGGCGTACCGAGCACGTCCATGATGCGGCCCAGCGTTGCCTTACCAACGGGCACGGTGATCGCAGCGTCGGTGTTGTAAACCTGGACACCACGACGCAGGCCGTCAGAGGACCCCAGCGCAATGGCGCGGACGATGCCGTCACCCAGCTGCTGCTGAACCTCTAGCGTCAGGTCGGAGCCGTCCATTTTGAGTGCGTCATAAATGCGGGGCATTTGATCGCGTGGGAATTCGACGTCCACAACGGCGCCGATACACTGAACAATCTTGCCTTGAGCGTTAGCCATGATTGGTACCTTTACGTTTCTCTAAATTCTGTAGAACTGCGACCGGTTAAACGGCTGCAGCACCGGCGACGATTTCGGACAATTCCTTGGTAATCGCTGCCTGACGGGTTTTGTTATAAACCAGCTTGAGGTCACTGATGACCGTGCCGGCGTTATCGGTTGCGGCTTTCATTGCCACCATACGCGCTGATTGCTCAGACGCCATGTTTTCTGCAACGCCTTGGAACACCTGCGCCTCCACGAAGCGAAGCATGAGGTCGTCAATGACCGCTGCTGGCTCGGGTTCGTACATGTAGTCCCATGAGTGCTGGGGTGCACTGCTTTCGAGGTCGCTTGCACTTAAAGGCAACAACTGCTCGACGGTGGCCTCTTGGCGCATGGTGTTAACGAATCGGGTGAAGCACAAATGCACCTCACTCAATTCACCGGCCGCATAGGCGTCAAACAGCACCTTTGCGGGGCCGATCAGCGTATCGAGGTGCGGGGTATCGCCAAGACCAGTGGCTTGCGCGACCACCTCGGCACCTGCACGGTTCATGAAACCCAGACCCTTGCTACCGATCGCCACAACTTTGATCTTTTTGCCCTGCGCTTGCAGCTCTTTGATCTTCAGTGTGACGGCACGCAAAATGTTGGTGTTCATGCCACCGCACAAACCTTTGTCCGTCGTCACCACAATGAAACCAACGGCTTTTGCATCCGCGTTGGTACGCATGAACGCGTGGGTGTACTCGGGGTTCGCGCGGCTGAGATTGGCAGCAATTTGGCGCACTTTTTCCGCGTAAGGCCGGGCCGCACGCATGCGCTCCTGCGCCTTGCGCATTTTTGAAGCGGCGACCATTTCCATGGCTTTGGTGATCTTCTTGGTGTTTTCCACCGAGGCGATCTTGCCGCGTATTTCCTTACCTGATGCCATTGAAGCTCCTTGTTCGGGTGCCTATTGGCTTAGTAGGTACCGGTCTTCTTGAACTCAGTCACCGCTGCGGTCAACTTGGCTTTCGCGTCGTCGTCGATCGCCTTCTTAGACTCCATGTCAGCCAACAAGGCCGCATGTTTGTCTTTCAAGAACGCGTGCAGACCCGCCTCAAAACTCAAGACACGCTTGATTTCGAGATCGTCCATGAAGCCGTTGTTCACCGCGAACAGTGTTGCACCCATCAAGCTGATTGACAGCGGGCTGTACTGCGCCTGTTTGAGCAACTCAGTCACGCGCGCACCACGGTCCAGCTGCTTACGAGTGGCTTCGTCGAGGTCAGAGGCAAACTGTGCGAATGCGGCCAATTCACGGTACTGAGCCAAGTCGGTACGGATACCGCCAGACAGAGACTTAACCAATTTAGTTTGCGCTGCACCACCCACGCGCGACACGGAAATACCCGCGTTAATCGCTGGACGAATACCGGCGTTAAACAAGCTGGTTTCCAAGAAGATCTGGCCGTCCGTAATCGAAATCACGTTGGTTGGAACGAACGCAGAAACGTCGCCCGCCTGTGTTTCGATGATGGGCAGAGCGGTCAATGAACCGGTCTTACCTTTCACTGCACCATTCGTGAACTTCTCGACGTAGTCAGCATTCACGCGCGCAGCACGCTCCAACAGACGGCTGTGGAGATAGAACACATCGCCAGGGTACGCCTCGCGGCCTGGTGGGCGACGCAGCAACAATGACACTTGGCGGTAGGCAACCGCTTGCTTTGACAAATCGTCATAAACGATCAGTGCGTCCTCGCCGCGATCGCGGAAGTACTCACCCATCGTGCAACCTGAGTAGGCAGAGACGTATTGCATGGCAGCAGACTCTGACGCAGAGGCGGCGACCACGATGGTGTATTCCATCGCGCCGGCTTGCTCGAGTGCGCGCACCACGTTTTTGATCGATGACGCTTTTTGACCGATAGCGACATAGATACAGGTCATGTTCTGACCCTTCTGGTTGATGATGGCGTCCAACGCCACAGCGGTCTTACCCGTCTGACGGTCACCAATGATCAACTCGCGCTGGCCACGGCCAATCGGCACCATTGAGTCGACAGACTTCAAACCGGTTTGCATCGGCTGGTCAACAGACTGTCGAGCGATCACACCCGGTGCAACCTTCTCGATCACGTCCGTCATTTTGGCGTTGATGGGACCCTTGCCGTCGATAGGCTGGCCCAACGCGTTCACGACGCGACCACGCAACTCGGGGCCCACGGGAACTTCCAGAATGCGGCCGGTACATTTGACCGTGTCACCTTCAGAAATGTGCTCGTATTCACCCAAGATCACGGCGCCGACGGAGTCGCGCTCGAGGTTCAAAGCCAGACCGTAGGTGGCAACGCCATCTTTGGTTGCTGGAAATTCCAGCATCTCGCCTTGCATCACATCAGACAGACCGTGAATGCGGCAGATACCGTCGGTAACGGACACAACCGTACCTTCGTTGCGCACGTTGGCGCTAACGCCCAAGCCCTCAATACGGGACTTGATCAGATCAGAAATCTCTGCGGGATTGAGTTGCATGACTCTTTCCTTCTTTCCTAAGTTATTTAACCGCTAGTCGCTTGATGGCTTACGCCGTCAGGGCCACTTGCATTTGTTCTAAACGAGCTTTGATCGAAGTGTCCAACACCTCATCACCCACGACAACGCGAACGCCACCGATTAACGATTCATCCACGGCCTGTGTCAGGGTCAGGCGCTTGCCGAACCGCTTCTCCAAGACTGATGACAAGTCTGCCAATGCCGCCGCATCCAACTCAAAGGCGCTGTAAACAACGCCAACAGAGACGCCATTTTTGGCATTTGAGAGCACTCGAAACTGCTTCGCAATTTCGGGCAACGCGCTCAAACGGCCATTTTCGGCAAGCATTTGCACAAAGTTACGCCCGGCCTCAGGAACGGGTGTGTGCTTCTCAACAGCACCCAAGACAACGCCGGCGACTTTGTCGGCATCGATGTTTGGGTTACCTGCAAGTTCGCGCAACGCGGGGTCGTTAGAGACCGCAGCGATGTTGTCGAGCCAATTTAAGGCATCCGACGCGCTGGCGTGCAAGACGTTGAAGAGCGCCTCAGCGTAAGGGCGGGCGATGGTGGCGAGTTCGGCCATGTTCTACCTTGCTGATTAAAGTTGCGTCTTCAGCTCTGCGAGCAGCGCCGCGTGATCGGTCGCTTTGACTTCACGGCGCAGAATCTTCTGCGCGCCTTGAACAGCCAATTGAGCGACTTCTTCACGCAATGCTTCGCGAGCACTGTTCACCAAACCTTGCGCTTCTTGCTGAGCATTGGCCATGATTTTGGCCGCCTCTTCGCTGGCGCGAGCTTTGGCTTCTTCGATGAGGGCCTGACCGCGGCGCTCGGCGTCAGCCAAACGGGTCGCAGCCTCGTTACGGGACTTACCCAACTCTTCATCGACGCGCTTGTTGGCAGCGGCCAATTCAGTCTTTGCTTTCTCAGCGGAAGCGAGACCTTCAGAGATTTTCAATGCCCGCTCGTCCAATGCTTTTGCAATCGGGGGCCACACGAACTTCATCGTGAACCACACCAAGATCGCAAATACGATTGCTTGAGCGAACAGGGTTGCATTGATGTTCATCGCAACGCCTTTCTATGTTGATCTTTTAAGTTAACCACGACACGTGCCATCAAGGCTTTTCAGCCCTGATTTACGGCACGCAATGCGCCAATTAGGCAGCGACGAAGGGGTTAGCGAATGCAAACAACAGGGCGATAGCCACGCCGATCAAGAAAGCCGCGTCGATCAAACCAGCCAAAATGAACATCTTGGCTTGCAAGTCGTTCATCAACTCAGGTTGACGAGCAGAAGACTCCAAAAACTTACCGCCCATCATGCCGATACCGACTGATGCGCCCATAGCGCCCAAACCAACGATCAAACCGCAAGCCAGTGCAACCAAACCTAATACGCTATCCATGATGACTCCTTAGAACAAAAAACGAGAAACTAAAAACAACAAACCAAGATAACCAAAGCAAGCCACTTGCGCTCAGTGCGCGTCGTGTGCTTGACCGGTATAGATGAGGGTCAACATCATAAAGATGAAGGCCTGCAACACGATCACCAAGATGTGGAACAGCGTCCACACCGTGCCCGCAATGATGTGACCTGCGAACAACAAGATGCCGGTTGTCGAGAGCGCAAAGTAGCCACCCATCAGGGCGATCAACATAAACACCAACTCGCCCGCAAACATGTTGCCGAACAGTCGCATACCGTGCGAAACGGTCTTGGCCAGGAATTCAATCATCTGCATCGCGAAGTTCACGACACCTAAGATGACTGCAAAGATTGGGTTCTTGCTGGTGCCGAAGGGCGCGCACACCAACTCGTGGGCCCAACCACCGATGCCTTTGATTTTGACGTTGTAGAACAAACAGATCAAAAGAACAGAGGTTGACAGGCCCAGCGTCGTGGACAGGTCTGCTGTTGGAACGACACGCAAGTAAGCGTCGTGCGCCGTACCGTAACCCGCCGCCTCGTAGGCCATGCCCCAGAGCGAGGGCAACAAATCAACGGGCAGCATATCCATGAAGTTCATCAGGAAAATCCAGACAAACACCGTCAAGGCCAATGGGCCGATCATCTTGCGGCTTTCGGCGTTATGGATCACACCTTTGGCCTGGTTGTCGACCATCTCAACCATGATTTCTACCGCAGCCTGGAAACGGCCAGGCACGCCCGATGTGGCTTTGCGCGCCGCCATCCACAGCGTGAAGCAGCCGATCACGCCCAAAATTGCAGCGATAACAATAGAGTCGATGTTGAAAACAGAGAAGTCGACGATTGACTTTTGCTTCACCGTCTGCAGATGCTGCAAGTGGTGAACGATGTATTCACTAGCCGTCGGTGCGTGCGCCTCAGATGCCATAACAAGTCGTAGCCTTCAAAACTCAAACAACGCGCTGTTGACGCGATTTGATCAGTGCAACCACCAACCAATTCACTTTCAGCGCGACCAGGAGGCCTGCCAACAAGGCAAACCAGCTTAAATCACTTACCAATCGAGGCGCGGCTACCAAAAGGCCAACCGACGCCAACAATTTAAAACCTTCCCAAATCGCAAAACCGAGCAGAGAACCCGTCGGTGTTGTCGACAGACGCCGGGTCATTCGACCCTGCAAACCCACTGCCATCAAGGCGGCGGGTAAAACAATTGCCATACCACCGTAGGCAAATGAGGCAGCCAGTGATGAATCACCAAACCGACTCGTCAACCCGATCAAAGCGGCAACCCAAAGCACCCCAGACACCAGCAAGACCGCTAACGCCTGATACCCCAGTAGGATCCAAACGATGCTGCGCGGCTGCCGCGAGCGCCAAGCCTTCGCCGCCTCTGACGACATGGGCTGGAACGTGTCGGACGCCGCGTCATCGAAACTTGAACCCTCCCAATCAGACCGGTGTTCAGGGCTGGCTGGTTTGGGAACCGAAGATACCGAAGGCGTCCGCATTATCCATACCCCGAATTACGAAAGGTTTACAAAATAAATGCCGCCCTCACACGCTGGCAGCAATTCTTAGGTAAACCAAACCGCCACTCAGGCGTTGTCAGATTAATCCGCGATTATACGTGTAAACCCGAGGTCCGTGCAATCCCCCAGATTGTTTTTGCGGTGTCGGGCTGGACCAAGCCGCACCCCTATGGACCGATAATGTGAGTCGACCTTTGCAAAACGACCCTCATCAGATGACCATTCGCCCCGAAGACTCACTCATTACCTACCCCTGCCACTTTCCGATCAAGGTCATGGGTAGTGCGCAACCTGAGTTCGTGCCCGCACTTTGCCATATTGCGCGCCAATTTGACCCGGGATTTGACGAATCCACTATCGAGTTACGTGGCAGCAAAGGCGGTAACTACCAAGGCGTCACACTCGTGGTTCAAGTACACAACCGGGAACAACTCGACGAGCTGTACCGGACCCTGTCAAGTCACCCGATGGTCAAGGTCGTTCTCTGAACCATGAACACGCGCGACCTGGGACTGATTGATTACGCGCAGGCGTTTAGCCAGATGCGTGCGTTCACGGATGCGCGTCAAAGTGACACCGATGATGAGATTTGGTTTTGCCAGCACCCCCCTGTATTTACGCAAGGCCTCGCTGGCAAAGCGGATCATGTACGCGATGTCGGCGACATCCCCATCGTCCCCAGTAATCGCGGCGGACAGGTGACGTACCACGGCCCCGGACAGCTGATCGCATACCCGCTGATCGACCTCAAACGCGCCGGATACTTTGTCAAAGAATACGTCTACAAGCTCGAGGAAGCGGTGATCCGAACACTCGCAACCGTTGACGTGGTTGGCCACCGCATTCGCTCAGCGCCCGGTATCTACGTTCGACTGGACAACCCTTTTGACCACGCCAAACTGGGCACCGCGGAGCCGGGCGACGACCCCTTTCGAGGCCTTGGCAAAATCAGTGCGCTGGGGATCAAAGTGTCTCGGCATTGCACGTATCACGGGTTGGCATTGAACGTCAAAATGGATTTGCAACCCTTTCAGCGAATCAACCCTTGCGGCTATGCCGGCCTGCAAACTGTCGACCTCCATACAATAGGTGTGGATGCCCCGCTGGCTGACATCCAGCAAAAGCTCGCCCACTATTTGCGCCAGTTTCTGGCCACCCCTTGAAACCGTCGCCATTGCCCACAACCACAAGTTGACCATGACCGAACAAATCAAAACCTACGACGCAACAGCAAAACAAAAGTCAGCTGACAAGGTGTCTCGTATCCCTGTGAAAGTTGTGCCCGGTGAAGTCTTAAAAAAGCCAGACTGGATCCGTGTTCGCGCAGGGAGCCCCAACACCCGCTTTTACGAAATCAAGGACATCTTGCGGAGCAACAAGCTGGTCACCGTATGCGAAGAGGCGTCTTGCCCCAATATTGGGGAATGCTTCGGTAAGGGCACGGCCACCTTCATGATCATGGGCGACAAATGCACCCGTCGCTGCCCCTTCTGCGATGTGGGCCATGGTCGCCCTGACCCACTGGACCCCGATGAACCCGCCAACTTGGGTCGCACCGTTGCCGCATTGAAGTTGAACTATGTGGTCGTGACCAGCGTTGATCGCGACGATCTGCGCGATGGGGGTGCTGCCCATTTCGTGGCCTGCATCGACGCGATCCGCAAGGCGTCGCCGAAAACACAAATCGAAGTGCTGGTGCCCGACTTCCGTGGGCGCGACGACCGCGCTTTGGAGATACTCAAAGCGGCGCCACCGGACGTGATGAACCACAACCTGGAGACCGTGCCACGCCTCTACAAAGAAGCCCGCCCAGGCTCGGATTACCAGTTCAGCCTAAACCTGCTCAAGAAATTCAAAGCCGCCTTTCCCAATGTGCCCACCAAGAGCGGACTGATGGTTGGCTTGGGTGAGACCGACGACGAGATTTTGGCAGTCATGCAAGACATGCGTGACCACAACATCGACATGCTGACGATTGGTCAGTATCTAGCGCCCAGTGGCCATCACTTGCCCGTCAAGCGTTACGTCCACCCGGACACCTTCAAGATGTTCGAGGCACGCGCGCAAGCCATGGGTTTCAGCCATGCAGCGGTCGGGGCGATGGTGCGATCAAGCTACCACGCCGACGTGCAGGCGCACGCCGCAGGTCTGAACGAAACGCTCACCTAATCGATCTTGCGCCACTCACCCGCAACGCGTGGCCTGTGGATGGCCGTAGGCGCCGTCGCACTCTGGGCGAGTCTGGCGCCGCTGGGCGTTGCCCTGTCGCACGTTCCACCGTTTTTACTCACAGGTCTGGCACTGCTCGCCGGCGGGATCGTTGCATTGCCTTTCAACGGCTTGCGCCCTGCCGCTTGGCGTGTCTCGTGGCCGCTTTTGGCACTGGGCGTTTACGGCCTGTTCGGCTTTCATTTTTTGCTGTTTATTTCGTTGCGTCTCGCCCCCCCGGTCGAGGCCAACTTGGTGAATTACCTTTGGCCACTCGGCATCGTGGTGATGGCACCGGTATTTTTAAAAGGCACGCGCTGGCGTTGGCGATTTGCACTCGCAGCCTTGATTGGCTTTGTGGGTGCCGCCACCGCTATTCTGTCGGGGGATGTCAACACTGACACGACGCATGATCAAGCATGGCTCGGCTATGGCCTCGCACTCGGATCGGCATGGATTTGGAGCAGCTACTCATTGCTGACGAAGCGAGCGGGGCATTTGCACGTGGGTGCAATCGGCACATTCTGTCTCGTGAGTGGCTTTTTGGCGCTGCTCGCGCACGGCATACTCGAGAATCCTGTACGCCTTCAGATGACCGACATGACCCTCATTGCGTTGCTTGGATTAGGGCCATTGGGCGGCGCTTTTTACCTGTGGCACATCGCCCTTCAAAATGCCGATGCGCGGCGTGTCGGGCTGATTGCCTTTGCAACCCCCGTGCTGTCTACCGTCGCGCTGTTGGTTCAAAACCAGGATGCACTGCGGCCCGCAATCGGCATTGCAACGGCACTGGTGGTGCTCGCCGCATGGCTGGGATCGAGCGCCCAAGAATAACGACGCTCAGCGTGCACGCAACGCCCAAACACCCAGAGCGGGTCCCACCGCGAGGAGTGGCAAAACAGACGCAAGCGGCCAATGCTGTGAGAGATTTGTAAAAAGCAAGATGCTGACAATCGACAGCGCAAAACCCAAACTGTTGGTCATGGTCAGCACACTGCCCACCATCTGCCGCGGCGAATGTGCAGCGATCAAGGCTGAAAACTGTGGCGAATCACCTGCGACGGTGACACCCCAAATTAATAACCACAGAAAAAACAACGTGTCATTGGCGTGAAACATCAGTGGCGCCAGCAGGCAACACAAGCCGCTGATTGACAAGTGGGTTGCCGCGATCTTCGCACCATCGAAATACCGCAACGCGGCACCACCCCAGACACAGCCCAGCGCACCACTGCCCATCACAGCAAATGACCACCAAAGGACGGCATCACCCGATATACGCGTCGCCAAAATAAACGGCAGAAGAACCCAAAAGGTATAGAGCTCCCACATGTGCCCGAAGTAACCCAAGACGGGTCGCCGTACTTTTTGGTCGGTCCACATCACAGAAAAACCCGAGGCCGAAAAACGGCTCGCGCCGATTGCGGCGTGTTGTGGGCGGCGCAAGGTCAGGATCAAACACCCCCCGGCCAGCGCTAAGACGGCAATGGCAAGCATCAATGATTCCCAAGGCAGACGTGCGGTGATGGCGCGCAACCCATGCGCGCTGGCAGACCCCAACACCAAAGCGCCCACCAACCAGCCCAAGGCGTGCCCGATGCCTTGAGGAAACCACTGTGCAGCGATCTTCATACCGACCGGGTAAATACCTGCCAAACACACCCCAGTCAAGAAGCGCCAGAACAACAGAGCGCCCTGACTGTCTGCGGTCCACCACGCCAAAACCGTGAGCAGCGCGCCTGTCAAGGAAGAGAGGAAGAACACCCATCGGGCATCAAACCGGTCGGCAACCAAGGTCAGTGCGAACAGCAAAGTGCCTGCAATGAAGCCCAGTTGCAACGCCGATGTCAACGTGCCAACCATGCCCGCAGGCCAACTGAACGCAAGTTGCAGTTCGGGAACAATGGCATTGACCGCAAACCACAACGACGTCCCAGCAAACTGCGCCAACACCAGAACAGGCAGCACGTACCAGGGGATAGGCGGTGCGGCGCTTACAGGCATTGGCCCATCAGGGTGGCGGGACACTGTGTGGGTCGTCGCTCGACAAAACCTGCTCAGACCATGCTGACAGTTGGGCCGCGTTACTGCGCAAAATCTGGCGCTTGACCGCTGGAATTTGTGTTGGGTGCATCGAGAAGTTTCTTAAGCCCAAGCCCAACAAAAGGGCTGTGAACTGCACATCACCAGCCATCTCACCACAAACAGACACGTGCTTGCCCTGCGCTGTTGCTCCTTTGATGACTTGCGACAGCAACCCCAAAATCGCGGGATGCCAAGGGTCGTAGAGGTGGGAGACGGACTCATCGACGCGATCAATCGCCAACGTGTACTGAATCAGATCATTGGTGCCGATTGAAAGGAAATCAAAGTACTTTAAAAAGATGTTCGTCATCATCGCCGCAGCGGGAACCTCAATCATGGCGCCCAGCCGAACCCTGCCATAGACTTGGCCTTCGGCGTCCAATTGGGCTCGCGCGCGGTCGATGAGTTGCAGGGTTTGTTTGATCTCACTGACATGCGCCAACATCGGTATCAGCAAGTCAATTTGACCGAAAGCCGCCGCACGCAAAATCGCACGCAGCTGAACCACAAACATCGCAGGCTCCGCCAAACACCAGCGAATGGCGCGTAAACCCAAGGCGGGGTTCAAGTGGTCATCGGCGCCCCCTCGCGCTTGCCGATCAAGGGGCTTGTCGGCACCAATATCGATGGTTCGAATGGTGACGGGCATGCCATGCATGCCTTCGACAGCGGCCTTGTAGGCGAGGAATTGCTCCTCCTCGTCGGGCAGCTGGGATTGCCCCTTCCCTGTACGACCCATGAATAAAAATTCACTGCGGAACAGGCCGACGCCAACAGCACCCGCCTCGATCGCGGCATCGGTATCGGCAGGTTGCTCGATGTTGGCCATCAGCTGCACGGCCTCGCCATCAAGCGTGACCGCAGGTGTATGGCGCAGACGCGTTAGGCGCTCGCGCTCCAGCGTGCCCTCACGCTGCTTGAAAACATATTCTTCAATCAGGGCTGACGATGGGTCAACCAAAACTACACCTGCGTCACCGTCAATGATGACCCAGTCATCTTGCTTGACCAATTGGCTGGCGCTGCGTGCGCCGACGACCGCCGGGATATCCAAGCCGCGCGCCACGATCGCTGTGTGCGATGTCTTGCCGCCAACATCCGTCACAAAGCCTGCAAAAACACTTTGTTTAAACTGCAACAAGTCCGAAGGCGAGAGATCGCGCGCCACCAAAATCAAGGGCGCGGCTTCATCAGGGCCCAATGCTTTTTCAAGCGCGGGAGGCAGATCGCCACGATCATGGCTGCGACCGATCGTCGCCTTGGGTACACGCTCGAAAACCGATACGCCCTCACCACCCAACACAACCAACATGCGCTCAATGACTTGCTCGAGGTCCGCTTTGCGTTCACGCAAATACGGATCCTCCATTTCATCAAATTGACGGCCCAGTACCTCGAGTTGCGCCGTTAAGGCCCACTCTGCGTTGTAATGGCGATCCACAATCCAGTCACTCACACCTTTGGCCAGCGTCTGATCTTGCAGAAGCATCAGGTGGACATCGAGTAAGGCGGTTAATTCCGCTGGCGCATCGCTCGCGGGTAAGTCGGTCAAACTGCGCTGGACCAGCTCAATTTCCGTCACCACCGCATCCCGTGCGTTGGCCATGCGACGTAGCTCTTTACCGATGTCCTCAGGCTCAATGAAATAGTGCGCCACGTCCATCCGACTGGACGCCATCACCACGGCGCGACCGATCACGACACCACGCGATACCGCCTGGCCATGAACTGAAAAGCTCACTCGCCCTCTCCAAATTTGTCATTGATCAGGGCCAATAACCCATCCATGGCTTCACGTTCGTCGACGCCGTCCGTCTCAATCTCGACCGTTGCGCCCATCCCAGCGGCCAACATCATCACGCCCATGATGCTTTTTGCGTTGATACGCCGCTCATTGCGGGTCATCCAGACATCACACGTAAAGCCACCTGCCAACTTCGTCAGCTTGGCGGACGCGCGCGCATGCAGGCCTAATTTGTTGCTAATGGTGATTGTTTCTTGGATCATTTGATCGTTTCGCCTGGTTTTGGGGCGCCGTCAGATTCACTTCGACGATACCCAGTGTGCCACCCGCAGTGGCTTTTGTAACAACGCTTTCGAGTGACTCATGCCGGTAGTGAACCGCACGCAAAAGCATTGGTAAATTGACGCCGGCGAGCACTTGGCAGCGACCATCATCAACCAAACGACCCGCCGTGTTAGCGGGCGTCGCGCCGAAAATATCCGTCAGTACCAGGAGTTCGGACGCGTCATGCGTCATCAGTTTTGCGGCGGCAAATATTTCTTCCGGTGACTGATGCGCCTCGACGTCGAGCGCGAGTATTTGGTCGGCATCTTGGGGCAATATGTGGCGAACGCAGCTTTGCAACGCGGTTGCGAGCGGTGTGTGGGCGATTACCAGAATGGTCGTCATAGCATCACATTATCCACGGCTCAGTTTGATTTTTGCCATGTAAATCCGTCCCAAAATTGGTTGGCAGCAGGGCTCACCGGTTTTGTCCCGTACACGGCCATCTGCACCAAAATCTGGCCTTGACGCAGATACCCCCATTCCGCATCAACGCGCTCACCGGACTGCCGCTGACCGGTTGCCGTCCAACGCCCTGCGGCATCGCTCGCTTTCACCGACCATGACCGAGTTGGCGTATCAGGCACCGTCGCGCGGATGGACGCGGCTGCCGCTTGGCGCCAACTGGCAAGCGCCTCGTCGGCGCTGGCATCCGGTGGCAATACGATCCATGAGACAGCAAAGGTGAAGCCGTCCGTATCGCAGGCCCGTACCTCTAACTTGACGGCGGGTTGTGCCAGTGGCACATCACGTGAAGACCGTTCAGGCTTACAGGGCATGAGCGCGCTCGCCGGTACGTTCTCAAAGGATAATTGCCGCCAGTTGTAGGTGGGGCTGCAAGCCGTGATGCCCGTCGCAACCACAAGGGCGACAGAAAATCGGACAATGGCGTTATGAAACACAGTCAAAAAAACTCCTTAGCTCTGAGCGGCGTTCGCGTTTTAGACCTGTCACGCGTTTTGGCGGGACCTTGGTGCACGCAAACGCTGGGCGACTTGGGTGCTGACATTATCAAGGTAGAACGCCCAGGCAGTGGCGACGACACCCGCGGCTGGGGCCCCCCTTTTTTGGCGGGGCGTGATGGCGTCGATACCGATCAGGCCGCCTATTACCTGGGCGCAAACCGCAACAAGCGCAGCCTGGCCTGCGACATTTCAACGCCTGAGGGGCAGGCTTTAATCAAACGGTTGGTCGCCAAGTGTCACGTTTTTGTCGAGAACTTCAAGGTGGGCGATATGGCCCGCTACGGGCTTGACTACGACCAATTGCGAGCCATCAACCCGGCGCTGATTTACTGCTCGATCACCGGTTTTGGACAGACCGGCCCGTATCGCGACCGGGCAGGCTACGACTATGCTGTGCAAGGCATGGGCGGCCTGATGAGCGTGACTGGCGAACGGGATGATTTACCCGGCGGCGGCCCACAAAAGGTGGGGGTTGCGGTAACGGACCTGTTCACGGGCATGTACGCGACGGTGGGTATTTTGGCGGCATTGCGGCACGCTGAAGCGACCGGTGAGGGGCAACACATCGACATGGCGTTGCTTGACACGCAAGTCGCCATGCTTGCCAATCTCGGCGCCAACTACCTCGTGCGCGGTCGGGCGGAGGGCAAGGTTCCCGGACGCGCGGGGAATGCGCATGTCAACATCGTGCCCTATCAGGTGTTCGAGGCGGCACCGGATGATGCCGGGAATGCTCAACACCTCATCGTGGCGGTCGGCAATGACGGGCAGTTCGCAAAGTTTTGTCACGTTATTGGGCAACCAGCGTGGGCAGATGACAGTCGATTCAAAACGAATGCCGCACGCGTTAGGCACCGCGATGTGTTGGTCCCCCAGATCGCGGCGGTGTTAAAGCAAAAGACCAAGTCGTTTTGGCTTTCCGCATTAGAGGCGGCAAAGGTACCGTGCGGCCCCATCAATACGCTCGCCGAGGTTTTCGACGACCCGCAGGTGCAGGCTCGGGCCATGGTTGACCAATGGTCACACCCTCTAGCCGATGACGTGTCTTTGGTGGCCAGCCCACTCAAGCTCAGCGCCACGCCAGTGGTGCACCATTTCGCACCACCTCGGCTTGGCGAGCACACCGATGTGCTTTTGAGGGAGGTTCTGGGCTTAGAAGATGCGGCGTTGCAGGCACTCCGGGACGCGGGCACCATCGCCTAATCTGTCAGATAATTCAGCCATGAACCTTCCCGTTGCCAATGACCTTCCCCGTCACGCTTTCCTTGCCGTGAAAAAGGGTTTGCCGCTGGTTGTCATGACCAGCCTCCCGGGTTGCCCATTTTGTGACTTGGTACGGCAGCACCTGGTACCCGGAATGGCCGAGGGGAGCTTGGTCGCTGTGCAACTGAATGCACGCGACAGCCAGGCGCCAATCGTCGACTTTGACGGTATTGTGCGGACGGGTGAGGCGATCGCAAAGCGATTGGATGCGCGGTTCGCACCGACGGTGATGTTTTTCAACGCGACGGGTCAAGAGCTTGCGGAGCGCTTGAAGGGCGTTGCCGTTCCTGACTTCTATGGGGCGTACCTTGAGGAACGCTTGGCTACCAGCGCCAAACGCCTGACAGTGCGCGCAGCGTCTTGATTGGTTTTTGTTGCGGAACTCGACAGGCGGCGTTGACTCATAAGACGTACGTGCGTATCAGCAATACGTTTATTTGAAACGGCAGAGAAAGTTCGGCATGTTGAGTGACAGAAATGGATTCGTTAAGCGCATCATCTGCGCGGTTTTGATCGGCCTTTCGCTGATTGGCCTGAGCGGTTGCGGCGGCCAGACGCCCGCACCGAAGTCACAATTCCTTTTGCTGGACGGCTCCACGAAACCACTGGACGCGATGAAGGGGCAAGTGGTCCTCGTGAATTTTTGGGCGACCAGTTGCACCAGTTGTGTGGCGGAGATGCCCGAGCTCATTGCTATGCACCAGCAATTTAAGGATCGGGGTTTCGAGACCGTGGCGGTCGCGATGAGCTACGACCCGGTGACCTACGTCGTCAATTTTGCCACCACGCGTGCGTTGCCATTCTTGGTTGCGCTCGACAAAGACGGGGCCATCGCAAAAGAGTGGGGCGATATCAAGTTAACACCAACCACCTTTATTGTGAACAAAAAAGGTGAGATTGTTAAATCGTTCGTCGGCCCCCCCAATTTTGAGGCCTTGCATACGTTGGTCGAAACGCTCTTGGCCCAACCTGGGTAGGGCCCGGCTTCTTAGTTTTTATACGCGTCGTGACATGCCTTGCATGAACGGGCTGTTTCACCGAAAGCGACTTTCAGTTTCGCGGCATCGCCTGTGCGAGCCGTCTCAGCAAGGGTGGCAGTTGCGGTTTGTAACTTCTTCGACGCAGCGAGAAACTTGTCTTTTTCTAACCAAATTTCAGGGCGTGCGTCAGAGTTAAGCGACTCGGTGTCATCACCGAAAGCGACCCAAGGCAAGGCGCTAATCGTTTGAACCACATTGGCATCGAACGCCGCTTGCGCCGCGTCGAACGGTTTTTTACCGTTGACCATCGCACCGATGTTACTAAAATGCAGCGCCATGACTTTAAAAGCCCCTTGACGGTACTCGACCGCATGCTTGGCGTTTTTAAACTGGGCGTTGGCCGGGGTTGTCGCGATGACCAATGCGGCAATGCAGGCAACAGGCAGTAGGCGGGTAAGCGTTATGCGAGACATGATGGTTCCTTTTTGAGGTGATGGTTTTTAGAACGCTTTTACTTTAGCGGTCTTTTCAAAAGCAAATGGTTTTGAAGGGATTTGTTGTATGTCAATGTTGCAATTTTTTTGGAGTTTATATGCGTTCAATCCGCGTTTGGGATTTGCCGACACGGCTGTTTCATTGGCTATTGGTTGGTAGTGTCATCGGGATGTTCATTACCGCAAACGTCGATGACGCACTGAGTTGGCATTTTCGAATCGGTTATTTCATTGCCAGTCTGCTTTTATTCAGGGTGGTTTGGGGGCTTGTTGGCGGGTACTGGTCGCGCTTCAGTCATTTCCGCTGGTCGGTTCAAGGGTTTTTCAGAACGTTACGCGGCGGGCTCCACGAACCCCAGCACGTGGGCCATGGACACGCTGGCACCTGGTCCGTCGTGGCCCTTTTGACAGTGCTGGGCGCACAGGTCACGACGGGTTTGTTCAGCGATGACGACATCTCAATGGCAGGGCCGCTTGCCAGCTTGGTCGATGGGGAATGGGTGAGCCGACTCACATCGATTCACAAAGAGGTGACCAAGGTCGGCGTGTTGGTGTTGGTGCTGCTTCATGTGGGTGCGATCGCCTTTTACGCATGGCGGCGAAAGCAAAACCTTGTGCGTGCGATGGTGACAGGCGACCACAGTCTGGACGAGATGCCGATCAACACCCCCGCATCACGTGACGGCTGGACGCAGAGGGCCCTGGCGTTGGTCATTTGGGCGGCATGTGCCGCGGCCGTTGCTGGCATGGTCAGTCGCTTTGGCTGATTTCGGCATTGGCGCTATGATGCGGCGATGACAGGAGATACAGAACGATCCGTGGTTTTTGAGTGGGTATCGGACGGCGCTTCTCTCACTGAGGCCCGAGATCTCATTGCGGCCTTCGGAGACACCTCGCCAGTCGACCTGGGATTCCAGGCTCTCGAAACCGAACTTGCCACCCTGCCGGGTCCGTATGCGCCCCCCTCGGGCGGTCTCTTGCTCGTGCGCGTGTCAGAACAAGCGGTTGGCTGTTGCGCGTTTCGCGCTGCGCCGCCCTGCGATTATGCAAATGCCGCCGAGGTCAAGCGACTTTTTGTACAAAAGCGGTTTAGGGGCTTGGGGTTGGGCCGGCAGCTGATCGAGCAGTGCATCACAGCAGCCGCCGTAGCTGGGTATGACTGCTTGTTGCTCGACACGCTGGATGAGAGTGAAACCGTGCGCGCCTTGTACGCGAGCCTCGGCTTCGTTGTCATCCCGCCGTACTGTTTCAGCCCGATTGCTGGGGCACACCACCTGCGCTTAAGCTTCGCAGGCAGTGGCGGATAAACGCGACTGGGCGATTAGCCCTTGGCCTGCGCCAACAAAGTGGCTGCATCGCTGACCTCGAATTTGCCCGGGCCTTCGATGTTGAGGTGCGTGACGACACCGTCCTTCACCAACATTGAATAGCGTTGGCTGCGAAGGCCCATGCCACGTCCGGAGAGATCAAGTGTCAAGTCAACAGCGCGTGCAAATGACGCATCACCGTCGCCCAACATACGGACCTTACCGTCCGTCTTTTGGTCACGCGCCCAGGCGCCCATAACAAAAGCGTCGTTGACACTGACACACCAAATTTCGTCGACGCCAGCGGCCTTGAAGGCGTCCGCATGGTCGCGGAATCCGGGCACGTGCTGGGCAGAGCATGTGGGCGTGAACGCGCCGGGCAAGGCGAACAACGCGATGGTCTTGCCAGCAGTCGCAGCAGTCACGTCAACAGCGTTAGGGCCCATGCTGCAACCTTCTGTTGCAACCTCGATGAACTCGTGCAGGGTTACGGATGGTAATTTGTCGCCAACTTTAATCAAAATGTTCTCCTTGAGGTGGGTGGGTGGGTGTGAGTCCAGCGTCTAAATGATGCTAACCCGACATTAAAAAGCAAAAAGGCGGTCAACTGGGTTGACCGCCTTTTTATACTTACTGCCAGTAGGGCATATAAGCTTTACACCAGATCGGCCTTTTGGACCAAACGAGTTGCAACCCAATTCTTTGTTTTCGAAATGGGGCGGCTCTCGGTGATTTCGATCACGTCGCCCAGTGCGTACTGGTCGTCTTGATCGTGTGCGTGGTACTTGCTAGAGCGGGCAACAATCTTGCCGTAAAGGTCGTGCTTAACGCGGCGTTCGACCATCACGGTAACTGTCTTAGAGCGCTTGTCGCTAACCACCGTACCAATCAAGGTACGGCTACGTGTTGGTTTTGCTTCAGTCATTGGTTCGCTCCTCACTTGGCAGCCAGCTTCTCGGCCAAAATAGTTTTGGCACGAGCGATGGCGCGTCGTGTACTGCTCATGGAGGCAGTGTTAGTCAGTTGCTGGGTGCCTTTTTGCATGCGCAAACCGAAGTGGGCTTTTTGCAAAGCTTTTACTTCAGCAGCGACACCATCGGCGTCTTTTTGGCGCAGTTCAGTCGTATTCATGGTTAATTCTCCTGTTACTGGCCAAGCATGCGGGTGACGAAAGTCGTGCGCAAGGGCAACTTGGCCGCAGCCAAAGTGAACGCCTCACGCGCCAACGCTTCGGGCACGCCAACGATTTCATAAAGCACTTTACCTGGCTGAATCTCAGCCACGTAGTACTCAACGCTACCCTTACCGTTACCCATACGAACCTCTGCAG
>ENA-UOYN01000081-UOYN01000081.1-marine-metagenome-genome-assembly--contig:-NODE-81-length-52859-cov-13.756553_pt1 | contig 52859 bp, 35 predicted proteins | sample MGYA00238176_ERZ767358 | MGnify/ENA primary metagenome ERZ767358 (study PRJEB28950, sample SAMN06266238) | marine metagenome | isolation source: Columbia River Estuary | place: USA:Columbia River Estuary...
GGCTAGAGAGCTAGGTAGTTAGAGGCTGGAAAGCTAGAAGGCTAGAGGGCTAGAAAGCCGGGTAGCTAGGTAGCTCGCGCTTCGCGCTTAGACGACATGGCTTAAACGTTTCATCTCTTTTACCCTTGAACGGGTTGGTGGATCTTCGCCGCGCGCCAGGACGTGTCATGGCTTTGCCGCGCCGTCAAGCATGATACCAAAAAAAAAGCCGCAGCGAGAGCTGCGGCTTTTTTCCTTTACTGCTTCACGAAGGGCAGGACCTTGGATTGTCCGCCGGACCAGATTCGGACCAGGTAGCGGCCCGCACTGTAAGATTGGACGTCGAGGCGTTGTTCGACCGGCATGGGTCCACGGTAGACTACCCGGCCAAGGGCATCCAGCACTTCGACTCGGTCAGCTTTCGCGCCATTGGGGCTGCTGAGCTTCACATAGTTCTGGGCCGGGTTGGGAGAGAGGGCCCAGGTCGGGGCGTTGCGTTCCTCCAGGCTGACCCCCGAAATGGTGAGGCTAGTGCTTGTGGTATCCCATCCGCAGTTGTTGTAGGCGGCAAATGTCACCGTGTAGGCGCCACCGGCGGCAGGGAAGGCGTGGGTGGGATTTTGGACCGTGGAGGTTGTTCCATCGCCAAAATTCCAGTACCACTGCGAGGGACTGCCCTGGGAAATGTCGACAAAGACGCGCTCTTGAGGCGTGCTGCCTGCATTCGCACCAAAGACGGCAACCACCGGATTCCCTACGGAGAAAGAGATGGTATCGTAGCCCGTTCCACCGGCATTGGTGAGGCCCAGTATAGCGGTCTTTGAACCCGCGGTGAAGTACGAAACGGCATGGGGGCCGGGACCGGTAGCCGTGGCCGGAGTGGCTCCTAATCCAAAATTCCAAGTAGCCAAAGCGTTGCCCGGGTTGATGGCTTGGAAGATCACGGTGTCGTTCTTACAGGTACTTGCGCTCGCGGAACTGTAAAGGGTCGCCGTCGGTGGTGTGGCGCCAAAGTCAAAGACTTGGACGTTGTCGATATACAGGTTGTTGCCGTAGCCGTTAATGGAGGCGAAACGGAACTTGATACTCGGTCCGGCCAGGGCGGTGTCTAAAAAGATGGTATCCCGACGCCACACCCCACTATTGTTGGGGGTGAAGGACGTGGTCAAGTTGCCTGTGGTGGCCAAATTGCTGCCACTCTTGGCATAGCCCGTGGGCCCCCAATTGCTTCCACACGATGTCGACACATCCACGCGGAGCCCATCGGTGTAGGTGGCGCTATACTGCGTATAGGCCACTTCAAAGACGAGGGCTGGAATCGTGGCGCCGGTCAAATCAATGCCCGGAGTGATGAGGTAGTCCTCCTGCAAGGGGGCGTTGTAGGCAAAGTTGTCCACGTAGGCCGTTTGGGTGGCATTGTTGTTCGAGCCAATGACCACGCGAGGCTCCCAGGTGGTGGAGGCATCGGGGTTGCCAATTTCCCAGTCTGCGGGGAACCAGTTGGTGAAGTCTTCGCTGAAAGGTAACGGAGCTCCGCCATTCACCACAATGGTGCTGGATGCCGTGGCCGTATCGGAACCGAAGGTGTTGGTGGCAATCAATTGGACCGTGAACGTTCCAAAGCTGGTGAAGACCACTTCGGGGTTCTGGCTGTTGGCGGTGGTTCCATTGACAAAGCTGAATCCGGTCGACGGACTGACGCTCCAAGCCCACTGATTGGGGCTGCTCGCACTTTGATCAAAGAATTGTACCACTTGGTTCAAACAGGGGGCGGCATTGCTGACCCCTGCGGCAGCCACGGGTGCAGAGTTGACCTCTACAATGGAGAGGTCGTCTATCGCCATGTCCGATGCGATGCCGGAGCCCGTGATGCCTCGGAAACGAACGACGATGACTTGGCCCACATAGGGTGTGAGTGAAGCGGTTTTTTCGAACCAGGCATTGCCTTGATTCCCAACAATGGGCTGGATGACATCCAAGAACCACTGGCCTTGGCTGAGAACGTCCACATGCAACTCGCCCATGTTGTTCCCGAACATATGGGCCCAAAACTTTAATTCGGGCAAGCTGGCACTGGTAAGATCAATACAAGGGGTCGTTACCATGGCCATCAGATCCGTGCAGCTCGATGCCTCGAGATAGAGGTACTTGTCACCCGAACCACCTCCGGAGGTGTGCCCTCCAGTGGGACCCGTGCCGGCTGAAGGCGTACTGGTCGCGTTCGTGCGCCAATCGTGGTCATCTTCTATGCCGGTGGGTGCGTTGTGCATGTCGCCACCGAGAGCACAAACCGTTCCGCCGCAGTTCGTTACGGTGCCGCAATTGGTGAAGCTGTCAAAATTTTGGACATAGGGCAAGAGGTAAGTCGAATCGGATTGAACGATTTGGAAGGCGCTAAAGAGGGTGTCGTTGTACGGATTTTGATCCCCGGACAATTCGGTCCAGACCTTCACGCCGTAGCTGCCTAGTCCACTGACGCTCAGCGTTGCACTGAAGCTGAATGGCATAGACTGGGTCGCGGGAATGGTGGCAACAAGGGTATCGCGTTGCACGGGACCACTGCCTAATTGATAGGCCAACGGAACACTGAACAACGTGTCCGAACCGCCATTGGTCAACGTCACATTAACCGGTAGGGCGGATGTGTTTTGGCAGTTGGGAATTTGACCGGCGGGGCTCAAAACAGCCGCCAAGACGGCATCGTTGTTCATGGGGCATCCCGCTAAACCAGGAGTTTTTTCTTCTGCGAAAGCGCGCTTGCCGGCACGTTGACCCGAAGTAATGGCCGAAACGGTCCACCACTGGGTTTGGAAGGGGTTGATGTTTTGGTAGACATACCAGGGGGTTGTCACCGTGTCAATGGGGTCCATGTATTCGGCTCCCAAGAGGTAAACGACATAGCCGCTGGCGCCAGGAACCATGTTCCAGCTGACGCGGAAAGAATCGGGGCAGGCCCAGTCCATGTTGAGGTTCGTCGGCACGCCGACAAAGCCCAGGCGAAAATCGACGCTATCCGTCTGCGTTCCGCGGCTAATGCGCAGCATCAGGCTGTCGCTTGCGCCCGCAGGCACCGAAAACGTGGCCTGACGCGCATTGGCGGCGGCTGTTGCAAAGGAGGTCCAAGCGCCTCCGTTGTTGCTGTATTCGAGGGCAAAAGTTCCCGTTCCGTCCGGGGCGTCCCAGCGTACCGGAATAGTTGTGCCCGCGGGAAGGATTTCTCCGCCTACCGGATAGGTCAACTCGACATCCTGCTCTACAAAGGACCAGGTTACCCAATAGGTTTGCGGACCGGAAGGCACAGCGGCCCCATTCACAATCACCTTGTACGTACCCCCCGAAGGATTGGCCAGGGTAAACTGCTCACTAGTATTCAAGCTATCCACCGCGCGCTGAGCATTGGCATTTAGTGCGGTCGCCGTCGCGGTGGGATTTAAAACCCATGGATTCCAGGTTTGGGCGTCCAGGACGAGGGAGGCATTCAGGTTGTTGACCAAGGCCGTCCCAGCATTCACCAAGGCTTGAGGGTCGGTCCAAGAGACCATCACGCGCAATTCCCCGAGGCCCGCGGGCACGACAATGGAAAGCGTATCGGTTTGGCTCTGGCCAATGGTGTCCGCCATGAACCAGCTATTCTCAATGGCCTTAGCCGCGCGCAGGGCGTTGGCTCGGCCATATCCATATTTGAAATCGGGACCGGGATTCCCTAAATCGTCGGCTGTGTTCGTCAAAATAGCTTTCATCAAGCCACCCGCAGGTTCTGCGCCGCTGTGGTTCTGCATGTAGGCATCGTACAATTGGGCTAGCACCCCGGCAATGCCCGGGCAGGCCATGGATGTGCCGGTAATACTCCGGTAATCGTTGGGTGAGAGACAGGAGTAGACATTGGTTCCCAAGGCAGCAATGTCTGGCTTGATGCGGCCATCGTGCGCGGGCCCCCGGCTGGAGGACCCGGCAATGAGATCTGCCCCTGTGATGTTGGCGGTGGCGATCACGTTCTTGCCCTGCTTGTGTCCTCCCGTGATATTTCCCCAGCCACTGCCTGCGCCATAGTTGCAGTTGGCGGTGCCATTGTTTCCCGCGGAGAACACGTGCAGTAGGGAGTAGTTTTGAATCGCGTCTTCATCCATTTGGCGCGTGAAAGCCGTATAGCCAGCATTGCACCCATTGGAATAGGATGATGCGGTAATCCGAACATCGTAATTGGAATAATCGGCATCGACATCGTTTAGGTTGTCGGGGTAGTCGTAATAGACCAATTGCGCTCCAGGAGCTTGGCCTTCGCCATCGGGATCGAGGTTGCCTGCGCCAAAAATGGTTCCCGCCACGTGGTCCCCGTGGGCACCATAGGAAGGGCTGGATTTATTGGCTAGGACGCGCCCTTTAAAGTCAATGTGGGGTTGGATGTCCCCATCGTCCCCATGACCCACGACGACGCCGGTGCCATCGTAGGCGCGGCCCCCGGCATAGGGGACCCGGATCGCGTTGCTGCGGTGGTTTTTGGTCCCAATCATATTTTCGGTCTCTGCGGGGGCCTCCTTCTGCTGGACCAGGGTGATGTTCGGATGGTTCGCGAGGGCTCGCAATTGGTCGGGCGACACCACGGTTCGGAAGCCATTGCCGAGGTCTTCCAGGATTTGACCCTGACGCTGGAGGTGTGCTTCAACGGCGGCTTTGCTCGTTGCGGGATAGAATTCAACATACACTTCCCACTGACTGCCAACCCATACATAGTCGGGCACGTTGCCGGTGTGAAGTTGGCTTGTAAGCTTCATTTCAGGCAGCAAGGGCGAAATGAAGGCCAAACCGTTTGCGTCCAGTAGCCCTTGAAGGTGGGCGTCGCGGAGATCCATATACGCCAAATAGCTCTTGTGGGGCAAGTAGCCCAAAATGTCCAAGCCAGCTTGCTCAAGGGCGCTGCGTTGCGCTTCGGTCCAAATCTGCTCAACGCCCAAAACCCGAAGGACCTGGTCCGTGCCGCGTTCCCCGGCGGTACGCTGTTGGTATGTATCTTCGGTCAGCTCCGGCAAAGCATAGGTGCCTGACTGAAATTTCACCCGCGACGTGGGGGTGGACGTTTGGGCCGAAACAACCGTACCCAAAAGGCAAAATGCCAGGAGCGAAGCGTAAAAAGATTTTACCATGAAAAGTGCTAAAAAAATCCAGTTGATAAAGAGGCTTCAAGATAGGGTAACTCGCTTCAGTATTTGTTTAACGTTGGTATTTTCTAGCACCCTGCTAGGCCAAACACGCCCCAATCACCACAGCGCTAGCGAAGGGCAGTTTCACCTCGATCAACGCCCCGTGGCCATGCGCATCTTGTACATCGCAGCCCACCCCGACGATGAAAATACACGCCTTATTGCGCATTGGTCCCAATTTGATGGGTATGACGTAGCCTATTTAAGTCTAACCCAAGGGGAAGGAGGACAAAATATTCTCGGGCCCGAATTGGGGGAAGCCCTAGGGGTCATTCGCCGAGAAGAGCTCTATGCCGCCCGCCGATTGGATGGAGCCACCCAGTACTTTGGGGGTGCTGCCGACTTTGGCTACTCCAAAACGGTGGATGAGACGCTGGAAAAATGGAATGAAAACGAGGTGCTCGCTCGCATCGAAGCCGTTGTGAAGGAATTCCGGCCCGACGTCATCGTTACCCGCTTCCCACCGGACGCACGGGCGGGCCACGGTCACCACACGGCCTCCGCCGTCCTGGCCATTCGGGCCTTTGAGCGCCTCCAATCCATGGGACGTCGCGGCGGGTATGCCCCCAAGGCACTGTATTGGAACACCTCCTCGTGGTGGGCGCAAGACTTGGAGGGTGCGGTGTCACGCGATTCCCTGGCGGTTCTGCAAATTGGCGGCTTTATTCCGGAATTGGGACAGTCTTCGTTGGAAATTGGCACATTGGCTCGTGGTATGCATAAATCGCAAGGCTTTGCGGGCATGACCGACCGCGGTGCGCGGACGGAATACCTGCAGTTGTTAAAAGGAGAACCCGTGGATTGGACTCCCCCGGTGTTTGCGGCCTGCTCGGCCCCGATGCCTTTTCCGGGTATTTATGCAGAATGGACCACGGAGAGTCCCTACCTCATTGATTCGATGCGCACGACGGTGACCGTGATCAATGAATCGAAAGAGCCGGTTCGGGCCCAATTTGATGCACGCTTTTCAGACGGACATGACAGCCGATTGACGATGTTGGATACCCTCGTGGGCGCCATGAGCAGCTTTTCCTTCAAGACCTGGCTGCACGCTGACGGGAAGATGGGAGGGATGGTGCTCTACCTCAGCACCCAAGATGGAATTTGGAAGGAAACCATCCCTTTGAGCCCGGAATACGTGACCTCGGATCGGGTGAAAGGCGAACTCCGTCGACCAGTTCAGGTGACGCCTAAGTATTCCATCAGCTACGATGTGCCTTGTCTCGTGGTTCGGGATGGTAGCCCGACGGTGCTGAAGTATGCGCTCCACCGCTATGGAACGCTCACTGCAGAAAAGGTGCAGCTAGAGCTCCTGGGTGGGGGCATTTCCACCCAATCTGATGTGGTGGTAGATTTTCCTGCCGGTCAATCGGTGGTTCATCTTTCAGCCGAGTTGAGTCAGAAGCGGGGCAGAGGCCAAGACATCTCCCGGGGAAGTATTTCGGCCTACCTCAAGGGCGATGAAGTACCCCTGATGACGGCCATTCCTATTCGCTACGACCATATTCCGCAGCAAGAAGTATGGGTGGACGGCACTTTGCCCATCGTGACGGCGCCCATCGCCCTGCCAGAGGGGCTGCATGTCGGATACATCGAGGGAGCTGGAGACGATGCGCCCGATGCGCTTAAGCAGCTGGGGGTGGATGTCAAGCGTTTGAATACCGCCACGCTGACCGCGGATGATTTGAAGGGTTTGACCTCGGTGGTGTTGGGGGTTCGAGCCTTCAACGTAAACCAAGGGCTGGCGAGTGCCCAACCGCTCATAGAGGAGTGGGTCATGAAAGGGGGACACCTCATCATCCAATACAACACCGCCACGCGTGACCAGGTGACCGACCACATGGGACCCCTGCCGTTTAAACTGGGTCGTGATCGGGTGACGGTGGAAGAAACCAAACCGAAATTTTTGCATTCGACTCACCCCATGATGACCTATCCCAATCCCCTTTCCCAGGCGGACTTTGATGGCTGGGTGCAGGAGCGGGGACTCTATTTTGCCAGCGAGTGGGATGCTGCCTTTACACCATTGATAGAATGGGCAGACCCCGGTGAGAAATCGACCCAAGGAGCTTGGATTACGGCGCCGGCGGGTCAAGGCCAAGTGACCTACTGTGGACTGTCCCTTTTCCGCGAATGGCGCGCCGGTGTACCGGGCGCCTACCGCATTCTCGCCAACCTGGTGGCTTTTCAAACCCCTGCTCATGCGCACGAATAATCTGGCCGCGCTCGACTGGTGGATGCTGGCGGGCACCTTGGGGTTAATTGCCTTGTATGGGATGTGGCGCACGCGTCAAAAGTCTTCTGGCTCGGAGTTTCTGACGGGGAAGAAGGAGAGCCATTGGACGACGATTGGGTTGGGGATTATTGCCACGCAAGCTTCCGCCATCACCTTTATTTCTACTCCCGGTCAGGGTTTTGCGGAGGGTCTGGGTTTTGTCCAGTTTTACTTTGGGATGCCCCTGGCCTTGTTGGTCATTGGCCTATGGATAGTGCCCCGATTTATGGCCTCGGGTACGGCGACGGCCTATGGGTACTTGGAGGGCATCTATGGATCTCGAGTGCGCTGGCTGGCAGCAAGTCTTTTTCTCATGTCGCGAAGCCTCGCAGCGGGTATAACGCTCTATGCTCCAGGCATTGTGTTGTCGGCGGTATTGGGCTGGGATTTGAATACTACCATACTTTGGATGGGGGCGGTCGTGGTGGCGTATACGGTTTTCGGCGGGTACAAAGCGGTGGCCGTCACGCAAACGGCCCAAATGGCGGTCGTCTTTGGAGGACTTTTTGTCGCGGCCTACTACCTCACGGACCATTTGCCTCAGGGGGTTGGGTTGCGGGAGTCCTGGGATTTGATGGGGGTGTACAACCGAACCCAAGTTCTCGATTGGTCCTTTGATCCCGCCAACCGCTATACGGTATGGTCCGGCCTGGCTGGAGGCTTCTTTTTAGCCCTGTCTTACTTTGGGACGGATCAAAGCCAAGTGGGACGCTACTTGGGCGGGAGGAGCCTGAAGGAAATTCGAATCGGCTTGACCTTCACGAGTCTGATTAAAATCCCCATGCAGCTTTTTATTCTGGGCTTAGGTTTATTGCTCTACACCACCATGCATTTTGTGGATGAACCCCTTTGGCACAACCCCGCGGTGGCCGATGTATGGGGCCATGATCCTGACCACGAAGCCATTGATGCCCAGTGGCAAGAAATGCAGGCCCAGCGGCATGTGCACACCCAGGCCTACCTCAACCACAGCGAAGGCGCAGAGTCCTTGCGCATGCTCGAGCAAGAGCGGAGCCAAATCAAGCAGGCCGCCAAAGACCGCATCGCCGCTGACCACCCAGACTTGGAAACCAAGGACACGGACTATGTCTTTCTGGGATGGGCCCTGAAGAGTTTGCCCGCAGGATTGCTGGGACTTCTGTTGGCGGTGATTTTGAGTGGGGCCATGTCCAGTGCCAGTGCAGAACTCAATGCGCTGTCCGCGACCACGGTGATCGATTTTGGCCCTCTGGTGGGTTGGTCCAAAGAGCCTTCTTTGGCCTTGTCTCGGGCTTTGACCGCTTTTTGGGGCCTCGCCGCAATGGGTGTGGCGCTCAGTGCCTCCCTGTCCGAAAATCTCATCCAATTGGTCAACATGATTGGCTCCTTATTCTATGGGCCAATCTTGGGCATTTTCGCCTGTGCGTGGCTTTTTGGAAAACGATGCAGTGAGGGTCAAGTGTTTTACGGGGCTCTATTTGCGCAACTTTTGGTGGCTGCCTTGCACTGGGCCAATGTGGAGGGTGTTTTGGATTTGGGCTACCTCTGGTACAACCTCATCGGCGCTTGTGCCGTCCTCTTGATTGCTGTTCTGACGCCGAAGAAGGCTGGGCTTTGAGGTAGAGTGCTTCCATGCGCTGGACGATGTGGTCCACGGCAGGACAGATGGCCGCGTTCTTCTCCGTGAGATGCAGGATTTGGTGCTGCTTGACGCGGTCCGTATGCGGATATTCGCGGCATGCTTTCGGCCGAACGTCATAGATGCTGCAATAATTATCCGTTCCTAAAAATGGACACGGCAGCTGCTGGAGTACCCAATCCTTGTCTTCATCCACGCGCAAATACTGGGCTTCAAAGGCAGCAGTCTTCATTCCAAGATGTTTAGCCACGCGTTCCCGGTCGCGGTCGGTCCAAAGAGGTCCGGTCGTCTTGCAGCAATTGGCGCATTCCAGGCAATCGACTTTCCGGAAAGCTTCCTCATGAAGCCCGTGTACCACCGCATCTAAATCCCGTGGTGGCTTCGCTTTGAGTTGCTTAAATAATTTGGATGCCGCCATTTAGGGGAGGGGCTCGAGAAGCTGTTGCAGGGTCTCATGCATCCCTTCGGAATAGGCTTTCCAACCGCTGGTGGCGGGTCCCGAAAATCCGGCGTGAATTTCCACCAGCTTGCCATGGCGGTCAAAGAGTAAATAGGTCGGATAGGAGATGAAGTTTTCGATCGGAAGAACCTTTTCCACGGCGCCACGCTCCGCCTTACCTGCAAAGAGGATAGGGTAGGGCAGGTCCAAGTAGCTTGCCACACGCCCAATGGCGGGTTTGGCGGTTTCCCGGTCAGCTGATCGTTCAAAGGCGAGTGCATAAATCTCCAATCCGTTGTAAGCAGCGAGTTCTTTGAAGAAGGCCGATTCATCCAAGCAGTTGGGGCACCAAGAGCCCATAACCTGGATGAGCGTCACCTTGCCTTTCCCGGTCTGAATGCGGACCGGGGTTCCTGAAGCAAACTCGGGCAGTGTGAGGTCTAGACCTGTTGCGCTGGCACGGGTGATTTCGTAGGGGTTGTCCAAGCTGGCATCCTGGTTGGGCGTTCCACTGAAATCTTCGCGGTAGCTGGCGCCACTGAAATGGGTCCCGGTCAGGCTGCCATCAGACGCTAGTTCCATGGTAAACGTATAGCAGTGCACCCCGTCGAAGGTGCTAAGGAAGATACGGTTGCCGTACCGGTTGCCTGCCAGGTAGCGGTAGTCGCCGGTCTGCGTGAGAATACTGCCCCGGATTTCGCCTGAAGCGTGGGTGTAAAATTCGCCCACGGCATGGACTTCGTTTTCTTTTCCAATGCGCAGACGCAAGTCGTAGCGTTCGGCCAAGGGATGGCGGGGGCTGTCAAAGGTGCTTTGCCCAAATAGGCCTTCTGGAAAGCGCTTGCGTTCCATGCTTGCATCGCATTCAATGACAGTGGCGGATTCGGCATAGAAAGGGAAGCGTTCATTCGTTTCCGTTTTGACGAATGAGCCTTCCAGGCCGCCTTCTGTGGGCTGAATTGTCAATTCGGCTTGAAAGGGAAAGGCCCAATTCGAAATGCCCACTTTGTCGCGGCCCAGGAAAGTTAGAGCCAGCCATTCTTCGCCATTGATGATAAAACAGCTGCCTTGGGATGCGCCTTGGCCGGGACCTAAAGCGAATTGAAAATGTAGGGTGTGCTGATCGCTGAAAACAATGCGCGCGTTGTAAAAGATGTCTGAATCCCCGCCTGTTTGGGCAAAGGCTGTGGCCGATAGTGTCATGAGGAAGAGAATCCAACGTTTCATCCTCCCAAGGTAGTGCCTCGGGCTGCGGGATGCAATGGCTTAAAGGGCTGTGATGACCTCGGTGTACGCGGCGATGCGGGCTTCCAGTTCGCTGCGAAGGGCGCGGTACTGCTGGGCGGGCTGGTCGGGATCCAAATGCGGTCCCAGGGCGCAGAAGTAGTACTTGATTTTGGGCTCGGTGCCGCTTGGGCGCGCGGTCACACGGTCGCCGTTGGCCAAACGAAGCTGAATGACATTGGACGCGGGCAAATCAATCTTTTCTATGCGTCCATCGGCCAAATACGTGGTGAGACCCGTCTTGAAGTCCATGACGGCTTCAACCGAAATTCCGGCAAGTTTAGAGGGCGGCTCGCTGCGGAAGCGTTCCATGATGCCGGCGATGGCCTCGGCGCCTTCGCGTCCTTGTTTGGTCACACTGAGCAGAGACTCGTGGTGCACGCCATGCTTCACGTAGAGCTGCAGGAGGTGCTCGTAGAAGCTAGATCCCTTCGCTTTGTTCCATGCCGCTGCTTCGGCCAACATGGCTGCCGAAGACACAGCGTCCTTGTCGCGCACAAAGTCGCCTACGAGGTAGCCGTAGGACTCTTCTCCGCCCACAACGAAGGTCTGCTTGCCTTCGTAACGTCGGATCAGATCCGCAATCCATTTGAAGCCAGTCAGGGTATGATAGGTGGGAACTCCGTAGCTCGCGGCGATGCGTTCTAGCAGGGGTGTTGTGACGACCGTACTCGCCACAAAGGGGTTAGCGGGCATGCTGCCATGGGCCTGGTGCTGATGCAACACGTAGTCGACCAATACAGATGCGGCCTGGTTCCCATTCAGTAAAACCATGTCTTGGTGGTCGTTGCGCACCGCAATGCCCACGCGATCCGTGTCGGGGTCGCAGCCAATCACCATATCGGCGTGGAGTTCTTGTGCCTTTTCGATCGCCAGGGCCAGGGCTGCGGGCTCTTCCGGGTTGGGCGATTGCACCGTGGGGAAGTTGCCGTCTGGGGTAGCTTGGGCCTCCAGGATATGGACATTTTTGAAGCCAAATCGCTCCAGTGCGGGCGGCACCATCGTGATGGAGGTGCCGTGAAGGGCCGTAAAGACGAGGTTAAAATTCGCATTTCCCATTCCTGGGTTCATGCTCAATTTGGCGACTTTATTGAGGTACTCTTGGTCGGCATCTTCCCCAAACTTTGCGATGCGGTCTTCGCCCCCTTCCCATCGGATGTCGTCCAACTGGACGTCGCGCACAGCTCTTAGAATCGCTTGATCATGCGGAGGGACAAGTTGGCCGCCGTCTTCCCAGTAAACCTTGTATCCATTGTATTCCTTTGGGTTGTGGGAGGCTGTTAAGACGATGCCGGCATGGCATCCATACTGCCGAACGGAGAAACTCAATTGGGGCGTTGGTCGTAAGGCGGGAAAGAGGAATACATGAATTCCGTTGGCAGCGAGCACCTGGGCGACATCGCGGGCCAGGGTGTCGCTCTGGTTGCGCGAGTCGAACGCAATGGCCACACGAATGTTCTGACGGGCGTGATGAATGAGGTAGTTGGCCAACCCTTGGGTGGCTAGACCCAGGGTGTATTTGTTGATGCCGTTAGAGCCCAGGCGCATAATACCCCGCAGTCCTCCAGTGCCAAATTCAAGATCGGTGTAAAAGGCCTCGTTCAGCGCAGCAGGATCTGAAGCCATCCAAGAGCGGATGACCGCTTTGTCTGACTCGGCTATGGAGCTAGCGAGCCAAGCTTCTGCTTGGAGCTTTGCCTTGGGGTCTACCTGCATAAATACAAAGATGGCGGTTTATTCGCACAAACCGAACGGAAAATGTCCTTAGAATTGGGCCATTTTTACCGCTGCTACCGCGGCTTCGTCCCCTTTATTGCCCAGTTTCCCGCCGCAGCGGTCCAGACTTTGTTGCTCCGTGTCGTCTGTGAGCACACAAAATATAACGGGCGTTTTGCCGTGGGCATTGAGTTCGGCGATGCCATGAGTGACCCCTTGGCACACGAAGTCGAAGTGAGCGGTTTCGCCACGAATCACTGAACCAATGGCGATGACGGCGTCGTACTCCAAGCTGGCGGCGACCACCTTGCATCCGTGGATGAGTTCAAAGCTTCCTGGAACAGTAAAATCTTCAATGTCTTCAGGCTTCACTCCGAGCAGCACAAGGGTGTCATGGGCGCCTTGCGCCAAGGCATCCGTGATGTGCGCATTCCACTCAGAGACCACGAGAGCAAAGCGCTTGCCGCGGGCCGAAGGAATGCCTTCTAAAGAGAGCGTGCCGCGTTGGGCTGTGGCCATCTTACTGGGCGATTTTCGCCTCGCAATGGGCAATCAGCGCGTCGACGTCGGCCGCCTCGTTGGAGGTGGGGAAGTCTTCTTTGATGCGCGTGTAGTATTTCAATGCCGCTTTGAAATCGCCATTCATTTCCGCGGTGATGCCGGCTTTGTTCAGGAAGAAGGGCGTAAGGAAGCTGTTGGCTTCTTCCTTGGTCGCTTTGGCGTAGTACTCTTCAGCTTCTTCGGGCTGATTGAGGTCGGCAAAGGCGTCACCAATGGCTCCAAGGGATACAGCGCTCAGCACCCCGTCGCTGCCGTCAAAGTCGTCCAGGTGAGAAATGGCCTCAGCGGGTTGTCCCAAACCCAAATAGCACAATCCAGCGTAGTATTCCGCCAGGTTGCCCGCCTTGGTGGAGCCATGTTCGTCAATGATGTCCAGGAAACCCAATTGGTTGGCATTTCCGTTCAAGGCCAAATCCAATGAATCAGCCGCAAAGGCCTTTTGGGCGGGGTAGATGGCGACTTGAGCGGCCTCTTCGGCGGGACCCGCGATGAAGAAGTTGTAAGCCCAGACCAGGGCGAAGAGTGCAATGGCACCGCCCAAGATTTGAGTAATCCGCTGCTTGTTTGTGTTGATAAAAGATTCCACCTTGCCGAGGCTTGCTTCAACAACGGCTTCAGGGTTTTCAATCAGATCAAATTCGTTTTTCTTCGCCATGATGGGATAATATGGAGTGAAATAGGCCGCCAAAGATAGCCAAAAGGAGAGTTCAGCGGTACTTTTGGGGGATGCAGGATGTGATTCTTCGAGATCTCCGTTTGGTACACTTTAAAAACCACGCGCAAGCGGACTTTGTCTTTAGTCCCAAACTCAATGCCCTCGTGGGTTCCAACGGGGCAGGGAAGACGACCGTTCTAGATGCGGTGCACGTTTTGTGCATGACCCGGAGCTACTTTCATAGCACGGATAGCCACTGCATTCAATTTGACGCCCCCTTCTTTGTCGCCGAAGGCACCATGGAAGTGGAGGATGCCCAAACCCCTGTCTATTGCGGGCTCAAACGCGGGGAGAAGAAAGTCTTCAAGGCCGACGACGCGGAGTATCCGCGTCTGGCCGACCACCTAGGTCGTTTTCCCGTGGTGATGATTTCTCCTTCAGACCGCGACCTTATCACGGAAGGCAGCGAGGCCCGGCGCAAGTTCATGGACGGCGTCATCGCGCAGTCCAATAAGGCTTTCTTGGATGCCCTGATTCAGTACAACCGCGCGTTGAGTCAACGCAACGCGCTGCTGAAATACTTTGCGGCCAACCGCACCTTTGACGCTGCGATGCTGGAACTCTATGACAGCCAGCTTTGCCAATGGGCTCCGAAGATTCATGACGCCCGAAAGGCCTTCATTAAGGACTTTGAGCCCCGTTTAAAGCATTACTATGCCTGGATGGCGGGCGAGGGTGAAGCGGTGGGCATTGCATTCAAGTCGGCCATGTTGGACCAACCTTTGGACGAATTGTTGGCGGAAAAACTTTCCAAAGACCGGGTTCTGCAGTACACCTCTGTGGGGCCACACCGGGAGGACCTGGTCTTCACTTTGCACGGCGAGCCCTTGCAGCGTGTCGGCTCCCAAGGTCAGCAAAAATCCTACGTCGTTGCCCTCAAGCTTGCCGTTTTTGACGCCCTGAAGGAGGCCCTTGGTATCAAGCCCATCCTGTTGCTGGATGACATTTTTGACAAGCTCGATGCCCGCCGTGTCGAAGGATTGATCCGCTTGGTGAATGAGCACCATTTTGGCCAAATTTTCATCACCGATACCCACCCCGAACGTACCGCTTTGATGGTGAAGGAAGTGAATGAAGAAGCCAAAGTTTTGGATTTAAGCCCCCAGCCCTAAGTTCATGCCTCGCCCCAATTTGCAATCCATCCACGATGTCCTCGGGCAATTGACCGAGGGCTACCAGGACAAGTCTGCGTACCACTTGGCCTTGGTCCAAAATGCCTGGCGCCAGGTCCTCGGCGACGAAGCCACACAAAAAGTCCAAAAATTCAGCCTCCATCAAGGCGTCCTGCATGTGCATTGCCATTCCGACTCTTTGCGCCATGAGCTAAGCATGCAGCGCAGCCGCTTGCTCCAAGCACTCAACGAGGCGCTCGCGGGGGCCGTCGTGCTCGGGGAGATCGCTCTCCGCTAGCATCCGCCTGCATCTCTTCCCAATTTCTCCTGCTTAACGGCCAAAAAAAACCGGCTCACCCTAACGGATGAGCCGGAAAAAAAAGCGGGCGCGGCCCGCTGTGGGAATGCTTAGTAGTTGAACTGCTCGCGGCCGGAGAAGTGGAATGCGCCTTCCAAGGCGGCATTCTCATCGGAATCCGATCCGTGCACGGCATTGGCTGCGATGGACGTTGCAAAGCGCTTGCGGATGGTGCCCTCTGCGGCTTCGGCGGGGTTGGTCGCGCCGATCAAGGTGCGGAAATCTGCTACGGCGTTGTCCTTTTCGAGGATGGCGGCCACGATGGGTCCGGAGGTCATGTACTCAACCAACTCCCCAAAAAATGGACGCTCGCTGTGCACGGCGTAGAACTGACCCGCATCGTGGCGGCTCAATTGCGTTAGCTTCATCGCAACAATGCGGAAGCCTGCTGCGTTGATCATGTCGAGGATCGCGCCAATGTGTCCGTTTGCGACGGCATCAGGCTTGATCATAGTAAAAGTGCGGTTGGTCATCATAATATTTTCCGTTTTCGGCCGCGAAATTACGAAATTTACCCCCATAGACCGTCCCATGCCATTATCTGATTTATCCCAACGCCTTTCCACCAAGTCGCATCGCTTGGTCATTACGACCCACTGGAACCCCGATGGGGATGCGGTAGGTAGCTCCTTAGGGCTAGCTCACTACCTCCGCGGCCAAGGGCATAGTGTACAGGTGGTGTTGCCCAATGCGCCGTCCGCCCCCTTGAAAAAGACACCAGGCTACGGAAGTGCTTTTGTGCATGTGCACGGCGATCACCCCGAAGCAGCGGAACAGGCCATACGGGAAGCCGAGGGACTTTTTTCCTTGGACTACAATACCGCTTCGCGGGTAGGGGAAGCGCTGATGCCTTGGGTACGCGACTTCCCAGGCTTTCGTGTACTGGTGGACCACCATCAGGAGCCTGACGGGGGTTATGACTATGTCTACAGCCAGACGAGTAAATCGTCCACGGCCGAAATGGTCTATGACTTTATGGCCCAAGACGGGGGAACCCTCGATGCGTCGGCTGCCGACGCTCTGATGATGGGACTCATTACCGATACGGGGTCCTTTCGTTTTCCCAGCGTTTCGCCCGCCACCTTGGCGGCCGCTTCGGCATTAGTAGAGTCAGGAGCGGAGCCCCATGCCATCCACGAACGCTTGTTTGATGCCCATTCTCCGAGCCGCCTCCGACTGTGGGGCCGGGCACTGTCCAGCCTGGAGTTGTTGGCGGGAGGTCGGGCTGCCTTGGTGCATTTGTCGGCGCGGGACCTGGTGGACTGTGGTTACGAAGCGGGCGATACCGAAGGCCTCGTGAACCAAGCTCTCAGTATTTCGGGCGTTCTGGTATCGGCCTTTGCTCGAGAGGATGGCGCCGCGGGCATGGTGAAATTGTCCTTCCGAAGCAAGGCAGACGTGGACGTCAACGCATTCGCCCGGGCGCATTGGCAGGGTGGAGGACATATCCACGCGGCCGGCGGCAAATCCGATGCTTCGTTGCCGGATACGCTGGCTCGCTTGCGCCAAACTTTGTCAGAACTGGGCGCCAAGTGAAAAAGGTCCTTCTCCTCTCTGTGGGGCTCCTTGCCCTCGCTGCCTGTGTTCGTCAATCGGGAGAACCCGAACAGTCGACCCCCCTCAGCGCCCACGAAATGCGGGAACGCTTGATCGAGCAAAACCGCGCCGTCCTCGAGGCCGAGCGCGGGGACATTCAGGCCTTTATGGATTCCAGCGGCTTAACGTTTGAATCCACGGGAACAGGCATGTACGTTTGGACGCTGGGTTCATCGCATGGGCCCGCCATTGATACGGCTCAAAGGGTTCAGCTTCGGGTCCATGTGCATGGTCTCCACGGGGAGGTCTTTTCAAACGGGCTTCGCCAGGAGGTGGCGGTGCTTCGCGACAACGATGCCATTTGGGGACTTCAGGAGGCCCTCATTCGCGCCCATGTCGGAGACAGCCTCATTTGCATCGTTCCGGCCCACTTGGCCCATGGCTTAGCGGGAGATTTGGCCGACATTCCTCCGCTCACCCCCCTCGTGTATTACCTTCGCATTCTTCAATAAATCAACTTCGCTCGTATGAAACGTATTGTAGCTCTTGCCCTCGTGGCAGTTCTCATGGTAGCCTGTGGCGCTACGCCCAAGATTAAGGTTAATGGTGAAACCGCCAAAGTAGGGGATGGACTCTACGCGTTGTTCCAAACCACGCAAGGGGACATTCTCCTCAAGCTGGAAATGGAAAAGGCGCCCATGACTGTCGCGAATTTTGTGGCCTTAGCAGAAGGCAATCACCCCGAAACGAAAATCAAGCGTGGCGAGCCCTTTTTTGATGGTTTGACCTTCCACCGTGTGATTCCTCAGTTTATGTGCCAAGGAGGTGACCCGAAAGGCACGGGCGAAGGCGATCCCGGTTATTCTTTTCCGGATGAATTTCACCCTGACCTGCGCCACAACGGCCCCGGTATCCTTTCGATGGCGAACAGCGGCCCCGGTACCAACGGTTCGCAATTCTTCATCACAGAGGTAGCGACGCCCTGGTTGGATGATCGCCATTCCATTTTTGGTCATGTGATCCTCGGTGGCGAGAAAATCGCCGAGATGGCCCGCGTGGCCACCAACCCCCAAAACAACATGCCCAAGGAGCCCATCACGATGAATGTAAAGATCTACCGCGTGGGCAAAGAGGCGAAGAAATTTGATGCCCCAGCCACCTTCTTGCTCAAGAAGAAAGAGATCGAGGAGGCCACTGCCCAAGCTCGGGAGGAGGCCAGCAAAGTTGGCCAGGGGCGTGCCGCACAATACACCTGGTTGGCCAGCGAAGGCTTTGTGGACAGCGACATCTATGAGCCCCTTTACAGCAAGTGGAACCAAAAAGCGCGCGACCTCGGTGACGGGTTGAAGTTGCTGGTTTTGGCGGAAGGCGAGGGCGAAGGCATCCGTGCCGGCGATGAAGCGTCGGTGCATTACGCGGGCTATTTGTCCACCGGCCGTCCTTTTGACTCTTCGGTCAAGTCCGTGGCGGAACTCTTTGGAACCTATACGCCCCAGCGCGAGCCCTATGGTCCATTCCCTGTGGTGGCTGGCCCCCAAGGCCGTGTGATTGAAGGATGGAAGCGGGGCTTGGTTGGCCTAAAGAAAGGCGCTCAGGTGAAACTTATTATTCCTCCCGCATTGGGTTATGGCGAGCGCGGTGCAGGCGACATCATTCCCCCAGGAAGCACTTTGGTGTTTGATATTTGGGTTGAAGACATCAAGAGAAACTAATTCATTTTCAATATACTAGAATTCATGCAAGACGGTTTATACGCCAAATTCCACACATCCAAAGGCGCCATTACAGTTTCTCTTCACTACCGTGAAACCCCCATGACCGTGGGAAATTTTGTCGGCTTGGCTCAGGGTAGTATGCCCAATAAGTCCAAAGCTGCCGGCGTTCCCTATTACGATGGGTTGTCCTTTCACCGAGTCATCGCGGACTTCATGATTCAAGGGGGCTGTCCCGAAGGCCGTGGTACGGGCGGTCCTGGGTATCAGTTTCCCGATGAGATTGTTTCTTCGCTGAAACACGATGGCCCCGGGGTGTTGTCTATGGCCAATGCCGGTCCCGGTACCAACGGTTCACAATTCTTTATTACCCATGTTGAAACCGGTTGGTTGGACGGGAAGCACACCGTATTTGGAAAAGTGGTAGAAGGCCAGGACGTCGTGGATGCGGTCAAGCAAAATGACACGCTGGATCGCCTAGAAATTATTGCTGTTGGAGCCGATGCCGAGGCCTTCGATGCCCAAGCCGCTTTCGATGCAGGCATGGGGTCCATCCGCGAGAAGGAAGCCGCTGAGAAGGCTGCAGCCGAAAAGGCCCTCGCTTCCCTTACGGAGGGCATGACCAAAACGGACTCGGGCCTCTATTACCGGATCGATGTGGAAGGGTCGGGCGCTTTTCCCAAGAAGGGCCAAAACGTCCAAGTTCACTACACCGGAAGCCTGATCGATGGCTTCACCTTTGACTCCAGTGTTCAGCGTGGGCAGCCAATCGGCATCCCCATTGGAGTTGGCCAAGTCATCCAAGGCTGGGATGAGGGCATCATGCTCTTGCGCGAAGGCGGAAAAGCCCGTTTAGTCATTCCATCGAACCTAGGCTACGGTGCCCAAGGGGCAGGCGGGGTGATTCCTCCCCACGCCACCTTGATTTTTGACGTAGAACTCGTCAAAATCGGCTAAGCATGGAATGGGTCGGCTGGGCCGCTGCAATACTCACCACGGTCTCCTTTGTCCCCCAGGCGGTCAAGGTGATTCAAACGCGTGACACCGCATCGATTAGTCTTTGGATGTACATCCTCTTCACCGCGGGCATCGCCTGCTGGTTAGCCTATGGCCTGATCATCGGCGATGTGCCCATGACAGCTGCCAATGCGATCACCCTCGTCCTCGCCACCATCATCTTGGTGACGAAGGTGCGGAATGGTTGAGGGCTACGAAGCTAAAGGGCTGGAAGGCTAGAGGGCCGGAGGGCCACATGGCGGCTCGTGTGGGTTGTCGAATCCACTGAATAGAATCCGAAAGCGAATATTTTCGGATTTATTGAGGCTATTGTGCATAGATGGTTGTGAGACGCGTCGGACTCAGGTTGCACTCCTCAGCCCTTCAACTCCACCAACAAATCGCGTAGTTGCGCGGCCTTGATGAAGTCGAGGTCTTTCGCGGCGGCCTCCATGGCCTTGCGCGTCTCCTTGATGCGGTCTTCCCGTTGTTCGGGAGTCAGCATGCTGAGTTTGGCTTCTTTCAGTATTTGGCGCTGGGTATCCTGGCGGGCACTCTCCTCATGGCGGTTTGCAAAGGCCGTAGAACGGGCTTTCACGATGGCTTGTGGGGTGATGCCATGCGCCTCGTTGTAGGCCCTCTGCACGCCCCGGCGGCGCTCCGTTTCGGACATGGTTCGGGCCATGCTATTGGTGATCTTGTCCGCGTAGAAAATGGCCTTTCCGTTGACGTTCCGTGCGGCGCGGCCGATGGTTTGGACCAAAGAGCGTTCGGACCGTAAAAAGCCCTCCTTGTCTGCATCCATGATGGCCACGAGACTCACCTCGGGGAAGTCCAGGCCCTCCCGCAGGAGGTTGACTCCAATCAGCACATCAAAGAGGCCAGCGCGGAGGTCGTCCATGATTTGGATACGGTCCAGCGTCTCCACATCCGAGTGAATGTAGCGGCAGCGAATGCCGTAGCGAGTAAAGTACTTGGTGAGCTCCTCGGCCATACGCTTCGTGAGGGTGGTGACCAATACGCGCTCGTCCTTTTCGGCCCGCAATTGCACTTCCTCCATCAGGTCGTCTACTTGGTTTTCGATAGGACGCAGTTCAATAATGGGGTCGAGGAGGCCGGTGGGCCGGATCAACTGCTCCACCACGATGCCTTCGGACCGCTCCAACTCGTAATCCGCAGGGGTGGCCGAAACGTAGATCACTTGATTTTGGAGGGTCTCAAATTCTTCAAACTTCAAGGGCCGGTTGTCCAACGCAGCCGGTAGGCGAAAACCAAACTCTACCAGATTTTCCTTGCGCGACCGGTCTCCGCCGTACATGGCGCGCACCTGGGGAAGGGTTACGTGGCTTTCATCCACGATCAGGAGAAAGTCGTCCGAAAAATAGTCCAACAAGCAGAAGGGGCGCGTACCCGGCTCACGGCCGTCGAGGTAGCGCGAATAGTTTTCGATGCCCGAGCAGTAGCCCAGCTCGCGTATCATCTCCAAATCAAAGGTGGTACGCTCTTGCAGGCGCTTGCCCTCCAGCGGCCGGTCCGTGTTGTAGAAGTGCTGAACCTGCTCACCCAAGTCCAACTCGATGTGCTTGATGGCCCGGTTGAGCTGATCCGGCGTGGTGACAAAGAGGTTGGCGGGGAAGACGCGCAATTCCTGCAGAGTGCCTTGGCGCTCCATGGCTACGGGATCCCACACCTCGATGCGTTCGATCTCGTCATCCCAAAAAAGAATGCGGTAAAACAGGTCCCCATAGGCTGGAAAGAGGTCTACGGTGTCGCCTTTGACGCGGAAGTTGCCGCGTTTGAACTCCCCAGTGGTGCGCGCATAGAGCGCTTGGACAAGCTGATGGAGCAACTTCTGGCGGGCGATGCGTTGACGGGTTTGAATGTGGACCACCTGGCTATTGAAGGCCTCCGGATTGCCCATGCCATAGAGGCAGGAGACCGAAGCCACCACCAAGACATCCCGGCGGCCACTAAGGAGGGAAGAGGTGGTGCTCAACCGCAATTTCTCAATCTCGTCGTTGATCTGCAGGTCTTTCTCAATGTAGGTCCCCGTGGTGGGGATGTAGGCCTCGGGCTGGTAGTAGTCGTAGTACGAGACGAAATACTCCACCGCGTTGTCGGGGAAGAAGGACTTGAACTCTTGGTAGAGCTGCGCGGCCAACGTTTTGTTGTGGCTGAGAACCAAGGTGGGGCGCTGTACGCGTTCAATGACGTTGGCGACCGTGAAGGTCTTGCCGGATCCTGTTACGCCTAACAGAGCCTGCTGACGCTCGCCCTCCAGCACCCCGCGTGCGAGGGACTCGATGGCCGCGGGCTGGTCTCCCGTGGGGCGAAAGGGGCTCTCGAGCCGGAAGTCCATGGCTTATGCCTCGGCCTCCTCCGAGCTTTCGGCAGAAGCAGCATCCGCAGCGGCAGCGGCCTCGGCTTGCTTGGCGGCGTCGCGCTGCGCTTTGCGCAAGGCGTCGTGGGCCGCTTCGGCTTTCTCGAGGTTCTTGCGCGCGGCTTCAACCTTCTTCATGGCATCCTGCACGATGGGACTCTTTGGGTCCGCATAGGTAAAGAAGCCCATGTTGTTTTCCAGTTGGGAGAGCTCCTTGCGGGCTTGCTCCACGGTCTGGCGCGAATTCATGGTCTTCTCGTATTTCTGGCGGTCGGCTTTCTGCGTAGCGCGCGCTTCGCCTTGCTCGTTGCGCATCGCGTCAAAGAACGTGTTGCACGCCGCCCGGAACTTGTTCCAGGCCTTGTCCGAATCCTTGCGGGGTACAAAACCCGTTTTCTTCCATTCGGCCTGCAAGCGCTTAAGGTCTTTGGAGGCCTCCGCCCAGTCGGTACGCGTCGCCATCGCTTCGGCCTGTTCGACCAGGGCGTACTTGGCTTCAAGGGCTTCCTTGATGGCATTTTTACGGCCTTTGTAGAACGTATTGCGCTCTTTGAAGAAGGCTTTTTCCGCTTTCTTAAAGCGATCCCACAGCACGTCGCTGGGCCCCCCAAAGGTGCGCCCCACCTTGGCCATGGCTTCGCGGAGGCTCTTGGCCTTCTCGGTCATCTTTTGCCAATTGCCGTGTTCGCCCGCGCCTTCTGTAGCAAGCGCTTCAAGCTCCGCCACCAAGGCCTCTTTTTGGGTCAGGCGGGCATCGTTGGCGGCCTTGGCCACATCTTGCTTGGCACGGCGCTTTTCGTGCAGAATATTGCTAGCCTCGCGGAACTGATCCCAAAGGGTCTCCTTGTCTTCCAAGGCGACAGGCCCTACCTCTTTCCAAGCGGCATGCAGGCGCTGCAGATCCTTGCCAATGGCGGCGGACCAGTCCTTGCCCGAAATCGCTTGAATCTCGGCAATCAATCCCTCTTTAATCTCTTTGTTGTGCTTGTAGTCCAGATCGCGAAGCTCTTGGCTCAGGCGCAAATTGTCGTAAAAACGGTCGACAAAGAAGCGGTAGGATGCATACAAGTCGCGGGCCTCGTCATTGGGTACGTGGCCAACGTCCTTCCAGCGGTCATTGATGCGCTTGAACTCGTTGTAGGTCTGTCCCGTCGGCAAATCGTCGCTCTCGGCGAGCTTTTTGATCTCGTCGAGCAAGGCCTTTTTGAGGTCCAAATTCACCGACATCTGGTTGGCCAAATCGGCCTTCCATGCACTTCGGCGCTTCTTGAATTCATTGAATGTTTGGTAGAAGGCTTCCCGGCTAGGTTGCTCGTAATGAAAGTCAATGGCGTTGCCACCTTCTTCGATGAAGCGCTCTAAGGCTCCAGCACGTTCTTCTTCCCAGCGGGGCATTAAGACGTCCTTGATGGCCAACATAGGAACGCGGGCCTGCTCGATGGAAACTTCGTTGAGAATGCGCTTGGCTTCGGCCAAGAGTTCGTCCGTTTCCTTTTCGGCGTAGTCGGCCGTATGGTCCTCGTGCTCTTCCTTTTCTTCGTCGTTGGCGTCATCGGATTCGTCCTCGGATCCGGTCTCGCTGGATGACGAACTTGGGGTTTCTGTCGGGATTTCGTCCGATTCCGTCTCGGAAGAGGGGGCTGAAGCCGCTTCCTCCACGGCCTCTTCTGCGGCGGGCACCACAGGGGTGTCCGACTCAGACTCGGGGGTTTCCGACGTTAATTCGGGCTCAGCCGATTCGGGGGCGTCGGCAGGAGTCGCCTCGTTATCAGGCGTTTGGGTCGCTTCTTGAGCGCTCTGAACAGCCTCATTGGCCGCTTCTTCGTTCGTATTCCCTTCGAGGGGAAGTAAGTCTTTCTCAGCCATTGCTGGAGGTTTGTGGGATTGGAACCTCAAATGTGGGGAATATTGAGCACTTCTGCCCAATAATCCCAGGCTTTTTTTGCCTGATGCCGCAACATGGCGGCTCCGGAGGCCGTTTCGGCACCTAGTTCGGCCATATGCCGCATAAAAAGGGTTTCCGAGGGCTGGTATACGAGGTCTACCGCCAGCGCGACCTGCCCGTGCTCCCAGGCGGGGAGGGGGGGCATGTCCTCGTCCTGTGGGGCCATGCCCAAGGGGGTGCATTGGACGACAAGCCCTTGAGGCGCCGCGGGGAGGTCCGAATAGCGGACTTCGGGCCATGGAAATCCCCCCTGTGCTTGGCGGCAGGCGAGTTGACCTCGAAATCCCCGAGACGCCAACGCATGAACCACAGCGCGGGCTGACCCCCCATTGCCCAGAACGAGAACAGGGCGTGCCTTGAGTGCATCCAGGTCACTGCGGCCCGCCAACATCCCCCAAAATCCATCCGCATCCGTGTTATGGCCCATCCAGCCATGCGCGGTACGCACCACGGTGTTCACGGCTCCCATGGCCTTGGCCGTCGGGGTCAGGGCGTGCAAAAAGGGGAGAATGCGTTGCTTATGGGGCAGGGTGACATTGAAGCCCGCCCAGGAGGTCGATCCCAGAAAATCCTCCAAGGCATCGGGGGCAACGTGTTGTTTGGTGTAGCTCAGGCGATCCCGCCAGGGGTGCTCGGCCCAAAATTCCGCGAAGAGCTGAGGCGATTGGGAATGCGCAATCGGAGCGCCAATAACCCCAAAATGCATTACTCGGCAGGAAGAGTTTTGGCCCAACGGTTAAGTCCGGCCACCAGCGCCCAGCCACAGACCATGGCCGTGATGGTCCAAAGAGGAGACACCGTGGAGGCATAGGCGGCTTGGAAGGGCCAAATTTTGGCCAGAGATCCAATGATGAAGCCCGCCATCGTGAGGACCATGGCGGTGGGGAATAGGGCAAATAGCCAGCGCAGCAAGCGCGCAAAGCTGAGCAAGCCGACTCCCGCTCCGGCCATAAAGGTCAAAATCAATCCCCAGTCCCGGGCATGCAAGCCTTCGAGCACACCTTCATACGCGCCGAGCAGCACCAAAATGAAGCTGCCGCTGATGCCTGGAAGGATCATCGCGCAGATGGCGAGGGCCCCCGAAAGGAAGATGTAGGAGTAGCTCAACGTCGCCTCCGCGGGAGAGAGAATGGAGAGGCCAAATCCAATGCCTACGCCCAACAGCAGTAAAGGAAAGGCCTTGGTCGCTTGCTTCTTGGGGATGCCCCGGAGTATCAAAGGGAGGGATCCCACAATCAAACCGAAGAAAAAGCCCCAAACCACGGGGGGGTAGTGGTCAAGGCCCCAGAGTACTGCTTTGGATAAGCTGAGAATGCTCACCGCAATGCCGCTGCCCAAAGCGAGTAGAAAGGTCCCATCCACGGCTTTCCACGCCCCGGAAATGCCCCCTTGCCGGAAAGCTTTCCACACCGTCGGACCCACGGCCGAAATCGCGTCCAGCAATCGTTGGTAAATGCCGGTGATGTAGGCGACCGTGCCTCCGGAAACTCCGGGTACGACATCGGCGGCCCCCATAGCGAGGCCTTTCAATAGGGTCCAAAAAAAGGTCATGCGTGAGGGAGGTGCTTGGTGATGGCGTCGCGGACGTGTTGGTCCTCGGCAAGTTTGGGGTAATGAGCGTACAGATGCGTCGAAAAGGAACTTCCGTAGCGCAACAAAGCTTCTTTGAGGTGGTTCGCCGCTAGAGTCATCTCCTGAATCGCATACAAGAACCCGCAGTAGATGGCCCACATTTCAGGCGAGTCAGGGTAGCGCTCGAGGCCCATACGTAGCACCGAATGGGCGGCATCGATTTGGTCCATTTCGAGCAGGCTTTTGGCGTATTCCAAGAGGCCCGCCGGTTCTTCAATGCGCAAACTCTTCAGGACCATTTTCAGCATTTTCTCCGCTTCCAAGAGCAAGCCGAGCTGCGTGTAGAGGTCGTACGCGACGAGGTAGTAGTCAGGGTTATCGGGATCCAGTGATAGGGCTTTTTTGGCGTGCTGAATGGCCTCAAAGAGCCGTCCGTTTTCGCCGAAAAGGATGGCCAATTCAATCCAGGCTTCGTCCAAATCCTCGTCCATCTTTGTCGCAAGCTTGAGCGATTCGATGGCCTCCTCCGCCTGACCCAATGCCTGCTGGCAGACCCCAATGCGGTACCAAGTGTAGCCGTTGGGGTCGTCGGTGTCCATCGCACTTTGGAAGGCAATCAATGCCTGAGCGTAGTTCTCTTGTTCTTCTAAAATGCGGCCGCGGTCAAAGTGTGCCGCCGTAAAATTCTCGTCAATGACCAAGGCGTAGTCCATGGCATCAAGGGCCTTGTCCCAGTCATCCAAGCGGAAGTAGGCGGCTCCTAGATGGTACCAGCCTGTTTCGCTGTAGGGGTATTGGTCTAGGTAGCCTTTGAACCACTCAATGGCTTTGTCGTCTTGGCCCGCCATGTCAAAGTTGGCAGCCAGCATGTACAGGAGATGGTCGTCTTTGGGCTCCTCGCGAATCATGGCTTTGAGCACTTTCACGGCGTGGTGAAATTGGCCCATCGCCGTGTAGAGGCTCGCGAGGTGTCCTTGGATGGGGAAGGGGTCCTCCGCCGTCTGTAGGGCCTTGCGCAGCGCCTGAATGGCTTCGCTGTTCTTGCCCAAGCGCATCAGCCATTGTCCGCGTACCCACTCCAAATCAGGGTGGTTGGGCGCGAGCTCTTCGGCATGTTGAATGGCTTCTTTGGCCAAATCCAGCTGGTGGGAAGCGACGAGGTAGCGGGCACGCTTGACCGCAAAGGTGGTCGCATAGGGGTGCAGATCCCCCCCGAGGTCAATGGCCAAAAGGGCGCGCTGAAGCTGGCCGGTCTCCAAGTAGTAGTCGGCAATTTCTTCCAGTTCATCCACGTCAAAGAACCCCGACTGGTTAAGTCGGATTTGGTCTTCAAACCGCTGGATGAGAGAATCAGATTCGTCTTCGCGCATGAGCTGCCTTTCTACGTTGAAGCTACGCGCTTGAAGCCCGGATTTCTCCTTGGACTTTCAAGCGTTTTCCACCGGTTTTTAAACATTCCGGGTGGGGGAGCTTTTCCCGCCTAATTTTGTTGCAAAGCAACGCAAAAACAAGGCCATATGCCACTCATTACTTCTGTTTCGGGTATCCGAGGCACCATCGGCGGTATCGCCGGAGAAAATTTGACCCCCCAAGACGCCGTGGCCTTTGCCAGCGCTTACGGGGCATGGCTGCAATCCGTCGCCCCTGGAGACCACCGGTTGAAGGTGGCGGTTGGTCGTGATGCGCGCCCTTCCGGTCCGGCCATTCAAAGCTTGGTGGTAAGCACCTTGGTGTCCATGGGCATCGATGTGTTGGACCTTGGGCTGTCTACCACCCCCACGGTGGAGGTCATGGTGCCCTGGGAGGGATGCGATGGTGGCATCATTCTCACAGCGTCACATAACCCGGTCGAATGGAATGCCTTGAAGTTGCTGAATGCCCGCGGCGAATTTTTATCCGCCGAAGATGGGGCCCAAATTCTTGCTCGGGTGCAAGCGGGAGGGTTTGAGTACGCCCCGGTTCATGAAATGGGCGAAGTGATCCCCGTTCACGATGCGATCGATCGGCATATTCAGAGCATTTTGGTTCTAGAAGATGTGGATGTCGATGCGATACGCCAAGCGAATTTCCGCGTAGCCGTGGACGCTGTGAATTCGACCGGCGGCATTGCGGTCCCTGCACTGCTGGATGCACTGGGCGTAACCCGTCAAGAGTTGCTGTATTGCGAGCCCCACGGACGATTTCCTCATAACCCAGAACCACTTCGCAAGCATTTAGATGATATCTGTGCCTTAGTGCCTGCGAAAAAATGCGACCTCGGAGTGGTCGTGGATCCCGATGTGGACCGATTGGTTTTCGTGAGTGAAAATGGCGAACTCTTCGGCGAGGAATACACCTTGGTCGCGGTGGCCGACTATCTCCTGGCCAAACGTCCTGGACATTGTGTGAGCAACCTATCCTCTTCGCGTGCCTTGCGCGATGTGGCAGCTCGTCATGGCTCCACCTATTCGGCGAGCGCCGTGGGTGAGGTGCATGTGGTAACCGAAATGAAGGCCAAACACGCTACTATTGGTGGCGAAGGCAATGGGGGGATTATTTATCCAGCATTGCACTATGGCCGCGATTCATTGGTGGGTATTGCACTCTTTTTGACCCATTTGGCCCAGAAAAAGATGAAGGTTTCCGAGCTCCGCGCCTCCTATCCCGATTACTTTATGGCCAAGGAAAAGGCCGCCCTTTCGGCTAGCTTGGATGTGGATGGTTTATTGGCCTCCGTGGCTTCGGAATATGCGGTACATGAGCCGTCCACCATTGATGGGGTGAAGATTGACTTTGAAACCACGTGGGTGCATTTGCGCAAGTCGAATACGGAGCCTATCGTTCGGATCTACACCGAAGCGCCCAGCCAAGAAGAGGCGGATGCCCTTGCGGCCACCTTTGTTAAAAAATTGGAAGCCTTTAGTTGAACATTACCTTTAAGCGCAGAATCCCAAACGCATGAGCATTTACTTCGATAACGCAGCTACCACGCCCATTTCACCGGAAGCCAAAGCGGCCATGGTCTCGGCGATGGAGGTTTTCGGCAATCCAAGTTCCACCCATGGTGAGGGCCGCAAAGCCAAAGCCATCATAGAATCAGTACGCAAAGCCATCGCTGAGCGTCTCAATTGTCTCCCTGCCGAAATCGTATTCACCGGTAGCGGAACGGAAGCCGATAACTGGGCCTTGTTGACCGGGGTGCGCGACTTGGGTATTCAACATCTCTACACCTCGGCTTTGGAACACCACGCAGTGTCCCACATGGCGGAATATGTCGATAAGAATCACCCCGTGACAGTGCATTACGTGCCTCACGATGCGCAAGGCGTGCACGATTTGGCATGGTTGGCGGAGCGCCTGGACGCCCACCAAGCAGCTGGCGAAAAGGTGATGGTTTCTCTTATGCACGCCAACAATGAAATCGGTACGTTGATGGATGTGGAAGCCCTTTCTGCGCTCTGTCAAGCGAATGGAGCCTACCTCCATGTGGATACGGTTCAAACCATGGCGCACCTGCCTTTGGACTTCAAGGCAACCCCTGTACATTTTGCGGCCTGCAGCGCGCACAAATTTCATGGCCCCAAGGGCATTGGTTTCGCCTATGTCAAACAGGGGACACCCATGCAGCCCTTTGTTCAGGGTGGCGCTCAGGAGCGTGGCCATCGGGCGGGCACCGAAAATGTCATCGGCATTGCCGGTCTAGGGGCGGCCTTTACCCTGTGCTGGGACGATATGGAAGCAGATATTCCTGCGATCAAAGCGGTCAAGGCGCATGCCATCCAGCGTCTTACGGAGGAATTCCCAGGTGTCCAGTTCAATGGGATGTCGGGCGACATGGACAAGAGTTTGTATACGGTGCTCAACTTCTACCATCCAGAGCTTCACGAAGGGGGCATGCTCAATTTCCAATTGGATATCCAGGGTGTGCAGTGTTCGGGCGGTTCGGCCTGCAGCAGTGGGGCCGTGGGCGGTTCGCATGTGTTGAACGGCATTGGTTCTCCCGGCGGTACCCGAATTTCTTTTTCACGCTATTCGACCAAAGAAGAGGTAGATCGCTTCATTGATATTCTGAAGGGCATTCACGTGCAGAACTAGTTCTGGTTGAAGCATCTGCTTTGGTTTGTGCCAATGGCCCAGTGTTGGGCTCACGCTGTATCGTTAGTTTGGATCAATTCCGGGTAGAAAACGCCTCTTATTCCCTTCAACCCTAGTAAATCACCTGCACATAGCCGTATACATCCCCATCTTCTGTTTCAAAGCGGTAGACATAGGTGTCCTGTTGGACCGGCTTGCCATCAAAGGTTCCGTCCCAAAACTCCTTGAAAGGCTCGTCTGTTTCAAAGACGACACTTCCAAAAGAATTGAGGATAACAAAGTGATCGCCGGGGAAGCAATCATTTCCGGCAATACGTAGCAACTCATTTTTACCATCGCCGTTCGGCGTGAAGGCATTGGGGATCCAAAGTCGTTGGTCCATTCGGGTCACGGCGGAGGTGAAATCGTAGCCGTATACCGCATTGCAAATGGTGTCAATTAAATCTAGGTGCACGTTGTAGGTGCCCGTGGCGGGAAGCCGGTAGGTCGAAACCCTCCCGGTGTCTTGAATGCCATTGTGAAATGTCCATTGGTAGATGTATCCAACAGTATCCACCCCATAGGTCACATTCACCCGAACACGGCCATCCTTGCATGAGTCTGGGGCCACGTTGACTTCCGGGCCGGGCCAATCCGCATCAAATTGGACCACTTGGTAGGTGGTGTCACTGGTGCCGCAGGTCGTATCATAGGCGACCAGACGAATGGTATGCGGGCCAGGGGAGGAGAAATTATAGGATAGGGTATCGCCAAACTGCAGCCCACTGTTCCCAAAACGCCATTCGTGGATTTCGCTGTCGATGCTTTCATTGAAAACCTTCACTTCAAACAAGCGGTCACAGGAGAAATACTCGGTACTAAACTGCGCCTCCGGAAAAATGCCTTGGTTGTGTGTGATTTGGATGGTGGTGCTGTCCATGATGTCACAAACCGTGTCGATGGCGATCAGCTTGATGTTCCAAATGCCCTTGGTAAAAATGACCGTGGGTTCCTTGGCCGTCGAAGTTTGGCCGTTCCCAAAGTTCCAGAAGTACTGATTGGCGTTCTTGGAGTTGTTGGTGAATTTGACCCGTAGGTTGTCACAAAGGGTGTCCACATCGGCATCGTAGTCAATGGAAGCATCGGCCGTGACGGAGGTCTCAAAGTCAATTTTGATGACGCCCAAATTGCAGTTGTTGCTCATTCGGGTCGGAGACACCACGCCTGAGGTCGTCGGGAAAGTGCCATTGTTACACGCCGCACATACGGCCTGATAAATGGTTCCATCGGGGGCAAAGCGCGAAGTTCCGCCATCCACGTGCTCGGCCGCCGTGCCTCCAAAGAAGGTGGCGTAGAGCACACTCTGGGCATTTTGTTTGAGCACCATGAAGTAGAAATCGCTGCCATCTGTGGACGATTGGACGGCATCGGTGGTAACGGGCAAGTTGTTCGTGTTTCCGCCTAGGTTGCCCCCATTCACCGCACCACCCCAGCCTGAAAGTAGGATGTTGAGGCACTCGTCCACATTGAAGGCAGTCGGGACAAGGTTCACAAAGTTGTTGGCTGATCCAAACTTGCTGGAAAAAATCAATTGACTCAGGTCAGCACTCATTTTAACCACAAACTGTCCGCCAGAAGTGGTGGACCAGGTTCCGGCCGTCGTAGGCCAGAGCCCCAGTGTTTGGCCATAGGCATAGACGGCACCGTACTTATCGATGTCGATAAAAAAGCTCATGTCCATACTGCCGGTTCCCAGATAGGTGACCCGTTGCAAGACCCCACTGGAATTCAATCGCGCAATGAATCCATCCGTTCCGCCGGAGTAGGTGGGGAATTTGGCCCCCGATGTACTGGGCATGTCGTTCGATGTGGTTCCGCCGGTGAGGTAGACATCCCCATTGCCGGCTACCTTGACGCCTAGCCCCGCCTCCTTTCCTGAGCCGCCCACTTGCGTAACCCAGCGCTGGGTTTGCAAATTGGAGGTAAACGAGGCGATAAAGGCTTGGGAAGGATCCGTGCCAGCCGGGGCGGTGGAAGCAATGAAGATGTTGTCATTGGCATCTACAATGACTTCGCCGCGGGCTTGGTCGCCGTAGTTTTTCGCCAACCCAATGTTTAATCCCTCATTCGCGGTGGACGTGCCATAGAATGTTCCGCCGGTAATGGCCGTGCCCGTGGGGTTGATTTTGAGCAGGAAGAGGTCTACGCCATCATCGTACAGGAATGAGTTCGGGGATCCCTGACTAGGTCCGTACGTAGGTCCGCCCTGGAATTGCGAAATCAAAGCACCGGTGGGGATGGGAAAGTTATAAGACCCTGTGGTGCCCATAATGACCAACTCACCCGCGTTATTTACCATCATGGAGTGGGGTTGATCGGGTTCACCCCCTCCGATGTAGGTGGAATACAAGCGAGAAGCTCCGTTGGCGCTGAATTTGGTGATGCCAATATCCATGCTGACATAGCCGGCCGTCGACACTTCGTTGAACGTGGGATCCAGAGCCCCCGCGCTGGTGGGGTAGCCTGCGTCAAACACAATCCCGCCCCCGTAAAGGTTTCCTTGGGCATCGTATGTCGCCGTATAGCCCCAGTTGTCCGCGAGGGAACCGCTAAAGGAGGAAAAGACCAAAGTGGGGTCAATCACCAACGTTTTACCCTTGGCATAATAGCCCACTTTGAATCCAACGCGGCCATTCTCCAAAATGAACTCGCAGCGTACGGGTTTACCAGTCTCTAAGATGTAGGCGTAAGGGGCGGTTTCGGTGATGGTTCCCAGTGGTGTTTCCAGCACCAATTGACCTTCGCGGTCAATCCGTGGATCAAGGCCTTCGTAGGCGATTTGGATGGCAGCAGGGTCTCCTCCAGGACGCACATACCAGGCATTGTACAGCTCGCCTCCTTTTTCGCCCCAAATTTGGTCAATGAAGGGGTAGAGGTCTGTGCGCTTAAATCCTTGATATTCAGGAATATTTGTAGCCCATTTGGATGCGTCCTTGCCAATAAGGTAGTTGCGTGTGCTGCTCATAGGGTCTATCCCCACAAGTGGTGCTTGGGGTTGAGCGCCCACATACGTGCACAGCAAACCGAAGGCATCTGGCCCGTCTTCATGGAGGTTGGGGCTGGTGTGCTCCTCGTCGTGGTGACCGTGTTCGGGCATGACGCGCTCGTTCAAAAGCATCATTCGGAACCCTGAGGGTTCCCAGAACACGGCGCCATAGCTGAGAGGCGTTTTCGCCAAAATAGGCTGGGGCCACTGCCCTTGGTTCGGAATGAATAGGGGCTGGGCGTGGCTCCAAAAAGCCAAGCACATCGCTAGAAAAAGCCCCAATCGTTTCATCTTTTAAATCTACGAGGAATTTTTAGGCGCCTACTCGGCGAGCGGCAATAAAACCGCGCTCCGTTTCTCCCCACACCGTAGCTAGCAAATAATGTTCCGCGTTTTCTTTGAGCTTCATCTGGCTTCGAATGGAGTCCGCTTTATCTGGGTAGCCACGGACCACTACGGACGCACCGTTGGGCCAGTCGCCTTTGAAAGGGGCGTGAATGCCGTCTACTTGAAACACGCGGCCCGGGAAGTCGGTATGCAAAACATGACTGGTTAATAAGCGCGAATCGGGATGCAACTGCTGCATCGCAAAAGTCTCGGCTAACGTAGGAATGCCGCGGCCTGCAACCAATGCTGCGTCGGCATCGTAGAGGTACGTGCGTGGGTGATCCAGGGTGGGTTTCTGGGCCTGTGGGTCGATGGCAAACCGGTAGCGTTCCGTCCCGTCGGGGTATAGATCGATGGCTGACCGCCCTGGGGCTAAATTGGGCTGACGCGTGACGTGTACAAGGACCTCCTTCATTTCACGGTGCACACTGAGGAGATACATGGCTCGGACGTTCGGAAACCAGTGAAGAACCTCATCGGGGTCCACCATGGGGGAGAGTTTGATCCAAACGTTCTCGGCTTGTTCTAGCCAGCGGGGAAGTTCCACCAAAGGGTTGGGGAAGCAGTCTTTGGGGTGGTAAACACGCTTTCCATCGGTATCCAAGCGCGAGGGATCCACATAGAGGGCGTCTACCGGTACTTCCGGGGTGAACTGTTCACTCGCCACGCCGTGTACTTCGCGCTCTGTCCCGAGAATCCGGGAATTGTGCACGTGCAGGGCGGCCAAACCACGATCGGGCTCCGTGACCAGGGTGTGAAATCCGGCCATTTCCAACCCCCAAGTGTCCACCCCGCTTCCGCCGGTAACATCCCAAACCCTCGAGCCCTTCGTCAGGGTCAAGCCTAGTTCCCGCCCACGCCAGAGTGCTGTAGCACAAGAGCTTGCCTGGCTGAGTTTAGATTTTGGAGGAAATACGTAACCGGGGCATTCTATCAGTGGACCAAATCGTTCACTCATTTGAGACCGAACCTCCAACTGGTTCAACAAGGTTTCAAATTGAGGAGGTTTGGACTTTTTCAGCCGGAGCTGGAGGGGCTCTTTCCCAGCATTTTCGGCGCAAAACGCCTCCACCTCGGATGCACTCGGAAAGGTTGGTGACAAAGCCATAGTTCAAAGATACCTGACTGGTGTTAATCCTTTGCGCGTTCAGTTGGTCTAACACATTCTATTTGGATGTATTTTCATCCCTCATATTGCATCACCTATGCTCCGCAAACTTTCATTCCTTTCGGCTTTATTAGCGCTAGCTTTCAGCGCATCTAGCCAAATCGTAAGCACCTCCGATACGGCCTTTGGACCCTCCATTCCTACGACCCTAATTCCTGGCCCAAACCCCACTACGGCTTCCGTATCCCCTTGCTTCGACACCTTGGTGGTGCAAATCCCCGCCAATCGATGGGTGTACAGTGTGGACGTTCAGTACGACATGCTCGCCGCCAACAACGGCTGGAAGAGTGAGCAATTTTCGTATTTGACGTGCACAACTACGGGCAATTCCGAGGGAACCATAGCTCAAGGGGTCGGTAACCAATCGGGTCTGCAGACGTACAGCCGAACTGGACTGAACATCGCCAACGGTGCCACCACATCAGGCACGTTGGTTTTTCGGCTTGACGCCTTCAGAACCTGGGGTGGGCCTGCAGCCTGTGACTCGGCCATCAATAAAGTCGTGCACGGCACGTGGGTCGTGACAGTGAATCATGGCCCGATGCCTACGTGTTTCGCGCCAACCGGCCTTCAGAATAACTGGGTGATGTCCAATTCAGCTCAGTTCTCTTGGACCACGGGCGGAGCGAGCAACTGGCAATTGAAATATGGCGCGGTCGGGTTCAATCCAACTTCGGCTGGAACCTATGTGAGCGCCACCTCGACGACGAAAAAGATTACCGGATTATCCGCTTCTACGAGTTACGATGTCTATGTCCGAGACTCCTGCGGAACGGGCAATAGTTCCATGTGGGTGGGTCCGGTGACGATTACAACCTTGTGTTCCCCATTGGTTGCTCCTTATTTGGAAACCTTTAGCGGCACGGCTTGGACGTCTGGGACGGGTACCAATAATATCAACAACGGCATCGATGCGTGCTGGACGCGCGATCCGGGCGCACCCACGGGTAATGGAGGTGGACAACCCTATGCATGGGGCACCAAAGCGGGACCTACGCCTACCAACAACACGGGTCCCAACGCAGATCATACGGTTGGCACGTCCTCTTTTTCGGCAAAGTACATCTACACGGAAGCCAGCGCGGGCGCCTACCAGGATGAGGCGGAAATCGTCTCTCCGTTGATGGACATCAGTGGTTTGACCAATCCATCGGTGACCTTCTGGAAGCATATGTATGGTCAGTATACGGGAACCATCGCTTTGGATGTGTGGACGCCCACCAATGGTTGGCAGTACAACCTTTGGAGCCAATCGGGCGCCTCGCAAACCTCTTCCGGTGCGGCGTGGGATTCGGTCAATGTGCCTCTGACCAACTTGGCCAATGACACCATCCGAATTCGATTCCGTGGCGTTCGATCCTTTGACGTGACGGGGGATATGGCTTTGGATGATGTCTACTTCCAAAACGGACCTAGCTGTCCTCAGCCTACAGGGTTAGCCGCGACCAATACCAGCTTCACGTCTGTTTCACTGGCTATAACGACCGGCGCAGGCACAAGCTGGCAATTGGCCTATGGCACCCCTGCCCAAACCCCAGGGGCGATGTCAAAATCCGTCGTCCCCTCTACGACGCCCACCTTGTCTGGACTGACGACTGGAACGGATTACGCGATCTACGTTCGGAACATTTGTGGGGCGGGGGACACCTCGGGTTGGTATGGACCTTTGCTCGTGAGTACCCTGTGTACACCGGTTTCTGCCCCATGGTCAGAGGACTTTGATGGCACGGGCTGGACAGCAGGGACGGGCACCTACAATGGGGGAGACGCTTTGGCTTCTTGCTGGTTCCGAGATCCCAGTGCGGGCACGGGGCCTGGATCCCCTTACTTCTGGGGAATTCGGTCGACTCCCACGACGACGGGAAATACGGGTCCCAATGCCGACGCGAGTGGCAATGGCCGCTTCGCCTACACGGAATCTTCTTCCGGTTTGCCCGGTCAAGTGACCACCTTGCGGACACCGCCCATCAACACCAGCACACTGACCACGCCGGAGCTGTCCTTCAGCTACCATGCACGCGGAAACTCCATGGGAAGCCTAGGGTTCCAAGTTTGGACACCCAATGGAGGGTGGTCAGGGATCACAACCGTATTCAGTGGCAATCAGCCTTTCGTCGGCAATAATGCACCATGGTTGGATACCGCCTTTACGCTTCCTGCGGCAGATACCTTGATGGTTCGTTTTGTCGCGACACGTGGTAGTGCCAACCAAAGTGATCTGGCCATTGATGAGATTGAAATTAAAGAGGCGCCGGCTTGTCCCGTCCCCAGTGCCTTGGCTGTGGGAACGGTAACCACCACGACGGCAGGATTGAGCTGGTCTACAGGCGGCGCATCCTTGTGGAACGTGGCCTTTGGTCCCTCTGGAGCGGTGAATTTGGCCACTTTCACGACGGCGAGCACCAATCCCTTTACTTTGACCGGTCTGACCCCTGGAACGACCTATGATGTCTATGTTCGAGATAGTTGTGGGAGCGGTACCAGTTCTTTGTGGATAGGTCCAGTCACCTTCACGACCCCCTGTACGTCGATCACCGCTCCATGGAGTGAAAACTTTGATGGCGCGAACTGGGTGACATCCACGCATTTTCAAGCGGGCAGCATCGATCCTTGCTGGAATCGCAGTGCGACGAATGTGTTCTGGTGGAAGGCCGAAACAGGTGCCACGCCCACGGGAGGCACCGGACCTTTGGGGGATCATACTTCGGGCACAGGCCAGTACATGCATACGGAAACAGCCAATGGCCTAACGCCTACTTGGCTGGAGTCGCCCGTCATTGATTTGGATACCTTGAGCAATCCTGAGCTCACCTTCTTCTACCACATGTTTGGGGGCCAAATCCAAAAATTGGATGTAGAAATTTCGGTGAATGGCGGGGCCTATTCCAACCTTTGGACGGCGACGGGCGCGCAACAAACGGCGGCCACGGATCCATGGAAAAAGGCAATTATTTCTCTGGCTTCGTATACAGGAGACAGCGTCCGTATCCGATGGTTTGGATACCGGAACTGGGGTAATGCCAACCAGGTAGATATCTCGATTGATGACGTGGTCATTGACAACGCACTTCCCTGTGCAGACCCCGTAGCATTGACCGCCATTGTAGCCAGCTCTACCTCCGTGCAGGTATCCTGGACCTCGACTTCTGGAGGAAGCACCTTTATTGAGTACGGTACGAGTGGATTTACGCAAGGTGCAGGCACTGTGGTGCAGGCTACCAGCAATCCTTTCATCATTACGGGCTTGACAGCGGGGACCGCCTACCAATTTTACGTCTATGATTCCTGCGCCGCGAATGATTTGTCCAATGTGGTAGGGCCAGTCAGCGCGACACCCATAGCCTGCGCCAACTCCTGTACGTATACCCTCCACATGACCGACAGCTGGGGAGATGGCTGGGTAGGCAACAACTTTGGCACCGCGCAACACCAACTGCAGTTGACGGTGGGTGCACTCAGTACTTTCTACACCTTCACGAGTGGATTTGACTCCACCACGGTCATTCCCGTCTGCGACGGCGACACGATCTACATGCAGTTCTTTGTGAACGGCCAATGGGCCAATGAATGCGGTTGGTACTTGGTGGATTCCAATGGGGATACCGCCTATGCGCATGATGACAATACGGCGATTCCCACCGGCGTGCACTACAGCGGTAGCGTTACCTGTGTGGCTTGTCCGGTTCCAAGTTCTCTCACCGCTACCGGATCCACGGCCAACTCGGTGACCTTAGCCTGGACCACCGGCGGCGCAACGTCATGGCAAATTGAATATGGTCCTGTCGGATTTACCCAAGGGGCAGGAACCACCGTCACAACGGCGACCAATCCCTTTACGGTAACCGGCCTCAATGCGTCAACGACCTATTCGTTTTACGTTCGGGATGTCTGCGGGCCAAGCTCCAATTCCAATTGGGTAGGCCCCGTTTCAGGCAGTACCGCCTGCGGGGTGATTACGGCACCCTACTCGGAGAACTTTGACGGCACCTTTGCCTCAGGCACCGGTAACTTCAACCAGAACTCGACGATTGACCCCTGTTGGGACCGCAACCCGGCAGCGGGAACCGGTGGCCCTCCCTTCAACCAACCCTACCACTGGGGAGGAGGAACGGGTGCAACCCCCACGAACAACACAGGCCCCACCGGAGATCATACCACAGGTAGCGGCCATTATGTGTACGTGGAGGCCTCTGCTTTCAACGGCGCGAGCGCCACGTTGACCACTCCGGAGATCTTCTTGGATACCCTTAGCAACCCTGAAGTGATTTTCTGGCGTCACATGTTTGGTACCCAAATTGGCACCCTCAATGTGGAGATTCGTGCCAATGGCGGTGCCTGGACGAACATCAGCACGGCTCAGGGCAGCCAAGGGAATAGCTGGCAAGAAGTGAAGGCGAATATTTCGGCCTATGCGGGCGACACCATTCAGTTGCGTTTCACGTCTACCAAGCCCGGTGGCGGGAACCAAGCTTCGGGGGACATTGCCATTGACGATTTGACCATCAACAACCCCTTGCCCTGTTTGCCTCCGAGCAACATCTCCGTGCAGCCATTTAGCAACACAAGCTTGGAGGTGACCTTCACGGCCGGTGGGGGCGGTATAACGATGATTGAGTATGGACCTTCCGGCTTTACGCCTGGTTCGGGCACCGTGGTGGCCGCAGCCAGCAGCCCCTTTGTTATCCCTGGATTGCTTTCTAGCACGACCTACGATGTGTATGTGTTTGATTCCTGTGGCATCGGGCAAGTTTCCCCCAAATTGGGCCCATACACCCAGACAACCTTCAGCTGCCAAAACGGCTGTCAATACACCCTAGACTTGGTGGATACCTATGGTGACGGCTGGACTGGAAATGGGGCGGGCACCGTGCTTCACAATCTCGAAATCACCACCGGTGCGAGTATCACCAACTTCACGTTCAATGCTGGGTTTGCGGCCAGTTTCACCATCAACGTCTGCGACGGGGATACCCTTCGTGTACGCTTCTTGGCGAATGGAGCATGGGCCGACGAATGTGGCTGGTACCTCATGGATTCCTTTGGTGACACGGTGAACAGCTTTACGCCTGGAACGCTTCCTGGAACCGGCTACTTGCTGGAAGGCAACATAGCCTGCACCAATCCCTGTCCGCCCCCTGTGGCGAGCTTTACCGCCTCGGGAAATGGCTTGCTCGGAACATTTGATGCGACGGCGTCCACGGGCAATAGCCTGACCTACAGTTGGAATTACGGAACGGGTGGAACGGCCATCGGCCCCAACACCCTGTACAACTTCCCCCATGACAGCACATGGAATGTTCAGCTCGTAGTGACCGACCTATGTGGTCAGACGGATACCTTGGTCCAAGGTGTGACGGTCTGCAGCCCGACGATGCAAGGCTTTACCATGAGCACTTCGGTCCTCACATTGAATTGCACCGGGCCGGCCATCGCTGGGCGCTATACCAGCATTTGGTATGACTTCGGCAATGGAACCATTGTTAACGGGGCCAACGCTTCCTACACCTATCCCGTGGGTGGCTCCTACACCGTGACACTGTATGGCGTGAACGCATGCGGCGATACCTTGAGTACGTCCCAAAACATTACCATGTGCATCAAGCCCACCGCCTCCTTCACCTGGTTTATTGTGAGCTCCAATGGCAATGGGATGACCGTGCAATTTGACGCAACTTCTTCGCTGCTTGCCAATACCTACACCTGGTATTGGGGAGATGGCCAGACCTCCACGGGTGCCAACTTTATTCAGCACGTCTATGCGGTCCCAAGTTTGTTGTACAATGTCACCCTGGTGATTGGGAACAATTGTGGACTGGGGGATACGGTCACGCATCGCCTCGATGAAATTGGTCTGGACGAGCAGGGGGCTCCATTGGGCGCGTGGCTTTACCCGAATCCGACGACTTCGCTCCAAGGGTTAACCTTGGCGGGCTGGACGGCTATGGATGATGCCACCATCACCTTGACCGATGCCTATGGCCGAACGGTTCAAGTGCTTTCCGTGCAATCCGATGCGGGAGGACAAGCCCTGTTGCCATTCCATCCGGTCGCGGCAGGTCTCTACTTTGTTCGCATCCAAGGTGAAGCGAGGGAGGAGACGTTGCGACTCGTGATCGAGAAGTAAGACGCAGACCGATTGTACTCCGAGGGGTTTAGGGATGGAGAGAAACCATACCTAAACCCCTTTTGCATGGGCGAAATCCCAGTAGGCGGGCCGTGGTGTCGTGCCGCTTTGTGGCCTCCCAAGGCTTTACCCCCTGGAACGCGAGGCCCTCTGTGGATAAACACCCGGGCCAACATATCTTTACCCCCTAACTGTAAAGCGTGGAACACCTTTTGACCCTCGAAACCTTGTTTGCGTTTTTAACGCTTTCCTTCTTGGAGATCGTTTTGGGCATCGACAACATCATCTTTATCAGCATCTTGACAAACAAGCTGCCGGAGGAAATTCGACCCAAGGCGCGGACTTTTGGCATTGGTCTGGCCCTCGTTTTCCGTATCCTCATGCTATTATCCATCACTTGGATCATCGGATGGACGGAACCCTTTATTCACCTTTGGGGCTATGGAATCAATGGCCGAGACAGCGTGCTCTTCTTAGGGGGGGTCTTCCTTATTCAGAAATCTACCCGAGAGATTTACGAAATTGTCGAAGCCGATGGGGCCCAACACGGCCAAAACATGAAGGTCCAAACAGCTTTTGCGGCCATCATCGTTCAAATCGCCTTGCTGGACATTGTCTTCAGTTTTGACAGTATCCTGACTGCCATTGGCATGACCCAAAATCTTCCCGTCATGATTGCGGCGATCATCGTGGCCATGTTTGTTATGCTCAAATTCAGTGGCCCCGTTTCCCAAATCATTGAAAAACATCCTTCCTTGCAAATTCTTGCCTTGGCATTTTTGATTTTGATCGGGGTCTTGTTGGTGGCCGAATCGGCCGGCTACCATGTCCCCAAATCCTACATCTATGCTGCGGTCGGTTTCTCGCTAGGTGTCGAACTGCTCAATATGCGGGGAAAAACCCGCACCTGAAGTATGTTGGGATGGATTCGCTTTGCCTACCGATTGCTGTGGTTCATCGTATCCGCCTTTCTTCTGTTGGTGCCCATGTTGATTCTGGCCAAATTTCTAGGGGCCTCAATGAAATTTCGGCATGGCCTTTTTAAAACCTGGCGCGCGGTATTCCTTGCGGCCATGGGGATTGAAGTTCGGGTACTCGAGGGCAGTGCCCCGACCGAGGCGGCTATATTGATGGGCAATCATCGGAGCTATGCGGATATCCTCTTTGTATTTAGCGCAACACCCACCATTTTCTTGGGCAAGGCGGAAGTCAAAAAATGGCCCATCATCGGTTGGGCTGCGCAAGCGGTAGATGCCGTGTTTGTGCAACGCCAAGACAAGGAATCACGGCGAGCAGCGCGGAAGGCCCTGGGCGATCGAATTCAACAAGGGATGAGCCCCGTTGTCTTTCCCGAAGGGACCACGACCGCATCCGGATTGCTCCCCTTCAATCCAGGGATGTTCTACACCGCGGCCGAAATGGATTTGCCGATCGTTCCCTTTGTGTTGCAATACAGCGACCCGGGCATGGCATGGGTGGGTGAGGAGAAGTTTGTGCCTCATGTGCTGCGGATGATGCGTCGTCCCGCTTGGCATGTCACGGTGAAGATTGGCCCCCCCATGAAGGGGTCAGAAGGGGAGGCCCTCCTGCATGAAGTCCGAAGCTGGATGGAGCAGCGCGTACACGCATGACCTGCAAGAAAAGGGGAGTGTGGCCTCGGTACGCAACGATGGATCCCCTTGGCCTGCCTACCTTTGAGGAATGAAGTGGAAAACGGCCCTGGTTTCCTTATTGGTTTTACCCTGGATGTGGACGGCTTGCCAGCGTGAATGGCTGGATCCTAGGGATTTGAAGGTGGTGGTTTCCCCGGGATTTCAGTTTCCCCTCGCACATGTGGCCTTGGATCTTCAAGATGTCCTACCGGTAGATAGCACTGGTCCCGCCACCCTGACGTCGAATCCCTACTATACCCTCAGCTACCAAGAAGATAGTTTGGTGGGACTTTCTGTCGCGGACCTATTGGAACTCCCTTCCCAATCCCCCGTGGGCCTCACGGCCAATTTGGGTTTGGTTTCATTGCCCAATGTTATCGCCGCCACCGCAGTGAGTTTGGGGACGTTGAGTGCGCAAGTAAGCAATCCTAGCACTTTTGGGGCGAGTATGTCGGCGGCCCATGGCAGTACGGCACCATTCCCTCCCTTGCCGAATCAAAACCCAGGTGCCCTCAGCACCCTGTCGCTCGGGACCATCCAGACCGCTGACTTTGCCTCGGGGAGCATGGCTATGACACTGGTCAATGGATTTCCGGCTGAGATGAGTCTGACCGTGGCCCTAGTCGACGCCCAGGGAACGGAACAACTCACCTTTTCATTCATCAATGTGGCGGCCGGGGATTCGGCCCTCAGCATTCAAAATTTGGCCAACAAAACGCTACCTGGCAGCATGGATGTTGTCCTGAAAAACCTAAGCAGCCCTGGTGCGGGAATTCCGGGTATACCGAGTACCTACGTATCCATTGACACGAGCGCAGCCCTGGCGTTGACTGCTTCCGCCACAGGGCTTAAAGTGCGAAGTGCTACCGCCACGACGCAGACCCAGACGGTGGTGGACAGCACGCTCTGGATGAATTTTGGCGTGCCCATGGGGGTTGAAATCACGGAGATCGGATTCTTGTCGGGGCAATTGGGTTACACCATTCAATCCGGATTTCCTGAAGACGTCCTGCTCACACTCAGTTTGCCTGGATCCAACGTGAATGGAGGCGCCCCCTGGAGCCAAAGTCTCACCTTGCTTAAAAATTCCACCATTTTTGGGGCTTTTCCATGGGCGGGACTCAACCTGGACCTCTCGCAGGATTCGGCACAGCCCTTCAACCAACTTCCGTTGGATTATGAAGTGACCCTCGTTTCCAGCAACCAGCCCGTTACCCTGGATTCGAGCCAAGCGATCACGTTCACTTGGACCATGGACAACTTGGCCTGGGACCACGTATTTGGATTTTTTGGACAGGACAGCTTGGCCATCCCCGTGGACACCTTGGCCATGCGCTTTCCCGCCTTGGATCGATTGCAAGGTTCCTTGGTGTTTGCTGAGCCTTCTCTGACGCTCGTAAGTACGTCCCAAACCAGCGTAGGTCTTCCCTTAACCCTCGCATGGGAAGTAGCTTCGGTGAAGCAGGATGGCACGTTGGAACCCCTTGGAGGCCCTGCAGATCCCACGTTCAATGCACCCGTTTCCCTGGCGATGGTTGGGCAAAATCGAATCGAATCGCTTGTCTACGATCGAAACAATTCCAACATTGTGAACATGTTGAGTTGGCCCAAAACCGGCTTTGTCTATGGTGGCAGCGTGGGGTGGAATCAAGACACGGCGGCCCATGGTCGCTTGAATTACATTCACCATACCTCTCAACAGCAGATCGGGGTGGCGTTCACCTTGCCCTTTGCCATAACGGCTTCCGGATTGAGTTTTGTCGATTCTGTGGACGTTACCGACGTCACCAAACAGCTGCGCTCGGATTCAACCCTCGCCGTCGCCGCGGCCCTGCACATCCACTCGGTCAGTGCTTTCCCTTTGGATGCGGCGCTTCATTTTCGGTTTTATGATGCCATGGGCAGCCTCGTTTGGATGGACGAACTCCCTCTGGTTCACAGTGGGGTTGTGGATCCACAAACGGGTTTTGTGACGACACCTACCTCGGCGACGGATATTTTGACCTGGGATGCGCTAGCGATGGAGCAGATTGCCCAAGCACAGTGGCTAGAAATTGAAGCGACCCTGGAGACAACGGGCGGGGGAATCGACCCCGTGAAGTTGCAAGTGACAAATGGGCTGGAGCTGCATTTAGGTATGGAGGTTGAATTTGAAAAAGTTTTCCGCTAGACCATGAAACAGCGAATTCTATTTCTCCTTGTATTTCTTTTCGCGGCCGGGGGGATCTCAGCGCAAAACTTGGACCTCTATGGAATGAAGGGAAACCCCTTGTCCTTGCAACAAAATCCCGCCGCCCGGACAGACTTGCGCTTCCACCTGACCTTGCCGGCATTGACCACGCAGGGCAATTTGACTACGCCGCTTCGTGACCTTTGGGGTGACATCGGGACGCAAATCAGAAATTTACCCGCACCCAATGTGGGCCTGGCCTCCGCCACGGATGTAGAATTTTTAGGGCTTGGGTTTAAATCCAAAAAGGGCTATACCTGGGTGCAAGCAGGGGCAGAGGTGGATGCCCGTTTCCACCTGGATAAAGACTTGCTGGCCTTTGGCTTTTATGGCATGAAGGACGCCAATGGGAACATCGATCCTGAGTATGTGGGAGACTTTTCTTCATCGGATTTGGGGCTATCCGCCATGGGTCGGGTCACCATCGGCCATCAGCGCGCCTTTTCAGATCACCTCCGTGTCGGAGTTTCGGTGCAGGCGAATCGCCTCCTCGGAGGATTTGAATGGTCGGTTCAGGATTGGACATTGACGTCTACCCAAACGCCCGTCGGGACCAATTCCCTGACATGGACGAGTGATATGTCCATATCGGCTTTTGGATTGATTGCGGATGCGGCGCGTTTGGATAGCGCGATGGATTTTCCTCGGTATCTGATTATGGGCATGGTCCCGGCTTATCTGACGATGCTGAAGGCGCAGAAAAACAGCTATTCGCTCAATGTGGGCCTGCATTACCAGCCGACTCCTTGGTTGACCCTGGCCGCTTCGGCGAATGGGATTCCACTGGGCGGGGGGTCCCATGGTGGGGGCATCCTGAACTCGCGCTCGTTGCATTGGAACAGTCAATTCACCTACCAAGGATTTCAAACGGGTTTCTCTCCCCAAGACACGGGGACATGGGCGTACTACCTGACCCATCTTGAATCGCAAGCCCTCGATGGTTTTCAAATTGAAAGCGCCCCGCCCGTTCCATTTCTTGCGCCCTTTTCTGCCCATGCTGCGGCCTACCTGATGCTCGTGAAACATCACCAAGTAGGGCTTCATCTTTCTCATGTGGATCGCCTTTCCGGGGTGCATCAGGCCATGGGATTGGAGTACATAGGCTTTTTCGGTCGAGGACTTCAACTGACCACTTCGTACCGCTGGCATACATGGGCCGGACTACCCGGGGCCTCGGAGTTATCCACGGTCGTGCAGCATCGCGTACTGCCCTGGACCACCTTCTTTTGGGGCACAAACCTGTGGTTGTCCACCCCTGGATTCCAAAATGGGACCCTCTTGCTTCCAGGTAATTTCCAATCTTGGCAGGTGACGGCAGGAGCCCAAATCACGTTGTTCGAGTCCTCCTATCGCCAAGCCCGCCAGGAAAAGAGGGCAGCGGCGAAAGCAGCCAAAAAATCGGGTACGTCGGGGGGAGGGGGTTAACGTTCTTCGAACATACTTGCAATCCTCAAAATGAGAAGCCTATTTTGAACTAAATACGCCCTTTTTTCCGTGTTTTTAGTTCTTGCCTCCACATACACTCATCACGTTAAACATGGAACTTGGTGAATTCCCTATTTTAGCCACTTATCCTTTCAAGCGCAACAACCAAGCCGGGTGAAATCAGTCATATTTGTTTTTCAGCGGAATATCTTCCCCAAGACTAGTGGGTATCCCCTTCGAGCATCCCGATGGTTGGAAGCTTTTGCAGGAAAGGCTACAATTCATGTTGTGTTTGTCAATGCGCGGGAAATCAATCCTGGTACTGAGGAGTACCTGCGTACGCTGGGGGTCAATTCCTTTAAACATTTCCATATTTCCCCCATTCGAGGCGCCTTTCACTCCCTGTGGTTTTTCTTCACGAAAGGCATGCCTCTGCAGGCGGGATTCTACTCAAGTTACCGGGTTCGGAACCACTTGAAGAGTCTACAAGAATTTGATCTCGCGATATTCAGTGAGCGACGGGTAGGGGATTACATGCACTTTGTCCAAGCCAAAAACCAATGGATTGATCTCTGCGACCTCGTGGACGACAATTATCGCACCGGCGCTTCCCGCATGCCCTTGTCCATGTACAAAGCCTACTATACCCTGGAATGGCCGTTGCTCAAGCGCTGGGACCGCAAACTCGCCCTCAAGGCGGATCGCACTTACCTTGTGACCGAATACTTCGCCCGCATGATGGCGCGACGTCTCAATGGGGAAGCAAAAGGCCGAAAAGTGGTTGCGATTGAAAACGGGGTCAATATTGAACTCGCTCCCGCTTCTGAAAAAGGCCGAAATGGTTACTATTTCCTCGGCCCCTTGAGCTACAAACCCAACTACGATGCCGTGATCTGGTTCCTCGACGAGGTGCATCCCTTCATCAAAGGGGACTTCCGAGGGAAGGTTATTGGGACGCATGCCCCGACCAAGCTCATCCAGCGATTGTATGATGCGGGGATTGAATACAAGTCCTTTGCCGAGGATCTATCTTCAGAATTGACGGAGTATGGCATTTGCCTGGCCCCCATGATTTCTGGGGGTGGCTTGCTGAACAAGTGTTTGGAGGCCTTTCACAGCGGGCGCATTGTTTTACTCAGTCCGAGAGCCTCCACAGGATTTAAGAACATCCAGAATGGCGTGCATGCCATTGTATGCGACAAGGCGGAAGCTTGGTTGCAGGCATTCGATGACATTGACTCGGGACGCTATGACTGGCAACCGGAGCAAATAAAGCAACTGGTGAAGGACTACAGCTGGGATCGCTTCCACCAAGAGGCCGACGACTTCTTGCAATAGTCCTACCTTTACCAGGTATACCATGACTACTATGATGAGGATTCGCCACATTTTGTCCCTTTTTGCCTTGGCGTTCATAGTTGGAGCGCCAAATTCCAGCTTTGCTCAAGGTGTACTAAATCGCCGTACCCTGGGGAATTTGAATGTCCCGCAACTTCAACGGGGGAGTATTACGCCTTTGACGTCATCACTTGAAACGGCCCAATTGGGTCAACTGACGCGTGAACAGCAAATTCAGCTGGCCATGCTCAATTCGGCCAACATGAAGGACGTGCAGAGCCGCCTTCCCGATGCGATCAAAAAGGACAGTTTAGCCGTAAAAGACTATGTGAAACGAAACATCTTCCGTGACACCCTGATTTTTGGCTCGGAACTATTCACCAATGGCACCCTCGACTTTGCCCCGAACTTGGAGCTGGCCAATGCGCCCAATTATATCGTGGGAGTGGGGGATGCCTTGACATTGACCATTTTTGGAGTGCAAGAGGCCTCTTATGAATTGGAGGTTCAGCCCAATGGAACCCTGGTGGTGCCCTATGCCGGGGTGATTTCGGTCTCTGGGTTGACACTCAAAGCGGTCGAATCCCGCTTGAAAGCCAAATTAACCGCTGCGGGATATACCGGCTTGCGGAGCGGAAACACGGAGCTCTCTTTGGCCCTGACGCGCGTTCGAACGATTAACGTTTCCGTGCTAGGAGCACGCAAGCCAGGCACCTATTCCTTGCCGTCCATTGCCACGGTGATGCACGCCTTATACCAAGCAGGTGGTCCGGCCGAAAATGGCAGCTACCGCAAAATAGAATTGGTACGGAATGGAGAAGTCCTTCAGGTTTTGGACCTCTATGCCTTTATTGCCACGGGGGATCTTAGTAAGAATGTGGTCCTGCAAGAAGGAGACGTTATTCGCATTCCCGTATACGAGCATCGTGTCAACATGATGGGCGAGTTTAAGCGCCCAGGCCTATTTGAGGTTCTACCCGAGGAAGGCCTAGCCGAAGTGATTCAATTAGCGGGAAGTTTCAGCGAAGGCGCCTACACGGGACAAGTCATCATCTTCTCTACCGGGGTCACTGAACTTCATGTTTCCGATGTGAGCCAGGCAGAATTTGCTCAAAAACGTCTAGGTTCAGGAGATGTGGTGGTCGCTCTGCCTCTGCGCAACCGCTATGACAACCGACTTTCCATTACGGGGGGCGTGGTCCGTCCCGGATATTATGGTTGGGAAGAAGGATTGTCTCTTCAGCACCTGATCACCCGCGCTCAGGGCCTTGATCGCCAGGCGCTCACAACCAAGGCCGTCATCTTGCGACGTCCTGATCAAGCCGTCTCATCCTACCTCGAGTTGAATCCCTCCACGGACGATGTGCCGCTTTTTCCCAATGACTCGATTTACATCGGGATGTTCAACGATCTAGCGACCTACGATTCGGTGACCATCCGAGGTGAGGTACTAATGCCAGGACGCTTTGTGTACCACCCGGGAATCACCGCAGAGCAGTTGGTCCTGATGGCGGGCGGAATTTCTTCTACCGGCGATATGCAATTCCTCGAAGTTTCCAACTCGATGTTAGATAGCCGGGGCGAGCTGACGGGACGTTCGGAAGTCGCCATCATCCCTCCCGTCTTCGAAGGATCCGGCTACCCCTTGCGCAAAGGGGCTACGGTGACGGTTCGCCAGCGCCCTAATCTACAGAGCTCCTCGGTCGTGTACTTCACTGGCGCCATTCAAAACCCGGGTGCCTATGCGCTGACAATGCGAGGTGAGCGTTTAAAAACGGTATTTGCTCGGGTGGGGGGGCTTGACCAAGACGCTTTGCCGAAGTTCGGATTGATTGTACGCGAATCCCCCGTTCAGAATCGTCAATTGGAGGGGCTTTTTAGGAGAGAGGAGCGTCGCGTACTCGTGGATAGTGCCGCCTACGTACAGGAAGAATTTGTACCTATTCAGCGTCGCGCCAAGGATACCATTGCCGTCGATTTTACCAAGGAAGTCCAACTGGGTCGGATGGGCCTTATGGATGGGGACAGCATCTACATTCCCCGGGAATTGAATTTTGTCCTTGTGCAGGGCGAGGTGAAAAACCATGGAGGGCACGCTTTTGTTCCGGGTCGACGTGCAAAGTACTACATCAACCAAGCGGGAGGCTACCGCAGGGGGGCGAGCAATAGTGATGTCTTGGTGGAATACGCCAATGGTCGAAGTAAAGAGGTGAAGTATGTTGCAGGCATCTGGCCCGTCTTTCCACCTGTGTACTCCAACACCACCATCACGGTTATTCCCCGTCCAAAAAAGGGCAACCGCCTCAGTGCTGGGGAAGTCGCGGCCTTTACGTCAAGCTTAGCGTCCATTTCGAGTGTCACCTTGGGTCTCATCTACTTACTCCGTCCCTAATGGCATCGATGCGTGAATGGTTGAACGGGGATATGGGCCCCGCGGAGGCGAAGCAACTCGGTCAGAAACTGCTCCGAAAAGTGCTGTCCAAATGGTGGACAATCGTAGGTTTAGCCGTTTTGGGATCCGGAATTGCTTGGAATGGCGTTTGGCTTTTCCCGTCCAAGTACCAAGCCCAACTCATGCTCGCCGTCGAAGAAGGAGAGTCGAGCGGCTGGCAGAATCTTCTAGCGCAATTTGGCTTGGATGTCGGGGGGCTCAATCCCGGAGGCATTTTCGAAGGTGAGAGCCTCGTTCAGCTGTTCCAAACGCGCTACATGGTGGAGCGGACCTTGCTTCAGTCTTCCTATTTAGGTGGTGACACCGTGCTGCTTGTAAATTACCTCTACCCATACACGGAATGGGCGGAAGATCCCGCCTATGCCGACATAGAATTTCCGGCAAACCGCGCGGAGTTCACGCCGCTGGAAGATTCCCTCCTTATGGAAATTCATGACTTCGTGAACAAGGAAATCTTGGACGTGTACAAACCAGACAAAAAATTGTCCCTGATCTACGTCAGCACCATTCATGAAAACAAGTATTTCGCCCAAGCTTTTACGGAAGCGATTGTAGCGAATACCATGGAGTTCTTCTTGGAGTCCATCACCTCCAAAGCCCGCGTCAACTTGGAAGTCCTTCAAGCACAGCGTGATTCGGCCGAAGTAGCCCTCAAAGCTGCCATCTTGCGAAATGCCAATGCCCAAGATCAAAGCATTAACAGCATTTTCCAGCGTACCCAAGTCGATAAATACAGCAGCTATGTGGATTTGGAGATCGCGAATGCCCTATTTATTGAAATCACCAAGAACCTGACCCTGGCTGAAATTGGTTTGCGCAAACAAACGCCGTTAATCCAGGTCGTCGAACGCCCCAGCTTCCCCTTGCCCAAGACGGGGATGCTGTGGTGGGAATGGATGCTATTCGGTGCGGCGGCGGGCGGAGCCATTGGGGTCTATCGCGCCTTGGTGCAATCTGAAAAAACCTAATATGGAGCTCGTGGGTGTGAGCCACGGTCTCACCCTTCAAGAACTCATTCGCTGGGAGGCCTTAGCTACATCCCTCGGTGCCAAACATTGGCGCGTCTACGACACGGGAATTCCTGCGTTTGATGCCAAAACCTCGGAAGTCTCGGAGGTCTCGAACAGCCATTATGAATTTGGTGGCTACTTAGCCGGTTCCCTGGGTGTACAATCGGAGGGGCCCTATGTCATTGTCAATAGTACAGTGTTCCAAACAAGGTCTCTTTGGGCATGGAAGTGGATTTTGCGTTCACCCGATGGGTTCAAGGCTCCCATTTACGGCGATGCCACTCCCAGTCCAGACCCTCACATTGAAGAAATCCCCCATCCATACTACGCCAGCTGGATCTTCTTGGTCCGCGACAGAGAAGCCCTGAAGGCTTTTAGCGATGCCTTAGATCGGGTGCTCGGCACTGTCACCCCTGTACCCAGCCCTGCCTATGCCGCCTATCTTCAGCGGTGGTTAGAACCGCGGAGCCGACTTTATGGGTGGCACGGAACTAAAACGTCCAAAGCCCTCGCGCGAAAAAAACAGACCATTCAGTGGGAGCACCGCCTTAGCAAGGAATTGTGGCCCCTGGGTATTCAGTCCTTCGCGAAGTACAGCCCATGGCACGCCATGGCGCAATTTCTCGATAAAATCCATCGCCATTGGGCCTCTTTCGCAAAATACTAGCCTTCCTCATATTCGTTCCCAACATCACCTTGGGTACGAATACGCCCGGCTTGGGAAGGCCGGAGATTTTTCCATGGGCAGGCATGTATGCCGTGCGGAAGGATTTGCGACTCACCATTCGCTATATTTTATTCCTTGGCTACATCACCCTTTCTGCGGCGCTCTTCTTCTTGCAGGGGAATCCCTGGGCTATCCCTTTGCGGTCATGGTTAGCCCTCGTCAACGCCTCTGTGATCTTCTTCACGATCATACACATCGAGGATGAGGAGTTTAAATTCATCAACCGTGCATTTCTCTATGTCTTTGCGGCCAATGTCTTTGTGACTTTGCTGCAGACCTTTCACATCTTCCCCCAGTCCTTGGTACGAATGATGAATTTCTTCATCGAACGCTGGGAACCCACCTCTTGGGAAAACGGTCGGGGCTCCGGGGGGCTCTTCGCGGAACCTTCCTACTATGCCTTCGGGGTGCACCATTACTTTGCCTACGCTTTGCTGCTTTTTGACATTAAGCAACGTTCGCGCATCGGGCTCATTCTCACCGCCGCCATGGCTGTCTACGACATGACGGTGGTGCGCTCTCTCACCGGGCTCATCATCATGACCATCTACGTGGTATCCCACCAGGATTGGCGGAAAGCTTGGAAAGGAACGCTGGCCATCCTTGCCATAGGACTCACGGCCCTCTATTTCTACGGGCAATCCAACCCCTTGCCCCGGGCATTGGATTTCGTCTACAATGTCGTCTTTGAACAGCGCTACAAGGACCTCTTCACCTATGTGACCTGGGAGGGGGGCATTAGAACGGTTTCGCTGTTGGCGTCCTATCCCTTCGGTATTTTTCACCCCTTCGGTTGGGGCATCGGCTCTTGGCCACAGGGCAGCATTACGGCATTGCTCGATATGGGCCTGTCGGAAATTGAAGTGGCCTTTTTTGAACAGTACACCCCCTACGATGGCTTCCGCCCCACGGCCTATTCTGCGGACCTTTTCCTCGAGGCCGGGGTGGTAGGCTGGCTTCTCTTTGCAGGGGCGATGTACCCCTATGTGGTGAACAAAGCGATGTGGCAGAATGCCAATACACGGGCCATTGTGGTCCTTTTTCTCTTTAATATGCTCATTTTGGGAACCATTGGCGACCCACTACCTTTCCTTTTTTTAGCTTTAGCGTACCGAACCATCCATCCTCCTGACCCAAAACCCATTGAGGTTTCTCCATGAAAAAGTATTTTTTACTCCTTATTCTGTGCACAGGTCAACTCATAGGACAGTCTATCCCCGTGGGCATGACTTTTTATGAGACCTATGTGCGGACCACTCAGCTCACGGGCGAAGATGATGCGGTAATCAGTTATTGCATACGCCCCGTTCACCATCCCTATGCGACTAAAGCGAAGCGCCCCTTTGCGCACCAAAATCCCTTGGCGGATGTCACCGCTAGTTACTCCAAATGGGGTTTGCTTCAGGACAGCACCAAGGGCCCTTGGATGTACAGCGATGGAGAGCTGGCGGGCTTAGGAAGCCAAACATCCGCCATTCCCAACTTTCCTTCTGCTGTTAGTTACGCCAAAGGGGCTTTTCAGGCCGCCATACTTCCCTTGGAAGTTAAAATGCGCTACAATACCCACCACCCCTACGGTTGGGGGGATGGTCCGATGGTTCCCAATGTGGGCTTGCAAACTTATACGAGCTATGGGGCTTATGTGAAAGCAGGGCCTATTGAAGCGCAGCTTCGCCCTGAAAAAGTACGTGCCCAGAATCTCCCCTTTGAACAGCCGCCTATTCGTCAAACGAATATTGACATGCCGGATCAATTTGGGCAGGAACCCTATGTCTACCAGGGCTGGGGTCAGAGTTATATCAAAGCCAACTTGAAGGGAATTGGTGCTGGGATTTCCACTGAAAACCTCTT
>ENA-UOYN01000088-UOYN01000088.1-marine-metagenome-genome-assembly--contig:-NODE-88-length-48912-cov-4.756043_pt1 | contig 48912 bp, 32 predicted proteins | sample MGYA00238176_ERZ767358 | MGnify/ENA primary metagenome ERZ767358 (study PRJEB28950, sample SAMN06266238) | marine metagenome | isolation source: Columbia River Estuary | place: USA:Columbia River Estuary...
AACAGTATCAGGTCCTGCATCTACAACCGGTGGAGGTGTAAAAGTTATCTCCATAGTGTCTGTTTCTGCTTCACAAGAACCAAAATTGGTTGAGGTTAAAACGAGCTTTACGCTTCCTGCGCTAATATCTGTTGCACTTGGCTCATATACAGCATTTAGTGTCGTGTTGTTTGGATTGAAGTTTCCAACACCTAAAGTTGACCAAATTCCTGTGGATGCTCCTCCTGTAACGGAACCGTTTAGTGAAGTATTCGGAGCGTTTTCACAAACAGATTGATCAGCTGATGCAGAAACAATCGGAGCTGGTTCAACGGTCAGAATTATAGTATCCTTTTTTATTGGACATGGTCCTGTTGAAGTTAAGATTAATTTGATTGGAGATATTAGTGTGTCAAGAGGACTTGGCACATACTCATTAATTAATGAATTTGTTGGATTTGTAAATGATCCAAAACCCGTGTTGCTCCACAAGCCAGTTACTGTTCCTCCTCCTACTAACCCATTTAAAGGAATTGAAGTGTTCGCACAAATTGAAGAATCATTACCTGAACTCACAAATGGATATGATGAGAATTCTGATAAATATCCATATGCACTTCCAGATCCATTATTGCCTGAGATAATCCCCAATCCAAATATGTCACCATCATTTGTGATTTTGTTATATGAGTCAACAGGAACTTCGGTTGTGTTAAAATGTATTTGAGCAACTTTGAATGCGCCACTTGTTCCTGGGACATCTGTAAATGCAGTACTTGGGATTAAAGCCGGATTTCCATTTAATTGAAATTGATTTTCAAATCCAGAGCGTGTATATAAAGTAACACCTAATGAATCAGTTGAAGATCTTGTAAACGCAGTTTCATATTTCCCAGCACAAAATAGATTTGGAACCTGAGCGGCACTTAATTCACAACCATATCCTGAAACATGTAAAACATATACTGGTTTGGAACATTTAATGTAATTAAAAGTGTCTGTAATAGGTAGCTCATAAGTTTCTCCCCAATTTATTAATCCAGTTGTAGTTCCTGTATTGTTAATTGTAATTGAAGTTCCGTTTTGTGTTCCCAAGATGTAAACACGATCAAAGGTACTTGTCCCTTTATGAATTATATAATCTTTTCCAGCGTAATCAGAACTTGTAATTTGATCACCGATTGAAGTTTGACATCCACCGTTAGTTAAAGCTCCGGAAAAAAGCGTTACCGAAACAGGCTTGTTAGATGATACAATAGACCCTGCTAACGTTGACACTCCTGATACGTTCATATCTCTAGCGCTATAAGTCTGTCCTTGATTTAAAATTACAGAAAAAGTTACATCCTGAGCGTGGCCGGTTATTGCCGTCCTTGGTGTTATAAGAACCGTAGTATTGTCTTCAGAAGCGACAACATCAATAGAGGAGAATGAGGCTGGAGCCGTTACTGAATTGTTCCAAAAAGTTTGAAAAGGGGTGTAAAAATTATTCCCTAATGCTTTATTTCCCTTTAGTGTGAACATTTCTTTATTCGAAACGTGATTTAATTCAAAATAGGCACTAATTAAATTTGTTGAAGTAATTTTTATTCCATTATTAGAAACCGCGTTTGCTGCTGGACTTTCTATATTTGCAAGAAAGGGAGTCAAATCAACACTTGAATTCGTGTTTGCGGGAACGTTAATATTTATAGGCGTAAATCCACCGTTTGCAGGCAATGAAATGGTAATGTCCGCATCATTATCGTAAGATAAAAATCGAAGAAAAATTGGATTATCGCCTGCGGCTGATGAGATTTCTGGCGCTGCAAACCAAAAAACAGTGTCAATTTGTGCCTTCGCATTTGAATTAAAAAAGATGAAAATGAAAGCTATAAAAAGCCTTGTTAAATTCCTCATTACTAGTGATTATAGGTAGTATAATAGTCAATCAACCAACAAACTAACAGTTAGGTTATTAAGTTGGCGCAAAGGTAATCTAAAAAAGGTTAAAAATAAAACATTTTGTATCTTATAGTAACCGCTTCGAATATTCGTTCCTTTTGAATATTGAATTATATTTGTATAAATAAGAGATAAATCAATGAGTAAAAAGTCAGAAAGTCTAAGAATATACAATAGTCTTAATGGTTCAAAAGAAAAATTTGTGCCTTTAAAAAAAGGATTTGTTGGATTGTATGTCTGTGGACCGACAGTATACAGTAATGTTCACTTAGGTAATTGTAGAACGTTTATTTCTTTTGATATGGTCTATCGTTATTTGATTCATTTGGGATTCAAAGTACGATATGTAAGAAACATAACAGATGTAGGTCATTTGGTTGATGATGCGGATGAAGGAGAAGACAAAATCGCTAAAAAAGCACGTTTAGAGCAGCTAGAACCAATGGAAATTGTGCAACAATATACTGTTGATTTTCATAATGTTCTAAATGCTTTTAATAATATTTCACCAAGTATTGAACCAACAGCTACAGGTCATATTATGGAACAAATAGATATGATCGAGGCTATTTTAAAAAATGGTTTCGCATACGTTTCTGAAGGATCTGTTTATTTTGATGTTGAAAAATATAATAATGAACATCCATATGGGGAGTTGTCTGGAAGGAAAATTGAAGATTTAATTTCAAATACCAGAGATTTAGATGGTCAGGATGAAAAAAGAAGTCCATTAGATTTTGCTTTATGGAAAAACGCAAGTCCTGAACATATTATGAAATGGTCTTCGCCTTGGGGGGTAGGATTTCCCGGATGGCATTTGGAATGTTCAGCAATGAGTACAAAGTATTTAGGAAATCAATTTGATATTCATGGGGGTGGAATGGATTTGAAATTCCCTCATCATGAGTGTGAAATAGCTCAAGGTACAGCGTCAAATGGTAAATCTCCTGTGAATTATTGGATGCATGGAAACATGCTTACTTTGAACGGGAAAAAGATGTCAAAATCTACAGGAAACTCTATCCTTCCTCATGAATTATTTTCTGGGGATAATGAATTCATGGAAAAACCTTTTCATCCAATGGTTGTTCGGTTTTTTATGATGCAAGCTCATTATCGAAGCACTTTAGATTTTACTTCTGATGCCTTGATTGCTGCAGAAAAAGGATACACAAAATTAATGGACGCCATTGCTCTTTTAGATTCGTTGACAGTTAGTGAGTCGTCAAGCTTTAATGTAGATGAAATAATTGCTTCATTTTATAAAGCAATGAATGATGATTTTAATGCACCTATTTTAGTAGCAAACCTATTTGAAGCGGTTAAACAAATTAATTCTGTTAACGATGGCAAGGCTACAATTAATAAAACGGATCTAAACAATTTAAAAACTGAAATGACAGCGTTTGTTGTGGATGTTTTAGGAATTCTAGGAAATGATAAAAGTGACGACAGACTTTCTCCTGTTATGGACCTTGTTCTAGATTTGAGAAACGAAGCTAGAATAAATAAAGATTGGACAACATCTGATAAAATTAGAGATGGTTTAGCTGCTGCAGGAATTGTGGTTAAAGACTCTAAGGATGGATCTGTTTGGAATTAAAACAAGATTATGATATCACCTAAATTAGACAAGAAATTATTCTTAATAGATGCATACGCTTTGATCTATCGTGCTTATTTTGCCTTTGCGAAAAATCCAAGAGTAAATTCAAAAGGGTTAAATACTTCAGCAGCTTTTGGCTTTACAAATGCATTAATTGATGTAATCAGAAACGAACAACCAACTCATTTGGCAGTCGTTTTTGATCCTCCTGGAGGTTCAGAGTCTCGTAAAGAGGATTTTGAAATGTATAAGGCTCACCGGGAAGAAATGCCTGAAGGAATCCGGACAATGATTGATCCGATCAAGCAAATTGTAGCAGCATTTAAAGTGCCAATGCTTCAAGTAAATGGCTATGAGGCGGATGATGTTATCGGAACTTTAGCGAAGATTGCTCAAAAAAAGGGGTATACAACTTTTATGATGACTCCTGATAAAGATTTTGCGCAATTAGTATCAGAGAATATATTCATGTTTAAACCTGGTCGCGGAGGGAATCCTGCAGAGATTTGGGGAATTCCTGAGGTTTGTGAAAAATTTGAAGTCACAGATCCTTCTCAAGTTATTGATATATTAGGATTATGGGGCGATGCAGCTGATAATATCCCTGGAATCCCTGGAATCGGAGAAAAAACATCAAAAAAATTAGTTGCCCAATATGGCTCTGTTGAAGGTCTAATTGCACATGCTGAAGAGTTAAAAGGGAAGCAAAAAGAGAACGTAATTAATTTTGCAGAACAAGGACTTCTTTCCAAACAACTTGCAACAATCATAACCGATGTTGATGTTGAGTTCAATGAAAACGAGCTGGTGATGTGTGATGTTGATGCTGATTTAGTGCGTGAAGTTTTTACAGAACTTGAATTTAGAAACTTGGCGCGTAGAGTCATCGGTGAAGAAATTGTTATTACATCAAACACAAGCAATAATTCCAATGGTCAAATGGATTTGTTTGGAACCCAAAACATGGTTCATGAACAAAATTCTGAGGAAAAAAATGAGCAGAAAACGATTGAAAATGTAAAATCGAGTTATCATTTAATTACTTCAAAAGAGGATAGAAATGATCTTCTGGCACTTTTATTGAAACAGAAATCAGTATGTTTTGACACTGAAACAGACAGTTTAAATGCTTCTCACGCAAATATTGTTGGAGTTTCTTTTTCATTTAAATCAGGCGAGGCATTTTATGTTGCTACAACGAATGATTTTAATGAAGCAAAATCAATTCTTGAAGAATTTAGGCCATTTTTTGAATCGGATTCGATCGAAAAAATTGCTCACAACATTAAGTATGATATTAAAGTAATCAATAGATATGGGGTTGAGGTTGTCGGGCCTATTTTCGACACAATGATTGCACATTATTTAATAAATCCTGATTCTAAACAGAGCATGGATTTCCTTGATGAATTCTATTTGAATTATCAACCTGTTTCTATCGAATCATTAATCGGGAAAAAGGGAAAAAATCAAAAAAGCATGGCTGATTTAACACCTCAAGAAGTGTCGAATTATGCTTGTGAAGATGCTGATATTACTTTTCAGTTGAAACAGATTTTTGAGCCAGAAATCCAAAAAGAACATTTGAAAGAGCTGTTCTATAAAGTTGAAATGCCTTTGGTTGATGTTTTAAAATGCATGGAACAGGAAGGAATAGCAATTGATAGCGATGGGCTAATTAAGTATTCTTCAGAATTAGGTCAGTTACTCGATGAGTTAGAAACATCTATCAAGAAAGAAGCGGGAATGGATTTTAACATTGATTCTCCAAAACAACTAGGACAGGTTTTGTTTGACCATTTAGAAATATCATCGAAAGCAAAAAAAACCAAAACAGGTCAATATGCTACAGGTGAAGACGTTTTGCAGAAATTAAAGCATGCACATGCCATTGTTCCAATGATTCTTGATTATCGTCAACTCCGGAAACTTAAAAACACATATGTTGACCCTCTGCCAGAATTGCTAGATCCGTTAGATCATAGAATTCACACAAATTACATGCAGACGGTTGCTGCAACTGGTAGATTGAGCTCTAATAATCCTAATCTTCAAAATATTCCGATACGATCAGAAAAAGGACGAGAAATTCGAAAAGCTTTTATTTCAAGAGGGGAAGGATTTAAGCTAATGGCGGCAGATTATTCGCAGATCGAATTGAGGATTATTGCGGCGTTGAGCAATGACAAAAACATGATTGAGGCTTTTAAAAACGGTGACGATATTCATGCCGCGACAGCCTCAAAAGTTTTTAATACTCCAATTAATGAGGTAACAAGAGATCAGCGTAGTTCGGCAAAGGCCGTCAATTTCGGAATAATCTACGGGCAATCAGCTTTTGGATTGGCTCAAAACTTAAATATTTCTCGAACAGAAGCAAAGCAAATTATTGATAGCTATTTTGCACAATATCCTACAATTAAAGGATACATGGACGATGCTATTAAATCGGCTAGAGAAAAAGGGTATGTTGAGACAATAATGAAACGAAGAAGGTATTTAGAGGATATTAATTCGGCAAACGCAATTGTTAGAGGATTTGCAGAGCGAAATGCTGTTAACGCTCCAATTCAAGGATCTGCTGCTGATGTAATTAAAATTGCAATGATCAACGTTTTTAAAGCGATGGGTGATCATCAGTTAAAGTCAAAAATGCTCTTACAGGTCCATGATGAACTTGTTTTCGATGTTCATGAAAGTGAAATCGACTTAATGAAGTCTCTGGTCAAAAAGGAAATGGAATCAGCAGTCGAATTGAATGTCCCACTTGATGTTGAGATAGAAATTGGTGATAATTGGTTAGATGCGCATTAATTTTTCTTTTCCCAATCTACAGAGTTAAGCAAGTTTTCAAAAAGAATTTCAAAGGTTAGAATTCCTTGTGGGTAATTTGCTCTTCGCCTCACTTTTTTCTTTTCACCATTTACAATTATTGAAGTGGTAGTTGATGGAAGGTCAGTTACTGGACTGTCGTATTCATCTTTAAGATCAAAGTAATTTATTTCGTTAGCAACTTTTTCAAACTCGGCCAATTGCTCCTCTGTTATTTTTCCGTAAAATGTACCAATTTTATCTATAAAACGAATTCCTTCAAGAGTTATTGACCCGTCTGAAAAAATGGTCATGTTATAAACTGGACAGGTTCCATAGCAAGGACTTTTAGAGATGGTTGCAAAAACAGTAATTTCTTCCATATGCTTAATAGTATCTTGGGTAGCAATGTTTGTAATATTGCTGTCTTGCTCTAACTGAGAATTTTCTACAGATGTTTTAGATTCTTTTACTGTTTTACAAGAACATGAAATTATGAGTGTAAAAACAATTAAGGCTGGAATTGAATAAATTTTGTTCATAATCTACGTTTTTAAAAGAAGTATGCAAATGACTTGCCAAATTATTGAAATTCAATGCTCCAACCTCTTTTTCTTAATACACTGTGTAATGTAACAAGCTCTTGGGCATGACTCAACGTTTTTGTGACATTTTCAAAGATTAAGGTGTTGTCTTTTGATTTTGGATTTAATGCAAAAGGAAAATCAGCTTCATTTGAAGGGGTTGGATTTTCAACAAAAAGAAACCATTTATGTAGTAAATTCACCGCTTCGTTTTTCGATAATTTGAAATCATCAGATTGTATTGAACTGAAAAAGTCGATGCTTTTTATCGCCCTGGTAAAAAGGACATTTAATCTTTTTCTTCCATTTTTTCCATTAACAGGTCCAAATCTATGGGCAAAATTTCCGTCATCATCTCTTCCATAACCAAAACTTATTATAAGAATATCGCATTCATCACCTTGAACGTTTTCCAATGCTTTAAAGAACAATGTCTTATCATCCATTCGGGCTTCAATTATTGGTTTAATTTTAGCCGATAATTGCTCCCAAATACAATTCAATTGCTCTTCAGAAAATGCGACTATACCTATCGAGTCTTTTAAATGGATAATTGATTCAAGGTAATCCGCAATTGCTTTTGCTTCAATTGGATTTTTTCGATCTTGAAAACAGCCATTTTGTATAAAATGATGTTTAATAGGATCTGTTTTATCTATTGATGGAAATGCTTGTAATTTATTCTTGTAAAATTGTCTGTTTGAAAATGTAATCAATTTTGGATGTTCACTTCGATAATGATGCGTTAAAGGTGTCTTTTTCCAATAATAACTTGCTTGATGCAACAAGTCCATTTGTTCATCTCCTCCCTTTTTAAAATAACTTTGTGGCCCCATTTGGTGTTCGTCTCCAGCAACGATAACATGGCTGCTTCTTTGAATGGTTCCTAGGGCATTTGCTAGAGGAATTTGACTTGCTTCATCAAAAATGGCAACGTTGAATAATTTTTCACTCATTGGAAAACACTTACCGATTTGGACAGGGTTACTTAGCCAAATAGGTTTAAGTAGTTGAATCCAAATGCGTGCAGGTGAGTTGTATAATTCTCTTAATGTTGGATGTGACCTTGTCTTAGAAAATTCTTTTACTAAAATTGCTTTTCCTTTTTTTAGTTCTTGTTTAAATTCCTTTTGATTGGCATTTAATTTTTTTGCTGGGGTATTTAATAGCTCATGATACGCCTTAAATGTTCTAAAAATGCTTTGTTTTATTTCTTCACTAAAAAGAATTGATTCTGATTTTTGTATGTCTGTAATTGAATCAACTTTTTTGGAAAGGTCACTAATGTTGAATGTTGAAAAATGAGGGAATTGTGTTTTAAAAATGACCCAGTGAGTTGAAAAAATAATAGACTCATAGTTCGTTTTAGATGAGCTATTTAATAATAGGCTTAAACCATCAGCTTCAATTTTAATCAATTCAGGTTTTAAAACTAAAATTTCTTTGAATGTGTTTAGCATTTCTGATAATGCTTGTTGAATATTTACAGAGCCCGAAAATTGAAAGTGTGTTTTTAAATCATTTTTTAATTCTCGCAAAGAATCATGATGATTTGTAATGGCATTGATTTCTTCAATTGGAACTTGAAATAGTTCTCTCCATTCATTTTCAGAGTTTGAATTAAGGGTTTGAAAGATACTTTCTATTTCATCATTTGTAACGCCTAATTCGCAAAAATCAATCTTTATTTGAGATAATTTATTTAAAATCTCCAATTCTTGTTTTCGTTGGTTTAGTGCCTCTATTGATTCTTTAAGTGGAATTAAACTATATAGTCGCCATTTCCGATTCCGATTGATGGAAGCAAACAGAGATTTTTTTTCCTTAAATTTTGATAGGAAATATTCAACTTCAACTTCAGATGGTTTTAGTTTCCAGTTAAATTCAGAGGTAACAATTTTAGCTAATTTTTCATTCAACTTTTGATGTTTTTTCCGCAACGCTAAAAACCGTTTTTGGGCTTTTGAATCAGGAACAAAAATGGCGTTGAATTTTTTTACGAAGTCATTTTCAAATAGCTGATATCGAATTGCTTTTTTGACAATTAGACTTAAATCATCCATCGTTTTTAAATCAAAAATCGCTGTTAGTTTCTGGATTGAGTTTATCCAATTTCTTATTTTTTTATCGAATGAAATAAAATTTTCTTGTTCGATAATCACCTTTTTTATTGAACCAATTGACCGATTCAGGTTTTGTGAAAATATTAGTTCAATTGTTGCTTCATTTTCCAAATAATTTAAAATTGACGGGACATCACTTTGATATTCCTCTTCCAAAGAAATATTCTTAGATTTTAATTTAAAGTCATAAAATGAAATTCCACCAATTAATTGTTCTTCTCTGAGAAGGTTTATTGTCGATTGAAGATTATCAATATAGTTTGTTGTTAAGTCTAGGTTTGAAATTGTATTTAAAGGTAGTGATTCTAAAAAGTCCCAACATTCCTTTAACTCCATCAAAAGTGAATGACTTAAGTCGTCTTTATCAGCAATAAAACAGAAATTATCTAATTGAAATTGTCTCAGTTTATTTTGAATTACTTCCAACGCAGCTCTTTTTTCAGAGACGACAACAATGTTTTTATTGCTAAATATTAGTTTGGCCACTAAATTTGTTAAAACTTGAGATTTACCTGTGCCCGGAGGCCCTTGAATTACAAGATGGTCATCCTTAAATGCTTTAAATACATTGTGGTGATCTGTGTCTGCTGGGAATAGTAATTTTGGTGTTAATGTGTCTTCGTTTAAGTTGTAAGAATTGTTGCCTTCAAGTAATGAAATAATCGTTTCACTTAAAGTCTCTAATCCTGTAATTTCTTCCAACTCCTTTAAAACTTGAAATCGATGATGATGGAAATTTGAAATATAAATTTGATCAGTTTCAGTAATTCTCAAGCCAAGGCTGATCATCTTTTCAACCACTTTATTTACTGGAGTAGAATTTAAGTCAATATCAAAATCTCGCTTTAGGGTAATGATAACGAACGGGTTAATAAAAGGTTCGTCAAAAGGTTTGAAACAAATTGTTTGGTTAAGTTTATCAATTTTATAACTAATTGATTGTAGAATTAATGGAGTTGTTGTTTTATTAATTCCCTCACCATTTATCCAGAAGATAGAACAACCCGCCAGCGCATTTATTCCTGTCTCACGATGGGTCCGTTGTGTAATTCGCAGTAACTTTAAATCTTCTTTTAAAAGTGGGATTTGTGAGTAGTTATAATCGACACAAATACAGCTAGTATTATTTAAAGAAATATTCACAAGAGGGTCATTGGAGTTGAATTGGTTAGATTCTTCCAATAATTCTTTAATAATATGTTGACTGTTTTTCACTTAGGCTATAAATTTAATGAAGAATCTTAGAATCATTCCATCTTAAATGAGCAATCTTTGTACATTTGTTATAATAAGACACATGACAATTAATAAGGTCAAATGAAATTCGGAACGAAAGTCATACACGCAGGCTTGGAACCAGATAAGGCAACAGGTGCAATTATGACACCTATTTATCAAACTTCAACGTATGTTCAGCCTGAAATAGGGGTGAATAAGGGTTACGAATATTCACGAACCTTAAATCCAACAAGACATGCCTTAGAAAAAAATTTGGCAGAATTAGAGAATGCTAAGTTTGGCGCTTGTTTTGGGTCTGGCTTAGCGGCAATTGATTGTGTCATGAAAATGCTCAATCCTGGGGATGAAGTTATTTCTACGAGCGACTTATACGGCGGAACCTTCAGACTTTTTAAAACAATTTTTGAAAAATATGGCATTGTATTTCATTTTGTTGGAATGTCAGACACATCGTTGGTTGAGCAAAAGTTAAATTCAAATACAAAGTTGATTTGGGTAGAAACGCCAACAAATCCAATGATGAATATTATTGATATCAATCAAATGTCTTTGCTTGCTAAAAAAGCGAATGCTATGCTTTGTGTCGATAATACATTTGCCACTCCATATTTACAAAACCCTATTGATCTCGGTGCTGATATAGTAATGCATTCAGCAACAAAATATTTGGGAGGACATTCTGATGTTGTTATGGGAGCGTTGGTTACTTCCAATGAAATTATTGCCAAAGAAATGTATCGGATTCAAAATTCATCCGGTGCTGTTACAGGTCCAATGGATTCATTTTTGGTTCTTAGAGGTATCAAAACATTGCACTTAAGAATGAAGCGCCATTGTGAAAATGGTGAAGCAGTAGCAAGATTTTTAAATGATCATCCAAAAGTAAACAATGTCTATTGGCCTGGTTTTGAAAGTCACCCAAATCATGATGTCGCAAAAAAACAAATGAGGGGTTTTGGAGGTATGATTTCTTTTAATCTGAAAGAAAATAAATTGCAAGATGCTCTGAATGTTGTAAAAAAAGTAAAGATTTTTGCTCTCGCAGAATCATTGGGAGGAGTAGAATCATTAATAGGTCATCCAGTTACGATGACGCATGGGTCAATCCCTAAAGAAGAAAGAGAGAAAATTGGAATCGTAGATTCTTTAATTCGACTTAGTGTTGGCATTGAAGATGTTGAAGATATTATTGAAGATTTAAAACAAGCCTTAGCTTAAAAATTAAAGGAAATGAATTATAGTAAATTTGCAGTTATTGGTGTTGGTAGATATGGTGCTACCATTGCTAGGTCTCTTTCTGAAAAGGGAGCACAAGTGTTCGCTTTTGATCCTAATGAAGAAAAAATCGAAAATATTAAAGATGATGTCGCTTTTGCTGTTACACTAGATGCAACTGATATACGAGCTCTTAAATCTCAAAATTTAGATGAAGTTGATGCTGCAGTTGTGTCTATAGGTGAAAATTTTGAAGCTACTGTTCTTTGTTGCGTGCATCTTATGGACTTGGGGGTTAAAAGAATTATTGCAAGAGCAAGTGGAGCGCATCAACGTTTGATTCTAGAAAAAATTGGAATTACAGAAATTCTAACTCCAGAACATGAGGTTGCATTCGTTGTTAGAGAAAAATTATTGAACCCAAACATTGTTTCTTTTTTGCAATTACCTGATGATCATGAGATTGCAGAAATCAAAGCACCAAAAGGATGTGTGGGGAGAACGATTGATCATGTAGGATTCAGAACGAAGTATGAAATGACTTTAATCACAATAAAAAGAGAGTTCTTTAAAACTAAAAATGGTGAGGATCATTATGAGGAGCATATTATTGGGGTGCCTAGTTTAGAAGAAGAAATTCAGGAAAAAGACACATTGGTCATCTTTGGCGCAGCAAAAAGTGTTGAGCGTTTTATTGAAATAAACGAATCTCTTTAAATTCTATTTATATCTTTAAAGGTGGTGCAACTATGTACCACCTTTTTTATGATATATATTGTTACGGGTGTTTCTCAAGGTTTAGGAAAAGCAATTACCAACTCAGCTTTAAATAGTGGCTTCCAGGTGATAGGTATTGGTAGAAGTCACAGTTTCGATCATCCAAATTTTAAGTTTATTAGTTGCGATTTACTCGATAAAAAAGCTGTTTCTCAGTTGTGTTTTGAAAAGATTAATGGTCCTGTTACCTTAATTAATAATGCTGGGATTATTGGTGAGATTAACCGTCTAATGGAATTGAATCCTCAAAACCTCTTAGATGTTATGCAAGTCAATGTTTTTAGTTTGTTTCAGATAACTCAAACCTTATATAATTCATTAGAAAATAAGGACGATTTTACTTTGGTCAACATCTCATCTGGTGCTGCAAATAGAACGATTCCTTCATGGGGGGCGTATTGTGCGTCGAAATCAGCCTTAAATATGTTGACAGAAGCATTTTTTCTGGAAGAAAAAGAAAAAGGGTATAATCCTAAAGTATACGCAGTCTCTCCTGGGGTTATTGATACACAAATGCAAGCTCAAATAAGAAGTGTTCCAGGAGAAATTTTTTCTGGAGTAGATAATTTTATTCGCTTGCACGAAAACAATGAATTGGTATCACAAGAACAAGCTGCAAATAAACTTTTCAAGCTATTAGATTGCAAATATGAAGGTGTGATCTTTCAAGACTTAAGAAACCATTAACCGTTTAATCAATTATAAATACCTTTTACATTAAAATACCCTCACTTTATTCAATAAATTTGGGAATGATGTAAGACATACTTATCTTACAAGTCTAAAACTAGAGAAAACTGTTAAAAATTATGAAAAAATTATTACTCTCTTCAATTGGTGTTCTATTCATTTCGCTTTCGCTATTTGCTCAAGGACAACAAATTGATAAATCAAACGCACGTGATGGCGAAGATGTAGAATACTGTCTTACTCACAAAAAAAATGCAGCTTTAAAACTTGATCCGCAAGCGATGCTTTCGTTGGCCAAGGATGAAATTATTCGACAACAAGAAGCTAATTCAAATGTTGGTGAAGGTAAAGCGGTAATTAAATACATACCTGTCGTTTTTCACTTAATGCACAATAATGGTGTAGAGAAAATTTCTGACGAACAAATTTTGGATGCATTTGATATTTTGAATAGAGATTATGCGATGTTAAACTCAGATGCAAACAGTGTCCATAATGATTTTAGTTTAACAAATGGATCTGCAACTTGTCAGCCATCTGTAGCTGATATTCAATTCGTGCTTGCAACTAAAGCGCCAGATGGAACTTGTTTTTCTGGTATTACGCACACTGTAAGTCCATTGTCGTACAGTGATGATGGTACTGCTCAAAAAAATGCCATTAAATTTGGGAATGATGTTTACCAAGGTGAATGGGGAGGTTCAAGGTATTATTTGAACATCTACATTTGTGGTGAAATAGGTGGAGCAGCTGGATACACTTATAATCCATCTAATTGGTTAGGTTCTGGTATGGATAATGGAATTTGGATTCTACACAATTATGTTGGTTCAATAGGTACCTCAACTACATATTCTAGCCGTGCGTTAACACATGAGGTTGGTCACTGGTTGAATCTTGACCATACTTGGGGTCCTAACAATAACCCAGGAAATGCCTCAAGCTGTTCTGACGACGATGCGGTAACGGATACTCCTAATACAATTGGTGTAACGTCTTGTGCCTTGAATGAAAATACTTGTGGACCTAGAGCAAATGTTGAGAACTACATGGATTATTCTTATTGTTCAAAAATGTTTTCTGCTGGACAGGTTACTAGAATGAGAAATTCATTAAACTCTTCTGTTGGTGGTAGAAACCAATTAGGAACGGTTTCTAACCTAACAAACACAGGTGCTGATGGAAACTTATATTTATGTAAAGCTGATTTTGAAGCAGACAAAAGAACAATATGCGCTGGAAACTCAATTCAGTTTACAGATAATTCATACAATCAAGTGAATGGTTGGACTTGGACTTTTACTGGAGGTACTCCAGCAACATCTTCAGTACAAGACCCATTAATTACATATAACACTCCAGGATTATATACAGTTACTTTAACTGCAACAGACGGTTCTTTAAATGATGGTGAAACCAAAACACAATATATCAGAGTGTTGCCAAGTTCTTCATCACTTCCATTTTTAGAAGGGTTTGAGAATTATTCTACATTGTCAAATATTGAAGAGTGGGAAGTTGAAAATATTGGAAACAATGCAAAATTTGATATTATTTCAACAACTGGTCATTCGAGTGCGAAAAGTTCTAAACTTGCAAATTTCGGTCAACCATCGGGTGAGGTTGATGAGTTAATTTCAGCTCCAGTAAATCTTTCGGGAGTTACGAGTACAACGAATATGACACTTAGTTTTAGATATGCTTACCGTCAAAGAAGCGCTTCTAATGTTGAATATTTAAAAGTATTCATTTCTGCAAACTGTGGAGATACTTGGGTTCAAAGAAAAACGTTAAGTGGTACAACGCTTGGAAATCAAACTTCTACTTCATCATGGACACCAAGTTCAGATGCAGATTGGACAACAGTTCACATGACGAATGTTACAAGCTCATATTGGGTTGATAATTTCAGATACAAATTTAGATTTGAAAGTGATGGTGGTAATAACTTCTACCTAGATAATATTAATATTTATGAAGGTGCGCCTTCAGATGATTTTGTTTCTGGAGTTTCAGAATTGGGAGAGATTGAAGGTTTATCTTTATACCCAAACCCTGCCGATAACGAATTGAATGTTAAGTTTAACTTACAATCAAACGAGACTGTATATGTTTCTGTTATGGATGTTACAGGGAAATCAATTCAAAACAATGTTATTAATGCCAATGTTGGTTCTAATCTTGTTTTGATGAATACAAGTACATTATCAAATGGGATGTATTTCTTAAACATTACTGTTGGTGGTATTAGCCAAGTTAAACAGTTTATTGTTAAGTAATCAAATTATAGTTTATCGGGGTCTTCATTCGAAGGCCCCTTTTTTTTTAAATGCAATTTATGAAAGTACTTTTAAGTTTAATCGCATTATTCAGTTCTATACTAGTTTTTTCTCAGGATGGAAAATGGTGTAAAACGGATCAAATAATTAAGGAGCAAAAAGCCTCAAATGTAAAATTTGAAGAGTTACTTCATTCGAGTTTAAAAAATGCAGCGAAGAAGAAGTTAAACAATGAAGCTAAAGGAGTTGTGATTGAAATCCCTACTGTGATTCATATTATTCATGATAATGGTATTGGTAATATCTCTGATGATCAAATATATAGTGCTTTAGAAGTTTTAAATACAGATTATAATCGCTTAAATGCAGACACATCAAGTACGCGACAAACAGCACTGGCTCCTTTTAAACAAAATGCAGGATCAATGGATATTGCATTTAAGTTGGCAAAATTAGATCCACAAGGAAATTGCACCAATGGAATTGTTAGAGTTAATGCGCCTCACCTAACGTATAGTGCAGGTGAAGATTGTAAATACACAAGTAATGGAGGCTCAGATGGCTGGCCAAAAGACAACTATTTTAATATTTGGGTTGTTAATACAATTGATAGTGAAGGAGCCGCAGGAACGATAGCAGGATACGCGTATTATCCATATGGTGCTTCTACTAATGATGGCTATGGTATTTTAATGGATAATAGTTATTTCGGTACAGTAGGTACAGCTTCAAATGAAGATGGAAGAGTCTTAACTCATGAAATGGGTCATGCACTTGGACTTCCACATATTTTTGATGAGGTTGCAAATGGCTCAGGTTGTCATACCGGTGATTGTTTTTCTGAAGGAGATTATTCTTGCGATACTCCGCCTCAGTCTGAGGCAAATTGGAGTTGTTCTCAAACGTATAATTCATGCAGCGAGATTCCATTAAATGATGCTTTTGGTTTTGATGCATACGATCAAATTGAGAATTATATGAGTTATAATTACTGCCAGAATATGTTTTCTCTTGATCAGGTGAATATTATGCAGAATAATTTTGTTGACATTTCTTTTTTGTCGAATCTAAAATCACCTTCAAACTTAATTGCGACGGGGATAAACGAGCCTGATCAAATTTGTTATGCTGCATTCGAAGCTTATAACAGGGTGATTTGTTCTGGGGATGTCATTCCATTCCACGATTATAGCTTTAGTAATCCAACCGATTGGTCATGGTCAATCACACCTGGTGTTCCTGGCGTCGATTATGATTTTGTCAATGGTACTAGTGCAATTTCTAAGAATCCAGAGATCACTTTTATTACAAGTGGCCATTATAGTGTTTCGCTAAATGTTACAGATGGAGTTGGGAATGCGTCTGAAACAAAAACGGATTATATTCAAGTGCTTCCTACTGATATATCTTTGCCATTCGCTGAAGGGTTCGAAAGTTATAATTTGCTGAATGACACAGAAATATGGTCGATAACGAATATTGAAAATAATAACGCTTTTAATGTGTTTTCTCAAGCAGGTCATAATAGTAATAAAAGCTTAAAACTTGCCAATTTTGGTCAATTTGGGGAGAATACAGATGAGTTAATTTCAGGCCCAATTGATTTAAGTGTGGTTGATCCTAGTTCTGAAATTGTAACACTTAGCTTTCGTTATTCATATCGCAAACGTGTTCCAAGTAATGATGAATGGTTGAAAGTCTTTATTTCTAGAGATTGTGGGGATAATTGGACTCAAAGAAAGACGATTCATGGTGATGCTTTAAATAGCAATTCCACAGGAACCCCTTGGCTACCAACAGTGGAATCGGATTGGACAACAGTGCACATGACGAATGTTACAAGTAGCTATTTTGTTAAAGACTTTAGAGTAAAGTTTGAATTTGAAGGTTCCGGGGGGAACAATTTCTTCCTTGATAACATTAATATTTATAAAGGGGCTCCATCAGACGCATTGGTTGATGTGGATGAATTGGTTAATGAAAATTTTGATTTTACCATTTTTCCGAATCCCGCAGATGATGAATTAAATCTGCGATTAAGTGTAAACGCTTCAAGTGATTTTAAGGGGCGTATTTTGGATGTTACAGGAAAAGAAATCAGAATGTTTGACTTCAATCAATTGGTAAGTTCGAATCAAGCTAAAATTGAAATTTCAGACTTAACATCAGGCGTATATTTCATTCAACTAGATAATTATTCATTGAATAAAACGAAAAGATTTATCGTAAAATAGCTTAAAGAATCTGAAGTAATGTTTCAATATTTGATTGGGACATTACTTCTATTTTCATGGAACAAACAGCATTAAGTTTATTCGCTGTTGATGTTCCCCAAGCAATTATTCTCGCACTATTTGGCATCTTGTTTTTGAGCAAAAATCCATCTACATTGGAAGGACTCGTGAAAACATAAATTTCATGCGGCTTAATCTCCTTTGAAATTAGCTGAGTTTGATAAACTTCTAATTCAATTTTTTTAGACTGTTCAAACAAAGTTGAAACACTTTTTAAAGAACGATCCGATATAGGAAAAAGTACAACATCGTCTCCTACAAGTTTCTTAAACTCACCAGCAATTTGGGCAATATTTGACGAGCTCCCGCAATAATCAACGGTTAACTTATAATCAGCGATGGTATCTGCCGTTTTAGAGCCGACACAGGCTATTTTAACATTCGTACCTAAGGTTTGTTGGGACAGAAAAAAAACAACAGAACGAGGACTACTAAAGAAGACCCAATCAAATTTACGGTTAAGTACAAAATTTACTGGTTTATAGTCTAAAAAGGATTCTGCTGTTACCGAAAAATCTAAGGAAGTAAACTGATCTTCGAAATCGATCAATTCCTCTTCATTTTTTGATATGAAAAGACTTCGATTCAATTATGAAAGTTCCATCAAATCAGAAATAACTTTCTCTGCCAATCCATTAAAGTCTTGGATGTGGTATTTGAAGTATGAACAATTTGATTTTTCTGATGGAGCGTACGAAACAAATAATTCATTGTCTCTGCAGAAAACGCCTAAAGGCAATTGACAACCTCCTTCAAGTAAATTCAAAACTTTGCGCTCTAAATTAATTTCTTTTTGAACTTTAGAATTATTCATCGTTTGTAATAACTCAAATAATTCTTTGTCTTCCGTTCTAATTTGTAGACCAAGAACACCTTGAGCTGGAGCAGGAACAAATTCCAAAGGGTCTAAAACAATTTCAAGAAAATCGCTAAGGTCAAGTTTCAATCGATCAACACCAGCTTTTGCTAATAAAATTGCATCATAGTTACCAGATCTTAATTTTTCTATTCGAGTCGGAACGTTTCCTCTTAAATCGTTTATTGAAACATCTGGGCGATGATGTTTTGTTTGTGATTTTCTTCTTGCAGAAGATGTACCAACAATAGCTCCCTTCTTCAGCGACCACTTTTGTTCAGCATCAACCGAATCTTTATTAATAAGCAGAATGTCAGAAGGATTTGCCCTATCTGAAACACATGCGATTGTCAATCCTGCAGGAGGAGTAGTTTCTAAATCTTTATGGGAATGAACAGCTAAATCGACTGTTTTATTTAGTAATGCGTCTTCAATTTCCTTGGTAAAAAAACCTTTTCCTTCAAGCTTATCAAAACTTAAGTTTTGAATTTTATCGCCTTGAGTCTTAATGATGTGGATATGTACTTCGCAATTTAATTTTTCGAGTTCACTTTTTACAAAATGCGCCTGCCATAAAGCTAAATCACTCCCTCTAGTACCAATCGTTATCTTTTTCATTTAGCGTTATTTTTCAATAGAATTTCCTTAGCCATTAACATAGGAACACTCATGTATTTTTTTTCCATGTACTCGAGTACTTTGTCTAGCACATCTCTTGAATTGTCATCAAGTCCGTCTAATTCATTTTTAAACACCTCAGTAACAGCAAAATTCTTGATTTCTTTTACTTTTTGTGGAACAGCTCTCATCGCTATTTCAACCTCGCGCATTTGGAATATGTGCTGAAATTCAAATAAACCTTCTGAAATAATTTCTTCTACATGCTGAATTTCCTTAGATCGTGCTTTCAAATTTTCATTTGAAATTTTTTGCAATAATTCAACAGAAATATGTGTAACACTATTTGAGGCAATAATCTCAGGAGATAAATCTTGAGGAATAGCGATATCAATAACTACTTTTTTATCAGTTTCACCTTGTAATAAGGAGGAATAAATTTCTGGAGTTAGTATGTGATTTTCAGATCCTGTACATGTTATAATGATATCAAAACCTTTGTCAAATTTATTTAAATCAACAAGCTTATTGGGAATTCCATTTAAGTCACTCGCTAGTTTTTCAGCTTTAGAAAAAGTTCGATTAAACACATTGAAATTGGTAAAACCATGTTTTTTCAAAAAGCGACCCATGTTTGTGTTCGTTACTCCAGCACCAATTATTAGGATGCGTGAATCTAACGGGACATTCATATCACGCAGCTTGTGATAGGCAAGTGAAACAACAGATACAGGATGTCTTGCAATACTTGTTTCTGTATATATTTTTTTAGCTGTTTCAATGGTATGGCGCATTAATATACGAATAAGGTCTCCTGAAAGACCCATTTCTCTTGAGTTTTCGTGAGCTGAACGAACTTGTGTAATAATTTCTCGCTCTCCAACAACCATTGAATCTACAGAAGATGCTACAGAAAGTTGATGCTCAACAGCGTCAATGCCCTGGTATAGCTCTGATGAAGATGAAATTTTTTGTCTTTTGTTTTCAGAAAATTGAGGGTAAAGTGTAGCAAAAAAACGCTCTAAGAATGAATGATCAACCGAATTAGAGGTGCAAAAAACAAATTCTACTCTATTACATGTAGATAAAAACATCAATTCCGATAAATCAAGCTGGGCTTTAAGTCCCGCTAAACGTTCTTTTTGATTGTCAGGCTCTATATGTAAATCGCCAATTTCAGACACTGGAATGTTCCTATGCGTAAATGCAACAATATACAATCTATTTAGACCTTCATTTTTCATTCTAATGCAAAGATGCTAACTTCAGTAGATTTCTTTGTCATTTATTTGTCATCAAAGTATATTTAGAAATATTCTAAATAAGTAAGGCTTTCTAGTGGTGATCTAGATTGAAACATTGTTGATTTAAATCAATTAAACTATATTTAAGGGAATTTTAAACAATGAAATCAATCAAATTTGAATCGGCTCAAAATGTAAAAGTGGAATATGAATTCGCTTCACCAATACAACGTGTAGCAGCGGCTTTAATTGATGGAGTTGCTGTTGGTGTGTATATCTTTCTCTTGTTGATCGTTTTGGGTTCGTCTGGCGTAAAGGAGTTTATGCTTTTGGAAATTTTTTTAATTAAAATTCCTTGGATCTTATACCATCCCATAATGGAGTATTTAACTTATGGTCAGACCTTAGGAAAGTATCTTTTGGGAATTCGTGTTGTTTCAGTAAACGGAGAAAGACCTGGATTGAAAGAAATATTTACGAGATGGATTTTTAAGGGATACTTTTTATGGATCGGATTTAGTTTTCAGAGTTTTTTATTTGGCACACCAGAGTTGTTAATGATGGGTATGATTCAAATTTGCATCGGATTTATTGGATTTATTTATTGTAGCATTTCTTCTAACCGCCAAAGAATGGGTGACGTAATGGCAAATACTGTAGTTGTGAGGAATAAATCGAGCGTTAAATACACTTTAAAAGATGTTTTATCCATTAAAACTCAGTCAAATTATGAACCTAGTTACCCGAATGCAATAAGGTTTACGGATGAAGACATGCTATTGATAAAAACAACAATCAACAGAGTTCGTACACATCCAAGTCCAGAAACAAAAAAAATGGCAATTGAATTGGCAGAAAAAAGCGCTCGTCTTCTTGATTTGGAAGAAACCCCGGAAAAAAGATTGCAATTTTTGCAAACCTTACTGCAAGACTATGTAGTTTTGACCCGTTAAAAATAAATATGTCTAAATTATACATCGTACCTACACCAATTGGAAATCTTGAAGATATAACTCTTCGTGCAATTAGAATTTTGCAGGAAACGGACTTTATTTTAGCGGAAGACACCCGTGTAACTAAAAGATTATTGAATCATCTTGGTATTCAAAAGCCAATTCAACCTTTCCATGCGCACAATGAACATCGTTCACTTGAAAATGCCATTTCGAAAATTGGAATGAATAGTTCTGTCGTTTTGGTTTCGGATGCCGGTACACCTGGAATTTCAGACCCTGGTTTTTTATTGGTAAGAGAATGCTTGGCGAATGGAATTGAAATTGAATGTTTGCCTGGACCGGCAGCACTTATCCCTGCATTAGTTGCAAGTGGATTCCCATGTGATCGATTTGTATTTGAAGGGTTTTTGCCTCATAAAAAGGGACGTCAAACAAAATTTTTAGAGTTAGCAGAAGAGCAAAGAACGATTATATTATATGAATCACCTCATCGATTGGTAAAATGTTTGGATCAAATAGCTGAATTCATGGGTGAAGACAGATTAGTTTGTGTTGCTCGTGAAATCACTAAACTATATGAGGAATACAAAAGAGGTTCAGCTAAGGAGATTGGCGATTATTATAAAGCGAACCCTCCAAAGGGTGAGATTGTAATTGTAATCGAAGGAAAAAAAAGCAAATAATATGAGTATTCAAAGTGAAGCATTTTTTTTATGTAAAAAGGGTGCTGCAAGTGAGGCTTTTGAGTTAAGAGATTTCAACATCGAATCTCCTAAGGGAGCAGATGTATTAGTCGAATCAGAAGCTTTTGGGTTGAATTATGCTGATGTAATGGCGCGCCAGGGCTTGTATAGGGAAGCTCCGCCAATGCCTTGCGTAGTCGGTTATGAGGTTGTCGGGAAAATAGTTCAATGCGGACCTGATGCGGACCCTCAATTATTAGGAAAAAGAGTCGTCGCATTCTGTAGATTTGGAGGATATTCAAAACACGTAATTACAAACGGTCAAGCCATTGTTATTGTAGGAAATGAATCTTCTGAAGAATTGTTAGCATTGTGTACTCAAGCTGTAACGGCTTATTATATGTCGTATTATTTGGCTCCGGTTCATCCTTCAGACGTGGTTTTAATTCATGCTGCTGCAGGTGGAGTAGGTACAATTTTAATTCAGCTTGCCAAAATGAAAGGCGCGAAAGTGATTGCAAAGATTGGGTCAGATTCAAAAAAGGAACTGGTTGAAAAGTTGGGTGCAGATTTCGTGGTTAATTATAACACCTCAGAATATGATTTGGAAATCAAAAAATACCTTGGCGACAAAAGAGTAGATATTAGTTATAATCCTGTAGCTGGTTCTACGTTTAAAAAGGATATGGGATTAATTGGCTCTGGAGGTAGGTTGGTTCTTTTTGGAGGGTCAGAACTAGGACAAGCGAAATGGGGAATATTCTCGCAATTAAATTTTGTCCGAAAAATGGGCTTGGTGCTTCCAATTGGTTTAATGATGCGATCAAAGAACATTTTAGGTGTCAACATGCTGAAAATTGCCGATAATCGTCCTGAAGTTTTGCAAATGTGTTTATCTGAAGTGTTTAAAATGTACCAACAAAAAACAATCATTCCACAAGTTGGAGGTGTGTTTGAGCAATCTGATCTTCACTTAGCTCACGCAGCGCTAGAAAGTGGTAAAACAACAGGTAAGTTGGTGGTTAAATGGCAGGTATAATCAAGGAGGATAGGGGCCGTAGTATTCTATACAAGGATTGTTTCCAGTAAAACAACGATGTCTTTCCGAAAGTGATATTGTTGAATCAGATTTAATCTCGAAAATGAAATCAGGTCTTTTTTTCCAGTCTAAAAAACAAGATTCGGGAGCATTTTTATAATTTTCACCTTGTCTTTGCTTAAGCTTTAACCAAGCATCTATATTAAGTGATTTGTCTTTGTGAAACAAGTGATAAATCCCTTCTGATAAATCAACTTTAATCGTGCCTAATTCGTTTGTTTTTATAGTCTGATATTTAGAAAAATCAGGAATTGAATCGAAAGATTGAATTAAAAAATAGTCCGTATTCATAATAGGAATTAATCTCCCTTGGCTATCTTCTAAAGATAATAGAGCACCACCACAATGAGGTCGTACTGAGTTTAAAACAATTTCGGCCTTAAATTTAGCCGTATTTTCTTGAGGAGCTTGCTTTGTAATAGAGCATCCAACAGTAAATAATGTGAAAAATAATGCGATTCTAAAAGCCATCCATTTTTGATCTTTCTGTATTCTCTTTAACTCGCTTTTCAAAATCTTCAGGAGATAATGATCCTGTTTTAGATCTAAAAATAACATCCTTAACTTTTTCTCCTTTGTATGCAATTAAAGCTACCATCATAATTAATGACGTAATTAAAATCGGATAGAGTAGCAGGCCTGTATCAAAGTTCTTAATGTTAATGTCATCATGCTTTACCAACACAAAGAAAAGAAGAACGGTAATTAATCCTCGAGGAGCAATAAATAATTCAGGAAAGATATGCTCTTTCGCAAAAACCTTTAAAGCGATAAAACGAACAGTAAATAATATTGCAACAATAACAACACTATTAATGGCAACTTCCAAGTTATACAAGGAACTTACCGTAATGCTTAATCCAAAAATCACAAAGAAAAACGTTCTAAGTAAGAAAGAAGATTCAAGTGTTAATGAATGAAAGTCCTTCAATATCGGAGCAACTTTTTCTTTGTCAAACAAATGGGAAATTCGACCTCTAAAAAACACATCCGTATTGTTCAGTACAAGCCCAAAAGTTAAAATTATTAGTAGTGAAGATAAGTGGAAGTATTTTCCAACAGCGAAAAGTAAAAGTAATACACCAATAATAAGGAATAGTTTAACTTGCATTGTTAAGTGTTGGAAGAGGTATACCATAACATAGGCGACAATAATTGAAAGGGCAAGTGTTGCGAATATGTTTAGAAATATTTCTAACGCTATCGAACCGTTTCCTGCTCCTCCATCAGCACCTATCATGAAGTAAAAGACCATAATTCCTAATATATCTGAAAAAGTACTTTCGTAAACCATGAACTCTTTCTTCTTTCCTTGCAACCTCCCTACACTTGGGATAATTATCGCACTACTCATAATGCTTAATGGGATTGCATATACAATGGCAGTATACATTGATGTATCAGGAAATATGTACATAAAAAATGCCCCTAATCCAAACATGGAGACTGTAATACCTAAAAATGCTACCAGCAATGAAGAAAGGATTAATTTGGTTTTGGATTTCTCTAATTTTAAATCTAGAGCAGCCTCTAAAACAATCATAACCAAACCAATGTTTCCTAAAACCTCTAATAAACTATCAAGCTGAAGGTCATTGTTACCAAGATTATTTGAATCCATAACGGCTTTAGCTCCAATTCCAAGCCCAATCAGCATCAATACCGATGGTATATTGGTTTTTTGCGCAATGATATTGAAGAAAAAACTCAATATAATTACAGAAGAGATTGCAATGATTAATAAATATGGATTCATTTAAATGTGTTTATTTTAATCAAATATAACAAAATAGTATATCGATAATTGTGGAAGAATAAAATAGTGTTTTAATCCTCGAAAAAGGATATGTCACTTCCATCACCAAAAAAACGAAAATTTTAACGTAATTTTGTGTATCAAAAGAATAATTAAACAATTTAAAACAAAAACTAATGGCTGAAGTATTAACAGACTTAGGAATAAAGGAAATTTTAGCTCAATTTAACATTGACGAATTAAATAATGGAGCGTCAACAGGTGGACATTGGTTCAACACAAGAGGGGAACAAATTGATTCTGTTTCACCAGTGGATGGTTCAATAATCGCAAGTGTTAAATCTGCAAGTGAAGTTGATTACGAAGCAGTTGTATTAAAAGGACAAGAGGCGTTCAAAGAATGGAGAACATGGCCAGCACCAAAAAGAGGAGAGGTAGTTCGTCAATTGGCTGAAAAATTGAGAGAATATAAAGATCCATTAGGAAAACTAGTTTCTTATGAAATGGGTAAATCTTTACAAGAAGGTTTAGGTGAGGTTCAAGAGATGATCGATATATGTGACTTTGCGGTTGGATTATCACGTCAATTGCATGGATTAACAATGCACTCTGAAAGACCTGGTCACAGAATGTATGAGCAATATCACCCGTTAGGAATTGTTGGAATTATTTCAGCATTTAACTTCCCAGTTGCTGTTTGGAATTGGAATACAGCCTTAGCATGGATTTGTGGAGATGTTTGTATCTGGAAACCATCAGAAAAAGCTCCTATAACAGCAATTGCCTGTCAAGAAATTACAAAACAAGTTTTTGATGCGAATGGGGTGCCTGAAGGGGTATCTGGTTTGGTAATCGGAGGTGCAGAAATTGGAAAATTAATGGCCGAAGATAAGAGAGTTCCTTTGGTTTCGGCAACTGGATCAACTAGAATGGGTAAATCTGTTGGTGCAGCAGTTGGTGCACGTTTAGGTAAGTCTTTGTTAGAACTAGGAGGAAACAATGCAATCATCATTACTCCTACTGCTGATTTGAAAATTGTTCTTCCAGGAGCAGTGTTTGGAGCGGTTGGAACTTGTGGTCAAAGATGTACTTCTACAAGAAGATTAATTGTACATGAAGATGTATACGAAACAGTAAAATCTGCTTTGGTTAAAGCATATGGACAATTAAAAATTGGAAATCCATTGGATCAAAACAATCACGTTGGACCTCTTATCGATAAGGATGCAGTAGCAATGTATTTAGATGCATTAGAAAACGCGAAAGCTGAAGGTGGAAATATCATTGCAGAAGGAGGAGTTCTTTCAGGTGAAGGTTACGAGTCTGGTTGTTATGTTAAACCAGCAATGGTTGAAGCTAAAAATGAATTTGCAATTGTTCAACATGAAACGTTTGCTCCAATTTTGTATTTGATGAAATACTCTGGAGGTGTTGAGAATGCAATTAAAATTCAGAACAATGTCCCTCAAGGTTTGTCTTCTGCAATTATGACTAACGATTTGAAAGAGTCTGAATCATTCTTATCAGCAAATGGATCTGATTGTGGAATTGCCAATGTAAACATTGGAACTTCTGGAGCAGAAATCGGTGGTGCTTTTGGTGGAGAGAAAGAAACTGGAGGAGGACGTGAGTCTGGGTCAGATGCTTGGAAAATCTACATGAGAAGACAAACAAATACAATTAACTATACTGATAGTTTACCTTTAGCTCAAGGAATTAAATTTGAGTTATAAGAATAACTGATAAACTAAAAAGCCGCAATCATTCTTGATTGCGGCTTTTTAATTCCAATTAAAAAAGGTGTCGCCTTTAATTTTTTCTCCAAACCGCTCGCGCAGAGCATCAAATTTCTTTTTTGCAATAATATCTCCGGCAGAAGCTCGATTTTTTAATTTATAGTATTCATCTATCGCTTCGCCAAAAAGGTCGTGGTCCAAACGATTTTTAATGGCAGTTATCTTTGCATTTACCTCAATTAATGAATGTTCAATTTCACCCAATTCTTTCAATTCATCAAGAGAAGGTTCGTCAATTTTCATTAACTGAATATAACGAGGTAGAACTTCACTAAGCAGAATAGATAGTCTATCTAACTCACGATTTAATTTTTTCTTATTTTTTTCAAACTTCATTATGTTTGGAAGTTATGAAAAATTACTTTGCAAACAAATGAAATTTCATTTTTAACATTTGACATGCTAACTTCCATTTAACTAACTTAGCCGAATGGCAGGCATCTATATTCATATTCCATTTTGTAAGCAAAAGTGTACGTATTGCGACTTTCATTTCAGTACTACATTTAGCAAATACAGGTCAAAAATGATTTTTGCTATTTGTCAAGAAATAACTATTCGCCACTCCTATTTGAAAAACCAACTAATAAATACCATTTACTTTGGTGGAGGAACTCCTAGCATACTTACAAAAGAGGAATTGGAGGAGATTATGAATGCCATAAAGTTGAATTTTGTGATTGCGAATGATGCAGAAATAACCTTTGAAGCCAATCCGGACGATATTATAGAAAAAAAATTAGGAGAATGGAAAAGTATAGGGATTAATCGACTTAGTATTGGCTTGCAATCTTTTAAAGCATTTGATTTGAAGTGGATGAATCGCGCCCACACAGCAGATGAAAGTGAACAATGTGTTAAGTTGGCTAAAAAACATGGGTTCAATAATTTAACAGTCGACTTAATGTATGGTCTTCCTAATTTAACAAATGAAGAATGGGAAGAACATTTATTGAAAGTGGTTCAATTGGGAGTGCCTCATATTTCTGCATATTGCTTAACAGTTGAAGAGCAGACAGTTCTACATCATAAAATTAATAAAGGTGAGATTAAAGCAACTTCTGAAGACGTTCAAAGTGATCAATTTATGCTAATGTTAAAGGTCCTAAAAGAACAAGGATATCAACAATATGAAATTTCAAACTTTTCTAAAGTTGGACATGAGTCTATTCATAATTCAAATTATTGGAAAGGAGAATCGTATTTAGGAATAGGTCCATCTGCACATTCCTTTAATGGAAAGTCAAGATCATGGAATATTAGCAATAACTCAAAATATATTGAGAAGATTGAGAGAGGAGAGGATTCTTTTGAAGAAGAAATTTTAAGTCAAGAGAATAGATTTAACGAGTTGGTTATGACTGGTTTGCGTACAGTTTATGGCGTTAGTCTAGCAAAACTGACGGATATTCAACCTTTGAGTGAAGCCTTTTTAGCTAAATCGAATCAGTTTATAGCGGAAGGATTATTAGAGTTAAACAATGGAATTTTAACTACAACCGAGAATGGAAGACTGCAAGCAGATTATTTAGCTTCTGAACTGTTCGTTTTATCTTAATCCAATTAATAAAGAATCAGTATTTTAGCGAAAATGAAAACAATGAAATTTTTTGTGTCCGTATTAATTTGTCTAAGTCTAAACTCGGCTTACGCTCAAGTAGAGAAAAAAATAATTGATCATACAGTTTACAATGATTGGAAATCATTAAGCCATTCTAAAGTTTCACCTGACGGAAATTTCTTGACTTATGAAATAAAGCCACATAGAGGTGACGGGTATTTATACATTTACAATGTAAAGACTGAAAAATTGGATTCTATTTTTAAAGGAACATCAGCTTCTTTCTCTGGAAATAGCGGCTTAATTGCCTATAAAATTACACCTGGTTTTGATACATTGAGAACATGTGAATTGGAAAAAATTGACAAAAAGAAATGGCCAAAGGATGTTTTGGAAGTTCGCTCTTTATTGAATGATTCTACTCTACATTTTGAAAACATAAAATCATTCGAGTTTAGTGAACAAGGTGACTACCTGGCTGTTTTGTTTGATGATAATACAAAGAAAACGGTTAAAAAGAAACGTTGCAAAAAGAAACGAATACCAGAGTATGAATCTACAGGCAACAAATTATTGATTGTTAGCCCTTTTCAAGATTCACAGATAGAGTTATTTGATGTAAAAGAGTTTGTGTTTTCCGAAAAAAGTAATTTTTTGGCCTATACAACACATTATAAAAATGAAAATGATTCAATCTTTTTTAATGTGCTAGAGACTGTAAATTTTAATGTTAAATCAAAAATTGGAAGTTATACGGATGTTCAAAAAATGACTTTCGATAAGCAAGAAACAAAATTAGCATTCATAAGTGCTTCTGATAGTTTGAAATTGAAAACATATGAGTTAAATTATTTTAACTTATTAAATAGTTCTTTAAGAACTCTTGCAGATACTACAGATGGAGCTTTTGTGGGAGTAAAGTCTATTTCTGTAAATTATCACCCCAGATTTACAAATGATGGGAAGCGCCTTTATTTTGGAGCAAACTTAAAACCAATTCAAGAGGTAAAGGATACTTTGCTTGATTCTGAAAAACCAAAACTTGACATCTGGCATTACGAAGACAAGCGTTTGCAACCACAGCAGCTTCTTGAGTTAAAAAGAGACGAAAAACGCGCCGATATATACGTCTACAATTTTGATAATGAAAAGATAATCCAACTTTCAAACGATACACTTGACGTTACAATTGAATCAAATTTAAAAGGAGAGTTTTTACTTGGATCAAGTACAGAAAAGTATGCACATACTTATAATTGGGAACTTCCAAGAAAAGTAGACTATTATCTTGTTTCGATTGAAACGGGTGAGGTAGAATTATTGGAAGAAGGGCTGAAATTTGGGATTAATTTAGCGCCTTCAGGTAACAAGTATACATATTACGACCTGAATGAAAATGGGTTTATTTTAAAATCTATTTATTCTGATCTTGAGACCTGTATAACTTGTAGTTCTCCTAAAATTGTATTTACAGAAGATGTAAATGGAATGCCGATGGATGCTTATCCATTTGGAACAATTGGATGGGATAAATCAGAAGAGAATGTCTTTATTCAATCAAAATATGACATCTGGCAATATAATCTTTCAAAAAAACAACTCTTACCTTTCTCAAATAATTTGGGTTCCGATAATAAGATTCAAATTAGATCAAATTTATGGTCGAGAGATAGTGTTTACTTTGATTTAGAAAATTATTATTTCGAAGGATTTGACGAAAAAACAAAAGGAACACACATTTATCAAGTTAAATCTCATTCAGATCATTTTGACTTTGAAGAAGAAGCATATTTTGATGCTTCAGTAAATGGATGGCAACAATCTAAGGATAAAAGCAAAACTTTTTTTAGAAAAATGACTTTTACTGATTACCCTGAAATTTTTCAATATGATGAAGGTAAGATTAAACAGTTGTCGAATACAAATCCGCAACAAGCTGAGTTTAATTGGGGTACGGTTGAATTGATTAATTGGGAAAGTTACGATGGAATACCTTTGGAAGGATTATTATATAAACCTGAAAATTTTGATTCAACAAAATCATATCCATTAATGGTTTATTTTTATGAGTTGTATTCTGATAGGTTGCATTCTCATTACATTCCGAAGCCAACAGCTTCAATTATTTATGCCACAGAATATGCCTCTGCTGGATACGTAGTTTTTATGCCAGACATTAGATATAAAGAAGGACATCCGGCGAATTCTGCTTACGATTGTATTATGAGTGGTACAGATAAGGTCTTGAGCCTTTATTCAAACATAGATTCAACAAAAATGGCACTTCAAGGTCAATCATGGGGCGGGTATCAAACAGCTCAATTGATTACTATGACAAATCGTTACAAGGCTGCAATGGCTGGGGCGCCTGTTTCTAACATGTTTTCAGCTTATGGAGGTATGAGATGGGGAAGTGGATTAAATCGCCAATTCCAATACGAAAAAACACAAAGTAGAATAGGTTATACCATTTGGGAAAAACCAGAGCTTTACGTGGAAAACTCCCCTTTGTTTCATTTACCTAATGTAACTACGCCATTGTTAATTATGCATAATGACGAAGATGGAGCTGTTCCGTGGTATCAAGGAATTGAATTATTTACTGGGTTAAAAAGGTTGAATAAAACTGCTTGGATGTTAAATTACAATGGCGATGATCACAACTTAATGAAAAATGCAAATAGGATAGATTTAAGTATCAGAATGCGTCAATTTTTTGATCATTATTTAATGGATAAACCTGCTCCAGAATGGATGGAAAAAGGAATTCCTGCGATTGATAAAGGAAAAAAATTAGGTTATTAAACTACTCTTCAAAATATCACTTGCCTTAATAATAATAGGGATTGCTTACCTTAGTTTGACTCCCACGGAAACTTTAACGGTAGGTAATGATAAAATTAGCCACTTTATTGCATATGCTGTTTTGATGATCAATTGTGGTATTATTTATTACTCCAACTTGCGTGTGTTATTGTTTGCTGGTATACTATCAGTAGCTTATGGAATGCTGATGGAAATTGGTCAATATTTTGTTCCGGGTAGATTTATGTCTATTTATGATATATTTGCGAATACCCTCGGGGTAATAATAGGATTTATTCTTATCCTTGTTTTAAGAAAAACACTAAAAAAGTGGAAGATTAATAATTCATAAAAGCCATGGAAAAATTACAAAACTTTATTGATGGTAAATATCAAAATCCTGTAAAAGGAGATTTTATAGAAAATTTTGAACCAGCTACAGGTAAAGTATACTGTTTAATTCCTAATTCAACTTCAGAAGATGTTGAATTAGCTGTTGCAGCAGCAGAAAAAGCATTTCCGATATGGTCGAATATGAGTAATGAAGAAAGAAGTAAAATTCTTGTCCGACTTTCTGAAGGGATTGAACAAAACATGGATGAATTTGTCGCGGCAGAATCAAGAGATAATGGAAAACCAATTTCTTTGGCTGCCCATGTCGACATCCCTAGAGCTGTTTCAAATTTTCATTTTTTTGCAACTGCTATACTTCATTATGCTTCGGAGTCGCATAATATGGTTGGAGTAGGAGTTAATTATACATTAAGAAAACCGATTGGAATTGTTGGATGTATCTCACCTTGGAATTTACCGCTTTATTTATTTTCATGGAAAATTGCTCCTGCTTTAGCTGCGGGTAATTGCGTTATTGCTAAACCGTCTGAAGTTACTCCGTATACTGCTTTTCTATTAGGGGAGATTGCGAAAGAGGCGGGTATGCCTGATGGTGTATTAAACATCGTACACGGATTAGGGACTGGTGCTGGAGACGCAATGGTTAAACATCCAAAAATTAAGGCAATATCATTTACAGGAGGCACGTCAACTGGGAAATATATCGCAAGTACAGCTGCTCCAATGTTTAAAAAACTATCACTAGAATTAGGCGGGAAAAATCCAAACATCATTTTTGACGATTGTGATTTTAAAGAAATGATGAGTACGACATTACGATCGTCTTTCGCAAATCAAGGTCAAATTTGCCTATGTGGTTCAAGAATTTTTGTTCAGAGAGGAATCTATGAAAAGTTCAAAGAAGAATTTGTGAGAAGAGTTGAAGAAACAGTTGTCGCTGAGCCAACAAATCCAAAAGCAAAATTGGGGGCTGTCGTCTCGAAATCACATATGGAAAAAGTATTGTCGTATGTTGAACTTGCGAAAGAAGAAGGTGGTAAGGTGTTAACTGGCGGCCATAGAGTTGAACTGGAAGCCCCATATTCTGAAGGCTACTACTTGCGCCCTACTGTTATTGAAGGATTGGATTTTAATTGCAGAACGAATCAAGAGGAAATTTTCGGCCCAGTTGTTACATTAACTCCTTTCGACACTGAAGAAGAAGTATTGATGATGGCTAATTCAACGGAATATGGTTTAAGCGCAACACTTTGGACTTCTGATGTCAAGAGAGCACACAATATGGCTGATAAGTTAGACGCAGGAATTATTTGGGTAAATGCCTGGCTAATTCGCGATTTACGAACTCCATTTGGTGGTGTTAAGTCTTCAGGAGTTGGAAGAGAAGGTGGTTGGGAAGCTTTGCGATTTTTTACAGAACCTAAAAATGTTTTTATCAAGTATTAATTTCTAGTTTATAGACTTCATCGAGTGATTGGTTGTCTTTAAAACTAACTTCGAGGTCTTTAATAAATCCATCTTTTATATCATACACCCAACCATGGACTTGTATTTGATGGCCGTTTTTCCACGCATTTTGAATAATTGAGGTTTTAACTAAGTCTAGTACTTGTTCAACTACATTTAATTCAACATATCTATCAAAACGAGATTTTTCATCTTGAATTAAGTCCAATTCCTCACTATGAAAACGATAAACATCTTTAATGTGTCTTATCCAGTTATCGATAAATCCAAATTGTTGGTTTGTCATTGCAGCTGCTACACCTCCACAGCCGTAGTGACCACAAACTACCACGTGTTTTACTTTTAAAACATTTACGGCATAATCTAAAACACTGAGCATATTCATATCCGTATGAACAACCATATTGGCAATGTTTCGATGAACAAAAACTTCTCCTGGATTTGCGCCAATAATTTCATTTGCAGGAACTCTACTATCTGCACAACCTATCCAGAGTAATGGAGGCTGTTGTCCTTCTGCTAAACGATTGAAGTAATCACTGTCGTTTTCTAGTTTACTTGCAACCCAAGATTTGTTGTTGTCTAGCAGTTTTTTGTAAAATTCATCCATAATATTAAATTGACACTATTACGTATTCTATTAACCAGTTTTTGATCAAAAATCGAATGGTTTATTGGTCTAAAAATAGTCATTGATTATGAGTTTTTTATAGTTAGTATAAATTAAGCATAAAAAAATGGACAGAATTTTTTCTGTCCATTTTTGAATAAAATTTCGAGCGCAACTATTTAATAATAATTCTTTTCATAATTGAACTTGATTCATCTGAAACAGTAACGAAATAACTACCAGATGAAAGGTTCGTCAAATCAACTGTTGAATTTTGCTCTGTGATTGAACGTGTAAAAATGGCTCTACCATACACATCAGTAATAAATAGATTTGTATGATTTATATTACCAATTAATTCAATCGTTAATAATCCATCCGTTGGATTAGGATATACATTTAAAGAAATTGTTTGCGCTTCAGCCAATCCCGCATTATTTACAACACAAAAATTATTCGTTTCAGAATTTCCGAAGGCGACAGCAGTCATTGAAGTTAAAACCGTATTAGAACTATTTGTAATAGAGTATGTTCCATCAGTTGCACAACCAGCAGAAGCACTTCCTTCAAGCCCATCACCATAGTCATCGTAAATAGTAAAGTCATAACATCCTTCTGCTAAGCACAGTTTAACCGAAACAGAAGTCTCGTCACCATATGCTCCAGGATCACCATTGTTACCTATATCGAGACCTCCGGGTGCAATACCTATTGTATTTCCTCCTGAAGCAACTAGAGCAGTTGAGACGTCTTTGATTTCCCAATATGTTTCATAGCCCCAGCAGTCAGTTTCTATATTCACATTTGTCTCAATTCCTGTTGAGTTAATCGCGAAGTTAGATAAGCTTGCGTCATTTGAAGGGTCGGAGTCAGAAACGCCATTTGGTAAAGTCGTAAAAGCATTAAAAACATGAGCTCCATCTGAAACTGTTAGCGTTGGTAAGTCAACATCAATAGAAGAGTTTGGGTTTAAATTACCAGACCAATTAAATGTAGCATTTGTTCCACCATCAATATTATAATTGATGATACATGATGTTAAATTATTTCCACCAGCGTTGCGCAATTTAACAGACGGGGTAATTTCTGATCCACAAATGTCACCTTTAGGTTTGTTAACAGATTGAATTGATGAGTTATCTGATAATGCAGGTCCATTCGGGTCCCAACCATCATTTGTAATGTTCGTTCCGCCACAAGAAACAGGATCAAGATAATCACCAACTCCTAATGACCAAGAAACACCTAATCTACCGTAGTAATCGTACTGACCATTATTACTTGTTCCTGAACAAGCTGCCAAACCACCATACAATTGTCCAATTATTCTTCCGTTTTGATCAAACAGAGGAGATCCAGATGACCCTGGCTCTGTAACCCCTTGTTCCCATTGATTTATATACCAAACTTGTGCACCAGCAGCGGTGTTATGATAAGGAGCATTATCTTCTCTACAAATTTTCATTACATCACCACTAGGATGATGAATACCAGTTGCTTGAGTAATTAATCCGTCTGTATCATCATTATTCCATCCTGCATAAAACAAATTCCAATTTATTGCATCTGTAACTGTCATGTTATCAATTTTTAACAATGCAAAATCAGCTTGAGTTCCACTAGCTAAAACAGTTGCACCATTCAAAGATTGATCATACGGCATACCAGGATCAACACTTAATGCTGTTGTTGCACATGATTCTGTTCCTGGAGGGCTTGCCCAATTAAACCTAAAAGCCCAATTCGCAGTACTACCTCCCAAGCAGTGGTTTGCCGTTAAAAAATAGGGTATCCCATCATCACACGAGTTGTTTATTAACGCACCTGTGCAAATACCACTTCCTCCAACTACAATCATTGCTACTGATCTAACTTGGTTCTCCCAGCCGACACCTAATGGACAATGAATGTCAATATTACAATCATCTGAACTATTTAAAGCTTTGCTTAAGTCTTTTTGAATTTTATCTAAAGATCTATATCCATGAATTACATTAGAAATTGTGAAACTTCCTTGATTAAAAGCAGTCTTTGGTTCATAATACTCAACAATAATTTCACTCCCATGAACCAATTCTGTTCCAAGTAGTTTTTCTGTTCCATTATTTCTACTTGTATATGCTCCAACTCGATTCGTTTCATTTATGTCGAAAAGATAGATGCGGGCGCCTTCAGGTAAATTGTAATCTTCAAATAAAAGATTAATGGTTGATGCTCCTTCACAACGAATTCCAACTCGCCACAATCGATCGCCATTAGGTAATGTCATCCAAACACCGCTGTTGTTGTATGTTATGTTAGTGTCATATTTGTACCCGAAACGCCAAGGTGAACTTTTATCCGCATCATTAATTACATCTTCTGCTTGAATTGCATTTAAATCAAAAGGAGCCATTTTAACGAATGGTACTTTTTGAGATGAAGATATTTTCCCTTTCCAGGTTATTGGACCTCCCAGGTCTGTTGTTTGACAAATTGCACTAAGTCCAAAATAAAGGGAGAAAGTTAAAAAGAGTAGTTTTTGTTTCATAAATCTAGTTTAGCATTAATTCTAAGAGAGTTGGTATTTTAATTAACGTTAAGAAATTAACAATGGTTGGTGCTGAAAGCAATATGTTTTATTAGTTTTTCAACGATCCCTTTTGAAATGGAAAAGTAAAATTTTATTTTTAGCATGATCATTGTTATATCATCAAAGCCAAAATACAAAAAAACATGAAATCATTAATATTTATTGGAGTCTTGATTTTCTCCTCCTCATCAGTTTTTTCTCAAACTATTGAAATCCCACCTGTTGCTCATCCCTTCTTTGATGTTATCGAATGGAAAGGAATGGGTGCTTTACTTTTAAGTAAAGATCCAAATGGCACATCAAAACAAGTGAATATTACATTGATTGGTGAAGAGGTAACATCTATCTGGGATCAAAAATTTAGTCCGAAGGATGAAGTGTATTATTATATTTCTAGTGACAACGCTCGCTATGTATACTTCATGGATAATCTCGATTTAATTGATGGTAAGGCGTATTTTAGTCAACTAAATTCTGCAGGGAATGTTAAGTCTTCTTCAGTTTTTATTGGAGGGGCAATAAAAAAACTAGGGTCATATAATTATGATGATTTAGAATTAATCAATGTAGTCGTAACTGATAAAGCACTAGTTCATCATTTTAGATATAATGATAAATCAACGAAGTCAATCCGTGAATTTGCTACCTTTATAACACATCATAATTTTTTGTGCTACGCAGTTGAATTGGGGAATACGGATGTTTCGGCTTTTAAGGATGAAAACATTGGATATTGGGACTTTATAGGTTTTACGGAAGATAGAATTTGTTTTGCTGCTCGTGAAAAATCGGGGAAATCTAACGGATGGAGCGTAAAAGAATATACTTCGAAAGGTAAAGAAGAAGGAACTTCATTTGTTAAAACGCCAGCTGAATTACTTTCGATTGAAAACATCGGGTTCGGTACAACAGGAAAATATTATCTAAAGGAAAGAACAACATTTGATAAAGGAATTTTGAGCTTTATAAATAATAAGTTGTACTTGGTTGGCGGACAAAGAAAAAGTGAAGGGGCAGAACTAACATTGTACGAACAAGATGGTGATAAGTGGAAAGAGTTAAATAAAATGAGTTTGAATTATTTTATCGAAAAAAAGCCACTTTCATTAGGTATTTACCCTATGAACGAAGGTCTCGGATATCATTTAGATCATAATGGCTATAATAAAGCGAGTATCATTACTTTTACTAAGCAGCCTACTTCTGCTCATAATACGTACACTGACAGAACAATTTTCAATCCTTCAAGTGTTTTTAATACAAAGGAAAAACAAGAATTTAGCGTATGTTTGCAAAACAAGGTTTTGACTTTTGATACTGAACAGTTAAATAAAGAAGGAAGCGTTAAATTTGAATTGGAGACGAAATGATTATAGGAATTTGTGGGGGTAGTGGGTCTGGAAAAACTACTTTATTAAAAAGACTTTACAAGGAGTTTAACCATCTTAATCCTAGTGTGTTTTCTATGGATAACTACTATAAAACGATTGAGCACCAAATCAAAGATCCGCAAGGAGTTTATAATTTCGATTTACCAACTGCATTGGATGAAAAAAAATTAACAGAAGATCTTGATTCTCTAATTAATGGAGACTCCATAAATGTTAAAGAGTATCATTTTAATGCACCTCCAGATAAAAATGTATTAATAACCATTGAACCTTCAGAATTGCTAATTGTTGAAGGATTGTTTTTGTTTCATTTTGAGGGAGTTAGGTCAAAATTGGATTATTCAATTTTTATTGAAGTTGATCCAGAAATTCAATTAGACAGAAGACTTTATAGAGATCAAGAAACTAGAGGGTACTCGAGAGAAGACATCATGTATCAATGGGAAAACCACGTGATTCCATGCTATGACAACTATTTATTGCCTTATAGAGATGAGGCAGATTTTAAGTTCAGAAATGACAATAGAGCAAATGATGATTTTGAAATTTTAGCAAAAGGGCTCAAACAAAATTTAGAGTTGATTAGTAATGAAAAATAAAATTTCTAAAAACGTTTTACTGTTTGGTTTGACTCTTGTCTCAACAGTGGTTTTTGGAATAATAGTGTCACAAAGTAAGGCTACTAATTTTGAAACAGACATTATTGCGTTTGGAAAGCAATTTAAACTGCTCGAAACAAAACTTGACAATGGATTAAGGTATCAAGTAAACAAACTTAAAGGCGGATCATTAGATGACGAATGGATAAGTGATAATCATCAAAATAAGTCACTCAATATTCACATTTATAGAAATGATTCTTTAAAGTATTGGAATACGAATCAATTACCAATAATTCGTTTTTCAGACATTCACTTCCCCGCTGACGGGATTCTTCATTTACAAAATGGATGGTATTTTGCAAAAATTAAAAAAGTAGATGATTATTTAATTTGCGCAAGTTTTTTAATCCGGCAGGATTTCTCCTATGAAAACAAAGATTTAGTAAATGATTATGCGAATGGATTAAACGTTCCTTTTAAGTCATATATTGATATTGGTGAAGAATTAAAATATCAAGTTAAGGACCTCAATGGTAAGTATCTTTTTTCTATTGTACCTGAGGAAAATCAAACTCTTGCTACATTTTATCAGATTCTTATACCTGCCTTATTGTTATTCTCTATTAGTTTATGGTTGCTAATACTTTCATTATGGTTGAACAGAAAAAAAGGCAGGTATAAATTTATCGCCATTCTATTACTCCTAGGTATACGTTATTTAAGTATTTACTTTCAATGGTTTCAGCTTTCAGAAGAGATTGAAATGTTTAATCCTACCTTGTATGCTTCTAGTAGTTTGACCCCCCATTTTTTTGATTATTTAGTAAACATCATTTTTTTAATTTTCACGCTAAGCCTCATAAGGAGTTCATTAAAGAAAATGAAAAGGGGTAAATCTGGTAAATTTCTTGCTTTATTGATGATTGTTTTGTCATTTCTGTTTTGGCCTTTATTTGTGTCGATTGTCAATGGATTGATCATGCACTCTCAAATACCAATGATCGTAAATAAATTGTTTACATTAAATATATACTCAGTAATATCTATTGCGAGTTTAGGTGTTTTATTTTATGCCTTTCTCTTATATTTAATTGAAGTTTTAAAGTATGCTATTCGACAAGAGGTTAAAGCAACTTGGATGGCATTAATTTGTTTTTTTCTAGGTTGTTTCTATTTCTATTATGAAATTAATCATGGAAATGAAAATCTACTTTCTGGATTGTTCCCATTAATTTTATTTGGAGGTCTTTTATATGTCGTTTACTTGTATGAAGCTATTCAGAAAATTGGGTTAGCATTAACGCTTTTATTTTTGTTTTCGGCTGTCCTCTCATCCATGTTTGGCAATTTAAATAATGCGAAAGAATTAGTGCAAAGAGAGGTTTACGCCAATCAATTGGCAACTGAGAAAAGTATTGTTACTGAAGTTGAATACGCTGGATTGAGTGAAAAGATAAAATCTGATAATTTTTTAAATAAGTTTATTCAAAACCCAAGTGAAATTGGCGCTTCAGATTTTCAGGAAAACCTTGAAAGAAGGTTTTTCAATGGGTTTTGGGAAAGATATGACATGCAATTCAAGTTCTTTGATAAGAATAGAAACCCTTTAATTGATAAACAGCTAATAGATACATCTGCCTTTTTAAAGCTGAATAATTTAATTGATCGATCTTGTGCACAATCAGAAATTAATCCTAACATCTATTTTGTCACAGATTATAAAGATCAATACAGTTATATCATTCGACAAGAAATAGGAGATGTAGAAGGTGAGCAAGGCTTTCTGTTTTGCACATTGAAATCGAAGAAAATTCCGGAAGAGATTGGCTTCCCTAGATTGTTGATTTCGTCCAAGGCGAATGTTATGGAATCATTAGAAGATTATTCAATAGCTAAGTATCAAGATGATCAGTTATTAACGAAGTATGGAGATTTTAACTACCCATCTTCAAAATCAATTATGTCAAAAACCAATCAAGGGAATCGAGTTTTTTTTGATTTTGACGAATACAATCACTTATTATTAAATAAAACTGAGCATGACAGTGTTGTTCTTTCATACAGGAAAGAAACTTGGCTAGATGCAATAACATCCTTCTCATACTTGTTCAGCTTCTTCGGACTTCTTCTTCTGCCACTAAGTTTTCGATTAGATAGCAAAAATAATACTCGGAAGACAATGAGCTTGGCACTAAAAATTCAGGTTGTTATGATTTCTCTTGTTTTTCTTTCACTACTTGCTTTTGGCTGGGGAAGTGGCGTGTTTGTTAGCAACCAATATAATCAGTATACAAATGAAGTTATTCGTGAAAAATTAAATTCTGTACAAACTGAAGTTAAGGCAAAACTTGGAGATTTTGATCAATTAAAAATTGATGACAATGGGGATTACATGCAATATATCTTGCAAAAGTTTGCAAGGGTTTTTTTTACAGATATAAATTTATACGATACTGACGGTTATTTATTGGCAACGTCAAGACCGAAAGTTTTCAATGTCGGACTTATTTCTGAGCAAATGAATTCGAAAGCATTCTCAAACTTGAAATTTGGTAAGAAGTCAGAGTTTGTTCAACTTGAACAAATTGGAAACTTAAGCTACTCCTCTGCCTATCAACCTTTTTATAATAATTCAGGTGAACAATTGGCGTATATTAACCTACAACATTTTGGGAAGCAAAGTGAATTTGAAAACCAAATAGAAAAGTTTCTTGTGGCTATAATTAATGTTTTCATTCTTCTCTTAGCGATTTCAATTATTCTTGCCATTTTTATATCAAATTGGCTCACCTCTCCATTAAGAATATTGCAAGAGTCTTTTGCGAATGTCCGTTTTGGAAAAGTAAATGAGAGAATAAAATATTCTAAAAATGATGAAATTGGAGCCTTAGTTGCTGATTATAATCGCAAGTTGGAAGAGTTAGAATTTGCTGCGGATCAACTAGCTCAAAGTGAAAGGGAGTCTGCGTGGAGAGAAATGGCAAAACAAGTCGCCCACGAAATTAAGAATCCACTTACGCCAATGAAATTAGGCATACAACAACTTCTTAGAACCTTAGATCCGAACGATCCAAATAGTAAGGCTAAGGTTGAAAAAGTTGCTAATTCAATGATTGAACAAATTGATGCGTTGACAAAAATTGCGAATGAATTTTCAAATTTTGCTAAAATGCCATTAAGGTCTGAATCGGAAATTAATCTTCCTGAACTAATAGAGAGAGTAGTCGAAGTGTTTTCTTCTGAAGAAAATGTGTCATTAAAATTGAACATTATTGATAAACAACTAATCATTTTAGCAGATAAAGACCAGTTAATTCGAGTGTTTAATAATTTAATAAAGAACGCGATTCAATCCATCCCATCAGAAAGGAAGGGATTGATTCAAATTAATGTTACTCGGAATTCAGATTCTGTTGAAATTGAGATAATTGACAATGGTATTGGAATAGATAAGGAGAAAAGAAAAAATATTTTTGTGCCTTATTTCACTACGAAATCTACTGGTACAGGATTAGGCCTAGCAATGGTTAAGCAAATAATCGAAAACCACAATGGTCAGATCGGGTTCGAATCCAAGGTAAATGTCGGTACTACTTTTAGAATTAATCTTCCATTAAAATAAAAAAGCCGCATGAAATGCGACTTTTTGAACTTTACTAATTAATGCTATTTAATCAGAAGATTAAATAGTAACTTAAAAATAGTATGTCAATAATTACTGTAATTATTCCAGACATTAATATATACTTCATAGGCGAAACAGCTAACAATAGACTCAAAGTTGCCATCGTTGGAATTACAATTAGTGAAAGACTTAATGTGCTCTCAACAGCCCCCATTCCTACAGCAAATCCTCCTAAACATCCTACAATTAAAAGGGTTGCGCTAATTAAACCGAAACGATTGAACTCTATGTTTTTACCAAATATTTTTTCTGAACTTACCGCGGTGTTATTTTCCATAATGTAATTTTTAGTTGAATAATCAAAATTCAAAATAATTGAGTGCAAAAAAAATGACAGATAGGTATCTTAAAACATGATTAAAGTCATTTTTTTGATATTTAATAGAAAAGGGGTATCTTACGAGGCAAACTATAAGATAAATAAACTATGAAAAACATGAAACTCTGCCTTTTTTTAATTGCAGTATTTTTCGGGATGTCCCTTCAGGCACAGAATGAAAAGGCAATTAAATTTAAAACTGGCGAAATCACAAAATCCCAAGTTCTCCTGCTTGGAAACCCACAAATTCAAGCTAGTTCTTATAAAGTTTTTGAATTTGATGTAGAATCTTTACAGGAGCAACTAGAAGGAATTGCTCATCGAGAAAATAGAAATAATGGATTCGTTGCTTCTATTAGCTTACCAACTCCTGAAGGTGAATTTAGAAGCTACAGAGCGGTTGCAAACTCTACAATGCATCCTGATTTGGCGGCGAAATTTCCAAACATTTTATCATTTGATGCGGCTGGAGTTGAAAGTCAATCTGAAGTTAAATGGGACATTACTCCAAAAGGACTTCATGCTATGATAATGACTCCTGGAGAGTCTACGATATTTATCGATCCAATTTTTGATAATAACAATAAGTATTACATTGTTTATTATAAGAAAGATTTTGTTTCTGATAAAGTTAAATCATGTGATTTTGACAGTGAGATTGCTGAATTAAGTAGCCGAATGGAACCTACTTCTGGAGAGTTAATGTCTTTCGGTACTTGTGAATTAAGAACATACCGACTAGCCCTCGCTGCTACTGGAGAGTATACTGCATTTCATGGTGGGTCTGCTGCAAATGCAATTGCTGCCCAAGTTACAACTATGAATCGAGTAAATGGAATATACGAAAGAGATATGGCAATTACGATGACGATAATTGCTAATAATAATTTACTTATTTATACGAATACAGGATCGGATCCATTTACAAATGGAAACCCGAATACGATGATTAATCAAAATCAAACAAACACAGATGCTGTTATTGGTTCTGCCAATTACGATATCGGACATGTTTTTGGAACGAATAGTGGTGGTCTCGCTGGATTAGGTGTTGTTTGTTCTAATGGACAAAAAGCGAGAGGTGTTACTGGAAGTGGAGCGCCAATCGGGGATGCTTTTGATATTGATTATGTTGCCCATGAGATGGGACATCAATTTGGATGTGCTCATACTTTCAATAATTCATGTGGAGGTAATAGAAATGATGCAACGGCTATGGAGCCAGGAAGTGGGTCTTCAATAATGGCTTACGCTGGGATATGTCCGTCAAATGTTCAAAACAATAGTGATGATCATTTTCACGGAATTAGTTTACAACAAATGGGAATTGAAATTTTGAGTGCAGGTCATACTTGTGAACAAACATCAGCTCTTTCCAATAATCCTCCTGCTATTATATCTACAAATGGCAACGTAAACGTTCCTTCTCAAACTCCGTTTGCTTTAACTGCGGTTGTGAATGATCCTGATGGAGATCCTGTTAGTTATAATTGGGAACAAATGGATAATGGTATTTCAACTCAACCACCTGTTGCCACAGCTTTGATTGGGCCAAATTTCAGATCATTTCCTTCTTCTACAAACCCAACACGTTATTTCCCTAATTTGCAAGCAGTAGCTAATAATGGACCATTTACTTGGGAAGTTATACCATCAGTTACTAGAACGATGAATTTTAGACTTTCTGTTAGAGACAATGCTCCAGGAGCAGGTGGTTGTAATGACCACACTGATGTAACAGTAATTGTTGATGGGAATTCTGGGCCATTTATAGTTCAATATCCTTCTGCAACTGGAATTGTATGGGCGGGTGCTTCTACTCAAACAGTAACTTGGGATGTTGCTAATACAAATAACGCCCCTGTGAATTGTGCAACTGTTGATATTAAAATGTCATCTGATGGAGGTTTAACTTACCCATATACTTTGGCTACAGGAGTAGCAAATGACGGTTCACAATCGATAACTGTTCCTAATATTGCAACAACTACTGCTAGAGTAATGGTTATTAATTCGAATGGAACTTTCTTTGATGTTTCAAATAATAACTTCCAAATAACAATGGCAACGTTCGACTATACGTTGAGTTCTTCAACAAGTACAGTAAGTGTTTGTCAGCCGGATGCGGCAGCTTTTACAATCGAAGTTGGACAAATTGGGGGATACACTGATCCAGTTGCTTTAACTGTGTCTGGAGTGCCAGCTGGTGGTGTAGCAAATTTTTCAGCTACCCCTATTACACCTGCTGGAACGTCAACACTTACTATTTCAAATACAGCGGCTATTACACCAGGTACATATACACTTACTGTTAGTGGGAACAGTACAACTGGTGTAAAAACAACAGATGTTATTTTAGTTGTTTCAAATGGAAATCCAACGGTTGTTACTCAGTTAACACCAACAAATGGAGCTTCAGGAATTTCCGCACCAACAACATTTACATGGACGACTGCGCCTGAACCTGGTGTAACTTATGAAATTGATATCGCATCAGACGCTGGTTTTTCAACAATCATTGATCAAGCGACAGGTTTAAGTTCTGCAACTTATGTTTCAAGCGCTACTTTGTCTTCAACAACATATTATTGGAGAGTTAGGTCCGCGACTGGTTGTGGTCAAGCAGCATGGTCTTCAGTATTTAGCTTCACAACAAGTAGTTGTAATGTATATACAAGCACGAATGTGGGACAAACTACAGATGTAGCTAGTTTTACATCAACTATAGACGTTACTGGTTCTGGAACAATCATTGATGCCAACATCGCATCCTTGATAATTTCACACCCATGGATAGGTGATTTAGGAGCTACTTTAACATCTCCAGCGGGAACAGTGATAAATCTTTTTGATGGACCTGGAATTCCAGCTTCTCAATATGGTTGTGCAGGTGATGATATTGATGTTTCATTTGATGATGCTGCTGCTGCAACTTCAGCTACATTTGAAAGTACATGTGGGGCAGGGGTTCCATCAATTAGTGGTGCTTTTCAATCAATAGATGCATTGTCAACTTTAAATGGTGAATCAATTGCAGGAACTTGGACTTTAACAATTGCAGATAGCTATGTTGCTGGTGATGTAGGAACATTAGATGCATGGAGTTTAGAATTATGTACTGCACCTGTTGTTACATGTAATAACCCTGATGTTCCAACTGTTTCAGGGACACTAGCAATATGTAATGGTACAAGTACTACATTATCAATCGCAACGGGAGCTCTAAATGATGCAATTGACTGGCAATGGTATTCTGGTTCTTGTGGTGGAACAGCTGTTGGGAATGGAACTTCAATTGCAGTTTCTCCAACATCAAATACATCTTATTTTGTAAGAGGAGAAGGTGGATGCGTAGTTCCAGGATCATGTTTGCAAGTTGATGTAGTAGTTAATCAAGCAACTACAGAAAATCAAAGTGCAACTATTTGTACAGGTCAAACTTATACGTTCCCTGATGGAACAACAGGTAACTCAAATCAATCTTATACCAGCTTATTGACTTCAGTTGTAACAGGATGTGATTCAACAATTATTACAACATTAACAGTTGTTGCTAATTATAACACTTCTGAATCAGCTGCAATTTGTGATGGAGAGACATACACATTCCCTGATGGAACAACGGGTACAACTGCTCAAGTTTATACTTCAAATTTACAAAGTCTTGGTTTATGTGATAGCATAGTACAAACTACTTTAACTGTAAATATGCCTACAACAGAAAATGTTTCGGCTTCAATTTGTAATGGAGACACGTATACCTTCCCTGATGGAACAACAGGAACAACGGCTCAAACACAAACAAGCATCTTAACATCTGTTGTTACAGGTTGTGATTCTACGATAGTTACTGCATTAACTGTAAACACAGTAAATGTTGGAGTAACAGAAAATGCTCCAACTTTAACAGCAAATGCTGTAGGAGCAATGTATCAGTGGGTAGATTGTGACAATGGTAACGCAGCGATTAATGCAGCTACAAGTGCCTCGTTTACACCTACTAATCTAGTTGGTAATTATGCGGTTTTAGTTACAGAAAATGGATGTCAAGAAATGTCATCTTGTATCTTAATTGACCAAACCGGCATTGAAAGTTTAAATACCAATCAAGTTAAAATTTATCCAAACCCAGCAATTAGTGAAGTTAAAATTGAATGGATGGGAGAAGTTAACTCGATTGAATTAACTGATGCACGAGGTAGATTAATTTGTACTTACAATGTTAGTCAGGTATCAACGATAACAATTGGTATTGATCATGTGGATAGCGGAGTTTATTTTATTCATGTTTTTGATTCAAATGGACGATCGGTGCACGATGTTATAAAACAATAAAATTGAAAAGGCTGTTAGAGATAACAGCCTTTTTCATTTCTATATTGATAATTTCGCATTGAGATTTAGGAATTAATCCTAACTTTGTTGTACAACAAACAATGGAAGACTCAAAGAAAATAGCGGTTATTGGAGGAGGATCTTGGGCAACAGCCTTGGTGAAAATTCTCTGTAATAATGTGAGCTCCGTGAATTGGTACATGCGGAACGAGGGAGCTGTCGGACACATTTTAAAATTTCGACATAATCCTAACTATCTTCAATCTGTTGAATTTGATTTAAATAAAATTAATGTTAGTACGGATTTAAGAGAAATAATTGAACCTGCTGATATTGTTGTTATTGCAACTCCTTCTGCTTTCTTAAATGATTTGTTTGTAAACTTTCCCATTGAATTATTGAATGACAAGAAAGTTTTTTCTGCTGTAAAAGGAATTATTCCAGAATTTAACGCAATTCCTGCACGTTTTATACATAAAACGTTAGGTGTACCTTATGATAATATTGGAATTATTTGTGGACCTTGTCATGCTGAAGAAGTTGCTCTTGAAAGATTGTCGTACTTGACAATTGCTTGTCAAGATGAAGATGTGTCGGAGGAAATGGCTGATCTTTTAGCTTGTAGATATATCAAAACCACAGTCTCCGATGATTTATTCGGAACAGAACTCTCGGCAGTTTTAAAGAATGTATACGCAATCGCATCTGGAATATGTTCGGGCTTAGGTTACGGAGATAACTTTCAAGCTGTTTTAGTTTCCAATGCAATTCAGGAAATTGAGAATTTAATAGATGAAATTAGCCCTATTCACCGTGATGTTAAATCGTCTGCATATTTGGGAGACCTTTTAGTTACCGCTTATTCTAAATTTTCAAGAAATAGAACTTTTGGCTATATGATCGGGAAAGGATATTCTGTTAAGTCGGCTCAGTTGGAAATGGACATGGTAGCAGAAGGTTATTATGCTACGAAAAGTGTTATTGAAATAAAAAATAAGTTTCAAGTTGAAATGCCTATTGTTGAAGCAGTTCATAATATTCTTTACGAAAAAATATCTCCAGTTATTGAAATGAGAATTTTAACAGATCGATTAAGCTAATCGTTCGTTTGTTATTAAATCATAACTTCAGTTTAAATTCTAACATTTTCATTATTTCATTCGAGTCAATTCGTACGCGGTTTTTATTTTTCTAACTTTGCCAAAATTTCGAAAATGAAAGTATTTAAGTTTGGTGGAGCTTCTGTAAAAGATGCTGAGGCAGTCAGAAATATGGCGAATATTGTTGGCTCATTCAATGATAAAATAGGTGTTATTGTCTCTGCTATGGGCAAGACAACGAATGCATTAGAAATTGTCGTGGATACACTTTGGAATTCGGATGAAAAAGGCTTCATAAACAAAGTAGAAGAAATAAGGGATTTTCATTTTTCAATAATGAAAGATTTATTTCAAAATACAAATCATGAAATTTTCGAAGAAATTGAAAACGAATTTGAAATATTAAAAAATCGTTTTGATGAAAGTTCTCGCCAAAAATTTGATTTTGAATACGACCAAATTGTTAGTGCTGGCGAGACTTTGTCAACAAAAATTGTAGCATCATTCTTAAAAGAAAGAGGTATTAATGCAGCATGGATTGATGCGAGATCTTTAGTTAGGACAGATAAAAATTACAGAGAGGCTGAAGTAGATTGGGAAGTTACTGAGACCTTGTATAAAACTGTTTTCGTTCCAAGACTTGAAACCTGTGATGTGATCATTACTCAAGGATTTACAGGGCACACTAAGGATGGTAAAACGACTACGCTTGGAAGAGAAGGGTCAGATTATTCGGCTGGTATTTTGGCTTTTTGTACAAATGCGGAAGATGTTACTATTTGGAAGGATGTTCCTGGTATGTTAAATGCCGACCCTAAATGGTTTGATGATACAATTAAGCTCGATCAAATTTCTTTTAAAGAAGCCATTGAGTTGTCTTATTATGGTGCTTCAGTGATTCATCCTAAAACAGTGAAGCCACTACAGAACAAGAACATTCCACTTTATGTAAAATCATTCATTCAACCAAATGAGCCAGGTACTGTAATTCAGGCTTCTACTGAAATGGATTCGCTTATTCCTTCTTTTATTTTTAAAATGAAACAAGTTTTGTTTTCTTTTACAACAAAGGATTTTTCATTTATTGTTGAGAAACACCTGAGTGATATTTTTGAAAAGTTAGCTTCAGTTCAAGCAAAAATAAATGTCATGCAAAATTCGGCATTGAATTTTTCTATTCTATTGGATGAAGAAAAAGTTAATGTTGAAGAAATTGTTACCTTATTCAGTAAAGATTACCATGTGAAGTTTAATTTAGGATTGGAATTAATTACAATTCGACACTACGATGCACAGACAATTGAACGAGTTACCATTGAAAAGAAAATTCTTCTTGAACAAAAAACAAGAGAAACAGCTCGATTAATTGTAAAACAAATTGAGAATACCTAGAATAAGTGAGTGCTTTTTATGTTTGCTTGAATTATATTTGTAATCATTCTAAATAATGCAGACATTAAATCAAATATCTAATGGTCAAAGCGTCTTAATTAAGGCTGTTTCTAACTCTGAATTAAAGATTAAATTAAGAACAGTTAAGAATCGTAAGGTAGTTAGTAACA